>Ga0081539_10004881_pt1 | contig 14325 bp, 12 predicted proteins | sample TabmetS4T2R2_FD_71023 | JGI IMG/M metagenome (GOLD analysis project Ga0081539, IMG submission 71023) | Tabebuia heterophylla rhizosphere microbial communities from the University of Puerto Rico - S4T2R2 | ecosystem: Host-associated > Plants > Roots > Rhizosphere ...
GGATGCCTCAAAACCGGCACCATCTACGACGAGACCACCGCCTGGTCTCACCACCTCACCGAGGCTGCTGCTTGACATTCAAGCTCCTGGGATGTCTTTCAGCCAATTCTCATGGGCCCGTTGACTAGCTACTATGGATCGCCGAAGGAAGTGAAAGCCATGTTCACCTGCTGGCTACGTCGTGTATTCACCCTGGTATCGGCCGCGTTATTGGTCGTGGCTACCACAGCCGGCGTCGCGTCGGCAGGCTCACCGACGATCGTATGGGTCCAAGCCAATCCGGGACTGCTTTCCACGAGCGCCGGTGCGGCGGCGTGGTCCCCGTCGGGCGCCACCGTGGCGACCGGACTTCTCGACCGCTGGATGCGGATGAGACGAGCGTCGGATGGCACCCAGATCCTCGCCATCCTGCAGCCCCATCGTTCCGGCGGGGTGATCAACCTAACCTTCTCGAACGACAACCAGTACCTGGCAGTCGGTAACCAAAGTGGAACCGGCACCTTCAACGTCTATCGCGTCTCGGGTGGTGCCTTCCTCGGCACCCTGGTCGCCACGATCGACTCCATGGGGATCCTGCGCTTCGCGCCGGACGCGCAGCTGGCCACCTCGCCAGCTGGAAGCCTCACACTGTGGCGGACCACCGAACTCACGGTGTTCTCGGTTACCGGTAGCGGCTACGACAAGGTCACCACTGCGCGCAATCTCTCTCCGAACGGGATATACCAGACCGCTGCGACGAGCAAGGGCGCGATCACCATCCAACGAGCCTCCGACGGCCAGGTGGTGCGTACTCTGACCGGCGGCACCCGGCCGGCCTTCTCACCCGACAGCACCCAGATCGCTTATTGGACCGCGAACCCTAACGCAATCACGGTCTACCGGATCTTGGATGGTGTGGTGGTGCGGACCTTCACCACACCCGGCGGAGCCGACGGCGGCGTGCTGGTGCGCTTTGCCCCGGACGGTGCGCGCGTCGTTGGCGGCGGGTACCTGCCCTTCCTCAAGCCCGACGGCACGTGGGATCAAAAGGGTGTGATCCGGTTCTGGAGGATCTCGGACGGCGCGCTGCTCAACACCTACGACCAGCAGACCAGCCTCGGCGTGACCACGCCGGTGGTGTTCTCGCCCAATGGGAGCCAGTTCCTCTACGGCCGATACGACGGCGCGTTCGTCGCCGCGCTCACTCCATAGGAAGGTGTATCCCGGGGAACGTTTGAGCATGGCAACTCACGAACGCGCCCGGTACGGCGTCGACGCTCCGGGGGTATTGATGGGAATGACCGCCGGCGGGATTGCCACCGTGGCCGCAGGCGGCGTCGCGTTGGCCAACCGCTGGCGGATTCCCGGCTGGCTCCTGGTCGCCGGCGGCCTCTACAGCGTGGCGAGCGCGGCCAGCTTCGCGTACACGACGCTGCGCGGAAAGTTCACCGTCTGGGACGCCGAATTGGACCGACTCGGACTGACTGGAACGGAACGCGTCCTGGACCTGGGCTGCGGCCGCGGTGCGGTGCTGGCCCTCGCGGCCCGGCGGCTACCGCACGGTCAAGCCACCGGCATCGACCTCTGGCGCTCGCAGGATCAGTCCGGTAACACGCTCGACGCCGCCGCGGGGAACCTGCGGGCCGAGGGCATCGCCTCCCGCACCGAGCTCGTCACCGGCGACCTGCGTGCCCTGCCGTTCGACGACACCTGGTTCGACCTCGTCCTGTCCAGCTTGGCCATCCACAACATCCCCGACGCGGCCGGACGCGACAGCGCGGTGCGCGAGGCCATCCGGGTCCTGAAGCCGGGCGGCACTCTGCTCATTGCGGATTTCCAACACACCGCGGAGTACGGGGACACGTTGCGGCGCCTCGGCGCGGAGGCGGTCACCGAGCGCGATCTGGGTTGGCGGTTCTGGTACGGCGGTCCGTGGTTCGCCACGCGGATGGTCGGTGCCCGCCGCCCACTGTCGTAGACAACGGGCCGGACGTTCAGCCGCCCAGGAGCCGACGCAGGAAGTCGGTGGTCGCCGGGCGGTTCAGCGCAGGCCCATACTCCTCCGGGCCGATCAATCCGCGCTCCAGATGCACCAGATAGGTGGTGCCGGCATGGTCGTACAGGACGGCCAGTGGCGCCACCGCGGCAACGGCACGAGCGATGTCGACCACCGTGGGCCACGAGTCCGATGTCCCGACGTCACCGTCGAAACGGCAGATCACGGCGGTCCGCGGTGCAAGGCCGACCAGCCGCCGAGCAGTGCCCAGGGCGTCGTCGGGCAAGTCAGACACTCGGGAGGTGGACATGGTGACGACGTCCCAGCGGCCGTGCCGCGAGACTTGCAGGCCGTCGTCGTCAGGCACCATCGCGTAACCCGCCCGCACCAGCCTGCGCTCAAGCTTCCTCAGGTTGAGCCTGGCCGCGGTCAACACCGTCACCGCTGTCATGCCCCCAGCGTACGTTCGGGCTTTGGTCGGGCGAGCCTTCCACCGAACGCGGGGGCGGTGTCGCCGAACAGGCCTCGCGACCGAGTTCCTGGGTACCGTGATTCCTGGCACCCCTTGCCGCGATCTTGGAGTTGTGGTTGGAACGAATCGGGCCTTAAGCGATATAAGGCCAACCACAACTCCAAGATCGCGGGGAGCGGCGGCGCGCGCCAACTCCCAGCCAGCACGCTGAGGAATCGAGGAGCTCGGAGATGAAGAAGCTCATCAACGACCCGGCCAATGTGGTGTCCGAGGCGCTCCGCGGCGTCGCCGCCGCCCATCCGGAGCTTCGCGTCGACCACCACAACAAGATCATCTATCGGGGCGACGCGCCGGTCCGGGGGAAGGTCGGCCTGGTCTCCGGCGGTGGATCCGGCCACGAGCCGCTGCACGGCGGCTTCGTCGGGCTCGGCATGCTGGACGCCGCGTGTGCCGGTGAGGTGTTCACCTCGCCGGTACCCGATCAGATGCTCGAGGCGACCAAGGGTGTCGACGGGGGCGCCGGGGTCCTGCACATCGTGAAGAACTACACCGGTGACGTCATGAACTTCGAAATGGCCGCCGAACTCGCTGCCACAGAGGGGATCAACGTCACGGCTGTGACCACCAACGACGACGTGGCCGTCCAGGACAGCCTGTACACCGCGGGGCGTCGCGGCGTCGGCGTGACCGTGCTGGTGGAGAAGATCGCGGGGGCGGCGGCCGAGCAGGGTCGCCCACTCGCCGAGGTTGCCGGCGTCGCCCGCAGGGTGAACGAGCAGGGACGGAGTATGGGCGTCGCACTCACGTCCTGCACGGTGCCCGCTGCGGGTAAGCCGACATTCGACCTGGCCGAGGACGAGATGGAGGTCGGGATTGGCATCCATGGCGAGCCAGGGCGGCGCCGGGTGCCGCTCGTTGCTGCTCGCAAAATCGCCGAATTGCTTGTCGACCCGATTCTCGGCGACCTCGACTTCAGCGGCGGCGCCGGCGTCATCGCCTTTGTCAACGGCATGGGCGGAACGCCGCTCATCGAGCTGTACCTGATGTACGCCGAAGTGGTGGCGATCCTCGACAAGGCGGGCGTAAGTGTCGCGCGGTCGCTCGTCGGGTCGTACATCACCAGCCTGGAGATGGCCGGCTGCTCGGTCACGCTGGTCAAGGCCGACGAGGACCTGCTGGGCCTCTGGGATGCGCCGGTGCGTACGCCGGCCCTGCGCTGGGGCATCTGATTCGATATGGGTGCGAACGTGGACGTCGCGGCGCTGACAGCCTGGATCGGGGCCTTCGCCGAGCTCGTCGCGAGAAACAAGGACCTGCTCACCCGCCTCGACGCCGCGATCGGGGACGGGGACCACGGCATCAACATGGACCGCGGGATGAGCGCGGTGGTCGCGACGCTCGATGAGGAGAAGCCGTCCAGCGTCGCGGCGCTGCTGAAGCTGACCGGGATGAAGCTGGTCAGCACGGTCGGAGGGGCCAGCGGGCCGCTGTACGGCACACTGTTCCTCCGGATGGCTGCCGCCGCGGGAGACGTCGCATCACTGGACGCCGACGGTTTCGCCAAGGCGTTGCGGGCCGGGCTCGGCGGCGTGGTGGCCCGCGGCAAGGCCGAGGCGGGCGACAAGACGATGGTCGACGCCCTCGCGCCCGCCGTCGAGGCGTTGGACGCGGAGCTGGCCGGGGGCGCGCCGCTCGGCGCAGCGCTGGGCGCGGCCGTGACGGCGGCCGAGGGCGGCCGGGATGCCACGATCCCGATGCCGGCGCGCAAGGGCCGGGCCAGCTACCTCGGCGAGCGCAGCGTCGGCCACCAGGATCCGGGCGCCACGTCGGTGACCCTGCTCGTCGCCGCCGCAGCATCGACCGTGGCGATCGGCTGAGAGGTCCGCGATGGTCGGTATCGTCGTCGTTTCCCACAGCCGGTCGCTGGCTCGAGCCGCGGTCGCCCTCGCCGGGGAGATGGTGCACGGGCGGGACGTTCCGATCGAGATCGCCGCCGGCCTCGACGACGACACGTTCGGCACCGACGCGGCACAGATCGCGCAAGCGGTGCTGGACGCCGACCGCGACGACGGCGTCGTGGTCTTGATGGATCTCGGGAGCGCGGTGCTCTCCGCTGAACTGGCTCTCGACCTGCTGGAGGACGACGTCCGGGAACGGGTGGTGCTGTGTCCGGCGCCGATGGTCGAGGGCCTTGTCGTCGCCGCCGTCCTGGCCGCGTCCGGTGCCGGCCGCGACGAGGTGGCCACGGAGGCATCCGCCGCCCTCGCCGGCAAGCAATCCCACCTGGGCCCGCCGCCGACCGGTGAACAGCCGGACGGCACACCGGCCGACTACGTCGGTGTGCTCACCGTGACCAACCGGCACGGCCTGCACGCACGGCCCGCGGCCCGGCTGGTCACGGACGTGCGAGCCTTTGACGCCCGGGTCGAGGTACGGAATCTCACCACCGGATCGGCCTGGGTTCCGGCAACGAGCCTGTCCCGGGTTGCCACGCTCGGCGCGCTCCACGGACACCAGGTCGAGGTCCGTACGGCGGGCGCGCAGGCACACGAGGCTCTCGACCATGTCCTCGCGCTCGCCTCCCGTGGCTTCGGCGAGGTGGACAGCGGCCCCACGGAGGCAGTCGGCGTCGCGCCGGCCACCCCGGCCGAACTGCCGACGGCCGCCTCGCCCGGGGTGGGCATCGGTCCCGCCTTCGCCATGCGGTCCACTCCGGTCGAGATTCCCCGGGAGCCGGCACAGGGCGCCGGCCCGGAATGGCTGCGGCTGGAGCGGGCACTCGCCGGGGTACGGCGCGACGTCCAGCGGGTCCGGGCGTGGACGGCGCGAGAAGGTGGCCCCACCGACGCCGCCATCTTCGACGCACACCTGTTGCTGCTCGACGATGTGGATCTGCTGGATGAGGTGCACCGGCGCGTCGACGCGGGCGAGGCGGCCGCGCCGGCGTGGTCGGCGGCGGTGACCCGGATCGCCGACGAGTTCACCGCACTCGCCGACCCGTACCTGCGAGCCCGGGCGGCCGATGTCCGCGCCGTCGGTGACCAGGTGCTGCGTGCGCTGCTCGGCCTGGCGGCGGCGCCGCCCCGCGGCACCGGCGTTCTGATCGCGGGGGACCTCGCGCCGCGCGAGGCCGCCGGGTTGGACGCGAGCCGGGTCGCCGGTGTCCTCCTCGCGTCCGGAAGCGCCACGTCGCACGCCGTGATCCTGGTTCGGGCCCGCGGTATCCCGGCTGTGGTCGGGCTCGGTCCCGGGATCCTCGACGTCCCCGACGGAACGCCGGTCGCGCTCGACGGGTCGACGGGCGAGGTCGTGGTCGACCCGCCCGCGGAGATCCTCCACGCATTCCAGGCCCGGGCCGCCGAACTGGCCCGCCGCGAGGATCGTGCCCGGTCCCGGGCGGCCGAGCCCGCGGTGACCCGCGATGGCGTCGCCGTGCGGGTGGGAGCCAACGTCGGCTCGGTCGAGGACGCGCAGGCGGCCGCGCGTTACGGCGCCGATCTCGCGGGCCTGGTGCGTACCGAGTTCCTGTTCCTGGACCGCACGTCACCCCCGAGCACCGACGAACAAGAGGCGGCGTACCGGGAAATAGCGCAGGCGCTCGGCGGCCGCCGGATCACCGTGCGCACATTGGACGTCGGCGGTGACAAGCCGCTTGCGTACGTCCTGACGGAGACCGAGGCGAACCCGTTCCTCGGTCTACGCGGAATCAGGTTCTCGCTGACCCATCCGGCGCTGCTCGCCGATCAGTTGCTGGCGATCGTCCGGGTGGCGCATGACGTTCCGGTAAGCGTCCTGTTCCCCATGGTGAGCACGGTGGACGAGGTGGTGCGGGCCCGTCGCATCCTGGACGACGCAATCAAGCTGGCCGGCTCGGGTGAACCGGCCGGGCTTCAGGTCGGAATCATGGTGGAGGTACCGTCGGCCGCGCTGAAGGCCGCGGCCCTGGCGCCCTATGTGGACTTCATGAGTGTGGGAACCAACGACCTGACGCAGTATGCGCTCGCGGCCGAGCGTGGGAACACCGCCGTCGCGCCGATCGCGGACGGGCTGGACCCCGGTGTGCTCCGGCTGATCGATTCGGTATGCCGGGGCGCCGCGGATCGCGCACTGGTCGCGGTGTGCGGGGAACTCGCGGCGGACGAGCACGCCGTTCGACTGTTGTGTGGGCTCGGGGTCAGGGAGCTGAGCGTCGTGCCCGGCGCCGTCCCGGGAATCAAGGAAGCGGTACGTACGGTGGACCTGCGCCGGGCGTCATCTGTGGCCGCGGCGGCGCTCGATGCCGCCGATGCGGCGAGCGTCCGGTCCCTCATCCTTGAGGGCTGAACAGCCGTCGGGACCTGCCGGTCAGAGATCGGCAGGTCCCGGACCAGCTGCTCATCGGAAGACGTGCACCCGTTCCCCGATGTACAACGTCGACCACAAGCGGTTCATCGCGGACATGGTCACCCGCACACACCCGTGGCTCGCCGCGTATGTCGGTACGGACGTCGAACCGTGAATGGCGTATCCGCCGTAGAAGTAGTACGGCCGCCACAGCAGACCGAGGTCGCTCTGCCGCCAGCCGTCGATCCGGCGTTTGATCGAAAAGTTCCCGGTGGGCGTAGGGGTGGAGGCCTTTCCGGGAGAGGCGTCCACAATGCGGGTGATCGCGCCGGCCCTGGTCAGGTAGAGCACCCGCTTGGTGAGGTTGATCTCCACCGCCGCTGAGCTGTGGTAGTAGCGAGCCTTCGGCCGGTAAGGACTGGCGAGCCTGCTCCAGGTGGTCGGTCCCACGACGCCGTCCACGCTGATGCCTTGGACCTTCTGGAATGCGTAGACCGCGTGCAGGGTGTTGTAGCCGAGGACGCCGTCCACCGAGCCGACGTCGTAATGCAGGGCGACCAGCCGTTGTTGGAGGTACGTCACCGCGGATCCGTGCGAGCCGTACTTGACCGTGGGCCATGCCACGGCCGCCGAGGCCACGACCGGCCGGCTCGCCGTCGCCGGGGCCGCGGCGGCGGGCCCGGCCAGGGCCGACACCGCGCCCACAGCGGTAAGGAGAACCAGTGAGAGATAGGTGGGCAGGCGCGCGATCCTGCTGCCCTCGGAGTGCATGATGATCATCCCCTTGAATATCGAAGATGTTGCCTCCCGAGTCTGCTAGGACGTGTCAACCCGCCGCATGAGAGTGCTGCCGGACGGCGCGAAGGTCGCCGCGATGATTCACCGAGCGGATGAGTGGAGCGTCATGGGTGTTTGCGGACCCCTGATACACCCACCGCGCTCCACTCGGCCGTGACAGCGTGGTTAAGACCTCCGGCGCAGGTTCCGCCAGAGAATGAGAAGTACGAACGCTGCGACGACGACGGGGAGCACCCGCTTGAGCACCGGGGCACCGGCCGTCCCCAGCAGGTCGATCGCCTCGGGAGTGGGGCGGTCCGCCTCCGTCGGCGCCGCCGTTCGCACGGCCGAGGGCTGCGGGCCCACCGCCCCAACAGGCTCGTCAGATGCAGCCGCGGTCGTGACACCGGACACCACGGCGACCGGTTCATCCGGTACGGCCGCCGACGCGACGGGCTCATCCCGTACGGTCTCGGACCGGACACCGGCCACCGCCTGATCGGCGGCGATCGTGCGCTCCAGGCAGTCGGTGAACGTTCCGAGCAGCTTGTTGCTCACATCCACCATCACGCCCCGGCCGAACTGTGCGGGCCGTCCGGTGACAGCCAGTTCGGTGTCCACATTCACCCGCGTGCGCTCCCCCTCGTCATGCAGCACAGCCGTCACGGTCGCGGCGGCGGTCCCGGACCCACGGGCCTCGCGACCATCGGCCTTGATGGTGACGCGATGGGATGCCTCATCACGGTCGACGAACGTGGCGTTCCCCTTGTACGTCACGGTGATCGGTCCGACCTTGACCTTCACCCGGCCGGCGAACGAATCGCCCTCCACCGCATCGACAGTCGCGCCGGGCAGGCATGGCGCGATGCGCTCGACGTCGAGCAGCACCTGCCATGCCTGCTTCACCGGCACCGGAACGACGAACTCATGCTCCAGATGCATGCTGATCCCCGGCTAGGTGAGCCCGGCCGCGCGCCGTACGGCCCGACGCGTGAGGATCCGGGCAAGATGCTGGCGGTAGTCGGACTGGCCGGCCAGGTCGCTCGGCGGCGTGGTGCCGTCTGCCGCCTGTTCCGCCGCGCGGGCGAGTGCGGCGTCGTCCGAAGCGTCCACACCGGACAGCGCCTGCTCGGCCGCGTCGGCTCGCAGCGGTGTCACGTCCATGTTGGTCAGGCCGATGCGTGCTTCGGCGATCGAGCCGTTGTCCCGGCGCACTGCCGCGGCGACGCCGACGATCGCCCATGCCTGCGCGACACGGTGCAACTTCTCGTAGTGGAAACCCCACCCAGGGCCGAGCTTCGGCACGCGGATCTCGATCAGCAGCTCGTCCGGGGACAGCACGGTCTCCAGGTAGTCGACGAAGAACTCCCGCGCCGGAATCGACCGCCGTCCGTCCGGGCCCTCGGCGATCATCTCGGCGTCCAGGGCCAGCGCCGTCGCCGGCAGGTCACCGGCCGGATCCGCGTGCGCCAGCGACCCGCCGAACGTGCCCCGGTGCCGGACAGCCGGGTCCGCGACCATGCCCGTCACCTCGGCGAGCAGCGGCGCGTGCCGCCGGACCAGCTCGTTGTTCATCACCTCGTAGTGTGTGGTGAGTGCGCCGATGACGAGTGCCTCGCCGTCCTCTCGCACACCACGCAGGTCGGCCAGCCGGCTGACGTCGACCACCACCTCCGGCGCCGCCAGGCGCAGTCGCATCAACGGCAGCAGGCTCTGGCCACCGGCCAGCACCTTCGCCTCGTCGCCGTGCTCGGCGAGCGCGGCGACGGCGTGGTCCACCGACTCGGCCCGCACGTACTCGAACGCCGCCGGAATCATGCCGAACCTCCCGCGGTCGTGGCGGTCTGCGAGCCGCCGTAGGCGATCGTTCCCCTCGGTGCGCCGGCTTCGCCGGCCTTCGCGTGCTGGATGGCCCGCCACACCCGTTCCGGTGAGCACGGCATCTGTACGTCGGACACGCCGAACTGGCGTAGCGCGTCCACCACCGCGTTGACGACAGCCGGTGTCGAGGCGATCGTGCCCGCCTCGCCGACGCCCTTGACGCCAAGCGGGTTCGTCGTGGCCGGCGTCTCGGTCCGGTCGGTGACGAACGACGGCAGGTCGAGGGCGGTCGGCACGAGGTAGTCGACCATCGTGCCGGTGACGAGGTTCCCGTCGGCGTCGTACACCGCCTCCTCGAACAGCGCCTGCGCGATGCCCTGAGCCACGCCGCCGTGCACCTGGCCATCGACGATCATGGGATTGACCACCTTGCCGACGTCGTCGACGGCGACGTAGGACCGGATCTTCACCATTCCGGTCTCGGTGTCCACCTCGACGGCGCACAGGTGCGTTCCGTGCGGGAACGAGAACACCTCAGGATCGAGGATGTGGTCGGCGGTCAGCACCGGCTCCATGCCCTCCGGCAGCGAATGGGCGGAGAACGCGCCGAACGCGACCTCCTGAATGGACTTCTTTACGTCCGGCGTGCCCCGCACCCCGAACGCCCCGGCCCGGAACTCCAGATCGCCGGCGTCGACCTCCATCAGGTGCGACGCGAGGGCCCGGGCCTTTGCGACCACCTTCTCCGCGGCCCGCTGCACGGCCACCCCGCCGACCGCCAACGACCGCGAACCGTACGTGTCCAGGCCGAACGGCGCGGTGAGCGTGTCGCCGTGGATGACGTCGACGTCGTCGTACGGCACACCGAGGGTCTCCGCGGCGATCTGCGCGAAGGTGGTCTCGTGGCCCTGCCCGTGCGGCGAGGTGCCGGTGACCACCTCGACGCGGCCGGTCGCCAGTATGCGGACCGTGGCCGCCTCCCAGCCGCCGGCGATATACCCCTGCTCGCCCAGCCAGCGGGACGGCGCCAGGCCGCACATCTCCGTGTAGGTGGACACACCCAGACCCAGCTGTACGACGTCGCCGCGCTCCCTGCGCTCGGACTGCTCACGCCGTAGCTCGTCGTACCGGAACAGGTCGAGCGCCTTCTCGGTGGCGGCCTCGTAGTTGCCGGAGTCGTACGTCAGCCCGACGACCGTCGTGTACGGGAATTCCTCGTGCTTGATCCAGTTCCGGCGGCGCACCTCGATCGGGTCCATCGAGAGCTCGGCCGCCAGCTCGTCGATGATCCGCTCGATCACGTAGGTCGCCTCCGGCCGGCCCGCGCCGCGGTAGGCGTCGGTCGGCGTCTTGTTCGTGAACACGCCCTGGCAGGTCAGGGTGTGCGACTCGAACTTGTAGATGGCCGGGTACATGTAGCGGCCGAGCAGCGGGATGCAGGGCGTGAGCAACTGGAGGTAGGCGCCCATGTCGGCGGTCAGGTCGACCTTCAGACCGAGCACCCGGCCGTCGCGCATGGCGGTGAGCTCGACGTCCTGGATGACGTCGCGGCCGTGGATCGTGGCCTGGTAGTTCTCGCTGCGCGACTCGGTCCATTTGACCGGCTTGCCGAGCTTCCGCGCGACGACGAAGGTGATGACCTCCTCGGCGTACACGTCCAGCTTCGAGCCGAAGCCGCCGCCGACGTCGGGGGCGATCACCCGGATCTGGTGTTCGGGCACGCCGGTGTTCAGCGCGACGAAGACCCGGACGAAGTGCGGAACCTGCGTGGCGGACCAGATGGTCGTCTGCCCGGTGGGTGACGTCGGTGCCACCACGACCGCGCGCGGTTCGATCGCGTTCGGGATGAGTCGCTGGTTGTAGAACCGACGCTTGAGGATGACCTCGGCTCGGCCGCGGGTCGCTTCGAAATCGCCGTGGTCGAGGCGGAACGTGAAGCAGCGGTTGTTGGGGATGTCGTCGTGGACCAGCGGGGCCCCGTCGGTGAGGGCGGCCGGCATGTCGACGACCGCGGGCAGCGGGTCGTAGTCGACCTGGATGGCCTCGAGCGCGTCGGCCGCGGCATACGGGTCGGTCGCGACGACCACGGCCACGCCGTCGCCGACGTAGCGCACCTTGTCGGTGGCGAGCGGCAGGTGCGGCGGGGTCTTCTGGTCCTCCGACACCGTCCACGCCATCGGCAGGGTGCTCCAGGAATCGGCGAGATCCGTCCCGCTGAAGGCGGCCACGACGCCGGGCTGGTGTCGCGCCGGCTGCACGTCGACACGGGCGATCCGGGCGTGCGCCATCGGGCTGCGCAGTACCGCCATGTGCAGCATCCCGGGCAGGACGACGTTGTCCGTCCACTGTGTCTGCCCGGTGATCAGGCGCGCGTCCTCCTTGCGCCGCATCGGCTGTCCGAGGACGGACTCGGCCTTGTCGAGCGTGTCCGTCATGCCGACACCTCCGCGTTGGCCGCGCCCATCGCCAGTGCGGCGCTGTGCACCGCCCGGACGATGTTCTGGTATCCGGTGCACCGACACAGGTTCCCTTCCAGCCCGTGCCGGATTTCTTCCTCAGAAGGGTCGGGATTCTCGTTCAGCAGATCGACGGCGGCCATCATCATGCCGGGCGTGCAGTAGCCGCACTGCAGCGCGTGGCTTTCGTGGAAAGCCTTCTGGATGGGATGCCACTGCCCGTTGGCGAGGCCCTGCACAGTGGTGATCTCGGCGCCATCGGCCTGAACCGCCAGCAGCGTGCAACTCTTGGCCGACCGGTTGTCGACCAGGACGGTACACGCGCCGCAGTTCGACGTGTCGCAACCCACCGGGGTGCCGACCAGCCCCAGCCGGTCCCGCAGGTAGTGCACCAGCAGCAATCTCGGATCGACGTCGTCGGAGTGCCGGACGCCGTCGACGGTGACGTTGATTCGGATCATGAAACCTCCCTGACGCTGCGCGGCGGTCCAACGGACTCGTCGAGGAGAGCTGGCCTCAGGCTAGACCCGAAGCCCGGCGGTGCGGGAGGGCTCGATCGCCGCGGAACGAAGCGGAGCCAGCAAGTTCAGTGGTGAATCGGACCGTCGACTGCGGTGAGCGGCCGTCCGGTGCCTCCCCAGCGGGTCTGCACGATCTCCGCGGCGATCGAGACGGCGGTCTCCTCCGGGGTACGCGCGCCGATGTCCAGGCCGAGAGGTGACCGGAGCCGGGCGAGCTCCGCCTCGGTGACACCTTCCTCGCGAAGCCGCTTGAGCCGGTCGTCGTGGGTGCGCCGGCTGCCCATCGCACCGATGTACGCGGCCGGAGTGCGCAGGGCCTCCTTGAGCAGCGGAACGTCGAACTTCGGATCGTGGGTGAGCACGCAGATCACCGTCCGGGCGTCGATGGCGGTCCGGGACAGATAGCGGTGCGGCCAGTCGACGACCACCTCGTCGACCCCGGGGAACCGTTTCGTGGTCGCGAAGACCGGTCGGGCGTCGCAGACGGTCACATGGAAGCCTAGGAACTTCCCGGTCCGTGCCATGGCGGCCGCGAAGTCGATGGCACCGAACACCAGCATCCGCGGAGGTGGGGCGAACGACTGCACGAACACGTCCAGGTCGTCGGGGCGCCGCTGCCCTTCGGCGCCGTACCGCAGCACGGTCGTCGCGCCGTGCTCGAGCACGCCTCGCGCGTCGTCGGTCACCGCGTCGTCGAGCCGCTCGGAACCGAGCGAGCCGGCCCGCCGGTCCGGCCAGACCACGAGCCGGGCGCCGATCCGGCCCGGCCCGGCGACGACGGTGGCCACCGCCACCGGCTGCGAACGTTCGATCGAGTCCACGACCTCGGACAGCTCGGGGCTGGTGGCGCGGGAGACCGGCTCCACGAAGACCTCGATGATGCCGCCGCAGGTCAGCCCGACCGCGAACGCATCGTCGTCGCTGACGCCGTACCTCTGCCGGACCGGCTCGCCCGTGCCGATCACCTGTTGCGCGAGCTCGTACACCGCACCTTCGACGCAGCCGCCGGACACGCTTCCGACCACCTCGCCGCCCGCGGACACCGCCATGGCCGCGCCCGGCGGCCGCGGGGCGCTGCGGAACGTCTCGACGACCGTGGCGAGCCCGAAGGTCTCCCCCGCCTCGTACCAACGCCGGATCTCGCCGAGGACATCACGCATGTCGACTTCCTTCCCTCGACAGAACGGCGGCCAACTCCTCGTACGCCGCCAGGCTGTGCCCGGACACGAACTCGTCGACGTACGGCAGCGCCGCGGCCATCCCGGCCGTCAGCGGCGCGAAGCCCGGTTTGCCGCGGTGCGGATTCACCCAGACGACACGATGCGCGAACCGGCGTAGCCGGGCCATCTGCTCGGCGAGCACCTGCGGATCGCCACGCTCCCAGCCGTCACTCGCGAACACGACGACGGCGCCGCGCGCCATGCCGCGCTGCCCCCAGCGATCCAGGAACGCGCGCAGCAGCTCGCCGAGCCGGGTGCCGCCGGACCAGTCGAAGACCGCCCTCGACGCGGCGGCGAGAGCCAGATCAGCGTCCCGGCCGCGCAGTTCCCGGCTGATCCGGGTCAGGCGGGTGCCGATCGTGAAGACCTCGGTGCCGGCGCGGCGGCGGGCCGCGACGTGGGCGAAGCGCAGCAACGCGTCGGCGTACGGCGCCATCGAACCGCTGACGTCCACCAGCAGCACCAGGCGGCGCGGGCGGCGCCGGTGCGCGTGTCGGAGCAGCCGCGCGGGTTCACCGTCGCCGCGCAGCAGGTGACGCACGGTCCGGTGGGCGTCGATCGGGCCGCGGCGGGCCGGCCCGAACCGGCGGGACCGGCGCGGCGGACCGACCGGTTCCAGCTGCGCCAGCAAGCTGCGCACCTCGTCGCGCTCGGCCCGGGTGAGCCGGGCCAGATCGCGGTGCCGTAGCACCTCCCGGTCGCCGGCGTTCAGCGCGACGCCGGGCCGCGTGATGTCGTTCCCGCCGTTGGGCATGGCCGG
>Ga0081539_10004882_pt1 | contig 14314 bp, 12 predicted proteins | sample TabmetS4T2R2_FD_71023 | JGI IMG/M metagenome (GOLD analysis project Ga0081539, IMG submission 71023) | Tabebuia heterophylla rhizosphere microbial communities from the University of Puerto Rico - S4T2R2 | ecosystem: Host-associated > Plants > Roots > Rhizosphere ...
GCCGGCGGTCAGGATTGCTGTCGGCCAGCACGACCCGGCAGCGGTGATCCTTCTCCAGGAGCGTCACCGCCAGATAGGAGCCGATGAAGCCGGTGCCGCCCGTGATCAGATATGTCGTATAGGCTTGCGAACTCATTATAATCCTCCATCCATCGTAACTCTTTGTTGTCGCATTGCTTTTTTCGCGCAATGCTACCGAAGCTTCTTCTTCACATCCTCGTCGATGTTCCAGGTCGTGCAGGCGCCAATGTCATTGATGTGTCTGGCCAGCCATGTGTCGGCCGCCCGCCGCCCCGCCCCGTGGAGATAGTCGAGGAACGGGGGATAGGGGTTGAACTTCGAGACATAGCCGAGGGCCTGCATCAGCGGGTCATCGGCGATCATATGGAGGCGGATCTCGCGATACTTGCTGCGGCATGCGGAATCCTCCTTGAGGTGCGCGAGCAGCTTGTTGACGGTGCAGATTCCGTCGGCCTCGAGGATCAGCGCGGCGTTGAAGGTGATCTCGTTCAGCCGGTCGGCAATCTGGCGTGCCGAGGTCGGCCAGCCGTCGGTGCGCAGCAGCGGATTGGTGCGGATGACGATAATGTCGTCGACGGGTTGCGACGTCTCGTCGCGATCGAACAAGGGCTTGAGCGCGGGATTGCCCAGATAGCCGCCGTCCCAGTAGCGCTCCTTGCCAATCTCGATCGCCTTAAATTCCGTCGGCAGACAGGCCGAGGCGAGCAGGGCATCGCGAGTGATGTGCGGGCGCCGGAAGATCTTGCGGCTGTTGTCGCTGATCTGCGTCGCGCAAATGAACAGAGCGGGGCCGTTGGCACCGTTGAGCCGGTCCAGGTCAGGCAGCGCGCTGTCGATCAGCGGCTCGAGCAGATTGTGGTACAGCGCGCCCAGGTCATAAGGCGAAAAGCGCAGCGCAAAAAGGCTGGTGAGGCTGGCGACGTTCGAGTCGTCGATGTTCCAGGCGCCGCGCTCCTCGATCTCCATGATGCGCGACTGGATGACGAGCGGGTTGAACTCGCTGAGTTCGGAGTTGCGCCGCCACAGCTTGGCGAGCATTTCGCGAGCCGGCACCGGCCCCTGCAGGAGCCCTAGCGCCAGCGCCGCGCCGTTCAGCGCGCCGGCGCTCGTGCCGCTGATCGCGGCGATCTCCAGGCGCCCCTCGACGACCTCGTCCACCAGCCGGTCGAGCACGCCCCAGGTGAAGGCGCCATGCGCTCCGCCGCCTTGAAGAGCAACACCGATACGCCTGGCGCTTGCCACTGGAGCCTCGCGAAAATGGGTCGATGAATAACTTGATGCTTCAATAATCGCAATCGAGTGTCGGTAAGAAATTCTTGTTCTTTATATGAATGCGTTATCTGTCATTTTCTTGACAGGCCAAGATGCAAAATATGCACCTGATATGGATAGAATCGTATGTCAGGAGTTCTGTATCTTCATTCATCTGAACTAGAGAATCGGAATTTTAATATTGATAAAAATCAAACCCGTTTAACGTGTCCAACTTGGCTGCTTGGCCTCAATGCGCGGTCGCAGGGGCGAGAGTCCTGGGTTCAAAAGCGGGCAAAATGCATCTGTCGATGCGCAAACAAAACAGCGAAGCGATGGGTGGCACGACCCCGTTGTGAGGCTGCCGTCGCGACCGCCCGTCCACACGGGAGGAACGGGGAGGATTGACAGACGCCTCGGTCCTGCCCGAGCGAGGAGGTGGCAGCTTTGTTGTCGCATTGCTTTTCGCAAAAAACCGGTTCCAACGTTCGCGCACTGCTTTGGAGAGGATATCGCACCGCCATGTGGCACAGTCTCAGTTCCGACCAGGAGATGCTGCGGGACATGACGGCGCGGTTCCTGGGTGATCGGGTTCCGCTGGCCCGGCTTCGCAAGGACCTTCGACACGATCCCGCGGGATTCGAGCCGGATTATTGGGCGGCGGGCGCGGAGCTTGGCTGGACGTCGCTGCTGGTCGGCGAGGAGGATGGCGGCGGCAGCGTCAGCGGGCGCGGCGCGGTCGATCTGGCGCTGATCGCCTTTGAGTTCGGCAGGCATGCGGCCCCTGGGCCGCTGGTGGATTGCAATGTGGTGGCATCGGCGCTGACCGGGCAGGCGGGCGAGACGCAGCGGCACGTGCTGGGGGAGCTGCTGGCCGGCAGCGCGATTGGCGCCAGCTGCCTGGGCGCGGCGCCCTGGCAGGGGGCCGGCGAGGCAAGCGTGGCGATCCGACGGGACGGCGAGGATGTGCTGATCGACGGCTCGATGCGACCCGTAGAGTCGGCCGGGCAGGCGGCTTGGTTGCTGGTCACGGGCTTCAGCGACGGCCGAATGACTCAGGTGCTGGTGCCGGCGAATGCTTCGGGCGTTTCGATCAAGGCGCTGAAGAGTATGGACGTGACGCGGCGCTTCGGGAGCATCAGCTTCGAGAACGTGCGGGCGCCGGCGAGCGCGCTGGTCGGCGAATTCGGTCGAGCGGGCGAGGCCGTGGCGCGGCAGATTCAAGCAGCGGCGGTGATGCTGTCGGCCGAAGCGGTTGGGGCAATGGACGCGGCCTTCGATATGACCGTCGACTGGGCGTTCAACCGTTATACGTTCGGCCGCGCGCTGGCTTCCTACCAGGCGCTGAAGCACCGTTTCGCCGACATGAAAAGCTGGCTGGAGGCGAGCCATGCGGTGAGCGACGCGGCGGCCGAAGCAGTGGCCGACCGGACCGCGCTCGCCGCCGAAACGGCCAGCGCCGCCAAGGCCTATATCGGCGAGCAGGGCCCGGAGCTGGCGCAGGAATGCGTGCAGCTGCACGGCGGCATCGGCGTGACCTATGAGCACGACCTGCACTTCTTCCTGCGGCGGGTGTCGCTCAATCGCCTCCTGTACGGGACACCGGCTGAGCACCGGCGGATGCTTGCCGCACTGCAGATCGAACGGGAGAAAGCCGCGTGAGCGAGGAGATGGAAAGCGTCGAGGATTTCCGGCTGCGCGCCCGGGCCTGGATCAAGGCCAATCTGGGGCCGGTCCAGCCATGGGACCTCGACCAGGACTGTGAGAATGACGAGGAGGAGCTGGTAGCGGTGGCGCGCGACCGCCGGCTGCAGCGGACATTGTTCGACGGCGGGTTCGCGGGGATCTGCTTCCCGAAGGACTATGGCGGGCTCGGCCTGACGCCGGCGCACCAGCGCGCGTTCAACGAAGAGCTGGTCGGGCACGAATTCCCGTCGCGCTTCACGGTGCCGACCTTTTCGCCCTGCGTAGCGGTGCTCCTCGAGTTTGGCACGCCCGACCAGAAGGCCAAGCACATTCCGGCGATCCTCAAGGGCGAGGAAGTGTGGGTGCAGATGCTGTCCGAGCCGGGCGGCGGATCGGACGTGGCCGGGGCGACGACCAGCGCGGTACGCGACGGTAACGAATGGATACTCAACGGCTCCAAGGTGTGGACCTCGCGCGCCTGGTGGGCCGACTGGGGGCTGTGCCTGGCCCGAACCAACTGGGACGTGCCAAAGCACCAGGGGCTGACGGTGTTCCTCTTGAAGCTGCACCAGCCGGGGGTGGAGATTCACCGGATCGAGCGGCTGACCGGCGAATCCGAGGCTTGTCAGGAGTTCATGACCGACGTGCGCGTTCCGGACTCGCTCAGGATGGGCGAGATCGACGCCGGTTGGACGATCGGTCAGCGTTGGATGTACCATGAGAGGATCGGCCACAATTCGCCCTATGTCACACGGCCGATCGGTCTCACCGGCAAGGCATCGGACCTGACCTCGCCGGTGGCGATCGCCAAGCGGGCGGGGCGCCTCGACGATCCGGCCGCGCAGGAGCTGATCGGCGAGGCGCGGGCGCTGTCCATCGTCAGCCATGCGCTGCTGCGGCGGCTGGCGGAGGGTGCCGCCTCGGGGCAGGGCAATGTCGACACCAGCGCGATCGGCCGCCTCTTTTCCGGCCTCGCCCGGGTGCGGCAGAACACCATCGCCTTCGAGCTGGCTGGCGCCGACGCGGCGGCATGGACCGAGGAGGAGGAAGAAGAGACCGGCTCGCAGGGCATGGACTTCCTGATGCGGCAGGTCTCGTGCATCGGCGGCGGCACCACCGAGATCGCCCGCAACGTCATCGCCGAGCGCGTGCTCGGCATGCCGCGCGAGCCATCGGGCGACAAGGGCGTCCCGTTCCGCGACGTGCCGCGGGGACCGAAGCGGGGCTAATGTTTCCGGCCGCCAGCGCCCGGCTAAGCCGGGTCGACTTCGGCCTCACGACGGTATAGCGGCTGGCATACTGTGCCACGATCGGCGAACCCCGATGGGCCGAACGCGGGCAAAAACGACGCCTCAGGGAAAGGAGCAGCATGGATTTGCAATTGAAGGGCCGGCGCGCTCTGGTGACGGGCAGCAGCAGCGGGATCGGCGAGGGCGTTGCCCGCATGCTTGCCGAAGAAGGCGCCGCGGTGGTTGTGCACGGCCGCAATCGCGAACGCGCCGAGAAAGTTGCTGCCGACATCGGCGCCGCCGGGGTCGCGATCGGCGATCTGTCGAGCGACGAAGGCGCCGAAGCGGTGCATGCCGAGGCGTGTGCCGCGCTCGCCGGTCCCATCGAAATACTGGTCAACAATGCCGGCGGCAGCTCGACCGGCAACACCACCAAGACTCCGATCGAGATCAGCATGGCGGACTTCCTGTCCAACTATAATGCCAATGCGCTCGCCGCGATCCGACTGTGCCATCTTGCCGTGCCGGACATGGTCTCCGCCCGCTGGGGCCGCGTCATCAACGTCTCCAGCGCGGTCGCCGTCCAGCCCAACAATCTCGGCACCGATTATTCCGCCGCGAAGTCCGCGCTCAACAATTTCACCGTCAGCCTCGCCGGTTCGCTCAAGGGCGTCGGCGTGACGGTCAACACGGTCTCGCCCGGTATCATCATGGTCGATGGCCTGCTCAGGATGGGCCGCCGCAAATATGGCGATGAGACCTTGTCGATCGAGGATGTCACGCAGCGGCTGGCGGCCGACAAGGTTTTCGACCTGCCGCCGGCCGGCCGCCTAGGCATGCCGCAGGATATGGCGATGGTCGTGTGCATGCTGGCCAGCCCGATGGCGGGCTTCATCACCGGCGCCAATTATCGCGTCGACGGCGGCCAGGTCCGCGGCCTCAACTGATCGCAATCACGAAAGAGGATGTCTTCCATGGCTGAGAGAAAATATCGCGTCGCTCAATGGGCTACAGGCGTCGTCGGCACTGCGGCGCTGAGGCACTTCATCCAAAATCCGACCATCGATCTGGCCGGCGTCCTGGTCTTCAATCCCGACAAGGTCGGCCAGGATGCGGGCGATCTGGCAGGCCTGCCGAAGACCGGTGTGCTCGCCACGGACGACCAGGAGGCGATCATCGCCATGGACGCCGATTGCGTCCTGTTCGCGCCGCTCAACATGGCCGACACCACGCTCGACACCGTCTGCCGCCTGCTGGCGTCCGGCAAGAATGTCGTCTCGCCGGCGGGTCCGTTCGTGCCCAACAAATGGTTTCCCGAAGAGCAGGCGAAGGTCGAGGCGGCCTGCCGGGCGGGCGGAACCTCGTTCCACGCCTGCGGCGTCCACCCGGGCTTCTCGGGTGACATCCTGCCGCTGACACTCACGCGGCTGTGCGACCGGATCGATTGCATCGAGGTCACCGAGATCATCGACAAGGTCCGCAACCCGATGGTCTATACCGAGGTCATGGGCTTCGGGCTCGATTGCGACGAGCTCCTCGCCAACCCGCGCCGCGGGCCGAACACCTACCAGTTCTTCTACGCGTCCATGGACGTGATCGCCAAGGGCCTGGGCAAGGAGATCGAGAAGGTCACGACCAAGTTCGAGGTCGCCAGGGCCAAGAAGGACATCGTGCACAAATTCGGCATGGTGAAGGCAGGCACGTGCGGCGGCCAGCATTACGAATGGACCGCCTGGGTCGAGGGCAAGCCGCTGATCGTCTATCATTTCTACTGGCAGCTGGGCGAAGATCTCGATCCGCTCTGGGAACAGGGCGAAGCCCGTTACCGCATCGTGATCAAGGGCGATCCGCCGCTGGAGGTCAATTTGATGGGCGCAGAGGCCGAGGACGGGCGTCGGCCGTTCCTGGGCCTGCCCTGGACCGGCATTGTCGGCGCCACCGCCGTCCCTGCGGTCTGCGAAGCCAAGCCCGGCCTGGTCACCCATTTCGACCTCGGCATCGTCCAGCCCCACGGCATGGTCCGGCGCTGATCTTTCCGGTGCAGGCCGGCTCGGCTCAGACGTGCACGTCGCCGTGGAGCAGCGCGCTTTTCGGCTTGCCGTGCCGCATCGCGATATAGACGAGCCAGCCGTAGAAAGCGGCCACGCCAGCGACGACCACCACTCCAGGCACGGGGCCGATGGCGGCATTTTCGAGCCAGAGATCGAGCGATGTCACCTGCGTGGGCCTGGTACTGTGCGGACGAATCGAGGTCGTCTTGAGCAGCCAGGCCGCCAGCAGGATGACATAGATCCATACATAGGTCCGGCGCAGGCGGCGCGACAGCGCCTCGGACCGGCTCATGCGGAATGTGGGGTGCCGCAAGCGATGGCCGAGCTCCGCCAGCCAGTCCATGTCCTGCGGGAAGTCGGACTCGAAGGTCGGCCCGAACCAGTGGCGCTCCAGCATGCGCACGCGGCCGCGAAACACGTCGAAGAAGCGATAGCGCCGCGCCTCGATGGTCAGGAACAGAGTCACCAGCACCATCGCCATCAGGATGATGCCGTGGTGGGAGGAGGGCGACGACAGCGACAGCGAGAGCATCGCGCCGGTCGCGGTGATCGCCCAGTTGGTGGTCAGGTCGATCCGGCTCCTCCAGCCCGCCATGCGACCGATCTCGGCGCGATGATAGTGCGCCAGCAGGGTGATATATTCGCCATTGCTGGTGGGCAGCGGCGTTGCGGCAGGCCGCCGGCGCGGGTCGGTCGCTGCGATCTGAGCCATCGCGCCTCCTCACCCATTTCACGCCTTCGGCTCTCAACAAGGGAACCGCGGCGTTTCTCACGGAGATTTTACCAGCTTCGGACGGTGAAGTCATTCACCCCTGCACGGCGGCGAGGTCTTCCATGTAGCCGATTTCGCCTTTTGGGATGCGTGTGCGCGGCAATGCCATCAGCTGACGGTAGCAACTCGCCATCAGCTGCTGGACGGCGGCAAGATCCCGCGCGGCGATGTACGGGCGCAGCTGATCGTTCAGCATCGCACTGGGCATGAACAGACCCGGCCCCACCGACACCAGCAGATGGACGGTCGTGCCACTTTCGACGAAGCCGCCGACCAGGCTCGCGAAGCGCTCGCTCACCAGCACCTCCGGGGGTCCGAACAGGATCAGCTCGACGGCAACCGAGGCGCCATGGGCCGGCAGGTTGCTCAGCCGCATCAGAATGCCGCTACGGTCGGGCCGCCATTCCTCGTCCACATTGTCGAAGCTGCGCCACAGGCAGTTGAAGACGCGGCAGAGATTGGGTCGCGCGGAGTAGATACTGCATCCCTTGCCGGCGGCGAGATGGCGGCACGGGACGCCCGCAGGCTTGTCGATGCCGCCCCCGGCGATGGAGATTTCCTTGCAGCAGGCCGAACAGGTGCCGCATTCGCGGCCCGGAACGAGATAATTCTCCGCGATCACAATCCCGAGCGCCTCCCCTGAAGGGACGAGGCCTAAGGCCGAATCAAGTCAGAACCGCGTCACATCCCCATCCTCCCCGGAACGGGAGGGCGAGCAGCCGGCGCAGCCCGGATGGTGGAAGCCCTCGGGCGGCGGGTCGAAGGCGAAAGCGGCGTCAGCATCCATTGACCCACCTGCCCGGTACTTGCTAAGCAGTTGCTTAGCAGCGCGCATCAGTGCGGCGTTGACGAGAGAGGAACCATGCAAACCGTTGCCGAGCTTGACCTGCCGTACCTCGCCATGGAGGAGCACACCTTCAGCGAGGATCCATTCCGCCAATTCGCCGAGGCGAGGAAGCAGCACCCCTGGCTCGCCACCTGCAAGTTCGGCCTCGTCGTCCACGAATATCAGGCGATTCGCGACCTGATGGGCCGCGACGACCAGATGCGCCCACCCTATGGCGGCATCGTCGAGACGCTGGGCATGCAGGGCACGCCGTGGGGCCGCTTCACCGAGGAGCAGATGATCTCGCTTCCGGCCGCGGAGCACAAGACGTTGCGCGATACGTTCGCCGCCAAATTCACGCCGCGCTTCGCCAATCAGCTTCGCCCGATGATGAAGGACACGGTGACCAAGCTGCTCGACCAATGGGCGCCCAAGGGCGAGATGGATTTCGAGGAGTTCGCCTCGCATTTCCCGATCTCGGTGATGTTCGCGCTGGTCGGTGCGCCGCTCGAAGGCGTGGCGCTGTTGAGGGACGATCTGGAAGCGATCGGCCTTGCGCAAAGCCTGGAGCTGGAGCGCTTTCCGCGTATCCAGGAAGGTATGGTTCGGCTCGAGAAGTTCGTGGAGGAAGTGATCGCCGAGCGCCGCGCCAACCCGCGAACGGACGGCGTCGAGGACCTGCTCGAGATCGTCATCCGCACCGGCGACGAGGGCACGATCAGCGCCCGCCAGCTCACCGACCTCATCATGTTCTTCTTCATCGCCGGCTACGACACGTCGAAGAACGTGCTGACCTACACCATGTACACCTTGCTCGATCATCCGGACATCTATCAGCGCTGTGCGGAGGATCATGACTATTGCCGGCTGGTGATCGAGGAGGCGCTGCGCTGGTTCAACCCAGGCACGGTCGCGCGTTTCACCGAAACCGACATCGAATATCGCGACGTGCTGCTGCCCAAGGATTCGATGCTGTTCTTCCCGCTCAGCATCTCGGGGCGCGATCCCGTCGCCTTCCCAGGCGGTGACACATTCGATCCCGAACGGCCGCCGGCTCCTCAGGCCCGGCAGATCGCCTTCGCGCTCGGCAAGCATACGTGCCTCGGCCAATATATCGCCCGCGCGCAGCTGCAGGAGGCGATTCACCAGGTCGCCCAGCGCATCCGAGATCCCAAGCTGGCGGGGGAGATCGACTGGCGTCCCTTCTACGGCACCTGGGGCCTCAAGGGCCTGCCAATAAAGTTCACGCCCGCCTAGAGGCAGCAACGTCGGCGACCGCGTTTGCGCTCAGACCATCGGCGGGTTCAGCCGCCAGAAAGCTCCGCCGCGTTGCCAGTAGAGCGTGTGCGGATAGGTGGGCAGGAACGCGCTGACTTCATCCAGCACCTGCATCTGGGACTGGGTCAGCGACCAGCCGACGGCGCCGAGATTTTGGCGCAATTGGTCCTCGCTGCGCGCTCCAATAATGATCGACGCGACGGTTGGTCTTTGCAACAGCCAGTTCAGCGCGACCTGCGGCACGAGCTTGCCCGTTTCTTCCGCCACCACTTCGAGCGCATCGATCACGCGGTAGAGATGTTCCTTATCGACGGGTGGTGCGAAGGCCTCCGTCTTGTGCAGCCGGCTCCCCTCCGGAATGGGCGCGCTGCGGCGGATCTTGCCCGTCAGCCGGCCCCAGCCGAGCGGACTCCAGACCAGCGCGCCGACGCCTTGGTCCGCGCCAAGCGGCATGAGCTCCGCCTCATAGGTCCGGTCGATCAGCGAGTAATAGACCTGATGGGCAATGAACCGAGGCCGACCGTCGCGCTCGCCAACTGCCAGCGCCTTCATCAGCTGCCAGGCCGGATAGTTGGAAACGCCGATCGAGCGGACCTTGCCGGCCGTCATCAGCAGCTCGAGCGTGGCGAGCAGCTCCTCGACCGGAGTAGAGGCATCGAAGGCATGCAGCTGCAGCAAGTCGACATAGTCTGTGCCGAGCCGGCGCAGCGATGCGTCCACGGCCTGGACCAGGCGCCTGCGCGACACGCCCCATTCGCCTGGTCCGTCGCCGGTCGGAAGCCCCCGTCTTGGTGGAAATCAGAACGGCGCCGCGCCGGCCGCGAATGGCCTCGCCCAGCACCCGTTCGGAGGCACCCCCCGAATAGGCATCGGCGGTGTCGAACAGGATGACTCCCGCCTCGAGGCAGATGTCGACCAGCCGGCGTGCTTCCTTTGCATCGCTGTTCCCCCAGGCGCCGAACAATGGCCCGGATCCGCCGAAGGTGCTGCAGCCGAAGCTGAGCACCGGAACGCGAAGGCCCGATGATCCGAGGTGCCGATACTCCACGATCGCCCCTTGCCGGGCCCGCTGCCGTTACTTGGGCTTGCCGATCTGCAGCACCTCGATGTCATTGCCGTCCGGATCGATGAGATGGCGGGACTGCGCAGGCATGTTCTCGACATTCTGAGAGAAACGCGTGGTTTGCGGCTGTCCGCCATTGGCGGCGGCGCGCGTAAGAGCGGCCTCGAGGTCAGGGACCTGGATCACGAAGCTGCCGTTCATCCGCACCTCGTCGGGACTTTTGATCATGATGATGCCCGGCAGTGCGCCGCCGGGGAAATTCATGATGCTCACATTAGCGCCCATCTTCTGGACCTCGGTGGCGCCGAATACCTCGTGATAGAATTTCTTGCCTCGCTCCAGATCGCTCACATAGAGCCGGAGCATGATGACCCGCGGTGTCGCCACGGGGGCAACCGTCGCAGGCTGCGCGGAGGCGGCACTGCTCATCATCATCAACAGCGCTCCAATCAGCGCCATTCCCGGTCGCTTCATGCCAGATCCCCCTTGCTCCGTTGCGCGCCTAGCTGGAGGCCGTCCCGCGTGGGTAGCAGCCTGCTCTACCGAATCAAGAGAATTCAAGAATCATCTGAGCATGTGAACGGAGTCTCGGAGATTGTTCCATCAAATATGGTCAAAAAACGCTCAGAGAAAGTTGAGCATTCTATCCGAGAACTGCAGCCGGGGAAGGGGTGGCCAAGCATATAGTGCCCGTCGCGTGCATAGCGTAAAGTCGCACCAAAATCCCTCAGGAGAGGAGGTGTCGCATGAACGACCAGAACGGGCCAACCGACTTCACAGCTCTGCGTCCGGCGAAGCGCGTGCTTGGCGGCGCTTTGGTCACGCTCATCGCCCTTGGTGGAGGCACCTCTGCGACCGGACCTTCCGTGAGTGCGCAGGCGCCCACCGTGCCCGGCTGCGACGTTGCCAGCATGCAGGCCGCGGCGCCGAAGGACACGACCATTACTGCCGCGGCATGGGTGGAGGCGCCGGTGCGGAACTGCCGGGTGGACGGCTATGTGACGACCACCAATCCCGGGCCGAACCGCAACAATTTCCGCCTCCAGCTGCCCGCGCGAGAAGCCTGGAACCATCGTTATTATTTCATCGGCCTCGGCGGGGCAGGTGGGTCCGTTCCTACGGACTCGCAGATCCCGCGCGGCAATCCGCTGGTCAAAGGCTTTGCGGTCGCCGGCACCGACAAGGGCCACCAGAGCGACGCGCTGGACTGGAGCTTCCAGACCGATCCGGCCAAGGCGCTCGATAACGCTCATCGCGGGGCGCATGTCACCACGCTCGCCGCCCAGCAGCTCACCCGCGCCTTCTACGGCCGCGGCGAGATGTACCGCTATCACACCGGCTGCTCGGGCGGCGGCGACATGGGCATCAAGGCGATGGAGATGCATCCCGAGGATTATGATGGCGTGCTGCTCGGCTGGCCGGGCGGCAACCATCCCGATCCCGCCAAGCGCAATCCGGCCGCCAATTTCCACACCATGATCCGTGAGATGACGCGCGAGCCCGGCGCCTGGATCTCGCCCGCCAAGCGCCAGTTCGTCGACCGCAAGGTCATGGAAGCCTGCGACATGGCGGACGGCGCGAAGGACCAGATGATCTGGGACCATCGCCTCTGCCACTTCGATTTCAACAGCCTGCTGTGCAAGGGCGCGGATGGCCCGGAGTGCCTGACCGCGCCCGAAGCGCGGACCTTCGCCGCCATCGTGCGCAAGACGTCGGCGCCGATCTCCAATACCTCGATGTGGACCTATCTGGGCGCGGTGCCGCCGCCGTGGGATCCGTCGCCCGACGCCGCCAACGCCCAGAAGACCGCCGCTGCCTATGTCATCCTCAACGGCTGGGCTCGCACCCAGCTGCACGAGCCGAGCCGCGATGTCGTCAAGCAGCCGCTCTCGCCGGCCGAGCTCACTCGCATCATGGTTGGGCAGGCGCGCGACGGGGGCTCGGAATTCGGAAAGAATGCCGACATCGGCGCGTTCCTGCGGCGCGGCGGCAAGGCCTTGTTCTTCGTCGGGGTCAGCGATCCGTGCTGCTCGAACCTCAACAACGAGCAATATATCCGCGACATAACGAAGCAATATGGCGCAGCGCTCGTCGCGCGGCAGACGCGGCTCTACGAAGTGCCGGGCTGGGGCCATTGCGGCGGCGGTACCGGGCCGACCGACGGCCAGGACGCGATGCTCGCCGCGCTGATCGACTGGGTCGAGAAAAACAAGGCGCCCGAAGGCATCGCAATGCACCGCGGCGCGGACCGCGCGAAGCTGATGTTCGCGAGCGCCGGGCCGACCACGGCGGGCGTGGCGATTCCGGCACCCACCGGGCAGTCGCGCGATTTCCTGGTCTGTCCATTTCCGAAAGTCTCGGTGTTCGACAAAGCGAAGGCAGCGATTCCAGGTGCAGTTTTCGATGCCCGCAACTGGAGCTGCCGGGCGTCGCGGAGCTGAAGCGGGCTTCCTTCGCCTCGAAGTTTATGCGACACACCTGTCGTAAATTTATGATGGGAGCGAGTTCGTGGACGTTTCAGACAAGGTCGTTCTGGTTACAGGCGGTGGCGGCGGCATTGGTGCGGGCATCGCTGAAGCTTTCGCCGAACAAGGCGCGAAAGTCGCCGTAACCGATATCAATCTCGCTTATGCGCAGGCGGAGGCGGACCGGATCGGCAGAGGTGTCGTTGCACTGGCGCAAGACGTCACCTCTCCGGAAAGCTGGGCGCAAGTGAAGGCCGGGGTCGAGGCGCAGCTCGGCGTGGTCGATGTCCTGTGCAACAATGCCGGTATTGCCTTGCCCTTCCAGCCGATGGAGGAGGTGCCGCTCGAGAAATTCGAGCGAGTCATGGCGGTCAATGTGCGCGGCGTTTTCCTGGGCTGCACGACGTTCATACCCGGGATGAAGGCGCGTGGCAGCGGGCACATCGTCAATACGTCCTCGGTCAACGGCCAGCTGCCGTACAAGAGCTTTGCCGTCTATTGTGCCAGCAAGTTTGCGGTGGCCGGCATGTCCGAGGCGATACGGGACGAGCTGGCCCCCTTTGGAGCCGGCGTTTCCATCCTCTATCCGGGCCTCACCCGCAGCCGTATGTCGGAAGGCCAGGTGCCGGACTTGTCGGAGGAAGCGCGCAAGGCGCTGTCCGCGAGGATGATGGAGCCGATCTGGCTCGGCCGCGCGGTCGTGCGCGCGGTGAAAAGCAACCAGCTCCACATCATCTCGCATCCCGACCATTTGCCGGTGCTCAGGGCCCGGATGGACACACTCTACGCGGCCTTCGGGGAGCCGGCTCAGCCGGGCTATGTCGCGGGGCCCATCCCGATCGGCTGATCGCCTGCCCGGCGTTTCGATCAATCATCCGGCGGGTGGATTATCTGGCAGGCTATGCCGGCGTGACCTCGACATGCAGTTCCCGCAGGCCGCGCGTCGTGTAGCGCGGCAGATAATCGAAGCCGTGCCTCCCCGGCGGGCCGTGATGGGCATCGGAGAGCCGGATGTCCGAGGTTCGTGCAAGCAGCTGCTGCAGCGCGATGCGGACTTCCGAGCGGGTCAGCGGAGCGCCGATACAGGCATGCGCGCCCCTGCCGAATGCCAGATGCTCACGGACATTGGGCCGGTCTAGGATGATCTCGTCGGGGCGTTCGAACCGGTTCGGATCGCGGCTGCAGCCCGCGGTCATCAGCATCAGGATCGTGCCGGGCGCGATTGCCATACCTCCGACCTCGGTCCTCACCTTGGCCAGGCGGAAGCCGACCTTCGAGGGCGGGTCGAAGCGGAGAGCCTCCTCGATGAAGGCCGGCACGCGGCCCGGATGGGCACGCAGCTCATGCTGGAGATCAGGCCTTTCGCCCAGGATCCTGATCGCACTGGCCATGAGCCGAATCGTCGCGTCCTGGCCCGCGGAAAACATGACCGAGGCAAGATAGACCACCTCGCTGACGTCGGGCGTCGCGCCGTCCGGGAATTTCGCGTTCGCCAGGCGCGAGAGCGCATCGTTGCGCGGCTGCGCGCGCCGATCGACGATGTAGTGCCGGAACGCATCGGCGAGCTCGGCATGCGGATCGTGCATGGTGAGGGGTTTGCCGAGCTGCCCCGACTGGGCCGGCATCATCGTCAGCAGGCGCGGATGTTCTCTCTCGGGGACGCCGAGCAGGT
>Ga0081539_10004883_pt1 | contig 14311 bp, 15 predicted proteins | sample TabmetS4T2R2_FD_71023 | JGI IMG/M metagenome (GOLD analysis project Ga0081539, IMG submission 71023) | Tabebuia heterophylla rhizosphere microbial communities from the University of Puerto Rico - S4T2R2 | ecosystem: Host-associated > Plants > Roots > Rhizosphere ...
CCGAGCGGTGGAACATCAACGAGGGGTGAAGCGAGCAGCCGCCGGCCTTGACCACCCCCGGCACGAGATCGAGCTCCTCGCCTGGCGGCGTCGCGGCGCGCACCGGCGCCAGCCAGTCCTCGGGCGCGTGGAAGCTGCCGCGGTCGGGCGCGACCTTCGGCCAGCGGTGCGAGCCGCGGGCGTACTCGATCGTGCCGCCCTGCGCGCGGGTGTCGTCGAGCGCCACCCAGCAGGTGATCATCTCCGCCGGCACGAGGTACCCGGCGAACGAGCCGTCCTGGTGCATGCCCAGCGACTTCGCGCCCGGCGGCTTCCACAAGCAGTTGTCCTGGAGCATCCGCGCGCCGCCCCAGCCCGCCAGCTGGGCGCCGATGCGCCCGATCCGCTCGCTGAGCACGTGCGCGGCGATGAGGTCGTCGGCGCGCCAGCCGTTGCAGATCTGGCGTGTGCGGTCCTCGGGGTCGCGCCCGGCCTTCCAGTTGACCTCGTCGGGCTGGATGCCGGTGGCGTAGTCGCCGTCGAAGAGCCGGTCGAAGCGCTCGCGCAGCGTCTCGACGACGGCGTCGGAGATGAAGCCCTCCTCGATGACGAGGAAGCCGTCGCGGTGGAAGCTCTCCACCTGGTCGTCGGTCAGAACAGCTGGAGGTAGCGGTCCAGCTCCCACTGCGTGATCTGCTCGTGCGCCTGCTGCCATTCGCGTCGCTTGCATCGGATGAAGTAATCCACATAGTCCTCGTCGCGTGCGCGGCCGAGCGCGGCACGCAGGACCTGACAGCGCTCGAGCTCGCGCGTGGCGTCGAGCAGGTTGGCCGGCAGCACGTCGATGCCAAGCTCCGCGCGCTGGGCCTCGTCGGTCTCGTAGAGGTTCAACGAGTTGGGATCGCCCGGGTCCAGGCCGCGCTCGATCCCGTCGAGGCCGGCGGCGAGCACGGCCGTCGCCGCGAGATACGGGTTGCAGGAGCCGTCGACGGTGCGGTCCTCGACGCGACCGGGCCCGGGGATCCGCAGCATCTGGGTGCGGTTGTTGTAGCCGTAGCTGACGTACGCCGGCGCCCACGTCGCGCCGCTCGTCGGCGCGCCGACGATGAGCCGCTTGTACGAGGTGACCGTCGGCGCGGTCACCGCGATGTAGGCCTTCGCATGAGCCTTCAGCCCGCCGATGAAGTTGTAGGCCGCATCGGTGAGCCCGAGGCCGCGCGGATCGTCGGCGGGATCGCACTCGAAGACGTTGACGCCGTCCTTCCACAGGCTCATGTGCAGGTGGCAGCCGTTGCCGGTGAGGTGCGCGAACGGCTTGGGCATGAACGTCGCGATGAGCCCGCGCTCCTGGGCCATCGCCTCGACCATGTAGCGGAAGAAGACCGCCCGGTCGCAGGTGACCAGCGCGTCGTCGAACTCGAAGTTCTGCTCGAACTGGCCGTTGGCGTCCTCGTGGTCGGTGGCGTAGTTGTCCCAGCCGAGCGCGGTGACGTTGCGCGAGACCGACGAGACGAAGTCCAGGTTGCGCGTCAGGCCGCGCATGTCGTAGCAGGGCTGCTCGAGCGTGTCGTGCGCGTCGGCGACCTCGATCGAGCCGTCCTCGCGCCTGCGCACGAGGAAGTACTCGAGCTCGGCGCCGATGCGGAAGTCGTAGCCCAGCGCCGCCGCGCGCTCGAGCTGGCGGCGCAGGATCGTGCGCGGGCAGTACGGCCACTCCTCGCCCTCGACGGTCACGTCGCACGCGAAGCGCGCGACCCCCGGCCGCCACGGCAGCGGCGTGTAGCTGCGCACGTCGGGCATCGCGATGAGGTCGGGGTCGTGCGGGCCCTGGCCGATGTCGCCCGCTGCGAAGCCCGCGAAGCCCGCGCCGTCCTCGAGCAGGTCGTCGAGGTGGTGGGCGGGCACGAGCTTGGCGTTCGGCTTGCCGTGCATGTCGACGAACTGCGCGAAGAGGAACTCGATCTCGCCGTCGCGCACGCGCTGGCGAACCTCGTCGGCCGTCTGGGGTGCGGTCATCGGCTCGCTTACTGCGCTCACGGCGTTCCTTCCTTGCTGGCGTTGTCGGTGAAGGCGACGAGCTTGCCGGTGTTGGCGTCGACGCGCGCGACGGACACGCGCTGGTAGCCGTCGTTGCCCTTCTTCGGGATCGAGAGCGAGATCGCCCAATACGGGTGGCCGTTGAGGCCCTGACGCACGAGCCTGACCTGCGTGCGCTGCGGCTTGAAGTCAGCCGCTCGCGTCGCGGTGACGATCGCGTCCTCCTTGGAGATCCGGACCTGGCGCTTCTGGCAGGTGGTCGCCACCACCAGGCAGATGGCGAACAGCCCCACCACGAGCACGACCGGTCGAACCCACGCCCGTCGCGGGGCGTGAGCGCCTGGGTTAGACGGTCGGACGGAACTCGTTGCCAAGATTCGTCGCCAGCAGGACGACCAGGACGATGACGATGCAGATGATCGAGATGACGATCATCGCAACCTCGAAGCCCTTGACGTGAGTCTGCAGGGGCGGGAACTCGATCTGGCGCCGGCGCTGGTCGTCCATGCTCTCTCCTCTACTCCGTCACGGGCGGTTCGGTGACGCCGGCCGCCGGGCCGCCACGGGTGCGGCCGCGGATGCGGTCGACGTGACTCCACAGGCGGCGATCCTCGTAGATCACCCACGCAGCGATCACCGCCACCATCACGGCGATTCCGATCCAGGTCAGGACGTAGTAGGCCGTCGCCGCCGAGTGGCCGCCGTCGCCCCAGGTCGTCCCGGGCCCGAACGTCATGATCCCCTCGCACTTCTGGTAGGCGGCCTGGAGGATGAAGTCCGCCGAGTCGTCGGGCGGCTTGGCACCGCTGATGTGCTGGATGCAGTCGGGCGCGCTATCGATGATCGCGGGCACTGGGCACCTCCTCGCTTGCGTCGAGCTGCATACGCCGGCGCTCCTCGCGCTTGGCCCAGGTGATGCCGGACCACACCAGGCTGAACATGATCGCCAGGCTGATCAGGAAGGTGAGCACCTATCTCACCCCCGCACCGACGCCGACGCCGGGTCTGTCGCCGTTGGTGAGCCCCGCGAGCTCGGCCGGCAGCAGCACGTCGGCGGGAACCAATGTGCCGTCGGGCTCGACGATCTCCTCGGGCGCTCGCGCGTGCTCGGGGTAGAAGTCGGTCTCGTACTCGGCCCGGTCCAGGCCCTCGAGCTCGACCTCCACGGGCACGCGCAGGAGGTTGAGCTTCTTGAGGATGAACGAGGCGACCCAGCCGGAGAGGAAGCCGAGCGGCAGGAACGTCGCCGCGCCCATGAGCTGGCCTCCGATCGAGCTCTCGACGTTGTTGATGCCGGTCGGGTAGCCGGCGGCGAAGACGCCCACCCAGAGGATGCCCAGGAAGCCCGAGCAGCCATGGACCGCCACCGCCCCGACTGCGTCGTCGACGCGCATCTTCGTCTCGATCCAACCGCCGATGTACACCACCATCGCCGCGGTGAGCATCGCGATGAGGTACGCGAGCGTGGGTGCGTAGACGTCGGCGCCCGCGGACACCCCGATGACGCCTGCCAGGCCTCCGGAGATCGTCCAGAACGGATCGCCGCGGCTGGCGAAGTACCCTCCGGTGAAGCCGCCGGCGAACCCCATGGTGATCACCATCGTGATCGAGCCGAGGGTGGTCGGGCTCAGGTAGATGTTCGCCCAGCCGGGGAACGAGGTGGAGGCGATCACGAGGCACGCGCCGTAGAACGCGTAGAACCCGGTGAAAATCAGCATCAGGCCCAGCGCGGTGATATGCAGGTTGTGCGGCCTGAACACCCGCGTGAGGCCGTCGCGCGTGTACTTGCCTATTCGCGGCCCGACGTTGAAGAGGACGCCCAAGGTGAACGCGCCGGCGACGCCGTGCACGACGCACGAGGCGATCGAGTCGTGGAACCCGAATCGCAGCGTCAGCCAGCCACCCGCGCTCCAACCCCATGCCGCATCGAGGATCCAGACCACCGAGCCGAGCAGGCAGGCCAGCACGAGGTAGGCCGAGATCCGGGCCCGCTCGATGATCGCGCCCGAGAGGATCGACGCGGTCGTCCACGAGAACAGCAGGAAGGCCAGGAAGAAGATCAGGTTGATGTTGTTCGTCAGGTTGGGACCGAACGCGTCGCTCCACGGGATCCCGGCCTGGCACGACACGGACGTGAAGTCCGAGGAGCTCGGGCCGATGGGCAGGCCCGGCTGGTTGCAGTTGTAGATCCACCAACCGAAGTAGTAGAAGGTCGGCGTCACCACGGCGATCGTGAGGATGTTCTTCATCGCCGTCGCCATGACGTTCTTGCGACGGGCCACGCCGGCCTCGTAGGACATGAAGCCCGCGTGGATCAGCCACATGAGGACGACGGTGAAGAAGTAGAACTGCTCGCCCAGGACGGCGGAGTCCTGCGTGAGGCCCTGCGCCGGGGCCGCTTCGTTGAGCGATTTGACCTGGGCGAAGATGAACGACAGCATCCAGTCCCCTCTCGACGGTCCCCAACACGCCGGGGATGCCTAGTTCTATCCAGTGCCTAGCGCACCGGGCAATGTGCCTCGGGGCCACCATTTCGGACGAATTGGTGTACCGCGCGCACATACGGGCGGTAGGATCGGCCAGTGGCGCGCCGCAGCGACCTCGCCGCCCAGCTCGAGCGCGTACGGCTCGAGAGCGACACCCTGTACTCGATCATCAAGGTCGTCGGCTCGTCGATCGATCTGACCCGCGTCCTCGAGGGCATCGTCGAGCTCGTCACGGAGGCCACCGACTGCCACGCCTGCTTCGTCTACATCCGCGACGGCGATCGCCTGCGCATCCGGGCCGCCTCGCGGGTCTACGCGCACGTGGTGGGCACGGTCGAGTTCGCGATCGACGAGGGGCTGACCGGCTGGGTCGCCCGCACCGGCGAGCCGGCGTTCATACGCGAGGACGCGCTGGCGGACCCGCGCATGAAGTACGTCCCCGAGCTCGAGGAGGAGCGCTTCCAGTCGATGGTCGCGGTCCCCGTCCCGGCCCGCTCGGGCGAGGTGCTCGGCGTCATCGTCCTGCACACGGTCGCCCCGCGGGAGTTCGACGAGGGCGTGCTCAACTTCCTCGTCCACACCGCCGCGCTCGTGGCCGGCGCGATCGAGAACGCCCGCCTCTACGAGGAGTCGCGCGAGCGCGTCCACGCGCTGACGAACCTCGCCGAGCTCAGCGAGCGGATCGTCGCCGTGAGCGGTCGCGAGGAGCTCTACCGGGTGCTGACCGGCGGCGTGCGACGCCTGCTGGGCTGCGACGCCTGCCAGCTGCTGCTGCGCAACGGCGATCACGGCGACTTCGAGCTCGTCGCCTCCGATCCGGCCGGCGGGCTGCCCGAACCGCACGTCGAGGCGCGCGCCACGCTGCGCGACGACCGCGAGGAGCTCGGCAGGCTCGTCGCGGCGCACTCGGGAGTGGTCACCTTCCCCGCCCAGCACGAGGAGCTGCTGCAGGCCGTCGCCAACCAGGCCGGGCTGGCGCTGCGCAACGCCGAGCACATCGAGCGCCTCACGGCCGAGAACCTCGTGCGCGCCCTGTTCGAGGCGCTGGACGACGGCGCGCTCGACGTGGCCGAGACCCACGCCCGCGCGGCCGGCTGCGACCTCGATCGCGCGCACGTCCTCATCCATGCGCGCCCCGCACTCTCCACCGAAGGTGCCCAGCCGTGGCCGGACGTCACCGAGCGCATCGAGACGCGGCTGCGCAACCTCGAGGCGGGCGCGCTCGTCGACCCCGGGCGCGATGCGTTGCGCGCGCTGCTCCCGCTGGCCGCCGGCGCGACGCACGGCGACGTCGCGTCGCTGCGCGAGCTGGCGGCCCACGAAGGCGTTGCCATCGGGATGAGCGCGGCGCGCGCGGGCGCCGACGGCGCCGGCCAGGGCCTGCGCGAGGCGCAGGACGCGGCCACGATCGCCCGCGCGCTGGCGCCGACGGGCGGCGCACTGGCCTACGACGACCTCGGCGCCTACCGCTACCTCGTGCACCTCGACGTCGAGGACGCCCCGCACGACCGGCTCTGCGAGGCGATCGAGCGCCTGCTCGACTACGACCAGCGGCGCGGCACGCAGCTGCTGCCCACGCTCGAGCAGTACCTCGCCGATCGCCGCGTCGGAACCGCGACCGCGCGCAAGCTGTTCATCCACGCCAACACGCTGCGCCAGCGCCTGGATCGGATCGAGAAGCTCACCGAGATCGAGCTGGCGACCGAGGACCTGCTGTCGCTCGAGCTCGCCGTCAAGCTCGTGCGCCTGAGGCGCGCCGGCGCCGCCGCAGCGCTACCCAGATCCTGAGCGCGACGTAACCGGGGATGTTCGTCAGGAAGACGAGCAGGCACCACCAGAGCTTGACCTGCGGCTGCGCGGGCTCGTGTCGCACCTCGATCCACGACAGGTAGACGAGCCCGGCGAGGCACAGCCAGAGGATGTCCGGCGTGTTGTCGACGAGGAGGAAAAGCAGCATCCCGACCTGGCCGGCGAGGATACTCGCCGCGTGACGATCCGCGCAAAGCTCTACGCGGCGATGGTCATGACGGTCCTGGGACCGCTCGTCACCATCGGTGTGGCGTTCGGCGTCTTCAACGGCTTGAGCGATCGCTTCGACGAGGTCTCGCATCGCTCCGATCGCCAGGCGCTGGCCCTCGAGCTCAAGTACGCGGTCACCGACGTCAACGGCTGGCAGACGGCGTACGGCTACGACAACGGGCGCAGCCGCCCGCAGTTCGAGCGCTCGGCGGCCAACGTGCAGCGGCTCCTCGCCCAGGCTCAGCGCGAGCTCACCGAACCGCGCGAGCGCGCGATCCTCGCGCGGCTGCGCGGCTCGTACGCCCGCTTCATGGCCCTCGACGCGGTGGCCTATCGCGCGCTGCGGGACGGCCGCGAGGCCGCGGTGCGCCAGATCTTCCTCGGGCCCGAGATCCGCAACTTCGAGGCGATGGCGACCGCCGCGAGTCAGCTGGCGGCCGAGGAGGCGCGGCGCAACGCCGAGGTCGAGCGCTCCTTCGATCAGCGCCTGACCGACGGCAAGCGCGCGCTCGTGATCGTGGGCCTCGGCGCCGGCGTGCTGATCATCCTGCTGCTCCTCACCGCCTCGGACATCGCGCGGTTGGCGCTCGAACGACACGCCGAACGCGAGCCGTGACGCGCGACGTCATCCTGACGCTGAGCCTGCTGCTCGTCGCCGGCCTGATCGCGCGACTGCTGGCGACGCTTCTGCGCGTCCCGGAGATCGTCTTCCTGCTCGGGCTCGGAGCGCTGCTGGGACCCTCGGCGCTCGACGTGCTCGACGTCCCGCTCGACTCGCTCGCCGCCCAGCTCGTGTTCACGCTCGGCGTCTCGTCGATCCTGTTCTACGGCGGGCTGAACCTCTCGCTGGAGGTCCTGCGCAAGGTCTGGCCGAGCCTGGGGATGCTCGCGGTGGTCGGCGTCATCGTCACCGCCGTCATCACCGGGAGCGCGGCGGCGCTGGTGTTCGGGCTGCCATTCGAGCAGGGCCTGCTGATCGGGGCCGTCCTCTCGCCCACCGATCCCGCGATCCTCATCCCGCTGTTCGTCGGCTCGCGGCTGAAGGCGAAGGTCGCGCAGACCGTGGTCGCCGAGTCGGCGTTCAACGACCCGACCGGCGCAGTGCTGGCGCTCGCCATCGCCGGCGCGCTCATCTCGGGCAAGAACTCGATCACCGGGCCGGCGAGCGACTTCGTCGGCCAACTGGCTCTGAGCACGGCGGGCGGCGTCATCGCGGGCATCGTCCTGTCGGCGGCGATCTCCAGCCGGCGCACGGGGATCTGGCGCGAGTCCGCGGCGATCGCCTTCCTGGCCGTCGTCGGCATGTCCTATGTCTCGCTGGACTTCGCCGGAGGCAGCGGCTACCTGGGCGCCTTCCTCGCCGGCCTGATCGTCGGCAACATGCGCCTGCTGGGGCTCTCGATGCACGACGAGCACGAGCGCGACCTGCTCATCGCCTCGCGAAGCCTCGCCGACATCGTGACGATCTTCGTCTTCGTCCTCGTCGGCGCCAACCTGCCGTTCGACGAGATCGGCGACCAGATGCTGCCCGCCCTGGCCGTCATCGCCGTCCTGCTGCTCGTCGCCCGGCCACTGGCGGTGGCGATCTGCTGCCTGCCCGATCGCCGCAGCCGCTGGAGCCGCGCCGAGCTCGCCTTCGTGTGCTGGACGCGCGAGACCGGCGTGGTTCCCGCGGCACTGGTGGGCGTGCTCGCTGCGCTGGCGGTGCCCAACAGCGATCTCCTCGCGGCCGTCGTGGCGCTCGCGATCGTGGTGACGCTCATCGTGCAGGCCGTCCCGGCCCCGTGGCTCGCGCGCCGGCTGGGACTGCTCGAAGTGGAGTGAAGCCACATACATTCGGCGGAAATTGTGGCCTGAGAACCCACTGCCGGTGGTAGTGGGCGACACTAGAATCGCCCGGATGTGCGGAATCGCTGGTCTCTTCGGCAAGTCCGCCGTGGTCACCGAGCATCTCGGCGAGCACCTCGGCGCGATGCTCTCTCAGCTCAACGATCGCGGCCCGGACAGCGCGGGCATCGCGGTCTATCGCGACCCGGCGCCGGCCGGATCGAGCAAGGTCTCGCTGTTCTCGCCCGACCCGCGCTACGAGTGGGGCCACGTGCGCGACGGCTTGGCCGCGGCGTTCGGCGGCGACCCCGAGCCGGAGGTGCGCGCCAGCCACGCGGTCTTCGTCGTCGACGCCGATGCCGAGCGCGCGCAGGCCTGGCTGGCCGAGCGCCACCCCGAGCTGCGGATCATGAGCGTCGGGGAGAGCATCGAGATCTACAAGGAGGCCGGGCTGCCGTCGGACTTCGTCAGGCGCTTCGCGCTCGACGACATCCAGGGCTCGCACGCGCTCGGCCACACGCGCATGGCGACCGAGAGCCGCGTCACCACGCAGCACTCGCATCCGTTCTCGACCGGCCTGGACCTCTGCCTGGTCCACAACGGCTCGCTCTCCAATCACAACCGGCTGCGCCAGGAGCTGCGCCGCGAGGGCGTGACCTTCCAGACAGACAACGACACCGAGGTCGCCGCCGGCTACCTGACCTGGCGGCTGCGCGAGGGCGCCGACCTGCGCGAGGCGCTCGAGGGCTGCCTGCGCGACCTCGACGGCTTCTTCACCTTCGCGGTCGGGACGATCGACGGCTTCGCGGTGCTGCGCGACCCGATCGCCTGCAAGCCGGCCGTGCTCGCAGAGACCGACGACTGGGTGGCGATGGCCTCCGAGTACCGGGCGATCGCGGTGCTGCCCGGCGCCGAGGACGCCAACGTGTGGGAGCCGGCGCCGGCGACGCTGTACGTCTGGGAGCGCGCGCTGGTCTGATGGCGACCGACACCGAATCGGCGGTCGAGGTCGTCGACCTCTCGCAGACGCCCCTGCGCGACCTCAACGCCCGGCTGCACGAGGCCGGCGCGCCGCTGACCTGGCGCGTGGTCAACCCCGGCGGCCGACACGCGATCGCCGTCGGCCTGGACGGCCCGTTCGAGGTCGACGTCGAGGGCCACGTCGGCTACTACTGCGCCGGGATGAACAAGCACGCGACCGTCCGCGTGCACGGCAACTGCGGCGTCGGCGCGGCCGAGAACATCATGTCGGGCTCGGTGATCGTCGACGGCAACGCGAGCCAGTCGGCGGGCGCGACGGGGCGCGGCGGGCTGCTCGTCATCCACGGCGACGCGTCGTCGCGCTGCGGGATCTCGCTGAAGGGCGCGGACATCGTGGTGCGCGGCTCGGTCGGGCACATGAGCGCGTTCATGGCCCAGAAGGGGCGGCTCGTGGTCTGCGGCGACGCGGGCGAGGCGCTGGGCGACTCGCTCTACGAGGCGCGGCTGTACGTGCGCGGCACGGTCGACGGGCTGGGCGCCGACTGCATCGAGAAGGAGATGCGCGACGAGCACCGCGCCGAGGTCGCCGAGCTGCTCGCGGCCGCGGAGATCGCCGACGTCGATGCGGGCGACTTCCGCCGCTTCGGCTCGGCGCGCTCGCTCTACAACTTCAAGGTCGACCACGCCGGGGAGTTCTGAGATGGCCTTGCGCGAATCGGCGCTCTACCCGCCCGAGGTCATCGACGAGATCCAGCGCGCGGCGCGCGAAGGCGTCTACGACATCCGCGGCTTCGGGGCCAAGCGCCGCCTGCCGCACTTCGACGACCTGCTGCTGCTCGGCGCCAGCGTGTCGCGCTACCCGCTCGAGGGCTACCGCGAGCGCTGCGACACGAACGTGACGCTCGGGACCCGGTACGCGAAGAAGCCGCTGGAGCTCGACATCCCCATCACGATCGCGGGCATGTCGTTCGGCGCGCTCTCGGCGCCGGCCAAGGAGGCGCTGGGGCGCGGCGCGTCGGCGATGGGCACCTCGACGACGACCGGCGACGGCGGCATGACGCCGGAGGAGCGGGCGGCGTCGAAGACGCTCGTCTACCAGCTGCTGCCCTCGCGCTACGGGATGAACCCCGACGACCTGCGCCGCGCCGACGCGATCGAGATCGTCATCGGCCAGGGCGCGAAGCCGGGCGGCGGCGGCATCCTGCTCGGGCAGAAGATCTCCGATCGCGTGGCCGAGATGCGCGACCTGCCCGCCGGGATCGACCAGCGCAGCGCGTGCCGCCACCCCGACTGGACCGGCCCCGACGACCTCGAGATCAAGATCGAGGAGCTGCGCGAGATCACCGACTGGGAGAAGCCGATCTTCGTCAAGATCGGGGCGTCGCGGACGCAGTTCGACGTCCCCCTGGCGATCAAGGCGGGCGCCGACGTCATCGTGCTCGACGGCATGCAGGGCGGCACGGCGGCGACGCAGGACGTCTTCATCGAGCACGTCGGGATCCCCACGCTGCCCGCGGTGCGCCTCGCCGTCGACGCGCTGCAGGAGCTCGGGATGCACCGCCGCGTCCAGCTCGTCGTGTCCGGCGGGATCCGCTCGGGCGCCGACGTGGCCAAGGCCCTGGCGCTGGGGGCCGACGCGGTCTCGATCGGCGTCGCCGCTCTGATCGCCCTGGGCGACAACTCGCCGGCCTTCGACTCCGAGTACCGCTCGATCGGCTCGGCCGCCGGGATGTACGACGACTGGCACGAGGGCCGCGACCCGGTCGGCATCTCCACCCAGGACGACGAGCTGGCCGCGCGGTTCGACGCCGAGCTCGGCGGCCGCCGCCTGGCCAACTACCTGCGCACGATGGTGCTGGAGACCCAGACGCTCGCGCGCGCCTGCGGCAAGTCGCACGTGCTCAACCTCGAGCCCGAGGACCTCGTCGCGCTGACCATCGAGGCGGCGGCGATGGCGCGCGTGCCGCTGGCCGGGACCAACTGGATCCCCGGCGCCGGCGACGGCATCTGATCAGCCGAACGTGAAGACGTAGGCGCGCGCGCCCGGCTCGAGGAAGGTCATCTCGAACGTGCGCTCGCGGGCCGCACCCGGCTGGCGGACGAGCTGGTACATCCGCGGCTCGTCGAGGATGCCCTCGCCGGCCTCGTCGACGTCGACGCCGTGGGCCTCGCCGGGCGGCTCGCCGTCGAGGCGCACCGAGAAGCGAGCGGCCGCGCCGGACTCGGGCGGGGCGAGCACGAGGTTGAGGTCGCGCGCGCCGAAGCGGTAGGCGATCGAGCCGCTCGCGGCCTCGAGCACGGCGGCCTCGGCGCCGACCGACCAGTCGCCGGCCAGCGCCCACTCGTTGAGCGCGAGCTCGTCGGCGCTCTTGTCGCGGCGGCGCTCGCCGCGCGCGCGCCCCACGTAGGTCTCAGGGGATTCGAGCGTCTCCCAGTCGGCGGCCTCGGCGAGGCCGCCGGCGTCGACGTCGACGATGTCCTCTTCGATGCCCAGCAGCTGCTGGATGGCCAGCTCGGTCTCCTCGTAGGCCCCCTCGCCGAAGTGGTGGAAGCGGGTCCGCCCCTCGCCGTCGACGAGGTACACCGCCGGCCAGTAGTTGTTGTCGAACGCCCGCCAGATCGAGAAGTCGTTGTCGATCACGACCGGGTAGGCGACGTCGAGCTCGCCGACCGCGCGGCGCACGTTGGCGAGGTCGTGCTCGAAGCCGAACTCGGGCGCGTGGGGGCCGACGACGACCACGCCCCGGTCGCGATAGCGCTCGTGCCACGCGCTGACGTACGGCAGCGTGCGCAGCCAGTTGACGCACGAGTAGGTCCAGAAGTCGACGAGGACCACGCGCCCGTGCAGCGCCTCGGCCGTGAGCGGCTCGGAGTTCAGCCAAACGGGGGCGCTGTCGAGCGCCGAGAGCGCGGTGTGGTTGGGATGCAAGAGACTCATGCGGATCTCCTCTAGGCGACGAACTGCTGGCCGCCGTCGATGTCGTACGTGGCGCCGGTGAGCGCGGTGTTGGCCATGAGGTGAACGGCGAGCGCGGCGACGTCCTCCGGTCCCACGACGCGGCGGATGGGAAGGGTCCTTCGCAGCTCCTCGCGCCGTGCTTCGAGTCCTTCGTCGGAGAAGAACGAGGCCGACAGCGGCGTGTCGACGAACCCGGCGGCGATGAGGTTGACGCGAACGGGAGCGAGCTCGAGGGCGAGCGTCGCGATGAGCGGCGGCAGCGTGGCGGTGGCCGCGGAGACGATGCCCAGGTCGCGGCTGATCCGCCGCCCGCCGGTGCCGCCCATGAAGATCAGCGAGCCGCCCGGGCGCATCTTGCCCGCGGCGCTGCGCGCGACCGCAAGGGTCAGGACCGCGTGGCCGCCGAGCGCCGCGCGCACCTGATCGGCATCCATCTCCAGCAGGGGCGCGTAGTCCGGGCCCGGGCCGGTGACCATGACGTGATCGATCGGCTCGGGCAGATCGTCGAAGAACCGCTTCAGGGCGGCGGCGTCGGTGGCGTCGAAGGCGGCGGTGCCGCGCGCGCCGACCTCGCGCGCGGCGCTCTCGAGTCGCTCGGGGTTGCGGGCGGCGAGGACGACGTCCGCGCCTTCGCCTCGGGCGCGCCGCGCCGTCTCGAGGCCGATGCCGGCGCTGCCGCCGATGACGACGACGGTCTGGCCGATCAGCTCCGGCTCGCGCCGCGTCATGAGAGGCTCGCCATCTGCGCGTCCATCGGGGTGGTCGGGCGCGGCTTGTCGGCGATCTCCATCCGCAGCACCATGACGGCAGTGTCGTAGATCCCCGAGAAGCTGGGGAAGGGCTGGATGGTGTCGCCGAGCACCTCGACCGGGACGTGCGCGCGGATGGCCAGCGTCGCCTGCTGCATCCACTCGCCGGCCTCGGGGCCGAGCGCGTAGGCGCCGGTCAGCCGCTCGCCGTCGCTGAGCAGCGTCATGAAGCCGTTGGAGTCGGCGTAGGCGTGCGTGTAGGTGGCCGTCTTCGGCACCTCGGACACCAGCGCGGTCGCGCTGTACGGCGCCTCGAGCGCGCCCACCGCCGCGGCCTGCGGATCGGTGTAGGTGACGCGCGGGACCGCTTCGTAGTTCGCCGGGCGCCCGTCGCCGGCGATGTTCTCGGCGACGACGTCGCCCTCGTACTCGCCGACGTGGGTCAGCGGCCACACGCCGGTGACGTCGCCGATCGCCCACAGGCGCTCGCCGGCGCGCAGGTGATCGTCGACGTGGATGCCGCGCGGGTCGGCCTCCACGCCGACGGTCTCGAGGCCGATGCCCTCGACGCGCGGGCGCCGGCCGGTCGCCACGAGCAGCCGGTCGCCGCGCAGCTCGCCGCCGTCATCGAGCTGCAGGACGTACTCGTCGCCCTCGCGGCGCGCGGCCGTCGCGTGCACGCCGAGCATCAGCTCGATGCCGTCGCGGCGCAGGGCCTCGCCGAGCGCCTGGCCCAGCGGCGGGGCCTCGCGTGGCAGGACGTGGGCCTCGCCCTCGACCAGCACCGCCTCGCCGCCGAGACGCCGCACGATCTGCGCGAGCTCGACGCCGGCCGAGCCGCCGCCGAGCACGAGCAGGCGGCGGGGAACGGCCTTCATGCTTGTCGCCTCGCGGGTGCCCCAGACGCCATCGAGGTCACGAAGGCCCGGGACCGGAGGGACGAACGGGTCCGAGCCGGTCGCCACGACGACGTTTTCGGCGGTGTGCCGCACGCCGTCGACCTCGACCGCGCCGGTGCCGGCCAGCCGGCCCGTGCCCCGCAGCAGGTCGATGCCCCGACCAGCGAGCCACTGCTCCTGGCCGCTGTCGGTGTGGTTGGAGACCATGAAGTCGCGCCAGGCCAACGCGGCCTCGACGTCGACCTCGGCTCTTGCTCCCGCGTCGCGGGCGGCCTGCACCGCCTCGCCGGGGCGCAGCAGGCTCTTGGAGGGAATGCACGCCCAATAGGAGCATTCGCCCCCGACAAGCTCGCGCTCGACGACCGCCACCCGCCG
>Ga0081539_10004884_pt1 | contig 14306 bp, 10 predicted proteins | sample TabmetS4T2R2_FD_71023 | JGI IMG/M metagenome (GOLD analysis project Ga0081539, IMG submission 71023) | Tabebuia heterophylla rhizosphere microbial communities from the University of Puerto Rico - S4T2R2 | ecosystem: Host-associated > Plants > Roots > Rhizosphere ...
CCCCGCTCGCGGGCGGCCCGGACCGCCACGCTCGGCACCTCCGGCTGGATCAGGACGTCGATCGTGCCGCCACAGGCCAGCCCGACGTCCCACGCCTCCTCGTCGCTGATCCCGTAGCGGATCACCCGCTCGCGCCCGTCGGCCCGCGCGCGCTCGATCTCGCCGGCCGCGGCTCCCTCGACGCAGCCGCCGCTGACCGAGCCCGCGATCCGGCCGTCGTCCGCGCGGAGCAGCACGGCGCCCTCGGGCCGCGGGGCGCTGCCGAAGGTCCGGACGACGACGGCGCGGCCCACCGGCTGGCCGGCCGCGCGCCACGCGTCGAGCGTCTCGAGCAGCTCCTTCATGCGAGCAGCTCCTTCATGCGCCCTGGCTCCCTCCCCCGCCGAGCGGGCGCGCGCTGGCCCGCGCGACGGACCCGGCGCCCAGGGCCGCCGGCGGCTCGATCAGGTGGGCGACGAAGGCCGAGTGGCGCTCCCCGGCGTCCGCCGAGGCCGCCGCCTCACCGCCCCGCCGGGTGTCGCCCGAGCGGACGCCGGCGAGGATCTCGCCGAGGCGCTCGAGGCTGGCCACGGTCCCGGCCGGAACGAAGTCGTCGACGAATGGCAGCGCGGCGCGCATCCCCCCGGCGAGGGGCTCATAGCCCGGCGTGCCCGCGAGCGGGTTCAGCCAGACGAGTCGATGACAGTTTCGCCGGAGCCGGGCGGTCTCGGTCGCGACGAGGGCGGGATCGCCCCGATCCCAGCCGTCGGACACGACGATGACGACCCCCGATGTCCGCAGCGTCCGGCGCGCCCAGTGGAGGTTGAAGTCGCGGAACGACTCGCCGATCCGCGTGCCGCCGGCCCAGTCGTTCACGCTGTCGGCGACGCGGGCGAGGGCCCGATCCCGGTCGCGGTCCCGGAGGAGGCGCGTGACGCGGGTGAGGCGCGTCCCGAACACGAACGACTCGGTCTTCACCGAGGACGCGGCCGAGAGTGCCTGGACGAACCGGAGGAGCAGCCGCGAGTGGCGCTCCATCGAGCCGGAGATGTCGCACAGGACCACGATGTGGCGAGGGCGCTTCGTCGGGCGGCGCCAGACCCACTCGGTGAACTGGCCGCCGGTCGAGAGGTTGCGCCGGAGCATCGTCCGCGGGGCGAGGAGCCGCCCGTGGTGATGGAGCTCGTAGCGCCGGGTGCGGCGCAGCTCGAGCCTGGGCTCGAGGAGATCGACGAGCCGCTCCGCATCGCGCAGCTCGGCCGCGGTCATCCGGTCGAAGTCGCGGTGGCGGAGCAGCTCCGACGAGGAGTACGCGGTCGGTGCCGCGATCACCCCGTCGAATTCGGAGCCGTCGTCGTCATCGGCGGCGATCGGCATCGGGATCCCGTCGATCGTGTCGCTGTGGTCGCCGAGCGTGCCCTCGTCGCCGGTCGGCGAGGCGAGCCCGGACTCCTGGTCCTGGAGCGTCTCGTCCTCGGCCGCGGTTGCGGGCCCGTCCGTCACGGGCCGCTTCCGCTGGCGCCGCCGCCACCATCGGGCGAACACGCGGTCGTAGACCTCGCGATCGTCGCGCCGGCGCACGAACACGGCCTGGCCGGCCGCCCGGACGAGCTCGCGCTCGCCCACGTCGATCAACGTTAGAGCCCGGGTGAAGTCGACCGCCGCGCCCAGGTCGGTCGCGAGGCCGGCCGCCCGGAGCGCCCGCCCGAAGCCCACGCTCTCCGCGAGCAGCCGCCGCCCGTCGACCTCGGGTCCCCACGGCGCGGGAACGATCGCCGGATCGGTCGGGTCGCGCGGGGTCGTCATCGGCCGCTCCGCGGATCAGGCCGTCGCTTCAGCGAGGTAGGTCCGGGCGGTCTCGCCCCGGATCCGGCGGATGTCCTCCTCGTACTTGAGGACGACGCCCAGGGTCTCGTCGACGATCTCGCCGGTCAGCTCGCGGCTCCCGAGCGACAGGAGCGCCGCCGCCCAGTCGAGCGTCTCGGCGATGCCCGGGACCTTCGTGAGGTCGGCGTCGCGCAGGCGGTGGACGAACGCGACGACCTCGCGCGCGAGCTGCTCCGGCGCCGCCGGCACCCGCGCGAGGACGATCTCGAACTCCTTCTGCGCGGTCGGATAGTCGATCCAGTGGTAGAGACAGCGCCGCTTCAGGGCGTCGTGGACCTCGCGGGTCCGGTTCGAGGTGAGGATGACCCGCGGCGGCCGGGCGGCCTTGATCGTGCCGATCTCCGGGACCGTCACCTGGAAGTCGGACAGGATCTCGAGGAGGTACGCCTCGAATTCCTCGTCGGCCCGGTCGATCTCGTCGATCAGGAGGACCGGCGGCTCGCCATCCGCGTCCGCCTCGAGCGCCTGGAGGAGCGGCCGCCGGATGAGGAACTCGGGGCCGAAGATATCGTGGGCCGTCACCCGGTCCGCCTCGCCGCGTGCCTCGAGGAGCCGGATCTCGAGCATCTGACGCGGGTAGTTCCACTCGTAGACCGCCGCGTTGACGTCGAGACCCTCGTAGCACTGGAGCCGGATCAGGCGAGTCCCGAGGCTCGCGGCGAGGACCTTGGCGAGCTCGGTCTTGCCGACGCCGGCCTCGCCCTCGAGGAGCAGCGGCCGGCCGAGCTTCAGGCCCAGGAACACCGCCGTCGCGAGGGAGCGGTCGCAGACGTAGTCGCGGTCGCGGAAGCGACCCTGGATCGACTCGATCGAGTCGAGGGCGGATCCGTTCGCGGCGGGCTCGGCGGCTGGGGACATGGCGGCGATCCTACACCGCGGCCTCGGCGCGAGGCGCGGACGCGATCAGGGAGCGGACACGGCGAGCGGCCCGGCGGGCGGCGCGGCGAGGAGCGAGTCGATGGCAGCCTTGGCGCGCGCGACGGCCTCGTCGTGGCCGAGCTGCTCGCCAACGCCCCATGACAGCCACCACGCCTCGGGATCCGCCCGGTCCCGGGCGGTGGCGATCTCCCGGTCGATCCGCTGGCGATCGGCCAGGAGCAGGTGGTAGTGGGTCTCCCGCCGGATCGTCTCGGCCGCCGCCCACTGCGTGGCTGCCTCAAGGGTCCCTCCGCCCGCGGCGGCGATCCCCGCGATCCCGTCGATCGACTGGGCCACGATGCCCGGGCTCCCGATCCGGTCGGCCAGCGTCAGTGCGTCGAGCTGGAGTCGGCCCGCGCGCTCTCGCTCGCCGGCCGCGGCGAGAACGAAGCCCAGGTCCGACATCGCGTTCGCCGCCTCGGACCGATGGCCCAGCTCGCGCGCGGTCGCGATCGCCGCCTCGAGCTCGGTCGCCGCCCGGTCCAGCTCGCCGCGATCGAACAGGACGAGCGCGAGGTTGTGGCGGACGACGGCGCCCCGCTGGCGATCGCCGAGGCGTTGCCGGGTCTCGAGCGATTCTCGGAGCATGGCCTCGGCCTCGTCGAGATCGCCCCGGTCGCGCGCGACGAGGGCGAGGTTGCCGAGCGAGACCGAGAGTCCGGCTTCGTCTCCGAGCCGGCGCCGGATCGCGACGCTCTCCGCGAGCAGCTCGGCCGCCTCCTCGTTCCGGCCGCCGAACTGGAGGACGCCACCGAGCGAGTTCAGGGAGGCCGCGATCGCCGCCTCGTCGCCGATCCGGCGCCGGATCTCCAGCCCGTGCCGGCAGTGCCGCTCGGCCTCCTCGAGATCGCCCGTGTCGAGCCCGACCAGCCCCAGCTGGTTCAGCGTGGCCGCCGCGTCCTCGAGCTCGCCGAGATCGAGCCGGATCGCCAACGCCTCCTCGAACAGGGCGCGCGCCCGGCCGTAGTCGCTCTGCGCGATGGCCAGCGTCCCGGCTCCGTGGAGCGCCCGCGCCCGCTCCGCCGTGGGCGCCGCCGGTCCGAGGCGGAGCGCCGCATCGAGACGGACGCGGCCTTCGGCCAGCCGGCCGCGCGATCGCCAGTACTCGGCCAGGGCTCCGCTCATCTTCAGGAGGAAGGCGCCTTCCCCCGCCGCCCGGGCGCGATCGAGGGCCACGAGGAGATCGTCGTGGACGATGTCGAGCTGGTTGAGGAGATCGGCCCGCGAGCGGCTCATCAGCTCGGCGTGTGACAGCTCGCACAGCGCGAGCAGATCGTTTGCCCGGGCCCAGTGGGCCGCGGTGGCTTCGCCGCTCGCCTCGAGGCGGCGGGCGGCGTCCTCGCGGATCAGCCCCGCCAGCTCGTACTCGCGGACCTCGCCGCCACGTGGGTCGTCCGGCCCGCTGGCCGCGTCCGGCCCGCTCGACGGGTCGGGCCGGACGCGCACGAGGCCGGCGGCGACGAGGCGCTCGAGACCTGCGGCGATCTCCGGGCCGAGCGGCGACAGGCCGTGGGCCACGGCCCGCTCGGCGAACGTCCGGACGTGGCGGGCACGGAACGGGATCCCGAACACCGCCAGTCGCCGGTACAGCCGCCGATCGTCGGGCTGGAGGTGCTCGTGGCTCCAGTCGATCGTCGCGACCACGGGGTCGAGGCGCTCCCCGATCCGGTCGACCAGGCGGTGGGGCGGCAGGGTCCGCAGGAGCGGCGCGGCGAGCTCGATCGCCAGCGGCAGACCGCCGAGCCGGGCCGTCAGCCGCGCGACCACGTGGGCCGTCCGCTCGGTGACGGTGACGTCCGCGCCGGCCGCTTCGGCGCGCCGGACGAGGAGCTCCACGGCCAGGTTCGCGGCGATCCGCTCGATCGAGTCCGTCTCGGCCGGCACCTCGAACTGCTCGACGGGGATCGTCACCCAGCCGTCTCGCGCGATGGCGATGCGGCTGGTCGCGAGGACGCGCGCCTGGGCTGCCACGTCGAGCAGCTCGTCGACGATCGCGAGGTCGTTCAGGCTGGCCTCGATCCCGTCGAGGACGACGAGGACGGGATCGTCGCCCAGCTCGGCGACGATCGCATCGACCGCGTGCTCGGGCTCGGGCTCGCCCAGGTCCAGGGCCGTCGCGAGCGCTCCCGCCACCCCGCCGGCCCTGGCGGTCGGACCGAGCGCGACCCACGCGATCCGCTTCCGGTACGCCTCGGACAGCCTCGCGGCGACCTCGGCCGCCAGCCGGCTCTTGCCGACCCCGCCGAGACCGGTCAGCAGGACAGGCCGGGGCACGTCGCCGGTGAGACGATCGAGGAGATCGGCGAGGAGACGATCGCGGCCGAGGAACGTCGGGTCGCGTCCGGGCAGGGACGCGCCCGGCCAGGGCGACGACTCGGGATCGACGGAGGGTGACGGCACGCTCCCACAGGATACGGCGAAGCGTGGCTCGTCCCTAGCCCCGGCTATCGCGCGGCGGGCCCTGCGCCGAGCCGGGCCCGGGCGGTCCCGCCGCGCGTCGCTCGATCAGCCGTCCGGCGCCTCGAGCTCGCGGGCGTAGGGCGGAAAGCGGAAGCGCATCTCGCGGGTCAGGACGCCGCCGTGGCCGAGGTGCGACACCGTCCGCCGGGTCGGGGGCTCGCCCGTCAGGAGGCGCGGGAGGAGGAGATCCGCGGCGGTCGCCTTCGAGTAGGCGCCGCACGTCGGCAGTCCCAGGATCGCCGTGCGGCCGATCCGGGCGAGCCACAGCATCGAGCCGGGATGCGCCGGCACCCCGTGGCGGACGACCCGCCCTCCGAGCGCCTCGATCGCGGTGAAGAACGGGTCGGACGGGTCGGTCGAGCGGCCGCCGGCGGTCAGGATGACGTTCGCGGCCGAGCCGCCCGATCGCCGGGCGTGGCTTGCGAGCGCCGCCTGGACCGGCGCCTCGGCGTCCGCCACGTAGTCGATGGCGACGACCGCCGAGCCCAGGGTCTCGACCTTCGCACGGACGCTTTCCTCGAACCGTGGCCGGTCGGCGCGTCGGAGCGACTCCTTGACGACGACCGCAACGGTCATCGGGCGGAAGGGGGCGACGCGCACGAGCGGACGCGCCCCACCGCGGACGACGCGCAGACCGGCGTCCAGGACCGTGCCCGCGACGACGTGTGGCGCCACCTTGACACTTGCTACCACGTCGCCGGCCGCGACGATCGAGCCGTCGAGACGCGTGAAGACCTCGATCGGATCGATCCGGTTGAGCCGCTCGAGCTCGGCGGCCCGGACGTGGACGACCCCGTCGTGAGCGGCCAGGAGGTCGACCCGGCTCTGCGACGGCCCGCGCCGCTCCAGCCCGGTTCCGGCGACCGCCTCCGCGAGGCGGAGCGCCGCGTCGTCCTCGTGCAGGTCGCCGGCCTCGATCACGACCACCGCGACCGACTCGATCTCCGCCGGAAACGTCGACGCCGCGAACGTCTCGAGATCGGTCGCGGTCAGTCGGCGTCCCTTCGACCAGCGGCCACCCGCGACGAATAGGTCGCGCGCCAAGACGGCCCCGACGAGCTCGAAGCCCGGGCGGACACCCGGCGTCAGGCGTTCGAGCCGCACGCGCCGCCGGCTCGAGACCGCGCCCCGCCGGCGTTCGTCACCCGGCCAGCCGAGACAGCGCCGACGCGATCGCCCGCTTCGTGTAGACGACCGCCATCGCGGCGCGGTACTCGCTGTCCGCGTGGATGTCGCTGTTGACCCGGATGCCGTCGGTCGCGTGGGCCGCGGCCGCGGCGATCGCCTCCGGTGTGCCTTCGTTCCCGATCAATGCTTCTTCGACGGCCTTCGCCCGGTACGGCATCTCGCCGACGCCGGTCAAGGCCACCCGCGCCTTCGTGATCGCGCTGCCGCCCTCCTTGATCACGACCGCGGCGACCCCAACGATCGAGTAGCCCGACGCGCGCTGGCTGAGCGCCATGTAGGCGGAGCCCGCGTCGTCGCGTGGCCCGGGCAGGCGGATCTCGGTGATCAGCTCGTCGTCGGCGAGGGCCGTCGTGAAGGCGCCGGTGAAGAACCCGTCGGCGGCATAGACTCGCTCGCCGCGCTTCGACCGAGCGACGATCTCGGCATCGAGGGCGAGCAGGACCGCCGGCAGGTCCGACGCGGGGTCGCAGTGGGCGACGGCGCCGCCGACGGTGCCGCGGTTGCGGATCTGGACGTCGCCGATGTCCGGCAGGGCGTCGCGGACGAGGCCCGCCGACTGGGCCGGCGAAATCTCGTCATAGGTGGTCAGCGCCCCGATCGCGATCCGCCCGTCGTCGAGCCGGCGCGTGCCCTTGAGCTCCGAGAGCCGGCCGATGTCCACGAGCTTCTGGGGGTTCGCGAGACGGAGCTTCATCAGCGGCAGGAGGCTCATCCCGCCGGCGATCACCTTTGTCCCCGGCGCGCCCACGAGGCCAAGCGCCTCGTCGAGCGAGGCGGGTCGCTGGTAGTCGAACGCGTTGGGGATCATGCCCGGGCTCCCTTCGCGGTCTGGATCGCCCGCCACACGGTCTGGGCGGTGTACGGCATGTCGAGATGGCTGATGCCGAGCGGCGCGAGCGCGTCGTTGACGGCGTTCGCGACGGCGGCGGTCGAGGCGATGCAACCGGCCTCGCCGACGCCCTTGACCCCGATCGGGTTGACCGGCGACGGCGTGACCGTCTCGTCGAGCTCGAAGCTCGGCAGCCAGGCGGCTCGCGGGACGGCGTAATCCATCATCGAGCCGCTCAGGAGCTGGCCGTCGTCGCTGTAGATCGCCTGCTCCCAGAGCGCCTGCCCGACGCCCTGGGCGATCCCGCCGTGGAGCTGCCCGTCGACGATCAGCGGATTGATCTTCTTGCCGACGTCGTCGACCGCGACATACCGCTTCAGCTCGGTCTCACCGGTCTCCTCGTCGACCTCGACGATCGCGATGTGGGTGCCGAACGGCCACGTGCAGTTGGACGTGTCGTAGTAGGCCGTCTCGTCGAGGTACGGCTCCATGCCCTCGGGCGCATCGAACGCGAGGTCGAGCGCGAAGGCGATCTCCTGGAGCGATTTCTTCTTCTCGGACGAGCCCTTGACGCGGTATTCGGCGCCGACGATCTCGATGTCGTCGGGTGACGCCTCGAGGAGGTGCGCCGCGTAGCGCCGAGCCTTGTCCTTGATCTTGCCGGCCGCCTTGATCGCGGCCGTCATCCCGACCGAGGAGGTCCGGGAGCCGTAGCTCCCGTAACCGAACGGGGTGCCCTGGGTGTCCGAGTGCTGGACGACGATGTCATCCATCGGGATGCCGAGCTCGTGCGAGATCACCTGTGCGTACGTCGTCTCGTGGCCCTGGCCCTGCGGCTGGGTGCCCATCGTGACGACGGTCTTGCCGGTCAGGTGGACCCGGATGTTCGCCGACTCCCACATGGCCGCGCCCCAGCCCTCGCCGACGGCGCCGATCCACTTCGAGGGAGCGACCCCGCAGACCTCGATGTAGGTGCTCAGGCCCATGCCCAGGAGCTTGCCGCGGCTCTTCGCCTCGGCCTTCGCCTTGGCGAGGTCGTCGTAGCCCGCGGCGATCAGCGCCTTGTTGAGGGCCGGCTCGTAGTTCCCCGAGTCGATGTAGATCTTCGCGCCGCCGCTCGCGGTGCCGAGACCCGACGGGTTCTCGTACGGGAACTGGTCGGGTGGGATGAAGTTCTTCCGGCGGATCGCCGCCTTGTCCATCCCGATCTCGTTCGCGAACAGGTCCATCGCCCGCTCTACGACATAGGTCGCCTCCGGCCGGCCCGCGCCGCGATACGCGTCGACGAACGTCGTGTTCGTGTAGACCCCGGTGACCTCCGCGAAGACGTTCGGGATCTTGTAGCAGCCGCTCAGGACGCGGCCGTAGAGTGTCGTGGGGATGCCCGGTCCGATCGTCGACAGGCGGCCGCCCAGGTTCGCGTAGGTCTTGACCCGGAGCCCGGTGACCTCGCCATCGCGCTTGCCCGCGACCTCGAGGTAGGTGATGTGGTCGCGGCCGTGGATCGTGCTCTGGTAGTTCTCGGTCCGGGTCTCGACCCACTTCACGGGCCGCCCACCGATCGCCTTGCTCGCCCACATAACGAGGGCCATGTCGGCGTAGCAGAAGATCTTCGAGCCGAAGGCGCCGCCGACGTCGGGGCTGATGCAGCGGATCTTGTGCTCCGGGATCCCGCTGACGAACGCGGCCAGGAGCAGGCGCTGGATGTGCGGCGTCTGGCTCGACATCCAGATCGTGTACTCGTCGGTGCCGGAGTTGTACCAGCCGATGTCGCCGCGCGCCTCCATCGGGTTCGGGATCAGCCGGTGGTTGACGAGGCGCTGCTTGACGACGACCTCGGCCTCCCGGAACGCCTTGTCCGTGCCCTCCCTGTCGCCGACCGTCCAGGTGAAGACCTCGTTGTTCGGGGCGTTCTCGTGGAGCTGCGGGGCGCCCGGCTGGGTCGCCTTCTCGGCGTCGACGACCGCGGGCAGCGGCTCGTAGTCGACGTCGATCGCCTCGAGGGCGTCCCTCGCCTGTGCTTCCGTCTCGGCGACGACGGCGGCGACCCCCTCGCCGGTCCACTTCACCGAGTCGGTCGCGAGGATCCGGGGCGTGCTGACGTTGTTCTGGATGCCGGCCGAACCACCGGCCGGCCAGGCCATGGGGAGCGGGTTCCACGGGATGTCGGCCCCGACGAAGACCCCGAGCACGCCGGGCATCGTCTTCGCCCTCGAGGTGTCGATCGAGCGGATGTTCGCGTGGGCGTACGGGCTCCGGAGGATGGCCAGGTGGGTCATCCCCTGGAGGTGGATGTCGTCGAGATAGCGGCCCTTGCCGGTGATGAAGCGCGGATCCTCGACACGCTTGACCGGGGCGCCGAGGACGTCCTGGACGTCGGTGGCCATCGTCGTGCTCCTCTCGGGCTCTCGGTCGTCAGGCGGTCGCGGTCGCGGTCGTTCCGGCAGTCGCGGGGGCCGGGGCGGCGGCTCCGGCCCGCATCGTCGCGGCCGCCTCACGGATCGCGGCGACGATGTTGTGGTAGCCGGTGCAGCGACAGAAGTTGCCCTCGATCGCGTGGCGGATCTCGTCGTCCGTCGGCTCGGCGTCGCGGGCGAGCAGGTCTGCCGCGGCCATGATCATCCCCGGGGTGCAGAAGCCGCACTGGAGGCCGTGCTTCGCCCAGAACGCCGCCTGGAGCGGGTGGAGCTCGCCGTCGGGGCCCTGCATGCCCTCGATCGTCGTGATGCTGCTCCCGTCCGCCTGGACGGCGAGCATCGTGCAGCTCTTGATCGCCTTCCCGTCGAGGTGGACGGTGCACGCGCCGCACTGGCTCGTGTCGCACCCGATGTGGGTCCCCGTCAGCTCCAGGTCCTCGCGCAGGAACTGGACGAGCAGCCGTCTTGGCTCGACGTCCCCCTCTCGTGGCGTTCCGTTGACGGTGAGCGCGATGTGCTCGGCCACGCGGGAGCCTCCTTCCACGAGTGACGAATCCGGCACCGGCGGTCAGGCCGGCGGGGTGCTCGAGATGCACAGCGGTCGCGTCCGGGAGTGGGCTCATGGTGAACCGGTCGGGAGCGTCCTGCAACCGGGTTCCCGTTCGGGTTTCGCGGGGGCCGCGCCGGCTGAGTCGCCGGGCACCACGGCGACTTGCCTCGTGAGTCGATTCGGGCCGTTGCCCCCATGAGTTCGACGCCGCGGCGCCACACTCCCGCGTGCTGCGGACCGTTTCGACTCGCCGAGCGAGTCGACCTCGGTCGGGGTAATGGCGGAATAAGCCCCCAGCGCCACTCTGCACGCGATGAGACCCGGACACACGGCCTCAACGAACCTCGGCGTGCGGATCGGAAGCGCGATCCGCGCAGCAAGGATCGGTCTCGGCCTGAGCGAGCGACAGTTCGCGAGTCATCGCCGCACCAACCAGGCCGCCGTCCAGCGGCTCGAGGGAGGCCGGCAACGTCACCTCGACTCGGACCTTGCGACGCGCGCCCTCGATCGTCTCGCGATCAGGGTCGAGATCACCGTGAACGCGCGCCTGCTCTCCCATCGGAGCCGGCAACGGGATCCTGTCCACGCGCGCTGCGTCGGATACGTCGCGCGCGAGCTCCGCCGGCGTGGCTGGGACGTCCGGATCGAGGTCCCGATCGGCATGGACCGGCCGCTCGGGTGGATCGACGTCCTCGCCTATCGAGAGGCGGATCGCTCCATGCTCGTGATCGAGGTCAAGACGACCCTCGACGACCTCGGCGGAGCCCTTCGCCAGATCGGCTGGTACACTCGATCTGCCCGCGGCGCCGGCGAAGCCTTCGAGTGGCGCCCGCGGAGGATCGTCCCGGCGTTGCTCGTCCTGATGACGGTCGAGACCGACGCGAGATCGAGCGCGCAGTCGGCGACGCTCCGGACTTCGCTGCCCGGCGGAGCGACGGCCCTCTCCCAATGGGTCGACAACCCAATGGCCGGCGTGCCGGAGCCGAGCTTCGCAGCGATCGACCCTGCGAGCAGGCGACGCGGCTGGCTGCTGCGTACGCGGCTCGACGGACGGCGCTCGCCTGCCCGCTATCTCGATTACGCGGATGCGGCGCGCCGGCTCCGCTAGCCGCTGACGGCGTCCGAGATCGCCGCGGCGAGGCCGTCCACCAGCGTGCGGATCTCCGACTCGGTGATGATGAACGGTGGCGAGACCTGGAGCGCGTGGCCGCGGAGCACGCGGGTGGCCACCCCGTGGCGCAGGGCCGCGCCGACCGCTCGCTCGGGCAAGCCGGCGTCCTCGGCAAGCAGCGACGGCGAGAACGCGACCGCGGCGGTCAGCCCCACGGTCCGGACCTCGCCCACCGCCGGCAGCGCCTCGAGCCGCCGGATCTCGCGATCCAGGACCGGCTCCAGCGCGGCCACCCGGGCCACGAGTTCCTCCCCCTCGAGGATGTCGAGGTTGGCCATCGCTGCGGCGGCCGCCCCGGCGTGGCCGCTGTACGTGTAGCCATGGCGGAACACCGCGCCAGGCACGTGCTCGTCCCAGAACGGCGCCCGGACCCGCTCGCCGACCAGCACGCCGCCCAGCGGCACGTATCCCGAGGTCACGCCCTTCGCGAACGTCACGAGGTCCGGCTCGATCCCGTAGCGCTGCGTGCCCCACAGGGCGCCCGTCCGGCCGAAGCCCGTGATCACCTCGTCCGCGATCAGCAGGATGTCGTGCTCGCGGCAGAGCCGGTTCACCTCGGCCCAGTAGTGCGGCTCGGGCGGGATCACCCCGCCGGCGCCCACCACCGGCTCGCCGATGAACGCCGCGATCTCCGCCCCGCGCGATGCGAACAGCGCCCCGAGCGTCTCGGTGTCCATCACGCCGACGTTCACGACCTCGTCGATGAACGCCCCGCCGTAGCCGGCCTTCATCGGGCCGATCCCGACGAGCGAGGTCCCCCAGCCGTGCATCCCGTGGTAGCCGAACTCGCGCGACACGATCACCCGCTTCTCGGGCCGGCCGACAACGTCCCAGTAGCGCCGGACGAGCTTCGCTGCGGTGTCGACCGCATCCGAGCCACCCGAGCCGAGGAAGACGACGGCATTCGGGATCGGCGCGAGGGCGGCCAGCCGCTCAGACAGCTCGATCGCCCGCTCGGGCGCATACGCACCGAACGGGTTGTAGGCAGGCAGCCGCCGGAGCTGATCGGCAACGGCGTCCGCGATCGCGGCCCGCCCGTAGCCCACGTTGCAGTACCAGAGGGCGGCCGTCGCGTCGAGGCAGCGGTTGCCCGCGGTGTCCTCGAGCCAGACCCCATCGGCCGAGCGGATGACGACCTCCGCCTCGGCCACGACATGCATGTCGGCGAAGCCGTGCCAGAACTTCGTGCTCATGGAGCCCGAGCCTAGGCGATCGAGCCCGTCCCGGGCCGCCTCAGCCCGCCAGGCAGTCCTCGATCGAGAGGCCGGCCGCCTCGCCGTACTCCTCCATGTCGAACTCGCAGTTCACCCGCGAGGTGCTCTTCACGATCGAGGCGAGCCGGCTCTGGAGGGTCGAGCAGGTCGCTCCCGCGACCGCCTTCGTCATCTTCACCCCGGCCGCGCGCCACAGGTCCACGTGGTGGTTCTCGTGCACGGCCGCACGCCGCAGCTCGGCGTTCCACCACGTCACGGTCGCCCCGGAGACACCGCTCGGGGGCTCCCAGCGCGGGAGCGTGATCGTGAAGCTGAAGTACACCGCGGGATTGGCCTGCGTGACGATCCTGCACGAGCTGCCCGTCCCCGACAGATCCACCCGGATGTGCGGGACCGCCTCGGTCAGGGCCTCGGCCCGCTCGCGAAGCCAATCGCTCCGCGGACCATTGGCGAGCATCGAGCCGACGATGTCGAGCGGTGTCCGGCCGGTGACCCGGTACGTCGTCACGGTCGTGTTCCGGCCGAAGAACTCGGGCCCGAACGCGGTGAGGTCGGGCGGCCGCTCGACCGCGGGACGCGGCGTTGCTGTCGCGAGCGGCGGCAGCGACCCGAGTGGCTGGGCCGAGCCGTCCGGCAGAACGGCCACATCGGTGTCGACCCCGGCGGCGATCGCGGCCTGGCGGGTCCCGGCGGCGATATCCTCGACCGCCGGCAGCAGGCCGAAGAGGGCCGCCGCGACGGCACGCTGCGTGATCTGGTCCCGGATGCTGACCCGGGTCGAGGCGTCGATCGAGGTCCGCGCATCGGCACGGACGGCGGCCACCTCACGCGCGAGCGCGGCCGTCGGCGGGCAGGCGGCGAGGCGGTCCTCGAGACCGGTGTACGCGGTGAGCGTGCCCGAGATCCCGCGGATCCCAGCGGCGGTCGCGGAGCTGTCGAACGCGGGATCCGTGACGAGCGGACGGAGCTCGGCGATCTGGCCGCCGAGCCGGTTCGCGAACGCCGAGACATGGGCGATCGCGGCGCCGCAGGGGCTCGATGTCGCGGCGGCCGTCGTGGCGGGCGCGGTCGAGGCCGAGGACGGGCCGGCACTCGGGCTGGGGGTGGCGGGCGCGCAGGCACCGACCAGGAGGACGAGGGCGACGGCGAGGCATGCCGTGGTCGAGCGTGTCATCCGGGGCGAGTGTGGCGGATCGGGATCCGCCCGCGTCATCCCCCAGGCCGCTTCGCGGTGTCGGCGGGCACCAACCGGAGGTACACACCGGTCGCGGCGACGTGCCCTGCCGCCGCTCGATACAGGAGGTTCGCCGGGAGCGGCTGCTGGGACCAAGTCGCCCGGATCACGGCATCGCGCTCCGGTCCGTCGGGCAGCCGCGAGACCCGACACCGGGGGCCGCCCGGCGGAGCCGGCTCGACCTCGATCCAGCCCGCGGCTTCCGCGTTGCGGATCCAGGCCGCCTCTGCGTTCGGGTGACCGACCGCCCACGTCCCGTCGACCCGCAGGAGCGTCACGAGGACGCTCCGAGGCCGTCCCGTCCGCCGCCCGACCGTCCGGATCTCGACGATGCCGCCCAGACCCGGCAAGCCATTCGCGATCCACGATCGGATGAGCGGGTCGAGGAGCCGGACGAGCCGGTAGCCGGCCCGCCAGACGAGCGACCACGCGGCCGAACGGCGGGGGGTCAGGGCGGTC
>Ga0081539_10004885_pt1 | contig 14305 bp, 12 predicted proteins | sample TabmetS4T2R2_FD_71023 | JGI IMG/M metagenome (GOLD analysis project Ga0081539, IMG submission 71023) | Tabebuia heterophylla rhizosphere microbial communities from the University of Puerto Rico - S4T2R2 | ecosystem: Host-associated > Plants > Roots > Rhizosphere ...
GGGATCGGTCGTTCTGATCTCGGCAGCATTGGCCGCATGGTAGGCGACGGGTCGGACTTGTCAGGTATCAGTTGTTAGTAGTAACTTGCAAGTCACAAGTGTAGTCTCCTTCCAGCTTAGATCCAGGGGAGTTCCTCCAGTGTCTGCAATCGACGAGCTCCAGGCGGCGATCGGCGCCGTCTCCACCAAGGTCGGTCCATCGGTCGTCGGGATCGGTGCGCGGCGACGCGGGTCCGGCGTCGTCATCGCCGACGGCAAGGTCCTGACGAACGCCCACAACCTCCGCCGCGACGAGGTCACGGTCACCTTCGCGGACGGTCGCAACACGCGCGGCACGGTCGCCGGCGTCGATCTCGACGGCGATCTGGCCGTCATCAACGTCGACACCGGCGGGGCCACCGCTCTCGACTGGGCCGACGGATCCGCAGTCGCGCCGGGAACTGTCGTCTTCGGCGTCTCGGCAAGCACCGGTGGTGCGCCGAGAGTGACGTTCGGCAGCGTCTCGGCGGTTGCCCGCGCCTTCCGCGGCCCGGGTGGCCGAAAGATTGCCGGCAGCGTCGAGCACACGGCCCCACTCGCGCCGGGTTCGTCCGGCGGCCCGATCGTCGACGCCGAGGGCCGTCTTCTCGGCATCAACACCAACCGCATCGGCGAGGGCTTCTATCTCGCCCTCCCTGCTGACGCCGCGCTTCGCGAGCGTGTCGACGGGCTTGGGCGCGGCGAGTCCGCACAGCGGCTGCGTCTCGGTGTCGCAGTCGCCCCCGGCCATGTCGCGCGGCGCTTGCGTGCATCCGTTGGCCTGACAGAGCGCGACGGCCTCCTCGTCCGGGGCGTCGAGGATGGCAGCCTCGCAGCCAAGGCCGGTATCCGCGAGGGTGACCTCATCGTGGAGGCCGCGGGCAAGACGGTCGAGGATGCGGACGACCTGTTCGATGCCCTCGGCTCGGCGTCGCTCCCGTTTGAGGTTCGGCTCGTTCGTGGCAACGACGAGCGCACCGTCAGCGTCGGCGGCACGGAGGCGACGGGAGAGGCGTGATGGTCGCTCTCGAACGGCCGCTCCGCGACGCCAGCCCGGTCGACAGCGACGACTCGGCGCTTCTCGACGCCTACTCGATGGCGGTCAGCGCCGTCGCCGAGGCGTTGATCCCATCCGTCGCGAGCCTTCGGATCACCCGCCAGATGGGTGGCTGGTCCGCGGGCGGGGCCGGCTCGGCGGTCGCATTCACCCCGGACGGATTCCTGGTCACCTCGGCGCACGTCGTCGCCGGCACGGATCGGGGAACCGCCACGTTCGTCGACGGCACGGAACGGGAGTTCCGGGTCATCGGCCGCGATCCCTTGTCGGACCTGGCGGTGGTTCGCGTGAACGACGGTAATGTCACACCCGCCACCTTCGGCGACGCGACCCGGCTCAAGGTCGGTCAACTCGTCGTGGCGATCGGAAATCCGCTTGGCTTCGCCGGTAGCGTGACGGCCGGTGTGGTCAGCGCGCTCGGTCGCTCACTGGCGACTCGCGACGGTCGGACGAGCCGGCTCGTCGACAACGTGATCCAGACCGACGCGGCGCTCAATCCCGGAAATTCCGGTGGAGCGCTCGCGGACTCACGCGGAAGGGTGGTCGGCATCAATACGGCAGTCGCCGGCGTTGGGCTCGGTCTCGCCGTGCCGATCGACGACCACTCGCGCCGCATTCTCGGCTCGCTGATGCATGACGGCCGAGTCCGGCGCGCGTTCCTCGGCGTTGTCGGTGGCTCGCGCCCGTTGCCGCCCCGGCTGGCCACAGAGGTCGGTCGACGCCAGGGCCTCGAGGTCGTTCAGCTTCTCGACGGAAGTCCGGCTGCGGCCGCCGGCGTCAAGCCAGGCGATTTGATCCTCGATCTCGACGGCCGACCGGTCGGCGGCGTCGGCGACCTACAGCGGCTCCTCGACGGCGACGCGATCGGGCGCCGAATGGACGTCCGCGTCGCCCGCGGCGGCCGGCTGCTCGACCTGGGTCTGACGCCCCGCGAACTCGACTAGTCGGAGAACGAGAGGTCGACGCTTGAGGCTTCGAGGTTTGACGGATCGTCCATGACGCCCTGCGTCTGGCGGGCGCGGAACTCCGCCAGGCGACTGGCCAGATCGGCATCGGACAAGGCCAGGATCGCCACGGCAAGCAAAGCCGCGTTGTCGGCATTGCCGATGGCGACCGTGGCGACAGGGATCCCTCGCGGCATCTGGACGATGGACAACAGGGAATCCAGGCCGCCCAGCGTCTTGGTCGGTATGGGCACGCCGATGACGGGCAACGTCGTTTTGGCTGCCAGCATCCCTGGCAGGTGGGCAGCGCCACCGGCACCGGCAATGAGGACTTTCAGACCGCGACCCGCCGCCTCTTCAGCGTAGCGGAAGAGGTGATCCGGGGTCCGATGTGCGGACACGACGCGCAGCTCGTTCGGCACGGAGAACATGTCGAGGACGGCGCACGCCTTTTCGAGGATGGGGAAGTCGGAGCGGCTGCCTCCGACGATCCCGACCATCGGCGCTCGCGCGGTTTCCGGACCCGGGTCGTCCACGTCAGTCCTCCCAGCCGATCAGCACGGCTGCGGCTCGGGCTCGCTCGAGCGCCTCGTCCGGTGTCGCGCCGAGAGCGGTCACGTGGCCCATCTTGCGCCGCTCGAACACCCGCCGCTTGTCATAGAGGTGGACATGGACGTCGGGCGCAGCGAGTGCCCCCTCGACGCCGCGCGGTCGTGACGCGCGCTCTTCGCCGGTCCCCAGGAGATTGACCGTCGCGGCCCCGCCAACCCGAAGGCTCGGGTCTCCCAGGGGCAGGTTGGTGATGGCCCGGATGTGCTGCTCGAACTGCGACGTCACGCAGCCCTCGATCGACCAGTGGCCGCTGTTGTGCACCCGGGGCGCAAGCTCGTTCACGAGGAGCTCACCGTCGGGCATCAGGAACAGTTCGGCGGTGAGAGTACCCACGAGATCGAGCCCCTCGGCGAGCGTTACGACAAGCTCCCGTGCGCGCTCCTCGACCTCGGCTGAAACACCCGCCGGCGTGACCGACTCCACGAGGATGCCGTTGTCGTGCCGGTTCCGCGCCACCGGAAACGTCACGGGCCGGCCGTCGATGCCCCGCGCGCAGATGATCGAAAGCTCGGCCTCGAAGTCGAGCTCGCGTTCGGCCAGGATCGCCTCTCCGGCGGGCCGTCCGAGGCGTTCGAAGGCCGTCAGGAGGTCGACGCCGTCGGCTACCCGCACCTGCGATCGACCGTCGTAACCGCCGTGGGCGGCCTTCAACCGCAGCGGTAATCCGACCTCGCGCGTGGCTCCGCGGAGCTCCTCGACATCCCGGACGTCGCGCCACGGAGCGACACCGACGCCTTCACTGGCGACGAAGCGCCGCTCTTCGAGGCGATCCTGGGTCGCCGCCAGGGTGATGACGTTCGGGCGCACGGGCCAGTCCCAATCGAGCCGCTGGACCATACCGAGGGCAACGTGCTCCAGCTCATAGGTGAGGACATCCGCCTTGTCGGCCATCCGCAGCGCCGCATCGACGTCGTCGTAACGCCCGACGACGACCTCATCGGCGATCGCCGCGGCCGGGCAGGCCGGATCCGGGTCGAGGGCGACGATCCGGTAGCCGAGCGCCCTGGCTGCGAGACCCAGCATTCGACCGAGCTGTCCGCCTCCCAGGATGCCGATCGTCGCCGGCGGCAGGATCGGCGGATCGGCAACCCCGATGTGCTCGAGGGCGGCGCGGATCCACTCGGTCTTGGCCATCGAGTAGCGCATCGAATCCTTGACACCCGCATTGACGATGGCCCGCTTGCGACGTTCGTAGTCGTCGCGCAGACCGGCGTCCGATCGGAGCGCGTCGCGGAAGGCGAGGTCACGGGCATGCTCGCGACCGAACACCCGGTGACCGCGCGGGTGAACGTGGAAATGGATGCGGAACGGACGTCCATCGTGCTCCAGCGATCCGACGAGGAGCGGTCGGGTCGGCGGAAAGGCCCGGGCACCGGTCGTCGTGTGGAAGCCGAGCTCGGTCAGCAGCTCGGCAAACGCCGGAACCTCGGTCGGGTCGATCTCGACGGCAAGATCGACGACGTTTTTTCCGGCGAGTCCTGGCACGGCGCTGCTTCCGATGTGGTCGACGACGATGTCGGGCCGGCGCTCGTTCACCATTTCGGCGACGCGCTTCGCCACCTCGACGGTCCGCGGATCCCACTCCTCATAAGGAGCGGGCAGAGTCTCGTACGGCCCGATCGGGGGCTGGCTGGTCCCACTCACGGGTTGAGAGTGTAGGTGGCCGGAGAGCAGAGGAACGAGCAGCGAGTACACTGCGCCAGCCATGCGTATCGTGACCGGCCGTCGGATCGCCGAGGTGGACGTCGGCTAAATCGCCAATCGGGTCGCCCGCGCCGAGCGGGTGATCGTCGACCTGGGTACCGGTGACGGTCGCGCCGTTCTGGCCATCGCCGCTCGCGAGTCCGGGTCCCTCGTCCTCGGCATCGACGCAAACGCTGCGTCGATGGCTGAGTCGTCTCGTCGTGCGGCTCGATCGCCGCTGAAGGGCGGACTCCCGAACGCGATCTTCGTCGTGTCGTCGGCCGAGTCGCTCCCGGAAGAAATCGCCGGCTCGGCGGATGAGGTCTCGGTCACGTTTCCCTGGGGTTCGCTTCTGCGGGGCGTGCTCGGCCTCGACGGTGCCGTTGCCGCTTCATTGAGCCGCATGGCGAAGCCGGGCGCGCCCATCACCGCGCTGGTCTCGGTCACGGAGCGGGACGGCATCCTCGAGGTTGGCCGTCTCGACGAGGCCGCCGTCGCCGAGCTCGGTCGCCGCCTTTCGACCTACGGTCTCGACCTCGTCGAAGCTCGACCGGCGACCATCGAAGACCTCGCCGCCGCTCATTCGTCGTGGGCGCGGCGCCTTCGGTCCGACACCTCGCGTCCGGTCTGGCGTCTCGTGCTGCGTCAAGATGGCGGTGCATGTCCTCGATAGTCGATCAACTTGGCGACCTCGCCGCAAACCCCCTGAACCTGGCCACCGCCCTGGCCAATCAGGAAGGGCTCACGGGGCATGCTCGCGACGCGGTTCGTGTGGTCCAGGCACCGGGCCGGGTCAATCTCATCGGCGAGCACACTGACTACAACGAGGGCTTCGTCCTGCCCGCGGCAATCGGCCTGGGAATCTCGATCGCCCTCCTGCCGACGGACGAGCCGCGCGTCGACCTGACACTGGCCGCCTCCGGCGAGACCGCGTCGTTCGAACTCGACGGACTCGATCCCTCAGCGAAATCGGGCACCTGGATCGACTATGTCGCCGGGATGGCCTGGGCCCTTCAGGAACGCGGCGCGCCACTTCGGGGATTCCGCGGCCTCCTCGCTTCAAACCTCCCGCAAGGTGCCGGCTTGTCAAGCTCAGCCGCCTTGGAGCTCGCGTCAGCCTTCGCGCTTGCCGGTGGCGAGATGCCGGAGCTCGATCCGATGATCCTCGCCCAGACCGCTCAGCGCGCGGAGAACGCCTATGTCGGCGTGAATTGCGGGCTCATGGACCAGTTCGCGTCGATGTTCGGCGAAGAGGGCCGTGCCCTGTTGTTGGACTGCCGCACGCTCGAGCACCGCGCGGTGACGTTGCCGCTCGAGAATTTCACATTGATCGCGTGTCATTCCGGCTCGCCGCGCCGGCTCGAGGCGTCGGCGTACAACGAGCGGCGGTCCCAGTGTGAAGCGGCGGTTGCCGTGATCGCGAGAACCGAGCCGAATGTCCGAGCGCTACGCGACGTCACGCCGGAGCTGCTGGAGGCGCACCGCGACAACATGGACCCGGTGGTGTTCGCCCGCGCTGAGCACATCGTCCACGAGAACGCGAGGGTGCTTGATGCCGTGGCGGCCTTCGCGGCAGGCGACCTCGCGAGCGTCGGCCGGCTGTTCGCCGAAAGCCAGGCCTCGATGCGCGACCTCTTCGGGATCAGCAGCCCCGAGCTAGATGCGCTCGTCGAAATCGCAAGCCGGGTGCCGGGAGTGATCGGCGCGCGGCTGACCGGAGCAGGCTTCGGCGGCTGCACCATCAACCTCGTCCAGCGCGACGCGATCGAGGCCCTTCGAGCGGCGATCCTTCGCGAATACCCGGAGCGGACCGGACTGACGCCATGGATCTTCGAGGTTCAGCCCGCTCGAGGCGCGGGACGCGTCGATGTCTGACGGCGATCTCTTCGGACAGCCGCACCGACGCTATGACCCGCTGCGCGACGAGTGGGTTCTCGTTTCGCCCGGGCGAACGGATCGGCCGTGGCAAGGCGGTCAGGAGACCCCGGAACGGGAGATCCTGCCGGCGTATGACCCTGCGTGCTATCTCTGTCCGGGCAATCCGCGGGCGAACGGCGAGCACAACCCGTCCTACAAGGACACGTTCGTCTTCACCAACGACTTCGCCGCCCTTCGACCGGAGACCTCGGAGGCGACGTGGACTGGCGGGCGTGAAAGCCTCCTGCGGGCCGAGGGCGAACCGGGCACCTGCCGCGTCCTGTGCTTCTCGCCACGGCACGACCTGACACTGGCCGGCATGGCCGACGCCGACATCCGGCGGGTCGTCGACGCGTGGGCCGAGCAGACGGCGCAGCTCGGCGAACGATGGCGATGGGTCCAGGTCTTCGAAAACCGAGGGGCCGCGATGGGCGCGAGCAACCCTCACCCCCACGGCCAGATCTGGGCGGGGGCGGCGCTCCCGGACGAGCCGGCTCGCGAGGACGCGGGCCAACGCGCCCACCTGGAACGGGCGGGCCGCCGCCTCCTCCTCGATGTCGTCCAGGAAGAGCTCGATGGCCCGCGGGTCGTCGAACAGTCCGACCACTGGCTCGTCATCGTCCCGTTCTGGGCGGTCTGGCCGTTCGAAACGCTCGTCCTACCGCGCGCCGCGGTCGCCCGACTGCCGGATCTGGACGACCCGCAACGCGACGACCTGGCGGCGACCCTGGGACGCCTGCTGCGGCGCTATGACGGCCTCTTCGGGGTGCCTTTCCCCTATTCGATGGGCTGGCATGGCGCTCCGTTCGAGCCGTCCGCGGCGATGGACGCGTGGCAGCTCCACGGACATGTCTATCCGCCGCTCCTCCGTTCGGCGACCGTGCGGAAATTCATGGTCGGCTACGAGCTGCTCGCGGAACCGCAACGGGACGTGACGCCGGAGGAGGCCGCCGAGCGACTGCGCGCCGTGGACCCTGGCGACGAGCCGCCACCGTAGGATTTCACTCGTGATCCCGCTCATCCTCGACGTCGATACGGGCATCGACGACGCCATGGCACTCCTCTACGCCGCGGCAACGCCCGACGTCGACCTCCGCGCCGTCACGTGTGTCGCCGGCAACGTCGACGCGCGCCAGGTTGCCGAAAACACGCGGGCGGTCCTCGAGCTCGTCGGTCGCGAGGACGTCGAGGTCGCCATTGGCCGTGAGACGCCGCTCGTCCGCGCCCTCGAGACCACGCCGGAGACACACGGCCCGCGTGGTCTGGGCTACGCCGAACTGCCGCCACCGAGTCGGCCGCTGAGCGATCGACATGCGGTCGACGTCCTGATCGAGGAAGCCCGCAGCGCGCCCGGCGAGGTCACGCTCGTGACGCTCGGGCCGCTGACGAATCTCGCGATCGCCGTCCTGCGGGAGCCGAACCTGCCGCGGCTCCTCAAGAGCTACGTCCTGATGGGCGGCGCATACCGCTCGCCTGGCAACACGGCGCCGACGACGGAGTGGAACATCAATGTCGATCCGGACGCGGCGAAAGTCGTATTCCGCGCCTGGGCAGAGGCGAACGTGGCCTTTGGCGTCGCACGACCGGTGGCGCTCGGTCTCGACGTAACGGAAAAGGCAAAGATCGTGCCGGAGCACGTCGTCGGCCTCGCCCGCCGCGCCGGCAGCCAGCCCGACGACTCGATCGCGCTGGCGGCGGGAGAGAGCCCGATGCAGGCGACCCGCTCCGTGGCCTCGAATCCGGTCGTCCGCTTCGTCGCCGATGCGCTGCGCTTCTACATGGAATTCCACAGCCGATACGACGGCTTCTACGGTGCCTTCATCCACGATCCATTGGCGGTTGCGGCAGCCCTCGATCGGAAGCTGATCCGGACCGAGGCGCTTGCCGTGGATATCGAGCTCGGTGGGACGCTGACGACCGGCGAGACCGTGACGGACTGGCGGCGTGTCTGGGGCAGGGCTCCGAACATCGACGTTGCGGTCGAGGCAAATGCCGAGGAATTCCTGAATCGCTTCGTCGAACGTGTCGGAGGGCTGGCGGCGACCCGGTCGAACGTGGCAATCTGAGCGACGGGGCGTTCGGGAGGCGTCGGTCGCGAAGTTGCTGGCCGGACGCGAATAGGAGGGTCCATGACGACGCGCAGCAGCACGTTCAGCATGTCCCAGTTCACGACGACGACGATCGTCCTGATGGCCGTCGCCATCGCAATCAACATCGCCGTCGGCTATGTCGTCCAGAACGTCCTCAAGCTGCCGATCTATCTCGACTCGATCGGCACGGTCCTCGTGGGGATTCTCGCGGGACCCCTGGCCGGTGCGGCAACCGGCGCACTGGCGAACATCATCTGGGGGCTGACGATCGGCCCCAGCACGATCACCCCGTTCGCTATCACGGCGCTGTTCATCGGATTCCTCGCCGGCTGGTTCGGGTCGCGCGGCTGGTTCGCGGCATCGGGGGGCGGCATCTCATGGGTCCGAGCCGCGATTGCCGGCGTGATCACTGGAGTCGTCGCCGCGATCGTCTCGGCACCAATCGCCTATTTCGTCTTCGGCGGGACGACCGGAGGCGGAACCGACGCCGTCGTGGCCATATTCCGGAACATGACCGACAACATTTTCCTCGCGACACAGCTCCAAGGGTTGGCTTCCGACCCGGTCGACAAGCTCGCGACCTTCCTCGTGGCCATGGCGATCCTGATCGCCGTCCCGGTAACCGTGAAGACGACCTTCCCGCAGGGCGAGAAGACGGTCTGATCCTTCTCGCGCTCGCCTGATGGAGGCGATGGGGTTCTATGTCCCCGGCCAGGGCTGGCTCCATCGCCTGCATCCATGGCCGAAGCTGCTCTTCGTCATCCTCGGCGTCCTCGCGCCTTTTCTGCTGCCCCTCGTCCTCCTGCCGGTCCTGATCGTCACGCCAATCGGGCTCGCCCTCTCGGCGGGCCTGGGTGAACGGTACGTCCGTAACGTGGCCATCGGGACCCTGCCGATCTGCGCGTCGATCATTCTCGTCAATGGGTTCTTCTACCCCGGCGCCAGGGAGGTCGTACTGGGGCTGGGTCCGTTCCACTTGACCCGTGAGGGCCTCGCGTTCGCTGCCCCGACGGCGGCTCGCGTCATTGCCGCGGTTGCCGCGACGATCGCATTCGTGATGACCACGCGGCCCGACGATCTCATGGAAGCACTCGTCGAGCGGGGTGCACATCCGAAGCTCGCCTTTGTCGTGCTCAGCGCCATCCAGACGATCCCCCGGATGATCGACAAGGCAAATCGAATCCTCGAGGCGCAGCAGGCCCGCGGGCTTGCGGCCAGCGGGTCGTTTGGTGCGCGAGGCAGGGCGATCGTCCCGCTCCTGGGGCCGCTCATCATCGGCTCGCTGATCGACGTCCGCGAGCGGTCGCTGGCGCTCGAAGCGCGAGCCTTCAGTTCCGGCGCGGAGCGGACAGCCTACCGGCTGGTCCCGGTCCGCGCGGTCGACCGGCTGGCGACCCGGATCGCCCTCGCCGGCCTGCTGGCGCTGCCCGTGATCGTCGCTCTGCGCATCGCGGGGGTCATCAATGTCTGAGGCCGTCGCGACGGATACGACGACTGACGGAGCTGCCGACAGGCCGACCCGGCGCGACGCCGGCCTGTCGATCTCCGGCCTGACCGTCCGCTATTACGGTCGCGAGGAGGATGCCCTGCGGGACGTCTCGGTCGATGTTCCACCGGGGGCCTTTGTCGGTGTAGCCGGTGCCAACGGAGCCGGCAAATCGACACTGACCCTCGCGGCTGCGGGTTTCATTCCGCGCATCGTGCGCGCCCAATTGAGCGGGACTGTCGCCGTGGGTACAGGAGACCTGCCCGCAGCGGAGGCTATCGCCACGGGGACCCACCAGGTCGGCATCGTCTTTCCCAACCCGCACAATCAGCTATCGGCGACGAAGGCGACCGTCCGCGAAGAGCTTGCGTTTGGGCTGGAGAACCTGGGCGTTCCGCGAATCGACATGGACGCGCGCATCGACAGCGTCCTCGACCGCCTGCGCATCGCCCATCTCGCCGACCGATCGCCGTTTGCCCTCTCTGGCGGTGAGCAGCAGCGGGTCGCCATCGCAAGCATCGTCGCCATGGGTATGGCCGTCCTCGTCCTCGACGAACCCACCGCCCAACTCGATCCGCTTTCCACGGCGGCCGTTGGCGATCTGTTGAAGGAGCTGGCCGGCGAGGGTACGTCCATCCTGGTCGCCGAGCACGCCCCGACGATTCTCGGCGCCGCAGAGATGTGCCTCGTGCTCTCGAACGGTCAGGCGGTCACGACTGATCGGCCCGGCCGGGCCCTCGCGCCCGATGTCCTCGAACCGATCGGGCTCCGGTCACCGGCCATGGTCTCACTCGCCGTCGCCGCAGACGTGCCCGCGGAGCTCGCCTTCGACGAGGAGTCAGTCGCCAACGGGTTGCGGGGCGTTGTCGCAACGGCACCGGAACCCGACCTCGCCGTGACGCAACCCTGGGTCGCTGTGCGTGATGTCCGGCCGTCCGGCATCACGGTTCGAGGCCTCGTTCATCGTTACCCCGGCGGCGTCGAGGCACTTCGGGGGATCGACCTCGAGATCGATCCCGGCGAATCGGTCGCGATCATTGGCCAGAACGGCTCGGGCAAGACGACGCTCGTCAAGCACCTCAACGGCCTCCTCCGGCCCGATGCGGGCTTGGTCGCGATCGACGGCGTCGACATCGCCGACCGACTCGTCCACGAGCTGGCCGGCACGGTTGGCTTCGTGTTCCAGAACCCGGACGACCAGCTGTTCAATCGAACGGTGGAACGGGAAGTCAGGTTCGGCCCGAAGAACCTCCGCTTGACCGAACCCGAGACCGCGCGGCTCGTCGACGAATCGCTGGCGGTCATCGGCCTCGAGGCGGAACGCTCGTCGAACCCGTACGACCTGAACGTGTCGAGCCGGAAGCTCGTCGCGCTCGGCAGCGTCCTGGCGATGGATCCGTCAGTCCTCGTCCTGGACGAGCCGACGACGGGTCAGGATGGTCCGGGCGTTGCGCGCGTCGGCTCAGTCGTGGACTCGTTCAAGGCAGCTGGCAGAACCGTCATCGCGATTACCCATGACATGGAATTCGCGGCCCGTCATTTCGGACGGATCGTCGTGATGCGGCTGGGTGAGGTTGTCGCCGATGGCCCGCCGGCCGACGTATTCCGGGCGAACAACGTCGAGCTGCTCGCATCGACCGGCCTCACGCCTCCGCCCTCGGCCCGGATCGCCGCACGACTGGGTCTCGACTATGTACCGGCGGACGCGGATAGCCTGCTTCGATTCCTCGCGACTAGGACAGGCCGGACACAACCCGCCTGACCTCGCGGGCGATCTCCAGGTCCTCGCGCGCCTCGATGACGAACGTGCGAACCGACGAGCCTGCGCCGGTGATCTCGCGGTCGCCGTCGCGATCGACATCCTCAATCTCGATCCCGAGGAAGCCAAGACCATCGGCCGTCGTGCTTCGGATCTCGGGCGAGTGTTCCCCCACCCCACCTGTGAACGCGAGCGCATCGATCCCGCCCATCGAGGCGGCCATCGAGGCGATCCCGGCACGGAGCCGGTGGATGTAAACGTCGAACGCAAGCGAGGCATCGCGGTCCCCGGCGTCCCGCCGCTCGACGACGAGCCTCATGTCGTCCGTGCCGGCGAGCCCAAGGAGACCCGACCGCCGCTCCAGCGTCGAGGCGAGCTCGGCGGACGGCATGCCGGCGTGCTCCTGGAGCCACAAGACGAGACCCGGGTCGACCGACCCAGAACGAGTCGACATCACGAGCCCTTCGAGCGGGGTGAAGCCCATCGTCGTGTCGACGGACCGGCCGCCCGCGACCGCCGCCAGTGAGGCGCCCGCACCGAGGTGGGCTGTGACGATCAGCAGCTCGTCGCGGGAGGTACCGATCAGCTCGGCGACTCGCCGAGACGCGTAGTCGTGCGATAACCCATGGAAGCCGAACCGCCGCAGGTCCCAGCGCATCCGCCACTCGCGCGGGATCGCGTAAGTCGAAGCCGCTGGCGACAGGCCGGCGTGGAACGCGGTGTCGAAGCAGGCGACGGCCGGTGCATCTGGCAGGACCGACGACACCGCCGCCAACGCCGCGAGCGATTTTGGCTGGTGGAGCGGCGCGTAGTCAACGAGCTCCTCGAGATTGGCGACGACCTCGTCGTCGAGGCGCACCGCCCCGGAGTAGGTCGTTCCGCCGTGGACGATCCGATGCCCAACCGCATCGATGGAGCCGAAGCCTCCGACAACACGCCTGACTTCGTCATCGGAGCCGTCGTCGGCGGGCGCTGGCAGGTCTGCGCTCTCGACGACCCTGTCCTCGTCGTCGAGGACGCGCAGCTTCAAGCTGCTGGAGCCGGCATTGACAACGAGGATTCGCATTCAGGCGGGGTTATCGCCCCAGACCCAGTCCCGGACCTCTGGGATGTCCTCGCCCTCGAGCCGCGTGTAGGCCCGCGCCTGCATGCGCCGGTCGTCCATGAGCTGGCGCACGTGTCCCGCCCGCGAGGCCAGCCCGGGCACCCGGTCGATGACGTCCATGACGAGGTGATACCGGTCGAGGTCGTTGAGCATGACCATGTCGAACGGCGTCGTCGTCGTGCCCTCTTCCTTGTAGCCGCGGACGTGGATGTTCGGATGGTTCATCCGGCGGTAGGTCAGCCGATGGATGAGGGTCGGGTAACCGTGGTAGGCAAAGATCACAGGGCGGCTCGTCGTGAAGAGGGAGTCAAACTCGCTGTCGGGCAGGCCGTGCGGATGCTCGGACGATGGCTGGAGGCGCATGAGGTCGACGACGTTGATGACCCGGACCTTGAGCTCGGGCAAGTGCTCGCGAATGAGCGAGACCGCAGCCAGGGTTTCCATCGTCGGGATGTCGCCGGCACAGGCCATGACCACGTCCGGCTCGCCACCGTCGTCGTTGCTCGCGAAATCCCAGATGCCGATACCGCGGCTGCAATGGAGGATCGCCTCGTCCATCGTCAGCCACTGTGGCGCGGGTTGCTTGCCGGCGACAATGACGTTCACGTATTGCCGGCTTTGGAGGCAGTGGTCCGCCACCGAGAGGAGGCAGTTGGCGTCCGGCGGCAGGTAGACGCGGATGACCTCCGCCTTCTTGTTGACGACATGGTCGATGAAGCCAGGGTCCTGGTGACTGAAGCCGTTGTGATCCTGGCGCCAGACGAGAGAGCTCAGGAGATAGTTGAGCGACGCAATCGGACGCCGCCACGGAATCCCGTTCGTGACCTTCAGCCATTTCGCATGCTGGTTGAACATCGAATCGACGATGTGGATGAACGCCTCGTAGCAGTTGAACATCCCGTGCCGGCCAGTCAGGAGATACCCTTCGAGCCAGCCCTGGCAGAGGTGCTCCGACAGGACCTCCATGACCCGGCCGTCGGGTGCAAGGTGATCGTCGCCGGGCACGAGGGCGGCGTTCCATGTTCGGTTCGTCACGTCGAACACCGGATTCAGGCGGTTCGAGGTCGTCTCGTCGGGGCCCATGAGGCGAAAAATCCGGGGATTCGCCTTGATGACGTCTCGGAGGAGGGCGCCGAGCACCTTCGTCGCCTCGCTCGTTGCGCCTCCGGGTGACGGCACCTCGACCGCGTAGTCACGGAAGTCCGGCAGGGCGAGATCCAGAACCTCGCCGCCGTTGGCATGCGGGTTTGCGCTCATCCGCCGATGCTCCTTCGGCGGCAGGTCGGCCAGCTCCGCAATGAGTGTCCCGGTTTCGTCAAAGAGCTCGTTGGGTCGATAGCTCCGCAGCCAGTCCTCGAGGATCCGTCGATGGTCGCCGTTCGTGCGGACCTCGGACATCGGCACCTGGTGCGATCGGAACGTGCCCTCCACGGGCTGTCCGTCGACCTCCTTCGGGCCCGTCCAGCCTTTCGGCGTTCGGAGAACGATCATCGGCCAGCGAGGCCGCTCCGCAATGCGCCCATCGCCTCCGCCACCGCTCCTGGCGCGACGCTGGATCGCCTGGATCTCCTCGACGACTCGGTCGAGGGTCGCCGCCATCTGCTGGTGCATGGCGTCGGGGTCGTCGCCGCTCA
>Ga0081539_10004886_pt1 | contig 14304 bp, 13 predicted proteins | sample TabmetS4T2R2_FD_71023 | JGI IMG/M metagenome (GOLD analysis project Ga0081539, IMG submission 71023) | Tabebuia heterophylla rhizosphere microbial communities from the University of Puerto Rico - S4T2R2 | ecosystem: Host-associated > Plants > Roots > Rhizosphere ...
CGTCACCGCCGCCTCGAGGCGCGAGAGCTTCGACGCGATCAGAACGACGTAGACGAAGAGCGTCAGCAGCACGACGAGGTAGGCGGCGGCGACGTACTTCTCGGCCGCGGTCACGTAAGCAACTCCTTGAGCTCACGCAACCGCGAGTCGAGCCGTTTCCCCGCAAGCTCGATCGAGTAGAGCGCGAACGCGGTCGCGAGCATCGCCGCCCACGCGACGCAGAACGTGAAGAACATCGAGCCGGACATCTGCGGACCGTGCGACGTGAACACCGTCGGGTGGATGAAGTCCTCGGCGAGCCGGATCGCGAGAAACGAGACCGGGATCAACACGACGCCGAAGAGTGCGTAGACGGCGGAGAGGTTCGCGCGGCGCTGCCCGGGCTCGACCGAGAACCGGAGCATGAAGTACGCGCAATAGAAGAGGAAGAGCACGAGGAAGAGCACGAGCTGCCGCGAGCTCCACGCCCACCAGACGCCCCACGATGCGCGCGCCCAGATCGAGCCGGTGACGAGCGTCAATGCGCCGAAGATCGTCCCCTGGTGGATCGCGACGTACGACTCGAGGTCGGCGCGCTCGTCGCGCTGCCACAGCACGCGCAACGCCTTCCACGCGCCCCAGCCGAAGCACGCGTACGCCGTCAGCGCGATCGGGACGTGGAAGTAGAAGATCTTCTGGGACAGCCCCTGGTCGGCGTCGAGCGGCGCGAAGTACGCGATCAGCGCGACCGCCGCGCCGAGCAACGCGCCTGCGAGCACGGAGGCGAGAACGGTGTTATTCCGTGACGACGTACTCAAAGGAGGCCCAGCACAGTGTCGCAAAGAGCGCGTCGTACAACCCGAGAAAGGCGAGGTACCGACCGGGTGCGTCGGCCACGCTCGCACCGACGCCGCCGACGACGACCGGGATCACCAGCGGCAGGAACAGCACCGGCAGCAACAGCTCCCGCGCCCGCGTCGCAGCGGACACCGCGGCGAGAAACGCGCCTACGGCGCAGATCCCGAGATCGGCGAGGACGACACCCGCAACCGTCGCGCCGTCCAGGCCGGAGAAGAACAACGCGAACGCAGGCAGCGCGACGACCTCGGCGACGGCGAGGAAGGCGAGCGACGCGATCGCCTTGCCGGCCCAGATCGCGCTGCGGTCGGCGGGCGCGAGGACGAGGCCGTCGATCACGCCCTGCTCCCGCTCCGGCGTCCACGCGCGTGAGAGGCCGAGGAGCGCAGTGAAGACGATCGCGACCCAGAGCAGCCCGAGACCGGCGAGCTCGCCCGCGTCCGCCGGGAGCGCGAAGTGGAAGACAACGAGGGCCGCGACGACGAACAGGAGCATCGCCGGCAGCGTCTCGCGTGCCCGCAGCTCGAGAAGCAGATCCTTCCGCGTGAGGACGGCGACGTCCTCCAGGTACCTCACGCGAGCGCGATCCTTCCCGTCGCGCGCGGCGCGAGCCGCTCGGGATCGTGCGTCGCGACGACGAACGTCGCCTCGTACGCGGCAAGCTCGCGGTCGAGCAGGGAAGCGCCCTCAGCGTCGAGGCCGTTGTACGGCTCGTCGAGGAGCAAGAGAGACGGCGAGTGCAGCAAGGCGCGGCAGAGCGCGACGCGCTGCTGCATCCCACGCGAGAAGTCACCGACGCGCTCGTTGCGCGCGTCCCACAAGCCGAAGCGCTCGAGCAGCATCCCGATCCGCTCGGAATCGCGCACGCGGTAGAGCCGCGCGTACATGCGCAGGTTCTCGAGCGCGGTCAGCTCGCGGTAGACGAGGGACTCGTGCGCGACGAAACCCACCTGCGCGCGCTCCGCACCGACGGCGAGCTCGCCGGCCGACGGCGCGGCGAGGCCTGCGAGCAGCCGCAGCAACGTCGTCTTCCCGGAGCCGTTCGGGCCGGTGACGAGCACGAACTCCCCACGCGCGACGTCGACGTCGAGCCCGCGGAGCACGCGCTTGTCCCCGTAGCGCTTCTGCAGGGCCCGCGCCCGGATCACAGCGCCGTCTCCGCGACGACGAAGGCGAGAAACGCGAGCGAGATGACACCGTTCATCGTGAAGAAGGCGGCATCCAGCCGGCGCAGGTCGTCGGGGCTGACGAGGCGGTGCTCCCACACGAGCAGCGCGGCGACCGTGGCCACGCCGAGCCAGTAGGCGACGCCGAGGCCGAGCCCCCAGCCGGCGATCGCCAGGAGGACGACCGTCAGCGCATGCGCAAGACGCGCGCCCCAGAATGCTCCGCGCACGCCGAACCGCGTCGCTGCGGAATGCAGCCCCTGCTGCAGGTCGATCTCGCGGTCGAACAACGAATAGAAGAGGTCGAAGCCGCCGACCCAACAGGCGACGGCCGCGCCGAGCGCCCAGGCCTCCCAGGGCAGCGTGCCGGTGATCGCGACCCAGCCGCCGACCGGCGCGAGCCCGTCGACCGCGCCCAGCCAGACGTGGCAGAGCCAGGTCCAGCGCTTGAGGTAGGGGTAGATCACGAACGCCGCGACGGGAATCGGCCACAGCCAGCGCACCAGCGGATCGAGCTGGAACACGGCGACGAGGAAGACCGCGAGCGAGAGCGCGCAGAAGACCGCCACTTGCGCGCCCGAGAGCAGGCCGGTCGGAAGCTCGCGTCCGGCGGTCCGCGGATTCGCGGCGTCGATGCGCGCGTCGATCAGCCGATTCAGGCCCATCGCGAGCGAGCGAGCCCCGACCATCGCCACGGTGATCCAGAGCAGGTCGTGCGCGGACGGGACGTCGTGGACGGCGAGGAACGCGCCCACGTATGCGAACGGCAGCGCGAAGACGGTGTGCTCGATCTTGACGAGCGAAGCGAACCGGCGAGGGTACTCGGCGACGGCCGTCATCAGGTCTGCACGTGCTGCGGCGTGTCGCCGGCGAGAAGCTCGAGCGCGTGCCCCAGCGCCGGGCGCAGCACGGCGAAGCCGTCGCGGCAGCCGCCGGGCGAGCCGGGCAGGTTCACGACCAGCGTCGAGTCGACGATGCCGGCGATTCCGCGGGAGAGCAGTGCGTGCGGCGTCTTCGCCAGCGACGCCGCCCGGATCGCCTCCGCGATGCCCGGCACCTCGCGGTCGATCACGGACGCGGTCACCTCGGGCGTCACGTCGCGCGCGGCGACGCCGGTACCGCCCGTCGTCAGGATCAACGGGACGCGCTGCGCGAGCACCTTCAGCCCGCGTGCGATCGCCGGACGGTCGTCCGGGACGACCGCACGCTCGACCTCGAACCCTTCGGCTCGGAGCAGCTCCTCGAGCGTGTCGCCGCTCCCGTCCTCTCGTTCGCCCGCAGCCACGCCGTCCGAGATCGTGAGCACGGCCGCGGTCACGACTTCACCTTCTCCACGAGGCGCACGTCCTCGACGACCATCTCCTTGTCGATCGCCTTCGCCATGTCGTAGACGGTGAGCGCAGCGACCGCCGCGGCCGTCAGCGCCTCCATCTCGACACCGGTCTGCGCTGTCGTCTCGACCGAGGCCGTGATCGCAACCGCGGCCTCCGCGAGCTCGAGCTCGACGCCGACGTGCGACAGCGGTAGCGGATGACAGAGCGGGATCAGCTCCGCCGTCCGCTTCGCGGCCATGATCCCGGCGAGCTGCGCCGTCACCAGCGCGTCGCCCTTCGGCAGCTCGCGAAGCCGGCGGGCGGTCCCGGCGGCCATCCGGATGCGCGCGGACGCGACGGCTCGCCGCCGGGAAACAGGCTTGTCCCCGACGTCGACCATGCGGACCTCGCCGCTCTCGGAGACGTGCGAGAGCTCGGTCACGGCAGGTACCGCCTGGCGAGATGCAGGAGACCGCGACGATGTCGCCAGAGCGCGCGCAGGCGATGATCGCCGTGCACGACCCGGACGACGCCCTTGAAGCCTTCGACCGCGCGCTCGTCGTACGGGAACCACCAGGGCACCGCGACGCGGCCCCGGTCCGCGTCGACGTACTTGACGTTCGACAGCTCGTAGAGACCGTGCTTCCCGTGCGTCCGGCCGAAGCCCGACGCCTTGCTGCCGCCCCACGGCGCCGGCCCCGCGCCGTACGAATAGCCGACGTCGTTCGTCCACACCATCCCCGCGCGCAGGCGTGCGCCCACACGCTCGGCGCGGACGGCGTCGCGCGTCCACACGCTGGCGCCGAGGCCGAACGGCGTTGCGTTCGCGAGACGGACGGCCTCCTCCTCGCCGTCGAACGCCTCGACGGTGGTGACCGGACCGAACACCTCCTCCGACTCGATGCGCGAGCCCTCGCCGACGCTTTCCAGCACCGTCGGCTCGTAGAACCAGCCCGGAAGCGACGTCCCCGGCCGCCGCCCGCCGGCGCGCGCCTGCGCGCCGTGCTCGACGGCCTCGGCGACGAGGTCCTCCACGTGCGCGCGCTGTCGCTCGGAGATCATCGGCCCGACGTCGTCGGGGACGCGCAGCGCACGCGCGCGCGCGGCCAGCTCCTCGACGAACCGCGCGTACAGCGGGCGCTCGACGAAGATCCGCTCGACACCGACGCAAAGCTGCCCGCAGTTCGCGAACGCGCCGAACGCGGCGCCCTCGACCGCGCGGGCGAGATCGGCGTCGGCGAACACGAGAAACGGATCCTTGCCGCCGAGCTCGAGCGTCACCGGTCGCAAGGCCTCCGCGGCCGCGGCCGCGACCTGCCGCCCGACTGTCGCGGAGCCGGTGAAGACCACCTTCGCCACGCCCGGTGCACGCACGAGCGCCTCGCCGGTCTCCGCCCCGCCCTGCACCACGGTCACCAGCCCTTCCGGCGCACCTGCCTCGGCAAACAGGCGCTCGACCCAGGCGCCGGTTAGAGGCGTCAGCTCGGACGGCTTGACCACCACCGCGTTTCCTGCCGCGACGGCCGTCGCCGCCTGCGTCAGCGGGATCGCAAGCGGGAGGTTCCACGGTGCGATCACGCCGACGACCCCCAACGGCTCGTAGACCACCTGCGCACGCTTGTGCAGGAGGTACGCGGCGCCCAGCCGGAGTCGTTCGGGCGCGAGCACGCGCTCGGCCTCGCGCGCGAGCCACCGGAGCTGCTCGACCGCCAGCAGGAGGTCGATCGTGTACGCCTCGACGACGGGACGCCCCGTCTCGGCGACGACGATCGCTGCGAGGTCGTCGAGTTGCGCGACGAGCGAGCGCGCGACGCCGTCGAGGAGCCGTCGCCGCCGCAGGAAGGGCTCGAGCGCCCAGCGCTCCTGCGCTGCCGCGGCGAGCTCGACCGCCTGCTCGACCTCCGCCGGTGCGGTGATCGGCACGGCGCCGACGGTCTCGAGCGTGGCCGGGTTGACCGACCGGAGCTCTCCGGCAGCGACGGTCACCATGGCGAAAACTCTAGTCCGCCGCGCCCGTCAGCCCCGGACGGGCGACTCTTCGCGCTCGAGCGCGGCGAGCTGCACGGCGGTCCACGCAGCGAGGTCGTGCTCGTGCACCCACGCGCGGATCGCCTCCATGCGCTCGCGCCGCTCGTCCGGCGGCATGGTCAACGCGCGGTGCAACGCCTCGGCCTGGCCGGCGACGTCGAACGGGTTCACCGTCAGCGCCCAGTCGCCGAGCTCCTCGTGCGAGCCGGCGTTCTCGGAGAGCACGAGGACGCCGTCGCGCTCGTTCACGAGCGGCGCCTCCTTCGCGACGAGGTTGAGGCCGTCGAAGATCGCGTTGACGAGCAGCACGTCGAAGTCCTTGTAGGCGGCGACTGCACGCGGGAAGTCGTCGTCGATCCGCAGGTCGATCGGCATCCAGCCCTCCTGCTGGAAGCGCTCGTTGACGCGTCGCGCCTCGCGCTGGATCGCTCCGATGTACTCCGCGTACTCCGGAATGTCCTGCCGCGAGGGGTCGAGCAGCGCGCGAAGCACGACTCGCCGATACATCTCGGGATGCGCCTCCAGGTACAGCTCGAACGCGCGGAAGCCGCGCACGATGTTCTTCGAAGGGTCCGTCCGATCGACGCGCAAGATGACCTTCTCGGGCCGTTCGCGCGCGAGGTCGCGGCCCGCGGCGAGGACGCGCGGCGACTGCGCGAGCTCCTCGAACTCGGACGGGTCGACCGAGATCGGCGCCGCGGTGACGGCAATCCGCCGCCCGTCGTAGCCCACTGCGTCCCGTGCCCAGTCGCAGCTCGCGCCGACGACGTCCTCGGCGCTACGCATGAAGTTGCGCCGCCAGCGGCGCGTGTGCAGGCCGACCGCGTCGTTCGCGAGCAGCCCGTCGTGGATCGCGCGGCGGATCGGCAGTGGGAGCACGTGCCAGTAGTCCGCCTCCGGCCACGGGATGTGCACGAAATGCGCGAGCCGCGCATCCGGGCGCGCTGCACGCACGTACCTGGGCGCGAGGTACAGGTGGTAGTCGTGGAAGAAGACGGCGGCGTCGGGCTGCCGGTCGAGCTCGTCGACGACCGCATCCGCGAACGCCCGGTTGACGACGACGTACCCGCGCTCCCATGCGTGGTGCAGGCCGTGGTCGAGATTCGGATGCTCCGCGAGCCCCCACAGGTAGTGGTGCAGGAACCACAGCGTCGGGTTCGAGACGACGTTGTAGTACCAGTCGTACGCCTGCGGGCCGTGAACGACTAGGCGGAGGCGGTAGCTCGACCCGTCGCGCGCGACCTCGTCGTAGGCCCCGCCGGATTCCTCGGCGACGACGCGGTCCTCGGCGCTCATCGCGCTCGCGACCCAGGTGACGTCGTGGTGGCTGACGAGCGCGCGGAGCGCGGTGGCCAGCCCGCCGCCGCCGCGCCGGGCGATCCGCTCGCCCTGCGCGTCGCGCGCGTAGGTCACCGGCCCACGGTTCGAGACGACGATCAGCTTCATGCGCTCGGCCCCCACCGGGGAGGGCTTGTTCCCACGAGGACGGAGGTTACGCGGCCGCGACCGTCGCGACCTCTGCCCCGCGCGTGTCCAGCCCCAGCAGCCGGTTGAAGAGCACGAGCCAGTCGCGGAGCAGGCGCGGCGTCAGGAAGCGGCGGCGGACGAACTCCTTTCCTTTCAGCGCCCGCACGCGAGCCTCGGCCGGATCGCGCAGGATCTCGATGCACGCCTCCGCGCACTCCTCCGCCGAGCCGACGAGCCAACCCGTCTCGCCGTTCTCGATCTGTGTGCGGATCCCGCCGACGTTGCCGGCGACCGTCGGCCGGCCCTTCCAGAGGGCCTCGCTGACCGTGAGGCCGAACCCTTCCTTCGTGGACTTCTGGATCACCGCCGCCGAGCAGACCTGGAACGCATTCACCTCGACCGAGCCGACGTTGTTCAGGTTCGAGAGGATGTAGATGTCCGGATCGTTGTCCGCATAGGCAACTGTCCGGTTGTAGTACTCCCAGCCCTCGGGATCGTCGTGCGCCATCGAGCCGACGAGCGCCAGCTGCACATCGGGGAAGCGCTTCTTGACCAGGCGATAGGCGTCGATCACGCCGAGTGGGTCCTTCCACGGATCGAAGCGCGACACCTGCGTGAGCAGCGGCCGCTCGACGTCGATCCCGAACTGATCGACGATGTACGCGGCATCCTCCGGTGAGAGCGCCATGTTCTTCGGCGCCAGCGGGTCGATCGCCGGCGGCCAGATGTAGCACTCGGGCAGCCCCGGCACGCGCGGGACGTATTCCGCGAGATGGAAGATCGCCGCGTCGTAGCGTTTGATCGACGGCAGCAAGAAGTCGAGCACCGACCGGTTCGGCTCGGAGAAGTCGATGTGGCCGCGCCAGATCCACTTCGCGCTCGTGTCGGGGAAGTAGTCGATCATCCCGACCGGCTGCGGGTCGTGGACGACGACGAAGTCGTAGTCGTCGGCCGTGAGCTCGCGCGCGTTCAGCTCCTGGTAGCGCGTGAAGATCTCCTCCGTCGTCGGAGTGAGCCCGTTCGGATCACCCTGCAACGCGTTGTGGATCGTCTTCGTGACGTTGAAGAAGTCGTCGGCGCCGCGAATGATCCGCCACTCGACCTCGAGGCCCGCGTCCTGCATCAGCGGGATCAGCGTGTAGTTGATCTCGGCGACGCCGCCGCCGAACGCGGTCGCCGAAAGGTGGACGACCTTCTTGCCCGCGACGGGTTCTGCGAGCGAGCGGATCTCGTCCATGAGACCGCGCGCCGCGATCGTCGCGTAGTCGCCCAGGGACTTGTGCCCGACGTTGACGAGCTGCAGCACCGGGCGACTTCTACGCGGCTAGGACGAAAAGACCTTCACGAAGCGGATCCGCGACCCGCGTCCCGCGGGCCCGGGCCCGAGCTCGAACTCGTCCGCGATCGCGCGGATGATCGCGATGCCGAGCCCTCCCTCGGTGAGGTTCTCGAAGTCGTCCGCACCTTCGTCCTCGCTGTGGACGAACCCTTCGCCCTCGTCGGCGACCTCGATCGCGAGCCGGTCGCCGGACAGCTCGTACGCGATCTGCACCGCCCCCTCTCCGCCGCTGTACGCGTGGCGAACGGAGTTCGACGCGGCCTCCGTCAACGCGAGCTTGAGGTCTGCGAGCAGCTCCTCCGACATCGGCATGACGCGCGCGAGCCCGGTCAGGGCGAGGCGGCCCAGCGTGATGTACTCGGGCTTGGCCGGGAACGTCAGCCGGACGATGCGGCCGTCGTCAGCCGGACCTGCGTCCGGCGTCCTCGCGTCGTCCGTCGAGGTCGAGACCACTGCTGCGGGAGTATCCGCAGATTCCAGGAGTTAAACCTCCACATTTCTGCCGAGCGATTGCCGACTCGCGCGGCTTATCCCCCGATGGCGGCCGGAACTAACCCTCAGCGCGGGGCCTGGCGTCGCGGCCGTTCCGCAAGCCGGACGGCGATCGTCAGGCGCTTCGAGCCGCGGACGACGCTGAACGTGGCCACGCGGCCCGGCAGCAGGCTATTCGTGACGATCCGCACGAGATCGTCGGCCGACCTCACACGGACACCGTCGATCGCGACCACCACGTCTGCGCCGCGCGCGACGGCCACGCCGTCGACCACCTGCTCGCCGGTCGCCCCCTGCAACCCGGCCGCGTCGGCCGGGCTGCCGCTCGAGACCGCCTCGACGATCGCGCCGCGGCGCACGGCGTAGCCGAGCCGGCGCGCCACGGACGGCGTCAGCGTCTGCGCGTGAATCCCGACGTAGGCGTAGTGCACCTTGCCGACCTGCAGCAGCTGGCGGAGCGAGCGACGGGCGGACGTGATCGGCACCGCGAAGCCGACACCCTCCGCGTTGCCGCTCGAGGAGCGGATCTGGGCGGCGATCCCGATCACGCGGCCGCGGGCGTCGAACATCGGGCCGCCGGAGTTGCCGTGGTTGATCGGCGCGTCCGTCTGGATCGCGTCGAGCAGGTCGTAGGACGAGGTCAGGGACTCGATCGAGCGCTTCGTCGCCGAGACGACGCCGACGGCGAGCGAGTTCTCGTTGCCGAAGGGACTGCCGATGATGGCTACGGGGTCGCCGACGCGAACGGTCGCGGAGTCGCCCAGCGGCACCGGCTCGACGGCGTGCGCCGACGGGTCGACGCGCAGGACGCCGACGTCGTCGAAGACGTCGAAGCCGACGATCCGTGCGGCGACGCGCTCGCGATCGGCGAACTCGACGTACACCTGGTCGGCCGCGGCGGGCTCGACGAAACGGGAGCCGTCCGTGTCCGCGATCACGTGGGAGTTCGTGAGGATCACGCCGTCGTCGGAGACGACGAAGCCGGAGCCCTGGGTCTCGCGGTCGCTCCCGAAGCGGGAGAAGATCGTGACCACGCCGCGCGAGCGGGCGGCGTAGATCTGCGCCGGATCGAAGCCGTTGCCCACGAGCGGCTTGACGTGGACGGCGCGGCCGGCCGGCTCCGGCGCAGGATTGTGGAGCCGCGGCGCCGGGACGACGAGCGTCTCCGTCCGGTTCTCCCCGATCCAGCCCGCCGCACGCGCGATCGCCAGCGCGCCCACGGCCCCGAGCAGCGCGGAGACGAGGGCGACGGGAAGCAGGCGCGTCCGCAAGGCGTGGCCAGAGTAGCCAGGCCTCAAGCGGACACGACCGGCTTTCGACGTGAAAACGCCTCGGGACCGTCCATGTCCGACGGCGCCGAGGGCAGTCGCAGCGTAAATGCCGTCCGCCGAGGCCCCGACTGGAGCTCGAGCGAGCCGCCCATGGCCTCGGCGAGCTCGTGCGCGATCGCGAGGCCGAGGCCGCTGCCGGAGGCGTGCGCGCCGTCCACGCGGTAGAAGCGCTCGAAGACGTGGCGGGCATGCTCCTCGGGAATCCCCGGCCCCTCGTCCTCGACGGTGAGCGTCGCCGTGTTGAAGGCAGTCGCCGACGACCGCAGCCGGACGGGCGTCCCCGGCGGCGTGTGCCGGAGCGCGTTCTCGACGAGCGCCCGCCCGACGCGCAGGACCCGCTCCTCGTCGCCGAGCGCAGGCGCGTCGCTCGCGAGCACCTCGAGCGGGTGCCCGCTCGCACGTGCGACCGCGCGGAACTCGTCGCGAAGCGCGTTCACCACGTCCGCGAGATCGACCGGCCCGCGGTCGACGCGCAGACGGCCCGCATCGAGCCGCGTGAGGTCGAGCAAGTCCTCCGCCAGGCGCTGCAGTCGGTCGACCTGCTCGCGCATCGTCGCCAGGAACTCCTGCCGCGTCGCCTCGTCGAGCTCCTCGTCGGTCAGCAGCTCGATGAAGCCGCGAAGCGAGAAGAGCGGCGTCCGCAGCTCGTGGGAGGCGTTGCCGATGAACTCCCGGCGCGCCCGCTCGAGCTGCGAGAGGCGAAGGCGCATCCTGTCGAACGCGCGCGCCAACTGGCCCAGCTCGTCGCCGCTGGGATCCTCGACCGGGTCCTCGAACGAGCCGGCCGCGATCCGCTCCGCCGCGTTCTCGAGGCGCCGGATCCGGCGTGCGAAGAGGTACGCGAAGCCGTACCCGATCACCAGGGACGCGAGCAGCGCGGCGAGGCCCGCCTCGAGGACTCGGCGCTTGACGAGGGTGACGTTGTCGAGCGCGTCCTCGAGCGACGAGGACAGCAGCAGCACCCATCCGCGCGGAGCGACCGGGATCGCAACCTCCGCGAAGCGCTCGCCCTTCCGGGTCACCGTGCCCCGCGCGACTCGGAACTCGTTCGCAGCCCGCTCCGCGATCGGATCGTTCTCGACGTCGGTCGAGTCGATCCCGTGCGAGTCCTGGAACGTGGCGATCCGGGCCGGCTGGAAGCCGAACGTCGTCAGCGGGGAGAAGACGACGACGCGGGCGTTCGTCGCCGACGACGACGCCTCGAGAAAGGTCGTCCAGTCCTCGAACCCGATGAATGGGTCGGGCATCTCGCGACCGACCTGCGGCGCCGCCTTGGCGAGCTGGTCGAGCCGCGCGTCGATCAGGCTCCGCTCGAGCGAGGGGACGACGACCGCGTAGACGAGGGCGAGCGCGCCCGCCACGAGGAGGACGAGCGCAATGCTGAGTTTGGCCCCGACCGACCGGAAGGGGTTCACCTCGCGCTCCTGGCCGTCGAGGGCTCCGGCCCGGCGGAGCCGGGCTCCGCCCTCGACTCGCCCCGACGGCCGCGCTCCAGCCGACGGGCCGTATCCGGATACTGTCCCGCCGTCCTACGCGCGCCCGGCAAGGCGCCAGAAGCCCGAGGTTTCATCGCTCGCGAAACCGGTAGCCGACGCCGCGCACGGTGTGGATGAACTCGGGGTCGCTCGGATCTCGCTCGAGCTTCTCGCGGAGGTGCCGGACGTGGACGTCGATCGTCCGCGGCTCGCGGTAGTCAGAGCCGCCCCAGAGCTCCTCGAGCAGCGCCTTCCGCGAAAAGACCCTTCCCGGCTGAGACGCCAGCGTGCGCAGGAGCTCGAACTCGACGTAGGTCAGCTGCACCGCACGCCCGTCCACCTCGACCGTCCGTCGCGAGACGTCGACGCGCAATCCGTCGGAGGTGATCAGCTGGTCGCTCAGGGTCTCGCCGCCGAACGGCGGCAGCGCCGCACGCCGCAGCAGCGCGCGAATCCGGGAGCGGAACTCGCGGATCGAGAACGGCTTCGTGATGTAGTCGTCCGCGCCGAGCTCGAGCCCGACGACCTTGTCCAGCTCGTCGTCGCGGGCCGTGAGCATGATGATCGGGACGGTGCTGTTGGCGCGAAGCCGCTTGCAAACCTCCAGCCCGTCGACCTTCGGGAGCATGATGTCGAGCACGACGAGATCGGGCTGCTCCGCCGCGAAGCGGTCGAGCGCCTCCTGTCCGTCCCGCGCCGAGACGACGCGGTAGCCCTCGCGCTCGAGCGGATAGGTGAGGAGCTTCTGGACGGCGTCCTCGTCGTCGACGAGCAGGATGGTCGGAGAGTCGGGCATGTCCGTTTGCCTGCCGGACGACGTTGGCCTGGACTGCACCTACTATAGCCCTGCATGTCGGCCGCCCTGTCCGGCCCGCACCGGGCTGCAAGCGACGCCGGCGAAGCCGGCGTCACGCGGCCGGAAGACCGGGGTCGCCTTCGGCGACCCCAGGGGCCCCCGCGGCGACGCCCGCGCAGAGGATCGCTCGAGCGGCCGATCAGCGCCCGCACCTACCGGGGAACCTGGCTGCTCGTCGCGCTGCCGCTCCTCGTCGCGGCGTTCTCGGTCACGCGTCCGGTCCCGCTGCCGGCCCCCGACCTGCCGGCCGCCTTCGACACGCAGAGCGCGAGGGTGCTCGCCGAGCAGCTGTCCCGCGACTACCCCGACCGGTCGCCGGGATCCGGCGGCTCCACCGGCGCTCTCCGCTGGGTCGTCGACCAGCTACGGCCGTACGGGTTCAAGCCGCGCGTCGACCGCTGGGAGGAGACCGTCGCCGGACACGGGAGGCTCCCGTTCGCGAACGTCATCGCCACGGCGCCCGGCCGGAGCAACTCGACGATCGTCGTGCTCGCGCACCGCGACAACTCGGGCGCGAGCCCAGGAGCGAACGACAACGCGTCGGGAACCGCGGCGCTGATCGAGCTCGCACGGTCCTACGCGAACCCGGTCGGAGCATCGGGAACGCCGTCCTCGACGCGCCGGGTGAGCCCCACGCACCGCATCGTCTTCCTCTCGACCGACGGCGGCGCGCTCGGCGGCATCGGCGCGCGAAGGTACGCCCGAGAGGCCGCCGCGCGAGACGTCGTCGCAGTCATCGACCTCGACGCGATCGCCGGCGCCGGCAAGCCGCGGCTCGAGCTCGCAGGGGACACACCGCGGACGCCGAGCCTCACGCTCCTCGCGACGGCTGCTGCTCGTCTGCTCGACCAGAGCGGCGCCGAGCCGCAGCGGCCGAGCGGGTTCCGGCAGCTGCTCGACCTCGCCTTTCCGTTCAGCTTCTACGAGCAGGCGCCGTTCGTCGGCCGCGACGTCTCGGCGGTGACGCTGACGTCCGCGGGCGACCGGCCGCCTTCGGATCTCGCCGACTTCCCGAACCGCATGCACGCGGGACGCATGGGTCAGATCGGGCGGTCGGCGCAGCAGTTGCTCGCGTCGCTCGACGAAGGCCTCGAGCTCGCGCAGGGGACGACGAGCTACCTCTACCTCGGGTCGCGCGCGATTCGCGGCTGGGCGATCGAGTTCGTGCTGATCGCGTCGCTGCTGCCGTTCCTCGCAGCCGCCGTCGACCTGTTCGCGCTCTGCCGCCGCCGCCGCATCCCGCTCGCGCCTGCGCTGCGGAGCTTCCGGAGCCGCCTCGGACTCTGGCTCTGGATCCTGCTGTGGTTCGAGGTGCTCGGGCTGCTCGGCGTCTGGCCGAACGGCGCCCCGGTCCCGCCGTCGGCGGTCACCGGCGCCGGAACCGACTGGCCGGTCGCCGGCGTGATCGCGCTGGCCGTGCTCGCGCTCGCCGGGTGGCTCGTCTCACGCGACCGCCTGCTACCGCGCGACAACGTGACACGCGAGGACGTGCTCGCCGGCCACGCCGCGGCGATGCTCGTCCTCGGCGTCGTCGCACTGCTCGTCGTCGCGCTCAATCCGTTCGCGCTCGTGTTCCTGCTGCCGGCGATGCACGCCTGGCTCTGGCTGCCACAGTTGAGACGCGGAGGTGTGTTGTCCGGTTTGGCAACATATGGGATCGGCATGCTCGGACCGGCGTTGCTGCTCGCATCGTTCGCGTTTCGTTTCCACCTCGGGTTCGACGCGCCGTGGTACATCGCGGAGCTCGCGGCGCTCGGCTACGTGAACCTCGCAACGCTCGCGATCACCGCCGTCTTCACCGCAGCAGCCGCGCAGCTCGCGGCGCTGAGCGCCGGGCGCTACGCACCGTACCCAGACGCGCGCGAGCGGCCGCCGCTCGGGCCGGCGCGCCGGCTCGTCCGGCGGGTCGTGCTCACGACGCGCGCACGTCGGCGCGCCCGCTCGGCCGCATCCGGCGAGCCGCCCACGGCGTTGGAGGGGGGATGCGGCGGTTCCGGCGA
>Ga0081539_10004887_pt1 | contig 14304 bp, 8 predicted proteins | sample TabmetS4T2R2_FD_71023 | JGI IMG/M metagenome (GOLD analysis project Ga0081539, IMG submission 71023) | Tabebuia heterophylla rhizosphere microbial communities from the University of Puerto Rico - S4T2R2 | ecosystem: Host-associated > Plants > Roots > Rhizosphere ...
TCCAGTTCGTGGTGTGATGTTGACCTTGGTTATCGTGCCTATCGGCAGGGTTTTAATTTTTGTCGTAGTACCAAGGCTAGGTGTTCGCATCGAGACTATTTTGCTGGCAGCCTGGATCGCTATACGAATCGCGTAAGAACGTCAGCTTTTCAGGCGGTTCTTTTATTCCAAAAATACCCCGAATTACTTTCGCATCTTCCTATGTTTTATGACAAAACCCCTATTATTTGGGGGCAGGATCCACCACACCTCGTAGTCCGAAAATTGGCCCGCTCGATAGTCTCATCTCGCCTAGTTCTATGGAGCATAGAACAAATCGTAAATACCCTGGAGAAAAGCTACTCTGCCTCCACTGCGCTTCCCCCTCTCTATCGTTGCATTATTGGTGCTTATATCTTTCGCGGCTATCGAGAAGGTTTACGAGAATTCGGAAAGATCGATAACAAGGGCGGACGCATTCTTCAAGTTTGACTTGTTAAGATGCGATGACTGACTTATCACGTATGAGACTTTTACGCAATCTCTCAATCCAAAATTCACAACCTTGGCTACGTCAACTACTCGTCATTGGCCAGTTGTTGTTTATAGCCGCCCTGACGTTTCGAGCTTCGCAACGTCAACTGACGTTGATCCTATATCTACTCCTCGGGATTGGCCTGGTTTTGACCTTCGTGCGCTGGCAACCTCTCGGTTTAATCGTCGCATCTTTGGCCGGGATGGTCGTTCCTTTCTCCGGACCTAGCGGTTTAAACGTGACCATGATCTTGGTAGCCCTACTGCTCGGCCTTTGGCTGCTGGACATGGTGGTTGGCCAGCGTCAAGTACACCTCACGCCCTCACGCACTGTATGGCCGCTATTGTCCTTCCTCGTTGTAGCAGCCATCTCCTTCGGAGTTGGTCAATTGCCCTGGTTGACTTTTGCTCTCCATGCGCCTCTGGGAGCCCAGCTTGGAGGTCTGTCTCTCATCGTGCTTTCGGCCAGTACCTTTTTGTTGATGGCCAACCAGGTCCGCGATTTGGTCTGGTTAAGTAGGATAACCTGGGCGTTCTTAGCCATTGGTGCATTGTCTGTTCTTGTTAGATCGGTGCTACCAGCGTTCGGTCTACAAACGCGAAACTTGTTTCAGCCGGTAGGCACCGTTTTTTATATTTGGCTGGTCGCTATGGCTTTCAGCCAGGCAATGTTCAATGGGGAATTGCAGTCAGGCTGGCGGTGGGTCCTCGGCGGGCTGGTACTCGTCACGCTTTACGTTCTGGTTTTCCAAAAATTTGGTGACAAATCCGGTTGGTTATCGGCTTTTGTCTGTATGGCCATAATCATAGCAGCTCGATCCTGGCGCGTCGGCTTGGTACTGGTTCCCGTCGCAGCTTTGTCAGCTTTATATATGTGGACGGACCTCGTTGCTACAGATGAATACAGTATCTCAACGCGCTTTGATGCCTGGTCGATTATGTTCCAAATTATCAAAATTAATCCCATACTGGGTTTGGGCTTTGCTAATTATTATTGGTACACACCCCTTTTTCCAATCAGGGGTTATGCGGTTAACTTCAACTCTCACAATAATTATGTAGATATCGTCGCCCAGACCGGATTTGTGGGGTTGGTTTGCTTATTGTTATTTTTTTGGCAGGTGGGCCGGCTGGGCTGGCAGTTGCGAGAGCGAGCGCCGGGCGGATTTGCTCAGGCGTACGTTTATGGTGCTTTGGGTGGGCTGGCTGGGATGGTGGTGGCAGGAATGCTAGGAGATTGGGTTCTGCCCTTTTTCTATAATATCGGCCTGAACGGGTTCCGTTCCAGCATGCTTGGTTGGCTTTTCCTGGGTGGATTGGTGAGCGTAGAGCAGATAGTAATGACACAGAAGTTATCAGAAACGCGGAAATGAAAATATTCTATTACTATCTCCATCTACCTATCCTCATCCTGATTAGCATCAGTGTAGTTTTCTATTTTAATTTCACTGCTGAAGACGCTTACATAACCTATCGATATGCAGAGAATTGGGTCAATACTGGATCCCTGGTCTACAATGAAGGTGAACCGATCAATGCAATGACATCACCTTTGCATGCTGTGCTTTCAGCAGCATTATTTTTTGTAACCGGCCATACCGTTCTAAGTAATAAAATCATTGCTTTCGTCCTTTTGCTCATTTCGGCGCTGCTCGTTTGGTATCGCTATAGAGACCACATTCATTTGCAGGTATTAGCCCTCATATTGTTAATAGCTCCTTCCATTCTGCTGTGGACATTTGGAGGACTGGAAACTCCCATTCTGCTTTTTCTGGCAACCATCACGGTGATCTTAGTCCTCCGTCCACCTCCATTCAGGCTTACTTTACTATGCATGATATTACTTTTGGCTGGTCTGGCTTTTCTTACCCGTTATGATTCAATCTTATTCTTCATTCCATTAACCCTTTATGCAGCTTCAAAAGCACGATCAATGGGGCATATTGTTATCGCTTTAGCTGTCGCGGCAATTTTGCCCCTGGCCTGGTTATTCGTCAGTATTTATTACTATGGTGATCTTCTCCCAACTTCATATTATGTTAAGACCCCAGACGGGAATTTATGGGGCTTGATTCTTAATGGAAAATATATCGCTTCTAATCTTCTCTATGTGGGAATTATGCCTGTAATAGCCCTGGTGTATGTTCTCCTGATACCAAAACATAGGACGATTGATACTCTATCCCGGCACTTCAAAAGCATTTGGTGGCTCTATATAGGACTTTTGTTAGAGATTTTATACGGGTTGACGATGGCAACCCACCACATGATGTTTTCTTTTCGTTTCTTTGTACCCTATATTCCTTCAACCGTCATTCTTGTTTTGGATCTCCTTCGCGATGCATCTGAAACTGGGAAAGTAGACCTATCAACTGGGAAGCCTGCATACCTGTACACAGGATTTCTTTTATGTCTAACGCTGTTTCAGCTTTACCAGAATGTATATACCTATAAATATTCCATCAATGGGATCTCCTCAATCGGCCAATACCAGGCACTGGGTATCCACGACTATATCAGATTCATGCAGATTCTGAACCAGGAGGCCTTAGATATCGAGAAACATTGGGAAGTGATCAATGGAGATAGTGACCGCCGTCCACGCATCATAACCTTCGCAGCAGGGATGTTGCCCTATACCTACAGAGAATCATATATTTATGAGAAGTTAGTATCATATCGCCACTGTCATCAACGGTACCAGCAAGGACTGCATGCAGATTATATTCATATCCTTGCTCCCAGACTTGGCACAGTAGATCAGCAGCTACCGAGGCCTGTAGACAGTTATTATCTCGTATCGTCTTACGAGATGTATTTTGACGGATCGATGCAAACGTTCCTCGTTTATTACAATCCAAGGCCTGAGGCACATAACCTCAGTGTCAGGATTTACGATCCCTGCAAAGAGGATAAAAAGGTGATAAACTGATGAAACCGGCAAAACTTCATCTTATCTCATTTGTAATAGAGCTTACCCATGAGAAAATTATCACTTGGAATTTCTTTAATGGCTGTATCCACACTCATGATCGAGTTGAGTTTGATTCGTGTGTTTGATGTCCTGTTTTATCCTAATATCGCTTATATGATCATAACCTGCGCTATATTTGCCTTTGGGCTGGCGGGAATCTTTTCTGTGTTACGGCCATTGAAGTCGCCCGAAGGGGTGCATTTCTTCTTATCTAGCCGGGCGTTGCTGTTTTCCATTGCCACTCTGGTGATTCTACCAGTTACGAATCTTCTTCCCTTCGATTTTTTTAAACTAAAAGTTGACTTCGGAACGCAGTTCTTATATTTCTTGGGAATATATCTTGTTTTGGTCTTGCCATTCTTCTTGGCTGGCCTTGTTTTTACAAACCTGTTCTCTGCCTACGCTAAATCTATCCAAACACTATATTTTTGGGATCTGGCAGGGGCTGCAGTCGGCAGTGTTGCTCTGATCCCATTTTTGCCCGCGATTGGGCCTGGAGGGATCCTGTTCTGCGCAGCAGGCCTGAGCTTATTTGCCTCAGCCCTTTTTTCACAACAGAAAGTTTGGTCGGCCCTGGTAATTCTTTTTGGCCTGGCTTTTATTATCCTTCCTTTTACCCGTTCAGAAGGTTATTATGATTTCAAAGAGCATCAAAATAAGAGAGGAGTTAAGACTGCTCGCGAGTCGGGCATGATCGAGTACACAATTTGGGATCCGATCTCAAAGATAGATATTATGTATGATGCTGAAGATCATGGTTGGTTTCGTCATATCGCTTATGATGGTGGAACACAAAGCAGCACTTTCTATGAGTTCGATGGAAATTTTCCATACCTACGCGACCACCTTGCCGAGGAAGTAGGAACGCAATTTTGGCAGCGAGGGGTTCTAGCTTCTCATTACCTCAAACGGGATACAGAGCAGAAAGTTCTCGTTATCGGTAGTGCCGGGGGACAGGAGATCAAGGCAGCGCTCATGTATGGTGCGAGTCATGTGGAGGGTGTTGAGCTAGTCGGCTCGGTTGTTGAACTTGGTAAGACCAAATATTCCCAGTACATTGGCAATCTCTTTAATCATCCTAAGGTGAATGTTCAGGTCGGAGAGGGACGTAGTTATCTTCGAGCTAGTCGGGAAAAGTATGACATTATCCAGATATTCAGTAACCATACTAGTTCTAGTATTGCGTCTGGCACTGGCGCTATGTCGACAACCTATCTTCAGACAACGGATGCTTATCAAGAGTATTTCGGGCATCTGACAGAAAATGGAATATTGCATATCAACCATCATTATTACCCCAAAATGATAACGACGGCCGCCTTAGCCTGGGCACAAATGGGTAAAACCAATTTTCAAAAGCATGTAGTCGTTTTCGAGCGTGAAGGTGAGGATACTTTGCCAACGTTCTTGGTGAAAATGCAACCATGGACAGAAGAAGAATTGAACCAGCTAAAAGAGCTTTTCTATGCCAACTTTCCAAGCGATCCAAATGTCTATAGGCTTGTCGAGGATCCTCTCCATCCTGAAAACAGTTTCTTGTCTAAGGAATTCTTTACGGGCCAGCTTTCTCCAAGCCTCTCCCAACAAGTTGATTTCAGAATCGAGCCTTCCACTGATAATAGACCTTATTTTAATTTTCTGAGAAAAAATTTTGCTCCGGTTGAAATTAATCCCACACTGTTTATGAGTGAGTCTATGGCTGGGCCGTTGAATAATTATATAACCATCAATTCAATATCAATTCCCCTCGACGTTGCTCCCTTGATAACGATCGGTACGATTTCGTTATTCTTGGCGGGAGCATTTGTTCTCCTACCGCTCCATTTTTCCGAAGTAGGTAAATCGAAATGGGCGAATAAGTCTAGCACCTTGCTGTACTTCTCTTGTTTAGGTGCTGGGTTTATTATTATTGAATTTGTGTTTATCCAGATATTTATGAAATTGATCGGATCACCGCTCTATACATCTTCGATTGTTATCTTTATGTTACTTTTTAGTGCTGGAATTGGGAGTTTTGCGACAAGTAAATTGAATATTACGCCGGCCAATCGCTGGCAGCTACCTTTTTTGGGAATTTTAGTGACGGTCCTGCTTTTAATGTTGATTTATCCTTTTGTATTTGAGTTCTTTCTGGCAGTTCCACTCATTATTCGAACAGTCGTGGCCTGTATGTTGATATTTCCGCTTGGCTTCTTTCTCGGGATGCCCTTCCCTCTGGGAATCCTCTCTCTAGAAAATCTCCCCAGGGGCGCTGTTGCATGGGCCTGGGGAATGAACGGCCTGTTTACCGTTATTGGAGGCCTGGCGGGCGTTATCCTGTCGATCATCTGGGGTTTTCAGGCAACATTGTTGATCGCCTCTTTTCACTACGTGGTTGCGTTTTTGGGCTTTGCCAAAATTCGATCTGTTTCTTTGTACCAGGATAGTGTTGAACACTTATCACCCATTACTAAGGCAACACCCGTCGGTAATTAACAGAGTTCCATGGTCATGAGATTGGGATCCCGACATTGCAAATGGATGTTCAGGCTAGTTAGACTATGGTTCGCTGCCGCCCTGTTCATCGTATTCAATACACATTTATCGGCACTCGCCCAGACCTCTGATGATACCTGGGCCGTGCCTCTGAACCTTTCCCACTCAGGCATTGCTGTAAACCCGACCATTGTGATCGATTCAGAGTCAGTTGTACATGCTGTTTGGGAGGATGATCTCGAGAACTTCGTATATTCTCGGTTGGATGGCGATCAATGGAGCGCGCCGGAGACAACTAACTTAGATATCTTATTTAGGCTGCCTCCCACCAGTGAATCCATGGATCAGTCTCCGTTGGAGATTTACACCGGCCCGAATCCATTGTTCCTTGCAGGTCCCAACCACAATATTTTTGCTTTCTGGATTTCCCCTCAAGGTAGATTGTTCACAAGTCAAGTCGTAAACCAAAATTTTGAACAAGTTGGGGCGTGGAATGCCAGGGGTCTGATAACACCAGGAGTAGTTTCTTTTGCCGCAGCCATCGACGCGCGCGGCGAATGGCACCTGGTCTATTTCCGTACAGTCGACGAGCCTGCATATCCAGCTGGCATCTACTACATAGGCTCGAGAAATAATGGCAGAAATTGGGCTGTACCAGTGCTCCTATATAAACCAACCTACTTCCGCAGCCTGAGTGAAGGCGAGGCTAATCTCAGTATAGCCACAGCCGGGACAGAGGAGGCTGTTCACGTATTTATTGCCTGGGATAGCCTAGCTCGGAAACAAGTGTGGCTCGCCCAATCTGCGGATAGTGGGAAGAGTTGGGAACAACCGATGCTAATTGCCGGCCCGGCACCGGGCTCCGGATTGGCTGGCCCATTCAATATTCGCGTTGGCACTAATCAAAATAGTGTCGTGCTCGTCTGGCAAAACGGCGAACCAGCAGGCGGATGCAGCCAGATCTATCAGTTTTCAAGGGATGCAGGCGCCACCTGGAGCGACCCACAGCGAATGATCAAAGATCTGTCAGGCTGCACACAGTCAAACGAATTTGTCACAGAATGGGTGAACGGCCCTGAAGGCCTGCTGTATTTTCTGACTGAAACTCAAAGCCGGACCTACCTGTCTGCCTGGAATGGCAGCCAATGGAGCGAGCCGCAGGAACAACCGGTTCTGGATGTATTCGAAGATCCTGAAATTTTCACGCAGGTCGACTTTGGTTGTCATAGAGCGTCTTTGTTAAAAGAGCGACTGTACATCATTGGCTGCGACCAGGGGGAAGGTGGCGATGTATGGGTCACTTCCCGGGACCTGGAGTCAGCTACATCGTGGTTTAAGCCGCCAATATGGAGCCAGCTTTCGTCCGTTACCGATGATAACTTCAAGATAGAAATAATTGAGTTGGTTGCCACGGATGACGGCCTAATTCATGCATTTTTCAATCAACGCCAAGATCCCGCCATCTATTACACATACTGGGATGGGGAGTTGTGGTCACGCATAACTCCAGTGCTGAAACTGCCGGATGGGGAAGCTGACGAGCCAGCGATAGTAACAGGGCCAGGAAATGAGCTACTCCTCATCGCAAAAAGCAATAGGGGAGCGCTTTACTTCAGCCGGGCGACCAGCGGCAATGCCGCTACGGCATCAGGCTGGTCAACACTAACACAACTCGGAAATGTCCATGACGGCGAGGTTGGTTCGGTTGACGTCGCCTTGGACACCGCTGGGACAATGTACGTAGCTTATTCCGTTCCAGTAAACGAAGAGCGCGGGATCTACTTGGTTTTCTCGAAAGATCAAGGTACAACCTGGTCTGAGCCGCTTCAAGTGTTCGATGGAGCGGCGGCAGGTTTCGATCTTGTCGGCTCGCCTTCTTTGCTGGCATCGGAAAATGGCTTTTTGCATATCATATGGAAGCAGCAATCGATTCAGGGAGATGGCGTTCCACAGCCGCTTTCTCTCTATTACACTCGATCTGAGAACAGCGGCCACACCTTCAACGATGCGGAGATGGTTGTTGAGGAACCTGTGGCTTGGCAAGAGATTGTGACGGATGGCAAAGGTAATCTTCATCTACTCTGGCAGTCGCACGATACGCTTACAACCGTGTGGGACCAGGTCTCCCTGGATGGTGGAAACTCATGGCAATACCCACAAGGATTTCCCGATGAAGGAAGTTTTGCGGCGGTTACGAGCGATCCTGCTGGCAGATTGCATGTGGTAGGAGCTGGTCCAGGGGCTCTTGGTCACTGGCTCTGGGATGGCAACCGCTGGCAGTCCGAAGTGCCTTTATCTTGGCCTGTGTCTTCACAGCAGGAGACTCCAGTGGAATTGTTGGCAGCGGCTGTCAACAAGCAGGGGAAAATGATGGTCGTCATGGCGGAATCAATCGCTGAAGGTGATGTAGGAGAGAGAACTCTAGTCTATTCCACACGCACGCTCAAACTACCAGCAAAACAGACTGCAATCCAAGATGTCCCCACTGAAACGCTTGCATCGCCGACAGTAACTGTAGAGACACTCACTCCTGAGCCTTTGTTAACCTCGACTACTTCGGTCGACAATCGGTCTGACAATCAGGGACAACCGGATCCTATTGAACCGAACGATCGAGTATCCCCATTCACAGTAGCTCTATTACCGGTCGCGCTTCTTCTACTTAGTGTCTTAGCTATTGTGATTCGGCGAGCCATTCGAGTCAAGGATCAATAGTCCCGCCATTAATCAGCGGCAGCAAGCTAGAAAACAAAACCTGCAACTGTAGTGAAAATCAATAGCCGCGTACTACTAATTAATTTATCTCTGATCATCGTTTCCACTCTTTTTGCCCTTTTTCTGAGTGAGATAGCACTGCGGCTCATGGGTTTGGATCCATTGTATGTTAGTCCAGAACGAGATCGATTTTGGAAATATGATTCTCTACTGGGATGGGTCCACGAACCCGGACAAGAGGGTATCTTTGAAACACCGCAGTTTCGTACCATTGTGCGAATTAATGAAAACGGTTTACGGGACCGCCCGCACTCGTATGAACGTCAAAATGATATCCAACGCATATTAGTGCTTGGCGATTCATTTGCGTGGGGTTATGGTGTAGAAGAATCAGAGCGATTCTCACAATTGCTTGAAAAATCGCTGGACGTTGAGGTGATCAATGCCGGTGTCTCAGGGTACAGCACTGACCAAGAATTACTCTGGTATGAGAACGAAGGCATTAAATACGAAACGGATCTTGTCATATTAGTGATTGCCGGGAACGACGTGGGCGACAATGAGCAGCAGCTTGTCAGCACAATCTACTATAAGCCAAGATTTGTAATCGAAGATGGACAACTCGTTCTTACAGGTTATCCGGTGCCTGAAACCAGTCCACGGGGAAAATTTGTTTATTCTCTGTCTCAGCACTCTGCCCTTGCCTATTTTCTTGTTCAACGATACTTTGACTTACTCTCTATATATAACAAGATAAAGGTTAACTCGGATCGCACAAACTCTCCCGTATCTGGCATAAATGCCGAAAGTGAACCCTTTAAGTTAACGATCGCTCTGATAGATGAAATGAGAAATATCGCTGAGTCAAGGAACGCAAAGTTTATGATCGTGTCCACGGACAGGTGGTGGAATTATCCATCAGAAGAGACCTACAACGACTTCGTAACCACATTGCAAGGTGAAGGTTTTTTGGTATTAGATGTTGAATCAATGCCAGGGTTTGATGCTGAAGAAATGCTTATTCCAGACGATAGTCATTGGAATCAAGCTGGTCATAAATTTGTGGCAGAAAAGATCAAAACGTTTATCGAGAAGTATCAGCTCCTCCGCCAGCCTTGATCGATGATAAGCCAGATCTCAACTTAAGTTCTATATTCAATACGGAAAGGGGATAATTATGACGAATTTCATGGAGAAAAAATGTCGACACAAGAAGTAAAACAGGCCATAAAAGACTATATTCTTGAAGAGTTTCTCCCCGGGGAGAACCCAGCGGAGCTGACCGACTCGACTCCGTTGATCACGGGCGGCATCCTCGACTCGCTCGCCACTCTAAAGTTGGTGTTATTTCTCGAGGAACGGTTTCATATTCAAATTCAAGCGCATGAGACCATGGTCGATTATTTGGACACCGTAGCCGACATTGCCCAACTTGTCAATTCCAAGATGTAAAGGAAACATCTCCTTGTGCAACGAATTCTAACCGGAAGCTATTGGTGGAACAGGTTTCTGCCCATAACACTTATTTTGGCTGGTGCCGGAATAACGGCTATCGTCTTAGCTGCTGATCTTCTAGATTTTGGCGGAGCGCGAGGCATTGGCCCCAGGCAAGCCTCCCTGGCGTTGAGTGGATTCGCTGTTTTCTTGGCTGGCGTGGTTTTGATTTCATCGGTGAGACGGCGCTACATTAGCGAATGGCTTCTCATTGGGTTAGCGACCATTGCAGTTGTCTTCGCTGCTGACCTGCTTGTCATTAACGGCTTGCCAGAAGTTTGGGCCAAACACTTTGTGCTGGTATCAGTAGGATTGAGCATTCTGACGATTGGCGTAAGCACATCTTCCTCCGAAGGCCGTGGAAATGCCGGCCTATGGCTCGACCTGCTCACTCTGGATAAGCTCCAAATCAGAAAGTTTTTGAGCACAGTCGTTCAACTCGGCCTCTTGGTATTTGTTGTCCGGTTGTTCCATTTGGAGAACCAAGCCTTCTATCACAATCTCATGCTGGTAACGTTCTATGGTTTTCTGATTCACTATTTTCTTCCTTCCCACTATCGCCTACCTTTTTTCCTTCTTCTTTCCCTGGCTACTAGCGCTGGAATCCTTGGTTTCGTAAATAGTATATGGTTAATAAGTATTGGTCTCGGTCTCATTGGAATCTGTCACCTTCCAATCTCTTATTCTGCCCGGGTAGTCATACTGCTCGTGGCTGGCGCTGCACTGATAGCATTGCGGGCAGGTTGGATCCAAGCCTCCTGGCTGGATGTCATTTGGCCCGTTTTGGCATCGATGTTTATGTTCCGGTTGATCATATACATGTATGATCTCAAGCACGGAAGGGCCAAGTCGACTATAACGAGCACACTTTCCTATTTCTTTTTATTGCCAAATATCGTTTTTCCTTTCTTTCCGGTTGTAGATTACAGTACATTTCGTCGAACGTACTATAACGATGACCAACATCAAATTTATCAGACCGGAATAGAGTGGATGCTACGAGGGGTGATCCACCTCATCCTGTATCGCTACATCAATTATTACCTTATGATTGCTCCAGGGGATGTATCCAATATTCTTGACTTGGTACGTTATCTGATTTCCAATTTTGGCCTATACCTCAGGATTTCCGGACAATTTCACCTGATTATTGGCATTTTGCACCTGTTTGGTTTCAACCTGCCGGAAACACATCACCTGTACTTCATGGCCTCCAGTTTCACCGATTTATGGCGCCGGATCAATATCTATTGGAAAGATTTCATGTTAAAGGTGTTTTATTATCCCACGTACTTCAAAATCCGGCAGTGGGGAGCCAGCACCAGCCTGGTATTTGCGACTGCTTTTGTATTTTTTCTAACCTGGTTATTTCATGCTTATCAATGGTTCTGGCTCCGGGGAACATTCCTGCTAACCGCGCCAGATATGTTGTTCTGGTTGGTTCTGGCATGTTTGGTGATAGTCAATACACTCTATGAGGCAAAGCGAGGCAGAAAACGCACCTTGCGCCAATACTCCTTGTCTGTTGGGGAGATTGCTGCTCTGGCGCTGCGTACAGCGGGCACCTTCACGGTGATGGTTGTCTTGTGGTCTCTATGGAGCAGCGATTCTGTTAGGGATTGGTTTGCGCTGATTTCAGTGGTGGATGTTACCCCGGCAAACATCGCTTTGTTGCTCCTTATCTTTCTAATACTTATGCTAGTGTTCGGCCTGATCATCTGGATAAACTCGCTGGCGGAGAATAAGACCGAAACGAATGCAAAGCAGTCCAGGTTCTTCGGATCGACCGCCATGACGGCAGGCGCGATCGTACTGCTATTCCTCATCGGAAATCCATTGATCCATAATCGAATTGGCGGCAAAGCGCAAGAATTAGTTCATGATCTGACGATGAACAGGCTCAGCGACCTGGAGGCGGCGCTGCTTCAGCGTGGTTACTACGAGGATCTCATTGGGGTGAACCGGTTTAATTCCCAGCTTTGGGAGATTTACTCGAAGCGGCCGTCGGATTGGCCCACGATCGATGAGACGGAAGCTGCACGACAGACTGGGGACAATCTGATCGTAGAGCTCGTCCCCTCAACCAGCATCTACTTCCACGGTGAAAAGTTAACTATCAATCGCTGGGGAATGCGGGATCGTGATTATGAGAAAATTCCCGCGCCAAACACGTACCGCATCGCGGTCACTGGACCTTCCTTCGTGATGGGATATGGCGTTGCGGATGGCGAAGGTTTCGAGCCACTGTTGGAGGATCGCCTGAATCGGGAGAAAGCTGGTAGCTCCTATGCCAAATATGAAATCCTGAACTTTGCCGTTCCCGGTTATTCTGCCATCCAGAATCTGATGGTCCTGGAACAAAAAGCATTGGAATTTCAACCAAACGCCATCTTCTTTATGGCACATCAGCGTGAAGAGGAGGCAGTGGTTTTATACTTGGCTGATCGAATATCAGTTGGAGCTGACCTTCCCTATCCAGACCTGATGGAGTTGGCCCGCCGGGCAGGGGCCCAGTCTGGAACGACCAAAGTCGAGGCGGAAAGGCTCCTTCAGCCGATAGGGACGGACATCCTTTCGTGGACGTATCGACACATTGTAGAAGTTTCTCGTGCACATGGTATTCTGCCCGTTTGGATCTTCATGCCGACTTTAGAGAACCCTTTGCGGGAGGACGAAATCGTTCGTCTGTCCCTTGTGGCCGAGGAATCTGGTTTCATTGTCTTGGACCTTTCCGACGCATACGAGAATCAGGACCTGGAGTCCCTCGTGGTTGCTTACTGGGATAAGCACCCGAACGCCAAAGGACATATGCTGATTGCCGAAGACCTCTATCGTAAGCTTCGTGAAAATGAAGAGGTGATCCCACTTTTTCAGCGAAGCGCAAGTAGATGAGAAAACAAACATGAAGATATTGTGCCTGCTTGATAATGTAGTGAAGCCGGGTGACCGGTGGCTGTGGAACTACCTGCCCTCCAACAACGATGAAGTGGATTTCCTGGTTGCCACCGGGGCAGTCGATCGATTTAAAAAGTGGGGAAAGCTGCTTACCTACTACCCGGCATTTATGCGAGCGGGTCTACGGGCTTTCGCCAAGACTCGGAAAACTCCGTATGATCTAGTGGTCGCCTGGGGAGGTCAAAATGGATTTACGTATGCCTTCCTACGAAGTATGTTTGGCCAGAAAAACCCGCCACTGATCATCTTATCCTTCAACCTGCAAGGGGTCCTCAGCCACTTTCTCGGCTTGGCGCGATTTGGAATGCGTTCCGTCTCACGGGTAGTCGTCTTTACCCCATCTGAAGTGGAGAAATATCAACAACTTTTGTCTCTCTCTCCCAAAGCGATCTCTTACTGTCCCCACGGCTGGTATGATCCTATGCGTTGGTACGTTCCGAGGGAAAACCCCAATGCTGAAGAAGTGGCCCGCGCCGGAAAATTCATTTTCACTTCCGGCCGTTCTTATCGGGATTATGAGACCTTGGCACGCGCGGTTGAGGGAACTGAGGTGTGTGTTAAAGTCAGCAGCCGCCCATTTAACTTAGCCGGATTTAACTTACCCCAAAACATGGAAGCGATGGGGTGGCTAGAGTATCGTGTGGCCCAGGATTACATGTATGAATCCAGTTTTTACGTGGTCCCTTTGCAATCGATTAGTTTCGCTGGCGGTGACAGCAGCCTACTCTCTGCGATGAGTTATAGCAAGGCTGTAGTGGCAACACGTGCACCCAGCACAGAAACCTATCTTGAACACGGGCAGACGGGACTGCTTGTTGAACCAGGAGATGTTGAGGGCATGCGTCAAGCAATCCTGCATTTGTGGCGCAATCCGGACGAAGCCGAAAGGATGGGCAAAGAAGCAAGGCGGCGTTTTGAAGAGAATCATACGATGGCTAAGCTAGCTCAGCGTGTATACGACATCGTTGTCGAGGTCTATCGTGCTCAACATGAATAGAACCAAGCAATTTCTGACCGTGATCCTGGTTGTGGCTGTCCTGATCCGCATCCCAATCGCCCTCTTGATGGGCGATGGGGTAACCGAGTTGCCTGGCATTCAGGACCAGATATCTTACGATGCTCTGGCGCGCAGTCTCCTAAACGGTCAAGGTTATAGCTTTACAAAAAGCTGGTATCCG
>Ga0081539_10004888_pt1 | contig 14303 bp, 12 predicted proteins | sample TabmetS4T2R2_FD_71023 | JGI IMG/M metagenome (GOLD analysis project Ga0081539, IMG submission 71023) | Tabebuia heterophylla rhizosphere microbial communities from the University of Puerto Rico - S4T2R2 | ecosystem: Host-associated > Plants > Roots > Rhizosphere ...
GAGCACGGCGAAGTGGGTGCCATCGTTCAAGCCGCTGACCATCGAGGGCGAGATTCTGGTCACGCCGCTGCTGACGCCGGATACCAAGTCAGGGAACTATGTGAAGGGCATTTTGCAGCTGATCGAATCCGCGCGGCACAGCCTCTACATCCAGACGCAGTACATCGAGCTGCCGGCGCCGGGCAAGGACGCGCCCGGCCTGGCGTCGCTCGTCAACGCGGTGAATCAGAAGATCAAAGCCGGGCTCGACGTGCGGATCATCGTCAGCGAGTTCGAAACGGGAGGACATGCCGAATACATCGAGCGCCTGCAGCATGCCGGTTTCGACGTGACGAAGATGAAGATCCAGACCGGCGTTCACAACAAGGGCTTCGTCATCGACTCGACGGTCGTGGCGGTGGGGAGTCAGAACTGGTCGAGCGACGGCGTGAGCGAGAACCGCGACGCCACGCTCATCGTCCACGACGCGCGCGCCGCGAAGTATTTCGAGCAGGTCTTCCTCCACGATTGGGACACCCTGGCCAGGCCCGCGCATTCGCCGGAAGCGCCTGCGGTCACATAGTCAGATGCGGCGCCACGATTCACAGATACTTCGCCCGAATCCACGCGTACATCTCGAGCTCGAATCGGTCGGGCGAGAATCCGAACACGCCGTTGACGTCGCCGCGTGCGCGAATGAGATCCAGAAATCCCGAACGACCCCATCGTTCGACAATGAACTCCCCGATGACGTAGCCCAGCTCGTAAATCTGTCGGCCGGCGTTCGGATCGGCGTTCAAGTCAGCGAGTGACGGATACGCGCCACGCACCATGTAATCCAGCGTGCGTGGCGGCACTAGCTCGCCGTTCTCGTGGAGCGCGACCGTCTCCCACAGCCAGCGTGGGTTGTTCGCGAACGTCGGGCTGACCGACAGACTCACCGCCTGGCAGAACTCGTGGACGACGTCGACGTCCAGACGGGGGCCGGCAAGGAGCCGCAGTTCATCCTGGCCGGCAATGTAGCCGCGAGCCTGGTAGTGCACGCCGAAATAGCGATCGAGGACAGCGTAGTAGCTGGCGTCGTCCTGCCAGATTCGGACGGTGATCGGGCCCACGGTCGTCACGTGCAGGTCGTTGAGGACGCGCGCATATTGCCGTTCGAGCGCGTCGGACGCCGATTGCACCGTCGCTGTCGATGTCCGGCCCGCGAAAAGGCGGAAGTGCTCGGTCGTCAGCCGCAACTCGAGCGTCTCGGAGCCCACGGTTGTGGGCGCTGCCGGCGACCCGGCGCAGTACGCCGTCGCCATCAGAGTCATGACGCAGGTGATGATCGCCCGTGGCGTGTGCCACGGACTACTGGCCGAGGCCGGGATCACGAGCGGAGTATACGGGACGGCGTAGAAGCAGCGTGGTCATGGTGTGCGATCGCGGAGACTCGGGGACTGGTTCGCGTCGTGGGCAACCTCGCTGAATTGGCGCTCGTCCAAGGGACATGCCTCTCTCGCTCGACCTCCGTCACGCGGTTCGTCTGATTCGCAAAGCCCCCTGGTTCACGGCGTCCGCAGTCGCCGTGCTGGGGCTGGGAATCGGGGTCACCACGGCAGTCTTCAGCCTGATCGGTGTGGCGTAACTCGCGTGCCTGGTGCCGGCCAGTCGCGCGCTACGCGCTGATCCGATTGCCGCGCTTCGCGCCGAGTGACGTGCAACCAGCGCGGGGAGGCGAACCGTCTTAGTATGTCGGTGATGATCCGCCAGATCGCGCCACAGTTCTTCACGACGAACATGGCCGCAACCCTCGCCTTCTACCGGGACAAACTCGGCTTCGATTGTCTCGGCACCTGGCTCGACCCGCCCGATTACGCCATCGTGGCGCGCGACGGACACAGAATCCACTTCCGTTTCGCCAATCCACCCACGCCCAGTCCCGACAAGTACGCCGATGAATTGCTCGACGCGTATCTGTTCATCGAGAACGCGGACGCCTTGTACGCGGAGTATTCGGCGCGGGGAGTCGAGTTCACGCGAGCCCTCGGCGACACGCCGTGGAGCTCGCGCGAGTTCGTCGTGAAGGACTGTGACGGGCGGCTCCTGGCGTTCGGCGCAAACCTGACTTAGCGACGAGCGGGCAGCCGGGCACGCCTGGTTCTCGACCTGAGATGATCGCGCTGTTCGTCGCGTCAATCGGCGAGACCGAGAAACGCGGCCATGCGCGCGCGTTCGGCGGCCAGTGCCTGACGGAATCCGCGATCCCGTGGCGGCCGCCCGGCGACGTAGCCGACATCCATCGTCAACGCGCCTCGGGTGACCGATACGCTCGCCCAACCAACGACGCGGTCGCGCCACAGGAGCGGCAGCGCATAGTATCCCCACTTGCGTTTCGGCACCGGCGTATAGGCTTCGAATCGGTACGGCCAGTTCCACAGCAGCTCGAACCGTCGGCGGTCCCACACCACGGGATCGAATGGCGCCAGAAGACGAACGGTGTCGTCCGGTTCGGTCACACCTGGCTGTTCACCAGCCGGCCAGTACCAATCGACACCCTCGGCGCGCGCGTGCGCGAGGCGGCCGCGCGCGCGTTGCAGCGCACCGGTGAGGTCGCTGCTCCATTGCGGCGCGGCATACCGCAGCCGCCGGACAACATAGGACAGACTTGCCGCCGGAAGCGGGGCGTAGATATTCACGACGACGTCGACGAGCGCATCGAGTCGAGCGCGGCGCTCGCCTGCGCTCAGCCGCAGGGCAGCGTGCTCGTTTGGCCCGTAGATTCTGATGCCGGCCTCGCGGCGCACCACCCGGAGCATTCCGCGGTAATGCATCGCATCCAGCAAATGGGTCGTCGCACTCGACGCGCCGCCCCAGTAATTCGTGACGGTGCCGAGTGAAAAATGCGCGTCCACCTCGCGCGGGTGCGCCGACCCGCGTTCGCGGATGAACTCCAGCAATCGCTTGACGTGCCGGCCGCGCGCGGCGCTCCAGCCCCCCTGACCACCGCGAGGGTGCATCAAGCGGAACACGCGGTCGGTAACGAAGCCGTAGTTGATGAAGAAATCCTCATGGACGTCGAGCCGCGAGTACTGGCGATCCAGATCGCCCGTTCGGTAGTTCGTCACCCGATGCCGGAGCGTGAGATCTTGAGCGCGTGCCGGCGCTCGAATCGGGTCGGCCTGCACGAAGCCGAATGCCTCGAGGGCTTTCGACAGCGATGCCGATGGGAACAGGCTCCGCGTAACCGCGTGCCTTCGCAGGTCGTCGAGCGTCATAGCCTTGCTACACGATCCGTCAAGGAAAGCGCCGATCGAACGAGCACGATCGCGCTGCTGGTGCTCTATGCCGTCGGCTCTGTTATTGCGTCAGGCGGTAAGTTCATCGAGTCAGCGAAGGGCTGGTGGCTGGCAGCAAGCCAATCTTTTTCGCGAGTCGATCGAACCGCGGATCGCGGCGAACCACGCTCGACCAGGCCAGCACCTTCAGGCGAACGAGATCGCTAATCGCGTCGTCGACCGCGCGATCGAGGTGTGTGAACACCTGATCGACCTCGCCGAGCCCGTCGTACGCGAGCGCGTAATCCAGCGGCGACACATAGTTGTGTTCCGCACGTGCCGTGAGACGCTGGAGAACGCTCCGCGCCTGCTCCTGCATCCCGTCGGCGCCATAGGCCTGACCCAGATAGCCAAGCCCAATCCGCTCTTCGCTCAGCTTGACGGCTTGCTCGACCGCCGCGCGGCCCTCGTCCGCGCGACCGAGCAGGCGCCACAGGAGGCCGAGGCGCAGATGCGTCAGCGAGAAGTTCGGATCGAGCTCCAGCGTGCGCTGGAGCTGCGCGACGGCGTCATCATGGCGGCCGGCGAGCGAGAGCGCGTAGCCGAGATGGTCGTTGATGATGAGCGACAGCGGGTCGAGCACCGCCGCGTGCTGCAGTTCCTCGACCATCTCGTCGAACCGCTCCATGACCAGCAGGTACCACCCGTACCACTGATGCGCGCTGGCGTACTTCGGGTTGTGCGTGAGCGCGGCGTGAAAATGTCGCTCGGCCTCGGCCCAGTCGCGATCGAAGAACAACGTGGCATAGGCGAGCGAGGCATGCGCCTCGGCCAGCGTCGGATCGATCTCGAGCGCGCGCGCGGCGGCGGCCTTCGCGCGCGGGTACACGGTCCGCGGCGGCTTCGCGTTGTAGTAGCCGAGCACGTTGAAGGTGTCCGCGAGCCCGGCATACGCCAGCGTGAATCTCGGATCGCGATCGATTGCCTGCTGGAAATACTCCGTCGCGTGGATGAACGCCGGAATGGTTCGCTTGTTCCAGTGGTGGCGGCCCTTGAGATAGGCCTCGTAGGCCAGGCTGTCCTGCGTCGGCCGCGCCGCCAGCCGCGCGCGGTCCTCGTGGCTGAGACGAAGTTGCAGCGACGAGGAAATCGCGGTCGCCATTTCTTCCTGCACCGCGAACACGTCGGCAAACGTCCGCGTGTAGCGCTCGCCCCACAGCTGCGAATCCTTGAAGGGGTCGACCATTTCCGCCTGGACGTTGAGCTGTTGGCCGCGCATGGCGACACGGCCCGTGACGATCGCCTTGGCCTTCACCTCGCGCGCAATCACCGCCAGCGGTTTGTCCGACTCCTTGTAGCGAAACGCCGTCGTCCGCGGCACCACACGCAGTCCCGGCAGCCGGGCCAGGCTGTAGATGATGCTCTCCGTCATCCCGTCGCTGAGGTACTCGGCTTCCTTGTCGCCACCCGCGTTCACGAACGGCAGCACCGCCACGGACGGAATGGCGCGCGTGCGGCTGCTCGTCGAGGTGCCCGATGGCGCGGGCCTGGTTCGCGTGTCGGTGGCGGACAGCGTGCTCGACTGCGCCACGCGCGATCGTGGTCGCCGGACGCTGACCTCGTCGAGCGCCAGCCGCATGGGCGCGGCACCGGTGAATCGCCGTTCACGGTCCTTCTCGAGCGCCTTCACGATCACGCGATCGAGCTTCTCGGGGATCGCTGGATTGATCTCACGCGGCGGCCGCGGCTTGAAGTGCAGGATGCTGTCGAACAGCGCTCCTGCCGTCGATCCGGAAAACGGCCGATGGCCCGTTGCCATCTCGTAGAGCACGATGCCGAACGAGAACAGATCGGAGCGGCCGTCGAGTGGATCGCCGCGCACCTGTTCGGGCGACATGTAGCCGATCGTCCCGGGAATGATCCCGGTTCGCGTCACGTCGATTTCTTCGACCATCGTCGCGGCAACGGGAACCGGCTCGAGCATCTTTGCCAGGCCGAAGTCGAGCACCTTCGCCTGATTGCGCGTGGTGATGAAGATGTTGGCCGGTTTCAGGTCGCGATGAATGACGTTCTTGCCGTGTGCGGCCTCGAGCGCGTCGGTGATCTGCAGGGCGTAATGCAGGATGTCGGTGGCCGCCAGCGGCGCCCGATCGATCACCTGCTTCAGCGTGCGCCCTTCGAGCAGCTCCATCGCGATGTAGAGGTGCCCCTGATCCTCACCGATGTCGTGAATGGTGCAGATCGCCGGGTGATTCAGTGAGGCCGCGGCCCGCGCTTCACGATGGAATCGCTCGACGGCCGCCTTGTCCTCGCGCAGCGACTGCGGGAGGACCTTGATCGCGACGCTGCGCCCCAGCCGCACGTCCTCGGCGCGATACACGATCCCCATGCCGCCGCTCCCCAGCTCGTCGAGGATGCGGTAGGGCCCGAGCGTGAGACCGATCATCGACCGGCCGCTTGCCCCGAGCGGAGTCGAGCGGCTCGTCCCGAGCGAAGTCGAGGGACAGCGCTCCCGGGCGATTCGGGTCCTGCGGACTTGAGGGGGAGACCTGGTGCCACGTGCGCGACGATTATATCGACCGGACGGAACGCGGCGCGGACCTTTATCGTCCGCGCCGCATCCCAATCTTGACGTTCAGTTCCAGACGCGATCGAAGGGCTTGCTGACGAGGAAATCCGGGTTCGCGCCCTGCTTCGGACGGAACTTCTGCACGCGGCCGCTGTCGACCTCGGCCACATACAGATTGCCTTCCTGATCGACGCTCATGCCGTGGACGCCCCACAGCGCGCCGGGGAACATGCCGAGCGTGCCCCACGCGTAGAGCAGGTGTCCCTGCTGGTCATATTTCAGGAGCTTGTGCGTGCTGCGATCGAAGGTCCAGATGTTCCGGTCCTTGCCGATGTAGAGCAGATGCAGGCTCGAGGGATCCGCGTCGATGCGCCAGTCGTAGAGAAACGTCCCGTTCTCGTCGAAGACCTGCACGCGATGGTTGTTGCGATCGTTGACGAACACGCGGCGCGTGGTCGGATCGACGGCGACGCCGTGCACGTTGTTCATGTAGTTGGGACGCGTCTCGTTGGGCGGGTTGCCCTTGATGCCCCACTGCTTGACGAACTTCCCGTTCTTGTCGAACTTCGCGACGCGCGTGCCGGTGTAGCCGTCGGAGACGAAGAACGTGCCGTCGGGCAGCCAGTCCATGAACGTCGGCCGGTTGAAATGCGTGGCGTCGGCGCCTTCCTGCTCCGGCGTGCCGATCGTCTGCACCAGCTTCTTGCCGTCGTGGGTGAACTTGTAGATCACCTGCATGTTGTCGTCGACCACCCACACGTGCTTCTCGGGATCATATGGACTGATGTAGACGGAGTGCGGCCGCCGCAACATCGAATCCCACTGCGTCCACGTCTCGATGATGTTGCCGTTGGCGTCGGCGATGACGATGCAGTGTTCCCATTTGGCGTCGACACCGAGCTGACGATACGGAGGACCTTTGATGCCGAGCTCAGGGTCTTTGCCTTCCCATGACGTGAGCCACTTGCGCACGTCCTGATCGGTGCCGCCGGTGCCGGGCAGCGAGGCCGTCGTGGCGTCGCGCCACAGTCCGGCGACGGGGAAGCTGATGCTCGGACCCGCCTGCGGCAGCAGCATCGCTCGCGGCGGGTTCATCTTCGGCAGCTCGCCGCGGAACAGCATGATCACGCGGTTGGAGCTCTCGGCGAACACGCCTTGGCCGGCGCCGTAGGTCCACTTCTCGTTGCCCGGCAACGAGCTGATGTCCTTGGGCCAGCCCTTGACCACTTCGTATGGGCCAGTCAGATCCTGACTGCCAATCGCGCCGGGCACCGCCGCGAAGCCGCGGCCAGGGGCCGCCGCCGTGGGGGCCTGCTGTGCCGTAACACGATTGCCCTGTAGCCACACGCCAAACGCGGCCCCGACAGCGAAGATTGCGAGTATCAGAACGACCTTGCGCATAAACTCCTCCGGAGCGGCATGAATGCGGCTCGCTCTGGTGATGCGGCGCGGACCTTCATGGTCCGCGAGACGCCGATTGTGCTCCAAGTGCCGCGTTCGACCCAACCCCGATCTGCCAGATCGAGAGTAGGATTTTCGCGCGCATGAATTTCTCCCGTCGTGAATTTCTCGAGACCGCAGCGGTGCTCGCCGGGGCGTCGGGTCTTGCCACTCCAGCGGTCGCGTCGGCACAAGCGCCGCAGGGTGGCACGGTCGCGGGCGACCGGGATCAGGAGATCGTCCTGATCAACGGCCGCTTCCACACGATGGACGCGCGCAACACCGTGGCGCGGACGGTATCGATTCGCAACGGGCGATTCGCCGCCGTGACCAACGCGGCGATGGCGATACGCGCCGGCGCGCGCGTGATCGACCTCGGCGGACGCACGGTCGTCCCCGGTCTGATCGAACCGCACGTGCACATCGTCAGCCTGGCGAACCGACCCGGGTATCACACGATTCTCGAGAACACGCGATCGATTCGCGAGGTGCAGGAAGCGCTTGCCGCGCGACGCCAGGATGTTCCGGCGGGCCAGTGGATCACGTCGATGGGCGGCTGGCATCCCAACCAGTGGGCCGAGCACCGGCATCCGACGCGGCAGGAGTTGGACGACGCCGTTCCCGATCGGCCGGTGCTGCTGTACGAGCGGTTCACTGGACCATGTGCGACCAACAGCATGGGGAAGGCGTTCTTCGACATGATGGACGCTGCGCCTCCAATTCACCCGGACATCAAGCCGATCAAGGTCGCCGACAACGGCGCGATCGCGGCGGCCGGATTTGCCGGTGGCGGCCCATCCGCGAGCGCGCTGTTTCATCTGCGGCGGATGCAGACGTTCGACGACAAGCGCCGCAGCACGATCGACGCGATGCGCTACGCCGCCGAAGTCGGGTTGACGGCGCACCTCGATCAGGTCCTGTTTCCAACGCCGGGCCCGCTGAATCCGTCGCAGATACTGTCCAACCTCGATCAGTACCGGATGTATGACCCGTGGATGGCGCTGCATCGCGAGGGCAAGGCGCTGGTTCGATTGCAGATGAACTTTCTGCAAAACCAGAACAACCCGGAACTGCCGGAGCTGAAAGAGCGGCTGCGGAACCAATTCCAGTACTTCGGCGACGACATGCTGATGACCGGATCGATCGGCGAATGGGCGGCGCCGCTCGGTTCCGGCGCCGCGTGGCGCAACGCACAGCGGCTGGTCGCCCAGGCCGGCTGGCACAACGAGAACAGCGTGCAGGACCTCGCCGGGCTGACGCAGGTGGTCGAAGCCTACGAGGCGGTCAACAAGGAGTTCGACATCACGGCACAGCGGTGGGTCGTGCACCATGTGCCGGTCGTCACGGCGGATCTGCTGTCACGGCTGCGCGCGCTCGGCTGCGGCGTGCAGATGGCGGCGTTCCGGTGGGTGACGTCCAATGACCCGAAAATGATCGTCGGCGCTCCGTTCCGGACCATTGTCGACCACGGCATTCGGGTCGGCATTCATGGTGACGGCGTCCACATCGCGCCGCTGAATCCATGGCTGCATATCTACTTTGCGACGACTGGCGTGAACTCATTTGGCGATCGTGTCAACGGCGATCAGCAGATCACCCGGCAGGAGGCGTTGCGGATCTTCACGCGTGACAACAGCTGGTTCCTGCGGATGGAGGATCGGATCGGCACGATCGAACAGGGCAAGCTGGCCGATCTGGTCGTGCTGGATCGCGATTACTTCACCGTGCCGGACGTCGAGATCAAGCAGATACGCTCGCTGCTGACGATCGTCGGCGGGCGGGTCGTGCACGACGCTCTGTGATTTCCGGACGACCGTAATACAGGTAGGCCGCGCCTTGTCAGGCGCGGCTCGCGGACCATAAAGGTCCGCGCCGCATTCTTACGACGGGTTGTCTCGAGCCGCTTGGATAAGATGGGTTGCGGCGCGGACCTTTATGGTCCGCGAAGCCGGCCGCAGGCCGGCCGTCAGATCGGAGATTCGTGAAATGAGCCAATCGAGAGCCGCAATCATCGCCGGCGCGCTCGTGGCGGCGACGTGGATCGGCGCGCATGCGCAAACGAAGCCGCTGCGCCTCTATGTGCTCGATGGGGGAGTGCTCGAGTCCGATCCGGCACGGTATCGCCTCGGCCCTCAGGAAGTGAAGACGACGCAGTTGTCGGTGGCCGCGTTTCTCGTCGTGCATCCTCGAGGCACACTGATGTGGGACAGCGGGGCGATCGCCGACGACTCGTGGACACCGACCGGCCGTCCCGTTGTTCGTCGTCTGGTGTTGTCGAACGGCCAGGCGCGACAGGTGACGATCCGGAAGAGCCTCGAGGCACAGTTGATGGCGTCTGGGTACGCGCCGCGCACCATCACCTATCTCGCCTTGTCGCACTACCACTGGGACCACGTCGCGAATGCCAACGACTTTGCCGCCGCGACCTGGCTGGTCCCGAAGGTCGAACACGAGGGCATGTTTCCCGCCAGACCGATCGACCCGCCGCAACCGTCGACCTTCGCCGCTTTGCAGATGACGAAGACGATGTTCGTCGACAAGGACGATTATGACGTCTTTGGCGACGGCACCGTGATCATCAAGCAGGCGCGTGGACACACTCCCGGTCATCAGGTGCTCTACGTCAAGCTGGCGCGAACCGGTGGTGTCGTGCTGGCGGGCGACCTGTATCACTATCCCGAAGAGCGCACGCTCAATCGCCTGCCGACGACCGAGTTCAATGAACAGCAGACGCGCGCGGCGCGTGAGGGCATCGAAGCATTTCTGAAGCAGACGGGCGCGCAACTCTGGATACAACATGACCTGACGGCGCACATGAAGCTGAAGAAGGCGCCCGAGTACTACGATTAGGCTCTGGGCTTTAGGCTCTCGGTTCTCGGCCTATCTCGAGACTGATCGTAGGGGCCGCCTTTACGCGGCCCTGGGTCCAAGGCTTTCGGGAGTTGGTGGTTAGGCGGCGGCAGTTTCACGATCATGGAATTTCTGAGGTGGTTCAATGAAATCGACGGCAACTGTGCTTGGTCTTTTCTTTGTGGTGATCTCCGCTGTCCTGCTCGCGCAGAACCAGGCGCCTCGGCTTCCGCCGGCTGCTCCCAACGCTCCGGCGCCTTCGGTGCAGGCGCCTGCCGATCCGGGATACGCGGCTCTGGTCGCGATGTGCAAGACACCGCCGCCGGCGCCCGGTGCTCGCGGAGGCGGTGGTGGCGGCGCCAGAGCCGGAGGGCCACCGCCGGCGCCGCAAGGCGAACAGCCGTACGAGGTGAAAGCCATTCCCGGCGTGATTGGCGATGGCCAGAAGTGGAAGTTCATCTGGCAGCAGGCCGGCAACAACGGTGACGGGATTGTCGGCACCAACGACGGTGGCCTGATGATCGCGCAGAACGACAGCAGCGCGGTCCTGAAGTTCGACAGCGCCGGCAAGACGTCGGTTGCCTACTCCGACACGCACACTGGCGGTGCGTTGTCGATGACGCCGAAGGGCGCGCTCTTCATCGTCGAGCGCGGCCTCCGCCAGCGCGTGGAGCAGCTGGCGCCGCAGCGTCGCGTGCATGCCGAGATGTTCAACGGCGAGCCGCTCGACTGCATCGGCGGGGTGATCAACGACATCACGGCGGACAGCAAGGGCGGCGTCTATTTCACGATGGGCGGACTGTTCTACGCCGACAAGACAGGCAAGGTCACGCGTTACGGCGAGGGTCTGCAAACCAACGGCGTGATCCTCAGCGCCGATGAGAAAACCGTCTACGTCACCAATGGCCAGTTCGGTGCTCCAACCGGCGCAGTGGCGGCATTCGACGTTCAGCCGGACGGCTCGCTGACCAATCAGCGTGAGTTCGTGAAACTGAGCGCCGGCGGCGGGGACGGCAGCACGATCGATTCGCAGGGTCGGCTCTACGTCACCTCACGCGCCGGCGTGGAGGTGTTCGACAAGGCCGGCAAAGCGCTTGGAGTCATCCCCACACCCCGCGGCATCATCTCGACCGCCTTTGGAGGCAAGGACAAGAAGACGCTGTACGGTCTGCTCCGCGGCGGCACCGACGCGAACGGCAACGAGGTCGCCAACGTCGCGCAGGTCTGGTCGATCCAGATGCTCGCGCAGGGTTACAAAGGTCGCGCGAAATAGTAACGGTGCACCCAAACAGCCGGCTTCTGTTCGAAAAGTATGCCCGCCCCTACTTCAGCAGCGGGTCTCGCGTGCTCGAAGTCGGACCCGATCATCCGTCTACACTGCGGAAGCTGATCAACGACACGTCGATCGAGTGGCACGGCGTCGATATCTTCGCGCATCCGGATCTGACCTACACCGCGACGAGCGAGTATTCGTTTCCGATCGACGACAACGCCTATGACATCGTGGTTGCGGCCAACGTGCTGGAACACGTGCGCAAAATCTGGGTGTGGATCAAGGAGCTGAGCCGCGTCTGCAGGCCCGGTGGTCTCGTCATCACCGTGAATCCCGTCAGTTGGCCCTACCACGCGATTCCGATTGACTGCTGGCGAGCATACCCGGAAGGGATGCGCGCACTGTATGCGGAAGGCGGCCTCGAGGTCATCGTGTCCGAGTGGGAAGCCGTCGCCGACGCGCACGTCCGGCGCAGTGTGCCCGGTCGATCGCAGACCGCCATCGCCGCTGCCGAAGGATGGAAAACGAAGGCCATCAATCGCGCGCTGGTCGCGATCGGCTATCCCGTCGAGCGCGCCTTCGACATCGTCACCATCGGCCGCAAGCCGGCGATGCCGTAACGGACGGAACTGTCCGGGTGGGCGCGATGTCGTCTCTTCGTCGTGAGTCGCTGCGGCTGGTGCTCATTGCGTTGGGGATCCTGTCTGCCGCCATGGGTCTCCAGGGGTTCCTGCTGTCGAGCAACTTCATCGACGGGGGGATCACTGGAGTGTCGATGCTGCTCGCCAAGACGACGGGCGTTCCGCTTGCGACGTGGCTTCCGCTCGTCAATCTGCCGTTCATCGCGGTTGCGGTCAGGCAGATGGGCTGGGCGTTTGCGATCCGCAGCACGTTCGCGATCGCGGGCCTTGCCGGAGTGGTCGCCTTCGTGCCGTTCCCGGACGTCACACCGGATCTTGTCCTGACGGCGGTGTTCGGCGGGTTCTTCATCGGCGCCGGCATCGGGTTGACGATCCGTGGCGGAGCCGTGCTCGATGGAACCGAGATCGCCGCGCTCCTGATCAGCAGACGCGCCGGTGCCCTTCGCGTCGGCGACGTCATTCTCGTCTTCAACACGCTGCTGTTCCTCGTCGCGATGGCGTTTCTCGGCGTCGAGGCAGCCTTGTATTCGATCGTCACCTATCTGGGTGCAGCCAAGACACTCGATTTCGTCCTGCACGGGATCGACGAGTTCACGGCGGTCACGATCGTATCGGGTGAGAGTGCGGTCATTCGCACGCGCATCACCGGAGAGCTGGGACGCGGCGTCACGATTTACCACGGTCGCGGCGGGATGCGCGGCACCGAGCAGGACATCCTCTACTGCGTGGTGACGCGCCTGGAAATCGCGAGGATCAATGGGATCGTCCGCGACAGCGATCCGGGCGCGTTCGTCGCCTTCCATGCGCTGTCGAACGCGTACGGCGGGACGACGGCGCCGCGGCTCTATCACTGATGCCGGACCTGACCCGCCTCCGCTCGCAGCGAGCTTCGGCGAGGTCCGGCCTACCTTGTCTACCGTGGCGGCCGCGCCGACGAGGTTACGGGCTTCTGCTGTGACGCGGACGGCTCGATCCTGAGAATGCCTCCGTTCTCGTGATCGACGACGACGTAGAGCAGCTCGTCGGGCCCTTGCCGAACGTCGCGAATCCGCATGCGCAGCGGCACGAGCAATGCCTCGCGGCGCAGCTCTTCGAGCTTCTCGTTGACGAGCACTCGTTCGAGATGTCCGGTGCCAGGAATCTCGCCGGTGCGTTGTCCGCCGACGAAGATGTCGCCCTTCCATTTCGGCAGCTTGTTTCCGGTGTAGAACGTCATGCCGGACAGGGAGATCGAGGGCATCCAGTACACGACGGGCGGTTCGATCCCCTCTTTCGAGAACGTCTGCGACTGCCAGGGACCCGGGTAGCTGCGTCCGAGGCTCACCAGCGGCCAGCCGTAATTGGCGCCGGGCTTCAGGATGTTGATTTCGTCACCGCCGTTCGGGCCCATTTCGCTCTGCCACATCTCACCGGTCATCGGGTGCGCGGCAAGTCCGAGCGAGTTGCGATGACCGAACGTGTAGATCTCCGGCTTGTGACCCGCACGGCCAACGAACGGATTATCAGCCGGTACGCTGCCGTCGTCATTGAGCCGCAGCACTTTCCCTGAATACGTGTTCGGATCCTGTGAGCCGCTGCCGTTTCCGCCGCTCGGCGTGGTCATGTAGAGTTTGCCGTCACGCCCCCACGCCAGCCGCGACGGTCCACTGACGCCGGCGCCGCAACTGAAGATGTCGGTGAGATCCGTGACGGCGGAGCCGTCGAAGCGACCACGCGCCACCGTCAACGCCGACTGCCGCTCGCTGCCGATCGGCTTCAGATAGGTGAAATAGATGAAGCGGTTGGTCGCGAACTGTGGATGGAGTACCACGTCCAGCAGTCCCGATCGCCCGGAAACGCGAACGGTGGGAACGCCAGGGATCGGCGTCGAGTCGAGAACGCCGTGGCGAATGATTCGCAGGCGTCCTTCCTTCTCGGTCACCAGCATTGCCCCATCGGGAAGGAACGTCAGACTCCAGGGATTCACCAGTCCGCGGGCGACGGGGACGACGCGGATCCGCATCACTTCGGCGGTGTCGTACTCGATCGCTTCCGCCGGAATCGGTTGCGGCTCGAAGCCTGCCGGTGCGATTGGCGAACCGTTCTCGAACGGTACGGTCTGTTGCGCCGTGCCGGTTGTCGAGGCAACGATGCAAGCGCACGCCACGCCGAGCGCAATGATCCAGGAACGCGAGTGGCGCGCTGTGAGCTGCATATCCAGATCTCCTCGTCGGGAATGTCGTGCGGGCCTTGTCGGGCCCGCGGCCTGGTAGCGCCGACCTTGTCAGGTCCGCGGTCAGTATACGACGTCC
>Ga0081539_10004889_pt1 | contig 14297 bp, 11 predicted proteins | sample TabmetS4T2R2_FD_71023 | JGI IMG/M metagenome (GOLD analysis project Ga0081539, IMG submission 71023) | Tabebuia heterophylla rhizosphere microbial communities from the University of Puerto Rico - S4T2R2 | ecosystem: Host-associated > Plants > Roots > Rhizosphere ...
CGGCACGGATGGTGCGGGCCGATCCGGTGTTCGGCGTCGGCATCGGACAGTTTCAAACCCGATCGACCGAGGTCATGTCGCCCCTCGTCCGCAGTTGGTACGCGAGTGAGAACGCGCACAACCAGTTCCTGCAGGTGGCCGGAGAGCTTGGTCTCCCCGGCCTCACGCTGTTCGTGACACTGGTGCTGCTGGGGCTGGCGCCTGCGATCGAGCGTGCCGTCATCGACGAGATGACGCCGGAGCTCGCCGCGAGGCTGGCAGGGCTTTGCGGATTTGTCGCGGCCGCTTTCACGATGCATCCGCTGCTCATTCCGGAAGTCGCGTTGGCCTTCTGGATCATGCTGGGGTTGACGCGCTCTGCTTCCCTTCCTGTCACTTCGCAGTCGTAAGATCGCTCTTCGCGCGTCACGCAGGCATACGCGCTGAGTCACCTGGCGAGTTATGTGTGTGTGTGATCCGATGGCTTGAGTTTTCACGGAATTTGTGTCGGAGAAGTGACTACAAAACTTCGAGAGTTTTGCCGACAAATGCGACACGCGTCGACGTAGTGGGGCCATCCGATCTTCAATCACACAAAGAATCTTGCTTGTGTGCGCACGGGGCTTCAGGCATTGTTCTGCACAATTGCCATGTTGAACGATCGAGGTTCATGTCACTAACGGTGTGCCGCGCTCCGTTCCGCGTCTCGTTTTTCGGAGGCGGCAGCGACTATCCCGAATGGTTCAGGGAGGAGCCCGGCGCGGTGCTCTCCACGACCATCGACAAGTACATCTACATCAGCTGTCGTTACTTACCGCCGTTTCTCGGCACCAAGCATCGCGTGGTCTGGCGTCACGTCGAACATGTGGACTCGATCTCGGAGATTCTCCATCCGGCGGTGCGAGAGGGGCTGCGCTATCTGCAGTTCGACGACCGCCTCGGCATCGAGTTGCACTATCAGGGCGACCTGCCGTCGCGCTCTGGCATGGGCTCGAGCTCGACGTTCGTCGTCGCGCTGCTGCGCGCGTTGACCAGCTTGCGTGGGATAGAGGCGGACCATCAGAAGCTCGCCGAGATGGCCATCGAGCTCGAGCAGGTGAAGATGAAGGAAGTGGTCGGCTGCCAGGATCAAATCGCCGCCTCGTTTGGCGGCCTCAACGCGATCAACTTCCGCCCGAACGGCCGGTTCGACGTCAACCCGATCAGGATCTCGACGCAGCGGGAATGCGAGTTCGTCGCGCATCTCATGCTGTTTTTTCCCGGCCGCAGCCGTTTCTCCGGTGATGCGGCGGCGAGCATGACCGAGAGCCTCTCAAAACGATGCCACAGCGTCAGGCGCATGGTGGCGATGGTCGAAGAGGGGGTCGAGATCCTGCGCCACGGCGACCTGAACGACTTCGGTCTCCTGCTGCATGAGGCCTGGCAGCTGAAGCGCGGATTGAGCGACAAAATTTCCTCGATCGAGATCGACGAGCTCTACGAGCGCGCGCGTCACGAAGGGGCGATCGGCGGCAAGCTGCTCGGCGCCGGCAGCACTGGCTTCATTCTGCTGTTCGTGCCCCGGGAGCGTCAGCCGGCCGTGCTCGCAGCCCTCACGCCGCAATGCATCAACGTGCCGTTCGCGCTCGATCACGAGGGCGCCAGCGTCATCTATCAGGCGAATGGGGCGGGGCCGCACCACTGAAGAAGGGTGAACACGATGGCCCGGGTCGGATTGGTCCAGATCAACAACAGCTTTTCGGGTCAGAACTACCTGCCCTATTCAATCGCCTGCCTGCAGGCCTATGCGCACAGCCAGTTGCCAAAAGAGCAGTGCACGTTCCTGCCGATGATCTACAAACGCACGCCCGTCCGGCAGGTCGTGGAACGAATGAAGGATGCCGACCTTGTCGGCTTCAGCACCTACGTCTGGAACGCCCGGATTTCGCTCGAGGCCGCCAGGCGGCTCAAGCAGGCCAACCCCGAACGGCTGGTGATCTTCGGCGGCCCTCACGTGCCGGATCATGCCGAGCACTTCCTGCGCAACCACCCGTTCATCGATCTCGTCGTGCACAACGAGGGCGAACGTACGTTTGTCGAGATTCTCAATCGGCTGTCGTCGCGCGACTGGAGCGGCCTGCGCGGCGTCAGCTACCTGGCAGCCGACGGGCGTTTCGTCCGCGGCCCGTCGGTCGAGCGGATGCGGAGCCTCGACGACGTACCGTCGCCGTTTCTCAACGGCATGCTCGACCAGCTGATTGCCGACAATCCCGGCGAACAGTGGATCGGTCTGTGGGAGACCAACCGCGGCTGCCCGTTTCAATGCACATTCTGCGACTGGGGTTCGGCGACCGCGGCCAAGGTCACGGCGTTCGCATTCGACCGCCTGCACCGCGAGCTGCAATGGTTCGCCGACCACAAGATCAAATACATCTTCGTCTGCGATGCGAACTTCGGGATCCAGAAACGCGACGTGGAGATCGCCGCGGCGGTGGCGGAACTTCGCAGCCGCACCGGCTATCCGCACGGCTTCTCGGTACAGAACACCAAGAACGCCACCGAGCGCGCCTACCAGACGCAGAAGATTCTTTCCGACGCCGGGTTGAACAAGGGTGTGGCGCTCTCGATGCAGAGCCTCGATCCGGCGACGCTCAAGAACATCAAGCGCGACAACATCTCGCTCGACACCTATTTCGAGCTGGCGCGCCGGTTCACGGCCGACGATGTCGAGACCTACAGCGATCTCATCCTCGGGCTGCCCGGCGAGACCTACCAGTCGTTCCGCGACGGCGTCGACAAGCTGATCCGGCTCGGCCAGCACAATCGCATCCAGTTCAACAACCTCACCATCCTGCCCAACGCCGAGATGGGCGACCCTGAATACCTCGTGAAGTTCAGGATGGAAACGGTCCAGTCCGCGATCATCAACATCCACGGCGCGCGCGAGGAACTGGAAGACGACGTCCCCGAAGTTCAGGATTTGGTGATCGCGACCTATTCGCTGCCGCCGCAGGACTGGCGCAAGACCCGCGTCTTCAGCTGGATGACCGCGTTCCTGCACTTCGACAAGCTGTTGCAGCTGCCGATGATGGTCACCTGCGAGCTCGGCGGGCTGACGTATTGCGGCATCGTCGACGCATTTCTCGACGCGCCCGAGACGGACTATCCGGTCATCCACAGCGTGAAAACGTTCTTCGAGAGCGAGGCGGTCTCGATGCAGAGCGGCGGACCGGAATACGTCTACTCGCACGATTGGCTGGGGATCTACTGGCCGGCCGACGAGTACATGTTCATCCAGCTCACCGCCGACCGGAAGCTCCAGGCGTTCTACGAGGAGGCCGGCCGGCTGCTGCCGGGCCTGCTCGGCCCGTCGTCGCCGATGCTCGACGCGGCGGTGAAGGAGGCCGTCGAGCTCAACGCGGCGCTCATATCCCAGCCCTTTCTGAGCGACGACATTACGGTGTTCACGCGGTACAACATCCTCGAATTCTGCGACGGTGTCCGCAAGGGCGCTCCGGTGCCGCTGCGCGAGGCCGCCGCACAGATCGAAATCGTGCGCAGCAAGTCGTACTACCCCGACCTGCTCGAGTGGTGCCGTGAAGTCGTGTGGTGGGGCAACAAGAAAGGCGCCTATCTCTACGTCAACCGGAACATCTCACCCAAGCCGCAGCTCGCCGGGCATTTTTGAGACCTCGAGGAACAGGCCATTGCGTTATCGATCGCTCGGCTCCAGCGGCATTGACGTTTCCGTCCTCGGCTTCGGCGGCTGGGGCATCGGCGGGCGCACGCCCGGCGCGACGTCGTATGGCGCGACCGACGATGCCGTGTCGCGGCGCGCGCTGCATGAAGCATTCGAGCACGGGGTCACGTTCTTCGATACCGCCAGCGTGTATGGCGATGGGCACAGCGAGGAACTGATCGGCGAGTGCTTCGAGAACAAGCGGCAGGCGGTGGTCATCGCGACCAAGGCCGGAATCACGAAATCCTTCGCCGGCCGTGATTTTTCGGCGCCGGCGCTGCGCGCCTCTGTCGAAGGCAGCCTGCGGCGGCTGCGGACCGACTACGTGGATTTGCTGCAAATTCACGATGCCGGCGCCGACGTCGTCTGGGAGCATCCGCATATCGGCGAAGTCCTGAACCGGTTGCTCGAGGAAGGGAAGATCAGGGCCTTCGGCTTTTCGACGCCGTCTCCGGGGGACGCCGCCGCGCTCCTCGATTTTCCGAAGACCACGTCCTTTCAAGTCAACTGCAACCTGCTCGATTGGCGCGCCGCCGATGCCGGTTTGTTCGACGGGGCGTCGAGGCGCGGGATTTCGATCATTGCCCGGACGCCGCTGGCGTTCGGCCTGTTGACCGGGCTGATCGCCGGCGACACCAGGTTCAACGCCGACGATCATCGCAGCCGCTGGTCCCGGGACGACATCGCCGTCTGGCTGGCGGCCGCCGACGCGCTCTTTTCCGAGCTTGCCGATGCCGGCTGCCATGCGAGCCGCGCGGCGATTGCGCTGCGCTTCTGTCTCTCGTTCGAATCGATCGCGACCGTCATCCCGGGCATGCTCTCGCCCGAGGAGGTCCGCGCCAACGCCGCGGCATGCCAGCAGGGACCGCTCGATGGCGGCCTGATTCGCTGCGTCGAGCGTGTCTATCGTCGACACGAATCGCGGCTGGAGAAATGATGTCAGCGGCCGAGGCGACCTTGCCTCCTCTGGTCAGCGTCGTCATCCCGGTGTTCAATCGTGCCGGGCTCATTTCCCGTGCGCTGGACAGCGTCGCCAGCCAGACGTTCAACGACTACGAGATCATCGTCGTCGACGACAGCTCGACCGATGACACCGTGAATTGTGTCCGGAACTGGCGCGGCGATCGGCTGCGCCTGATCCGCAATCCGCGAAACGGCGGCGCCGCGGCGGCGCGCAACCTCGGCGTCTCCGCGGCATCGGGCCGGTGGATCGCGTTCCTCGATTCGGACGACTATTGGGAACCGGAGAAGCTGGCGCGCCAGCTGGCCGCCCTCGACGGCGCGCCGGCGGAATTCATGGCCTGCGCCACCGGTTACTACCTCTGGGACGGCGATCGGAAGAAGACCGTGCAATTCTGCATGCCGCCGGGCCGGTTTCGCGTCGAGATCCGCTTTGGCTGCTCGATTTCTCCAGGCTCAACCCTCCTGGCCGCCCGCCAGGCCTTCGAAACCGGCGGCGGTTTCGACGAATCGCTGAGGCGCCTCGAGGATTGGGACTGGCTGCTTCGTTTCGTCGAGCACGGCGACATCATCATCGTGCCCGAGCCGCTCGTCCACGTGCACCGGAACCGGACAGCAGGGACGTGCGGCGGCGAGGATCCGGTGCTGCAGGCGCTCCGGCACATGGCCGCCCAGCACCTGCCGCGATTCCGCGCGCTCGGCGGTGTGGCGCGGCGGCAGTTTCAGAGCTCGTTGCTGATCGAAATGGCGGCGAGGATGTATCACATGAAGCGGCCGATCGCGGCGATTCGCCATGTGCTCGCGTCGCTGGCGATCTATCCGTTCCGCAACCGGTCGTTCTTCGCCATGCTGTGGCGGTCGATCACTCGCGGGTGGACCAGAGCATGATTCCGGTAACCGATGCGGCAGTCCTGGCGCCCGATCCGGCATGGTTGTCGCTGCGGCTTCGGACCGGCGCGAACAATCTCTGGAAGAGCCTGAGCTGGGCCTGGCTCGATACCGTCTGTCAGTATCGTCGATCGAGAATCGGTCCGCTGTGGGAGACGATCAACGTCCTGGTGATGCTGGTCGGGCTGACGGTCGTCTCATCGTCGGTATTCGGCACCAGCATCTTCGCGATCATCGGCCATGCCGGGATCGGCATCATCGTCTGGTCGGCGATCGCGTCACTCGTGATTGAAGGTCCGGGCACCTTCGTCAGAAATTGCGGCTACGTGACCAACTCGCGGCTCAGCATCGACCTCTATGTCGGGCGCGCGGTCTTCAAGACCCTCATCACGTTCAGCCATCACTTCGTCATCTATTTCATCGGCGCCCTGTTCGGGCTGGTGCCAATCGGCGGCATCGCCCTGCTGGCGATTCCCGGCATCGCCTTGTTGTTCGTCAACGGATGGTGGGTGGCGATGGTGCTCGGCTTGATCTGCGCCCGCTTCCGGGATCTCGAGCCGTTTGTCCGCAACAGCATGCAGCTCGCCTTCTTCGTCACGCCGGTGTTCTGGAATTACCGCCAGATCTCCGCCGAGCGCCGGTTTCTCGTCGACGGCAATCCGCTGTTCTATTTCATCGAGATCATCCGCAGACCGCTGCTCGGAGAGGCGCCGCCGTTGTCGTATTACGCCGCGGTCCTCGGCGTCACGGCGTTCGGTTACGCGCTCGCCTACTACGTGCATCGGCGGATGCGTCAACAACTGGCCTTTTACCTGTAGACGGACGGCTCATCGACCATGACGCGCGTGCATCTCGAGAACGTCAACGTCAGCATCCCGATCTACGACAGCCATTCGCTGCGGCTGATTCGCCTGCCGTCGCTCGGGAAGGCGGGGGTAGGCACCGACAGCGCGACGCGCGACCACGGGATCATCTTCATCCACGCCTTGAAAAACATCTGCCTGGATCTCGAAGAGGGCGATCGGGTGTGCCTGATCGGCCACAACGGCGCCGGCAAGACCACGCTGCTGCGGATCGTCGCCGGGATCTATCCGATCACGACCGGCTCGATCGAGGTGGAGGGCGAGCGGTTCGCGCTGCTCGGCGGCAGCATCGCGCTCAACAGCGACGCCACCGGATACGAGAACATCCGGCTGATTGCCACCCTTTACGACTGGCCGCGCGATCGCTACCAGGAGATTGTGCGCGAGATCGAGGAATTCACCGAGCTGGGTGAGTACCTGTCATTGCCGACGCGAGTCTATTCAGCCGGCATGCAGGCCAGGCTCGCCTTCGCGCTGGCGACCGAACAGAACCCCGACATTTTGCTGCTCGACGAAGGCATCGGCGCTGGCGACGCGCAATTCCAGAAAAAGTCGAGCGCCCGCGTCCAGCAGTTCGTCAGCCGGGCGCGAATTCTGCTGCTGGCGTCACACTCCAGGGACCTGTGCCGCTCGATGTGCAGCAAGGCGCTGGTGCTGTCCAAGGGCGAAGGCGTCTTTTTCGGCGGCGTCGATGAGGCGTTCGACGTCTATGCCAGCATGAGTTGAGCCCATGCTGTTCAATTCGCCCGTGTTCTTGTTGGCGTTCCTGCCACTCAGCCTGATGGGGTTCTTCCTGCTGGCCCGATCGGCCGGCCGCCATGCCGCGTTGGGGTTTCTGCTGTTCGTGTCTCTGTTGTTCTACGCGTATTCGAGCCCGTTCAATCTCGTCCTCTTCCTCATCACCGTCGTCGTCAACTTCCTGCTCGGCGCCGCGATCGCTCGATTCCGGGACCGCTCGCAGGTGTGGCTCGTCGGCGGCATCGTTCTCAACCTGCTGCTGATTGGCTATTTCAAATATGCCGGATTCCTGGTCTCCGGAGTGAATGGCGTCCTGTCGGCGTCGTTCGTCGTCCCGCACGTCGTGCTGCCGCTGGGGATCTCGTTCTACACCTTCGAGCAGATCAGTTATCTGGTGGAGACCCGGCAGAGCGGTCACTCGGAGCGCTCGCCGGTACGATATGCCCTGTTCGCGAGCTTCTTCCCGCATCTCATCGCCGGCCCCATCATTCGACCGAACCAGCTGCTGCCGCAATTCTCGAATCCCTCGTTCGGACATTTCAACTGGCAGAACTTCGCACACGGCACGACCTTCATGCTGTTCGGCCTGTTCAAGAAAGTGATCCTCGCGGACGGCATCGCCACCGTGGCCTCGCCAGTCTTCTCGGCGGCGGCAGGCGGCGGAACTCCCGGCGCCGTCAACGCGTGGGGTGCGGCGTTGGCCTACACCTTCCAGATCTACTTCGATTTTTCCGGTTATTCCGACATGGCGATCGGGCTCGGCTTGATGTTCGGCATCGTCCTGCCCTTCAACTTCAACTCTCCGTACAAGGCGACGAGCATCATCGACTTCTGGCACCGATGGCACATGACGCTGTCGTTGTTCCTTCGCGACTATGTCTACATTCCGCTCGGCGGCAGCCGCCGCGGCCAGGTGCGTCGCTACGTGAACATCCTGTTCACGATGCTCGTCGGCGGGCTCTGGCACGGCGCGAGCTGGACCTTCGTCGCGTGGGGCGGGTTGCACGGGATGTTCCTTCTGGCGAATCACGCCTGGCGAGATCGACGCGGCGAGCGCGAGACCTTCGCGGCCAAGCAATGGTCGGGACGGGTCGTCACGTTCCTGGTGGTCGTGTGCGCGTGGGTGCTGTTCCGCTCCGACAACTTCGCCGCCGCCGGCCGCGTGTTCAACGGGATGCGCGGCCTGAACGGCTGGATCAACGGTCCACCACCGGATCCGGCGCTGTGGCTCGTGCAGCTGCTGCAGTTCTTCAGGATCACGATCGCCCCGGGCTGGCCGGCTGCCGGCGTCCTGCAGCTGCTCTGGATCGCCGGACTGCTCGCCGTTGTCTGGGCGCTGCCGAACACCCAGCAGTTCCTGCTCGGCGAAGGGCGTCCGGCTGACGCCCGCGTGATGTGGCGGCCGACGCTCGGATGGGCCGCTGCGCTCGGGATTCTGTTCGGTTGCGCCTTCACCTACAGCATCGTGGCGGAGAGACATGTCAGCGAATTCATCTACTTCATCTTCTGAACGGCACGTCCAGGCCGGATGCTGATTTCAATCATCACGCTGGCCGTCGATTCATCGAAGTATCTCGGCGAGGCCATCGACAGCGTCGAGCATGCAGGAGCGTTCGACCTCGAGCATCTCGTGGTCCACGACGGCGACGACGCATTTGCCGATGCGCTCAGACAGAAGTATCCGGCCATCAAGGTGCTGAAAGGGCGAGGGGAAGGAGCGACGGCCGCGGCGGCCCTCGGCGTCGACGCGGCAACCGGCGATTTCATCCTGTTGCTGCACAGCGATGACCGTCTCTGTCCAGGCGCGCTCGCGCGATTGGCGGTCGAAGCCGCGGCGAGGCCCGACGTGAAGATCTGGACCGGCCGGGCGCGGATTTTTCGCACGCTTCCTGACGCCCACGAAGCGACCGTGCGCTCGATGGTGGATCGGGAGCTGACCCTCCTGTCGCTCGACAATGTCTGCGACGCCGCGCCACTCCTGTCCGCGCGCTTCTGCCATCGCACGGTGTTTTCTCAAATCGGCAATTTCGATTCGACGTTCTCCGAGTGCAGCGATCGCGAGTTCCTGCTGCGCGCCGTCCTCGCGGGGGTGTCCGAGGCCTCGCTCGATGTCATGGTGTCGGAGATGCGAATGCACGACGGCTCGCGAACCATCCAACATCGCTCCGGCTGGGTGCCTCCCTATCTGGCCGAGCACGCCAGGCTGGCAGAGCAGTGGTGCGCCCGTCCCGGCGTGGCTCGACGGACTCGCCGGTTTCTTCGGAACTGGCGTGCGCGAGAGATGCTGCGTCTCCTACTGCACCAGTGCCGCGCCGGAGAGTGGAAGCAGGCGGCCGCCGGGTTTCTCGCCGAGGAGCTGAAGGATCCGCTGTGGCTGTGTCGAATCGCCACCGTGATGGCGGTCCAGCGACGCCGTCACCACGGGCAGTACGAGCCGGGCACTCCCGGCAGGCCTCTCGTCCAGGAGGCCAGCAATCAATGACGGCTCGGCACATTGCGCCCGAGTACTCTTTTCGATTCACGCCCGGCGACATCCGGGAGACCTACGGGTCCGCTGAAGCGGCCTTCGCGCGCGGGGACTTCCTGAATGCCGCGCAGTGGGCGCCCCCGGATTCCGAACTGAAGGCGTGCGCGCTGATTCTTGGCGGTCTGCTCGAGCAGGGGCTTGCCATTCTCGAACGTCAGCCGACGCCGAGCGGCCGATCGCGGCTCTGCCGGGCATTCGCGCTGTGGTCGCTCAATCGCGACGAGGATGCCGCCGCGGCGCTGGCCGGCATCGCGGACCCGTCGCAATCCGAACCGGCCAACGCCTTTCAGACGATGCTGGCTCGCGACCACATCAACGTCTTCATCACGGGGGCGATTCTGTCGGTGTTCCCGGAACACTATTCGGCGAGCTTCGTCGCCCCCGTCTACAACTACGGCACAATCACGGTCAAGTACGTCGGCAGTCAGCTGGGCACGAATGCCTACGACTACTCATCGACCGAATCGTTGTCCGGATTCCTCGAGGGACTTCCGCCGGAGGAACAGCCGGACATCCTGTTTGCGCTGAGTCCCCAATGGCTGCTCGCCAGGGACTTTCAGAAGGTCACCGTTCCCAAGGTGATTTGGTGCCACGACTCGGACGCCTTCCAGTACCGGAACGTCGACAACTACGCGCTCTACGACGTGGCGATCTGCAACTGCTCGCAGGAGCATTTCGAACTGAGCCACGGCACACCCGGCTTGTTCTGCGCTGCGAACATGTTGCTGCACCCTCTGGCGACGCCGTTTCCGGAAGCGTCGCCCCATCGTGAAAAGACGTTCGACATCATCTTCACCGGATCGGCGCTGGCGCCGTTTCATTCCGAGAAGCCTCGTTTCCTGTTTCGTCTGGCCGAGCTCGGCGGCAAATACAAGGTGCAGGTCGTCGAAGGGCACATGCCGGAGGAAAAGTACTTCGATCTGATCTCGCACGCGAAGTTCCTCCCGGTGGTCAATCGATACGCCGGGTCGCCGTCGCCGCGCTGGCGGGATGCGCTCGCGAACGGCGCGTTTCTGCTCTACCCCGAGGGGACGTTCTACGGTGAGATTGCCCCCGGCTGCTTCACGTTCGGCGCTGACACGATGGTGCAGGACATCGCCGGGCATGTCGATCGCTTCAACGCCGGCGGCGATCCGGCCTACGACCCCTCCACCGTGGTTCCGGAGGTGAACGCCCGCTTCGCGATTCACCACCAGCCGCGTGAAGAGAGCTTCACCAGGCTGCTGAAATACGCATTGTTCATGGCTTTGGTCTGGCCGCGGGCGACGGCCGCCAGGCCGTCACGCCAGCGGCGGCTCGTCTGGCTGACACCGGCGGTCGATTGCGGTTTGTTCGGCACCAACCATATTCGCGACGAGATCAGCCGCATCGGCGACGCCATCGGTCCGGAGGATCTCACCGACGATCTCGACTACAACAATGCCGCACACCTTCATGCGCAGCTGGTCTTCATGTTCCACGAGAGCCACGCGGTGCCTCGCTGGGCATCACGCGCGGACCGGTATTTCCGCGACGGGCTGGCGCGGCATCCGGATTCGCTGACGCTGCTGTTCAACGAGGCGCATTGGAGTTTCTTCAAGCCGAATGCTGATTATCAAGAGGCCGAAACGAAGTTCCGCGCCATCGTCGAGCGCTTCGACGACCTGCGGTTCGATCCGCACGGCGCGGACATCGCGTTCGCCTACACCCTGCACGAGCGCGACGCGGTGTTCCCGTGCTACGAATACGCGGATGTGGCAACCAGCGAACTGGCGCTGCGCCATGCGCCCCGGCTGGCCGGACGGAAGGCGCTCGCGAACAGCAGCCGCGATCTCATTCTCGCCGCCTGCCACGGGTATATCGGCTGGGCGCGACTCAAACGCCAGGCAGTTGCCGCCGGTCTCGACAGTCTGAAGCGGTCGATTGAGCTGTACCCGCATGGACTGCCGGTGCTTCGGCTCTACTTCGATACGCTGTTGCGGATGGCCGCGGAGGCCGGCACGCCGACGCGGGGGCTGGCGGCGGATCTGGCCGACGCCTTCATCGCGGTGATCAATGTCAATCCGTCGATCCTGCTGACGCACGTCTACACCGTCGTGCCGATTCTGGCCGACAACGGAGAAGAGCGGGCGGCACGCGAAGTGCTGATGGCCTGGCACCGGCTCGCGAACGTTCTGCATCGTCTGCGGACCGACGACGAGAAGCAGCAGCTCGATCTGCTGGCGCTGCTCTGGAGCTATCGCGCGCTGCTGCCGAGGGCTCTCCTCGATCGCATCGACGAAGGGCTCTGGGATGAGAAGGCGATGCACGACGTCACGCAGCTGGAGCAACGTTTCATTCGCGTGGCGCGCCGGACACCGGTTCGAGGCAAGCGGCGGCGATGGTGGCGGTGGCAGGCGCGAACGCCGGCCTCGGCGGGCGCGCGCCTGCTGGCCGACGCAGGCCACGGCGTCGAACGCATCGCCTGGCCGAAGATTCGCCGCGCCATGGCGTCGTGGATCCGTGCGCCGGCCGAGGTCAGGTCTGTCTATTTCTACAAGGCCTATCGCATGGTTCGACGCGGCGAGATCAGGCAGGCGCTGGGCCGCATGCAGGACTGGGGAACCAGCAGCCGGTGGTCAACCGATGCGCTGGTCGCTTCGCGCGGAAGATGGAAGAAGTTGCGCAGACTGCTGACGTGGTGGACGCAACTCAGTCGAGGTGCGCGAGGTGATGTCTGAGCGCCCCGGCCAGGTTTACACTCGAACCGCAACGACAGGGAGCATGGCCTAGTGGGTCGAATGGTCCGAGTTCTTCTCAGGATCCCAGCGGTGCGGCGCGTGCTGGCGCGTCTCGCGAACGCAGAGGACGCGATTGCGTCTGCGGAAGCGGCCATCCACGAACAGCAGATCCGGCTCGGCGCGCTGTCTTCCGCGCTGAGCGATCACGATGGCAGGCTCGCCCGCCTGGACGCGCACGAACGGGAGCTCAACGTGCTCACCGCGACGCTGAGCGACCATCGTGGAACGCTCAGCCAATTGAGGGCCGGACAGCACAACGAACGCGCGCTGCTGGCCGAAGTCGCCACTCACATGCCGCCGGCCGAGCGGGCGAAGTTGGAGCTGACACTGCAGGACCACCGACGCCAGCTCAGCGCGCTGACGGCTGCGCTGAGCGACCATGGCGGAACGCTGACCCGCTTGAGCGCCGACCAGGTTAGTGACCGCGCGCGGCTCGCCGAAGTTGCCGCGCACATGCCGCCGGATGAACGGGCGAAACTCGAGATGGCGCTGCAGGGACAGCACGTGCAGCTCGCGGCGCTCGAATCGGCGATGCGCGTCCATCAAATGCAGCTCGAGGCGCTCAACGGCCTCGTCGAGCACTTGAGCCGGCTGCTCGGTGTTGGTCATATTGCTCGGCCTGGCTGATGTGCAGGGCTTTCTATTCCTGATTCGAGAACGTATGGACCGACAGACTCTCACGACACAGGATTTCGCGGAGCTCCTGGCATATCCGGAGAGCGGCCTGCCGCCGGCCTGTCTCGACGCGATCGCTCAATGCAACTGGGAATACGGCTGGATCGAGGGGGAACAGCTCGACGATCTGGTCGCCGCACTGCTCGAGCGCATTCGCTGCAAGGACTTTTCGATTGCCGTCCCTGGCGACAGGGCGCGCTGGGTGAAGGGGTGGAGCGAAAATCTGCGGCAGTTCATCGCCAGCAACGGCGACGTCGGGGCGCTGGCGCCGAAGTATGTGCGGCCGAACACGCCGGTCCGACTGTATCGGCGATTCGCGCAGCCGGTCGATCCGCATTTCGAGCAGAACTGGCGTCGCGTCTATCAGCAGTGGCTGTTCCGGACCTGCTTTGACGATTGCGTCCGGATCTATGAATTTGGCTGCGGCCCCGGCGGCCACGTCGCCGCCCTGGCGCAGATGTTCCCGGACAAGACGATCGTCGGCCTCGACTGGGTGGAGCCGTCATGCGAGATCGTCGACAACATGCACCGCCTGCGCGGCTGGAACACCGAGAGTCACCTGTTCGACTTCTGCCAGCCGGACTACGACCTCGAGATTGTGCCCGGCAGCGCCGTGCTTACCTTCGCCGCGCTCGAGCAGATTTCGAGCGCCTTCGGTCCCTTCCTCGAGTTCCTGCTCGCCAAGCGTCCGAAGTTGTGCGTGTTCATCGAGCCCATCTACGAACGGTACGATCCGACCAACTTCGTCGATCACCTGGCGATTCGCGGTCATGACATTCGCAATTTTCTCAAAGGGCTGCACGGCGCCCTGCACCAGTTGCAGGACGATGGACGGATTGAGATCCTCAAAGAGCATCGCGTCGAGTTCGGCAGCCTGCTGCACGAAGGCTATTCGCAGATGATCTGGCGGCCGATCTGAGCGGACGTCAGGTTGCGGCGGCGGTCCTGCGCGGCCGACCCGCATACCAGCGAACCAGATCGCGCAGCCCGTCCTCGAGCGAAATCCTGGGTTCGAACCCGAGCAGCCGCGTCGCCTTCGATGTGTCGACGAGCCGGATCGGAATCGCGGAAGGCTTCGAACGATCGAAGCGCACCGTCGCGCCGGCGTGGCCGGCCGCCTGGAGGATGATGGCGACCAGCTGGCGGATGGTTGTCCCCCTGCCGGATCCGATGTTAATCGGGTCGCAGAC
>Ga0081539_10004890_pt1 | contig 14294 bp, 10 predicted proteins | sample TabmetS4T2R2_FD_71023 | JGI IMG/M metagenome (GOLD analysis project Ga0081539, IMG submission 71023) | Tabebuia heterophylla rhizosphere microbial communities from the University of Puerto Rico - S4T2R2 | ecosystem: Host-associated > Plants > Roots > Rhizosphere ...
AAAGGCGATCGGCTCACGCTGTCAAAAATCGGTTCCGCTCGGATTCGCCTATCAAGACTGATGCAGGAGCAAGTAAAGACCTGCACTATCAAACGCGAAGTAGGCGGAAGAAGCTGGCAAGCAAGTGTTAGTAGTGATGCTGAACGTTTAATGTTGAAGCGGTCGCATCTAACTTGACGTGTTTATATTCGTCCCTGGCCGCGAGAAGCAAAGGTATGTCTGAATCTGCATGAGCCCAACTGTTAAGAAACTGCTGATAGGCTTGCACGCTTGCGGTGAGGTTCCCAGCCATCGCATTTGCGCGCGCCAAACCCAGCGGCGCTACTGCATAGAATGGCGAGAAGGGTTCCGTGCCTCGATGGTCTAGGATGCGCTGAAACTCATTCGCGGCTCGAACACTGATCGCCTGATGGCAGGTATTCTGGGGACCAGTTTCCTGATTACCGGAAGCCTCCAAAAGATATGATTGAGCGCGCAGATAGATGGGAGCGAATACAGCGCAGAAGCCGTATTCATAAGGCGCAGGAAGCCGAAGCTCTTTGATCGCTTGGGTCGGCTGATTACAGGTAACGGCGATGCCTGCCCGGACAATGGGAGCCAGCACTGAATTGATAAGGGTGTGTTCGGGATTGTCCTTTGTTAACGCGTCGGCGATAGCCTGAGCTTCGTCTGCGCATCCACCAATGGCCAGCGCTAATGCCGCACGCAATCTGGGGTCGTAGCCCGGATTACGTGCGAGCAATCGCCGCGCTCCATCGAGTGCCCGCTCAATATTACCAAATGCCATCTCCATCCAGACCGCTGCCGCAAGGTGATTACTCCCGGCTTCCGCGAGGTTCCGGGCGTCCGCCATATCGGCGGTCTCCTGGTAAAGTTCTCGTGCCTGACGGAGCTTGCCTGAGTAGGCCGCCACCTGCGCACGCGCCGCAACGAACTCGAACTCGCGTGGTTTATCGCGACCCCATTCGAGATGCCGCTTGGCAGTTTCCTCGTCGCCCTCAAGGATTGCCAATTGGTAAAGCAAACGACGTGTCGGCAGCGTCTCAATGTTCAATTCTACGGCTTGCTCCGCGATCTTTCGGGCTTCGTCGAACCTGCTGAGACCTCGGTAGGCGTGCGCCAAGTTCGAATGAGGAAAGCCATGAGAAGGATTGCGCCTCAATGCCTCCTTTCCTTCTTCAATCGCGAGTTCGAAATTGCCGAGCACATTGTGGATATAAGCCAAACTGTTAGCGGGTTGATATTCTTCCGGGAACAAACGCTTCCAAGCTTCGAGCGTTTGCGAGGCGCGTGACTGATCGCCAGTCACCTCAAAGTTGTACTGATACGCGATCAATAAGCGCTCGCGCTCGCCCGCAGGCTCCCGCAATTCGTATGCTTGCCGGGCATATTCCTTGGCGCGTTCTACCTCTCCCAGGTTGCTATATATACTTGAGAGATTGACGTAGGCCGAGGCGAAGTTCGGATCAAGTTCAACTGCTCGCAGAAAGAAAGGAATCGCTTCGGCCGAGTGCGCTAAGCGCATCAGTGCGTTGGTCTGAGCGGTGAGCCGCCCTGATTTCGCAGCCCGCGTCGCCATTGTGCGGTAGATTGCCGCGGACCGTTCCATCTCACCCAATGCATAGTGCGAGTCACCCAGCCGCTCGAGAATTTGCACGTCGATTTCTGTTCTCTTCTCAGCTTTGATTCTGGGTAGCAGTTCGGTCGCGTGTTCGAGCGCCTGGATCGATTCATGGTGCGCATATCGGCGTGTCGCATGTTCAGCCGCGAGCATCAGGTATTGAACGGCGTGATCGTACTCACGCCCTTCCTCAAAGTGCAAAGCGATCTCTGCGGCGGCTTCTGTCCCGTCTTCGTCGCGAAGGGCTTCGATGCCATAAGCCAGGCGCCGATGAAAATTCACCCGCTCGGTTGGATTCAAGCGCCGGTAAAGAACCTCGCGATATTGGGAATGCCGGAATTCGTAGACAGAGGAGAGCACTCCGTTTGAAAACTCTCGAATGCCGCAGGCCTTCAGGAATTGCTGCTGCTCGGCTAATGCTGCACACTCCTGTTCGACCTCAGCCGGGAGGCGCTCCATCATCGTCGCCACCGACCAGGCAGTGAAACGCTCACCAGCTACACTCGCGCATTTGAGAAGTTGTTGTTGCACGCTGCTCAAATATTGAAGCTGCGCTTCCAACATTTGTCTGAGCGTCTCCGGGACACCTGGATTGATTTGCTCCAGCGGCATTGTCATCCGCCAGCGGCCGCCTGTTTCCGTCAGCACATCTTGTTGTATAAGGTGATCCAGCATCGCCGTCATGAAAAGAGGATTACCATCAGAGTGCTGATAAATGACTGTGGAGAAGCCTGTCGGCAAATCCGCGTCGGCGAAACGCTCGCCGAGATAATCTCCCACATCTGACTCCGTCAAACGCTCGAGAAGAATCTCAGACGCCAGGCGATGTACAAGCAAATCCTGTTTCAGCGCCTTCAAGGGGCTCTCAGTCAGAATTATATCCGCGGGCCGGAACGTAGCCAGGATAAGCAGTTTTGCCATCTGGCGCCGCCGCGCGATTGCGGAGATGAGATCGAGCGTCGAATGGTCCGCCCAATGGAGGTCTTCGAGAATCAGGACCAGGGGCTCGTTCTCAGTAATTGTTTCCAACGCCTCGCACAGCTCACGCACCATGCGTTCGCGCGTCGCTCCGAGAATCTCTCGTTTGAGAGCAGGGTATTGATCCGATCCGACGAGCGATGGCATTTGAAGTATCCACATTGGTGCGTGCTTGATGAGGATGTTGACAACATCACCGCTTGAGTTACCACGCGTAAGCTGCCCCAACGCTTCAAAGATGGGATAGTAAGCTTCTTTGCCGCCGAACCCCTCGACTGATTGACCGCGAATGATCCTCGTGGTCGGAGTGTGTGTTGTTCTGAGTTGAAATGCATCGGCGAGACTGGTCTTTCCAATTCCTGTCTCCCCAGAAACAAACACGACTTGTCGGGATCCGGCAAGGGCATTCTTGAGATACTGATCTAGCTCCGTTAAAGCTGATTGGCGCCCTACGAGGTTCGCGCGGGGTGTGACCGTGGGGCATTCGTCCGCGCTTTCGGTTACCGGGGCGATGAACTTGTATCCTCTCTTCGGAAGCGTTTCCACAAAGCGAGGCGTGCTGGCCTTGTCGCAGAGCGCGCGCCGGATCTCCAGAATGTACCTCCGCAGAACCTCCGGCTGAACATAGGTTTCCGGCCAGATAGCGGTGAGGAGTTCATCGTGGGTTACCACCCGTCCCGCGTGCTCGACCAAATATCGTAACACCGCAAACGGTTTTGGCATTAATGACACACATCTATCCCCACGCCAGAGACATTGATTTACCTCATCCAAACGAAATGCCTGAAATGACTTCATCATGTTCTCAGTGCCAGTTTTAAAGGGTCTCGGCCGTTCTGATAGCATGAAGGGATGAGCTACCAACTCTACCCGTGCGACCTGACCGACCGAAAATGGGAGTATATCAAACTGCTCATTCGTCCGGCTAAACCCCGGTGGCCGTCATCGCAAAACCGAGATGCGCCAAGTGATTAATGCCATCTTCTATATCTCTCGGACAGGCGGCGCCTGGCGTGATCTGCCACGCGAGTATCCGCCCTGGCAAACAGTCTATGGATATGTTCGTCGCTGGCGGATCGATGGCACTTGGGAGCAGATTCACGACCGCTGACGCGCAGACGTGAGGGAAAAGAACGTCGATCGAGTCAGCCTTCGGCCGCCGTCCTCGATAGTTAAACGGTCAAAACGACTGACCGGGAGCCTTTGAAACTGGCACTCAGGGATGGGGAGCCTCCCGGTGCATGAAAAATTTTATTATGTAATAAGGTCGCTTTTAATTTTCACACTTAAACGTGAATTTCACAAGAATTGAACGCGGATTGCACAACTTTAGCCCCCCGCCTGGTGTAGGTTCCCAAGTGATGAGACAGGCTTATATCTTGCAACTTGGATCTGATACGGATGTGGCCCGGCGCCACTTCGTGGGGTGGATTGAAGAAGTCGATACGGGTCGCGAGTTGCGATTTAAATCAACGGACGAGCTCTTGACATTTCTCGCCGTGTGCTTTGATGAGTCGCGAAAGCGGGATCTGGAGCCAGACGACCCATTAGATGAATATTAATGGGTCGTAGTAGCACTCCTTCAAGCACTCTACAGTACATGCAATCTTGGAAGGGGTATGAAAGAGAAACATGATGCAACAAATCCAAAAAATTACACCGTGTTTGTGGTTCGATCATCAGGCGGAAGAAGCAGCGGCGTTTTACACTGCGATCTTCAAAAACTCAAAGATTGGCAGGATTGCCCGCTACAGCGAAGCCGGACGAGAGATTCATGGTAAGGCGCCGGGGTCGGTGATGACCGTTGCTTTTGAGTTGAACGGTCAGCCCTTTACGGCGCTAAATGGCGGTCCGATTTTCAAATTCAATGAAGCCATCTCGCTACAAGTGAATTGCGAGACTCAGGAAGAAATCGATTATTACTGGGAGAAGCTCTCGGCCGGCGGCGATGAGAAAGCTCAGCAATGCGGCTGGCTCAAAGACAAGTACGGCGTATCGTGGCAAATCGTTCCTGTCGCGCTGTCCGAAATGGCAAGCGATCCGAATCCAGCGAAGTCCGGCAGAGTGATGGAAGCTATTCTGAAAATGAAGAAGATCAATCTTTCGGAGTTGAAGCGGGCATACGCCGGATAGCGCCACGGCGGAGGATGGAAAAGCGAGGCATCTCACGCTACGTGCGATAATCTCCGTACGGTTGTAAAACCCAACGCCGTTTGAGATGCGGCAGGGATTCATCTAAACCTTGTCTTAAAAGGATATAATTATCTGATGATTGGACTTTTTTATATCAAATACTGCCTTAATCTAAGGTGATTTAACCGAGCACTACAGGTAAACAATCACCCCAGCAAATAGGTTATTTGACATGCTGATCGCCTCTCTCCTGCCCATGGTCGGGATAGAGGAGCAGAGCGTCAAATAATACTCCAAAGCCCGAGACTACCTAGACTTTCTAATTTCCAAAATGAGGTTATCAATCAAACTACTCACGCCTCTAACCGACTTAAATACACTCGAAGGCATGAAGTCGCGGAAGGTTCCAAACGGTCAAGGCGAATGACGAAGATTGATCACGAGTTGCGGATGAAGATCACGACCGGAGCCTACAGCGAATCGCCTAAAGCGCATACGGATTGGAACGTGCGTTTGTTAGCCGATAAAATTTTGGAATTGGTTACAGGTATTGGTACTGGTCTTCCCGGGCGCAAAAAAAATCACCTTGTTGCGGTCAGTTTGAATAAGCACAGTATAACAAAACCGGGAAGTTAATGGCTGGTTATTACAGAAGGCTGGTAATAGGAGAAGGTGTAGTGAAGTATTGCGGTAAATATAATTAGGGGGTGCTGAAGAATCTGAAGCTGCGACACCCGCATTATTGGGGAAGCTTCATCCAGTCGGGCGAATGGGCCAGTCTTGACGGCGAACGGTAAATGGTCAGTCTAGCAATAAATCACACGAGGCACTCGAGTGAGGAACATCCCATGATGTATAAGGTTGGCGTTGGGACTGATCTCGTCAACCGCATTCGGGCCGGCGATCGGCAAGCCGAGGCGGAACTGGTCGAGAGTTATCATCAAGTCGTAATGAGCATCATCTGCAGGAAAGTCAGCGACGGCGCGACGGCCGGCGACATCTACCAGGAGACCTTCTGTATCGTCCTTGAAAAGGTTCGAGAGGGAGAGATTCGAGAATCGGAGAAACTCTCTGGGTTTGTCTGCGGTGTAGCCAGAAACCAGGTCATCAAACACTTCCAACGTGCTATGCGGCAGAATGGGTTGGCTAAACCCGAAGAGGCCGCATCTCTTCCCCATCCTGCGTCCAATCAACTCGAACGACTGTTGCAGCGGGAGAATGCAGATATCGTCCGCCAGATCCTCAAAGAGATGACCAATGAACGGGATATCCAGATGCTCTTCCGATTCTATCTGGCCGAGCACGATAAGGAACAGATTTGTGCCGACCTCGGGTTGACCAGCTTGCAATTCAATGTCGTGCTCCATCGGGCGCGCGAACGTTACAGAGAACTTTATAAACGAGCGATGCGCAGCAAACGCTAGGGCGCTCTGCTTGGAGTTGGGAATGCACATATTTTGCTGGGATGTAAAATATTTGGACGTCCTGTCGTGCTTATTATAAAAGCAGAGTTTGTTGGCGGAGACAGGATACAGCGACATTACCGTTCATCGTCAGATGCCGGAAAGCAAGGCTCTCATTATTCTTCGCTTAACATAAAATATTACTCAGCTGAGTTTTGTCGGTAGCGACGGTAGTCGTAAGCTCATAAGTTATAGAGGAACATAATATTGCCGATCTCTACCTGATGAGAAAGTTATCGGCGAAGCCATACTCCAACGAGATACTTCAAAAGATGGTGAAATAGTTTCGATACTGGCAGTACTTTGTAGTCTAAGAATAAAACTCTTCGATCCGTGATTCCGAAGCAGGTGGCCTGGGTGGCCAGTTGCTTCGAGTTATAAGGTGGGGCTGAGGGAGCAGCATCCTGCTATAAAGTTGATTGCTGTTCATCCGGCATCCGGCATCCGGCATCCGGAATAAGGATGGCAAGATAAATTTATAAAAAGTGTCCGGACTTCGGCAACGGGTCGGTACTGATTAGAGACCGACATTGTAAAAATCCATTGCTCCCTATTCGAGTGATTTGTTGATTCTGTATGCCGTGCGGTCTGAGCGGGTAAAGTCGACTTGGGTTCAAGGATGGGACCCAGGATGGCATTAGCCTGTAACAAAACCTATCCGGTTTCAATATCTTGAGTTAATACGAAGGGCGTGACTTGATATGAGTACTTCTCAGGCGTGGTTCGCTTTACAAACAATGCCGAGGAACGAAAAGAAAATAGATTATCTGTTAAGGCAAAAAGGCTATGAATGCTTTACACCGGTCTACCGGCAGAAGCGGAAATGGTCAGATCGAACAGTAAAGATCGACTTACCTCTTTTCCCTTCATACGTCTTTTGTTATCTCAACCCATTGTTTCTGGGTAAGGTGGTCGCAACCCAGGGGGTTACCAGAATCGTTGGATTTGGCGGGAAGCCTGCGGAAATAGCCGTTGAGGAGATTGAGGCTTTACGACTTTTGAATTCAAGTAATTTCTTACGGGAGCCCTGGCGATATCTACCAGATGGAACCCCCATCATCGTCGAAACAGGCCCCTTAGCCGGAGTTCAGGGAATTCTATGCCCGGGACGAGATGGAAAGCGATTGATCATTTCCGTGACCTTGTTGCAGCGGTCGGTGGCTATCCAACTCGATGAAGACACGGTGATCTCGGTAGCTGCAGACCACAGGGAGAGTCGAGCCCGATTTAGCGTCGAATCAGACCTGGCAGTTAGTCTCTTACAGAAGAACCTGATTTAGTCGCTTGAGCGCATTAATATTAACGTTTGGATTTAGATTCAAAGGAGATCCTGAGGCTAATGAGCTTATCCGATCCAGATAGAGAAGATACCACAGTCTATAAAGTAGTCGTGAACCACGAAGAGCAATACTCCATATGGCCGGATTATAAGGAGATGCCGCTCGGCTGGAAGGACGGAGGAAAGAGCGGCCTCAAATCGGAGTGCCTGGCCTACATCAAAGAAGTATGGACCGACATGAGGCCGTTAAGCTTGCGGAAGAAGATGGAGGAGATGGCAAAAAATCCGCCTCCGCCCCCTCCTCCCCCCGATCCGAACAGGCCTCGTGAGAAGAGCCTTGTCGAGAGGCTTTGTGAAGGCGACCACCGAGTAGAAGCCAGCTTGCGACCGGAAAAGACGGTCAAAGCCCTCAAAGACCGGATCGATATGGGATATGTCCATATCAAGTTTACCGAGACAAAGGGCGGCACCGAACTCGGTGTCAGGCTCGACCGGGATGTCTTAGACCTGAGTCAGGCTGATTTTGAGAGCCAGTCAGGCGCGGTTCATCTGGAAGGAGAACTGACGCTCGACTATGTCAAAGTACGGTGCATTGCAGATATCGATCTGAAAACTCTCGTCGGCAAAGGACACCTGGTGCAGGTATAGTATGAAATAGAAAGTAACGCTCTACTCATCTTACCAGATAAGCCATCTTGAAGCGCTTTACTGACGCCGTGTGCTATGCGGCGTGGATGGATAAAGCCGAGCTTAAGAAGAATCTGATTTAACTGCACAAAAGTTGATCGACCGCTCTGAATAGTGGAACTTCACAATACATTGCATCTCTGCTGGATGCGTTGACTAATGTACCGTATACAAAAGTATAATTCCGCGTGCGTGGAGGAGCTTCAGAAATCCTTTGAAAGACTACCTCTCGATGCCTACCTGAAACAAAAATACCGCTATCGCAGGTTTTCAAGGTTCCAGGTGATGTCCGGAAACTTGATCCAGCTATCACATAAACACTTTGTCCAGGCGATAGAGCACAATTCGCTTCTGGGCGAGATCAAAAGAGATTATCAAGAACTGGAAAGCGATCTTACGTCCAATGCCGAGTTCAAAAAGCTGATATTTGATTTCGTCAAACTCTGTGGGATCTACTGGAACGAAACAGAAGTTGGGGTACATCAAATCAGAATCATGAGCACGGATAAAATGCTGGGCTATCCTACCCCCGAAGGAGTACACGTCGATGGATTCGATTTTGTAGGGATTTTTTGCGCGGATAGGAATAACATCCAAGGCGGGGAAACATGTCTGTACCTTGAACGAGAGGCCGAGCCCATATATCGAAGAACGCTTGAGCCTGGCGAGTTCCTGATTTTCGATGATAGGAAACTACTTCATTATACTTCGCAGGTTGAGTCGTCGAATTCAAACCCCGGAACTAGAGACGTGTTCATTCTTACGGCGTCAGTGAGAGGTTCTCAAATATCGTTTGGGATTTAAGTTCAATAAACGGCATGGCTAAACCAAGGAAAAAGCGGGTTGCGATCGTTGGTTCGACCGGGATGGTCGGGCGCAGATTTGCGGAATTACTTGTCCGGCATCCTTGGTACGAAATAGTCATGCTGGTCGGACACAAATCCATCGGCGCGGGTTATGGGGTGATTTGGCGCAATAAAGAAGCCTCGATCCGCAGTCATTACGGCGGTGATTTTTGGAGTATGAGTCCCTGCCCCGATCAACTAAAGGAGCGAGTCGTCCAGCCAATCGATGATCTGCTTGAAGCACAAAACATAGATTTGGTCTTCTCTGCTATGCCGCCGAACGCATGGCAGCTGGAGCAACAGCTTTTGGATGCCGGATATACTATTTTCTCCAATAGCCCTTATGGGCGTTTTGAAGAGAATAACCCGCTTGTCGTTGCAGAGGTAAATGGTGAAGAGATTAGAGACCAGAAGTTCATCAAAACTCCGAACTGCGTCACTTCCGGGCTCACACTCGTCCTTGCATCAATCAAAGCTCGGTACGGACTGAAGAGTGTATCCGTCGTTACGTTTCAGTCTCTAACTGGGAGAGGGGACGCCAAGTACCCACCGGATCTGGTGGTTGGTAACATTTACCCGCTCCACAGGTCAGAAGAAGGCACGGAAGATTACATCAGAAAAGAGGTACACAAGGTATTCCAGGAAGAAATACCGTTGTCTGTTAGTTGTAACCGTGTGTACGTTCAGGAAGGCCACTTCGTCGATGTGAAAATCAATACGATTGAGAGAATAAAGACCGAGGATGAAGTTATAGGGCTGTTTAGGTCATTCAACCCCCTTGAAGACTTTGCGCTGCCTTCCAGCCCGAGTGCCCCACTGGTCATTATGGATGAGATTGGAAAGCCGCGCCCCAGGCAAGATGCCCATCATTCCGGAGGCATGGCGGTAGCGATAGGGGGAATTTCAGTTCGCGACGACGTTTTCGATCTAAGATTGCAATTTTTGGTTAACAATCTCGTCAGAGGCGCGGCCGGAGGAGCCGTGCTCAATAGCGATTTATATATGCATCGGTACTTATCGAGTATGTGAGCGCCTGTCTTCAGGGAGGGAGTAAAAAACTCTAAACTCTGCCGTGGACAATTTCGTCAGTACCACAGAGGTGGCCGAAACGGTGGTCACCGCGTAATTGCTTAGCGGCTCGATGTTGTCAACCGGTGAATATGACCATATTGCCCGCGGTCCTGAGACTCAGCGTCAATCCGGAACAACTAAACCAGATCCTTATGGGTTGGGGTTCGTTACTGCCTTTTTAGGTTATCCTGATGCCGGAGCTATTGCCATCCCATCTTACAACCCGCCCCTTAACAGGTCACAACTCCGGCTAACGGAGCAAACTGATATAAATGTAATTACCACGCAGTGCTCACTCCTGAAGAGTTTTGGCAGACAGGCCTGACATCTGTCTCGCAAGCAACGCTGGAATTTTCAGGCAGCGCTGGAATTTTCAGATAGATACATCAAAGCAAGTGGATTAGGACAAGGATGAAACACGAGATCTCCGTTTCTGCAGAAAACCCGCCATTAGTCCCCGATCGCACAGCGACAGTCGAGCAAACAAAAGCGGCCTCAGCCGAGAGCGTATCGCAAGTCTCCACAGTCGCGCTTGCGGGCGCCTCGACGTCTGAGCGTAAAGATCACGTCGATGTGGGTGTCTATCCGCTGACCTCATCACAGCGGGAAATCTGGTTTGATCAAGCGCTCTCTGAACACAGCTCGATGTACAACATCGGGGGATACATTCGAATCCCTGGGGCAGTCGATCCGGAACGGTTTGAACGGGCGATCAATCTCCTGATACGCAAGCATGACTGTCTGCGTACGGTGTTAATCAAAGGACGAGGTAGTGATGAGGTCCCGATGCAGACGTTTGCAGCCGAAATGTCTGTGCATGTGCCGCTCCATGATTTCTCGCAAGATGCGGATCCGCATGCCAGCGCATTGGAATGGATGCAAGCGCGGATTGATGAGCCATTTGCCCTATATGGAGAACCGTTGACGCGTCACGACCTGCTGCAGATCGACTCGAACCTCTTCTACTGGTTATTACAGTTTCATCACATTATCGTAGATGGGTGGTCGATTGCGCTACTGTGCCGCTCTCTTTCAGAGATCTATAGCGCGCTTGAGAAGAACTCGGCGCCGGATCTGAAGGCGCACTCGTACGTCGAATTCATCAAGGATGATCGAAGCTACGTAGAAGGGGAACTCTTCAAGCATCATCGGCAGTATTGGCTGGAGAAGTACAAATGTCTCCCAGAGCCGCTGCTGGAGCCTCGGTATCGCGAAGCGCTCATTGAACATGTCGCGCGTAGTGAGTGCCGCTCGCTGAAGCTGCCACGAAGTCTTTACGACCAACTGATCGCGTTTGCCAAGTCGAATCACTCCACGACCTTCCAGGTCATACTGGCGGCGCTGTATGTATACTTCGTGCGCGCCAGAGGGCGCGAGGAACTGATTTTGGGCTTGCCGGTGCTGAATCGCGCCAATGCTGTCCATAAGGCGACCGCCGGATTATTTGTTGGCGTCAGTGCGGTGCGATTTGGTTTCGGCACGGATTTGAGCTTCATTGAGCTACTGCGGAGCATTGCGCGAGTGCTCAAACAGGACTACCGGCATCAACGATTTCCCGTGAGTGAGCTGAACCGGGAGGTGGTGCTGCAACACACGGGTCGGCAGCAGATCTTCGATCTGCGGGTTTCTTACGAACGGCATAATCACGATGCGATGTTCGGCGCAGCGCCTGGGCGCGCAAGAGCGCTGCTGAACAGCTATCAGCCAACTCCGCTGACGCTCTTCGTCAGAGAGTTACATGATGACGACGACGTGGACCTCGACTTCGTCTACAACCGTGCGTACTTCCAGCGCGAAGAGATCGATGCGATTCAGCGACGCTTGTTACTCGTGCTTAACACAGTAATGCGCGGCGCGGAAATTCATCTTGAGCGTATTCCGCTGGTCGCGAGCGAGGACATCGCTCTGTTGGAGCAGTGGAACCGGACCCGGGCCGAATTCCCGCCGGGGAAGACGCTGGTCGATCTATTCGAGCGTCAAGCTGCAAGAACGCCTGAAGCCATTGCGGTGAGCGATGGCGATCGGCGACTGAGCTATGCGCAACTGAACGCGCGCGCCACCCAGCTGGCGTATCAGCTAGACGCTGAATGCGGGGTCGGACCGGAAGCGCTGGTCGGGCTATGCGTGGAACGCTCAGTGGACATGGTGATAGGCATGCTCGCAGTGCTCAAAGCCGGCGGAGCATACCTCCCACTCGATCCTACGTATCCACAAGAGCGCCTGCAATTAGTCATCGAGGACAGCGCCGCAGCAGTGTTGCTGACACAGTCACATTTGCTTGCACGGCTGTCGGGGCATGGGCGATCGCGCGTATTATTGATGGATGAATATCTCACTCAGAGCCACTGTGAGTCCTGCACATGCGTAGCGCGCGCAACACCCGCCAATCTGGCGTATGTGATCTATACCTCAGGCTCAACGGGACGTCCGAAAGGGGTAGCCATTGAGCACCGCAATGCGGTGAGCTTCGTGCAATGGGCGATGACAGCCTTCACGGAGGAGGAGCTGTCCAGAACCTTGTTCTCGACATCACTCAATTTCGACCTAGCTGTTTACGAGTGCTTCGTGCCACTGTCCACAGGCGGGTGCATCGAGATCGTCGCCAATGCGATGGAACTGATTGAAGCCAATCGAGAGGTCAGCCTGATCAACACGGTACCGTCGGCACTGGACGCGCTGCTGCAGAACCTGGCTGTACGGCCCAGCGTGCGCACGGTAAACCTGGCCGGTGAACCGTTGAAGCGTTCATTGGTGGAGCGTTTGTTTGCGCAGAGCACAGTCGATCGGGTGTGCAACCTGTACGGCCCGACAGAGACCACGACGTATTCGACCTGGGTGTCGATGCGGCGCGAGCAGGGGTTTCAAGCGCACATTGGCCGCCCGATTGCGAACACTCGGATTTATCTGCTGGATTCCCGCGGCGAACCGGTGCCGATCGGAGTGGTGGGAGAGATCTACATCGGCGGGGCGGGAGTGGCGCGCGGTTATCTGAACCGGCCTGAGCTGACGGCCGAGCGCTTCTTAAAGGACCCCTTCAGCGGCGAGCCGAATGCGCGCATGTACCGCACGGGAGACCTGGGTCGCTATCTGCCGGATGGGAACATCGAGTTCCTGGGGCGCAACGATCAGCAGGTGAAGCTCCGCGGCTTTCGGATCGAACTGGGAGAGATCGAGGCGCGGCTGCGCGAGTGCGCCGGAGTGCGCGAAGCGGTGGTGCTGGCGCGCGAGGACGCGCCGGGTGAGAAGCGCCTGGTGGCCTATGTCGCGCCGGATTTCTCGACGGCTGAAGAGAGCGCCGAGGATGTGAGTCGCGATCAGATCGGGGAGTGGTCGAACCTCTGGGCGCAGACCTACGAGTCGAGTGAGGTGGTTGGTGAATTTGGGCTCGACCGCAGAGGGTGGAACAGCAGCTACACCCGGCTGCCGATTCCGCGCGAGGAGATGCGTGACTGGCTGGCCGGTCAGCTGAGTCGGATTGAGAGACTGCAACCGAGGCGAGTGCTCGAGCTCGGGTGCGGGAGCGGGATGATCCTGCTGAACCTGGCGCCGCGGTGCGAGCGTTATGTGGGCACAGATTTCTCGGCCCCGAGCATTGAGGCGCTGAGGCGGACGCTGGTCGGTCGGTCGGACCTCTATGGTGAGGTGGAGTTGGTGGAGTGTGAGGCGACAGACTTCTCGCATCTGGAGTCAGGGACTTATGACACGGTCATTGTGAATTCAGTGGTGCAGTATTTCCCGAGCCTGGGATACCTGGAGCGTGTGATCGAGCAATCGATCGAGGGTCTCGGTGGGAGGGGGAAGATTTTCCTGGGAGATGTGCGCCATTACGGATTGCTGGATGCGTTTCATCTCTCGGTGCAGCTGTGGCAGGCTCGGCCAGAGGAGCGGTTGCGGGACTTGGCGGCCACCCTCTCGCAGAAGGTGAGGGGTGAGTCTGAGCTGCTGATCGATCCGGCGTGGTTCTTCGAGTTGAAGGAGCGTTGGGGAGTGATCAGCCGTGTCGAGGTCATGCCCAAGGAGGCGCGCTATGAGAATGAGATGTCGTCCTATCGCTACGACGTCGTGTTGTGGGTCGGTGTGGAAGAGCCGCCGGAGGCGAGCGTGCTATGGCTGGACTGTCAAGGCTGCACGAGGTCGAGGTTGAAGGAGCTCATCGGCGGGGGCTCGCCGGGGGGGGGGGGGGGGGGGGGCGGGGCGGGACCGCGCGGGGGGGGGGG
>Ga0081539_10004891_pt1 | contig 14293 bp, 12 predicted proteins | sample TabmetS4T2R2_FD_71023 | JGI IMG/M metagenome (GOLD analysis project Ga0081539, IMG submission 71023) | Tabebuia heterophylla rhizosphere microbial communities from the University of Puerto Rico - S4T2R2 | ecosystem: Host-associated > Plants > Roots > Rhizosphere ...
GCCCGCGCCGGCACCGCGCTGCGTGGCGAGGAGCCGCCGGGTCCGGCGCCCATCGGGCCGACCGAGAACGCCCTGGTCGAGGGCGTGCTGGCGGACGGCCGGCCGCGGGTGGCGATCGCGCCGATGGACGAGCTGCACGTCGTCACCGTCGTCGCGCCCGACCGGCCCGGCCTGCTCGCCGACATCGCCGGCGTGCTCGCCGGGTTCCGGCTCACGGTGAGGTCGGCGCTGGTCAGGACCGTGTCGACGGAGTCCGCTCACACGCCGGGCGTCGCCGTCGACACCTGGTGGGTGGACGGCGGCGCCGACCGGCCGCCGTCGCCGCCGATGCTCGAGACCGAGCTGCGGCGCCTCGCCGAGGGCGACCGGAGCGTGCTCGACCGGCTCGCCCGGCGCGACGCCGGCTACCGGGCGCCGACCGGCGCGCCGGCCCGGCCGCGCGTCGTCCTGCTGCCGGGGGCGTCCGCCGACGCCACGGTCCTGGAGGTCCGCGCCGCGGACCGGCCCGGCCTGCTGCACGCGATCGGCGCGGCGCTGGCCGGCGTCGGCGTCGACTTGCGGTCGGCGCACGTCGCCACGCACGCCGGGCAGGCGGTCGACGTCCTCTACGTGTCCGAGGCCGACGGCCGGCAGCTCTCGCCGCCGCGGGTGGCGGCGACGGTGGCCGCCCTGGTCGACGCGGGGGCCGTGCCCGGCACCTCCCCTCCGTAACGCCGGGGTGAGCTGGTCCCCCTCACCCCCCGTTAGGCTGGAGAGCACCGCCCCCCACCGCCGACCACCGAGGGACGCACCGTGTTCGCCACGCTCTCCGACCGTCTCGCCGCGACGTTCAAGTCACTGCGCGGCAAGGGTCGCCTGTCCGAGGCGGACGTCGACGCGACCATCCGCGAGATCCGCCGGGCGCTGCTCGACGCCGACGTCGCGCTGCCGGTCGTGCGCCAGTTCACCGCCGCCGTCCGCGAGCGCGCGCTGGGCGCGGAGGTCTCGCAGGCGCTCAACCCGGCGCAGCAGGTCGTCAAGATCGTCCACGACGAGCTCGTCGGCATCCTCGGCGGCGAGACGCGGCGGCTGCAGCTCGCCAAGACGCCGCCGACCGTCATCCTCCTCGCCGGCCTCCAGGGCGCGGGCAAGACGACGCTCGCCGGCAAGCTGGGCCGCCACCTGCAGCAGCAGGGCCACACGCCGCTGCTCGTCGCCGCGGACCTCCAGCGGCCGAACGCCGTCACGCAGCTCCAGGTCGTCGGCGAGCGCGCGGGCGTGCCGGTGTTCGCCCCGCACCCCGGCGTGTCGTCGACCGGCGCGGCCGGGCAGCTCCGGCAGCCGGCCGGCCCCGGCGATCCCGTCGCCGTGGCGCGGGACGGCGTCGCCCAGGCGCGCGAGAAGCACTACGACGTCGTGATCGTCGACACCGCGGGCCGCCTCGGCGTCGACGGCGAGATGATGCAGCAGGCCGCCGACATCCGCGACGCGACGTCGCCGGACGAGGTGCTGTTCGTGGTCGACGCGATGATCGGCCAGGACGCCGTCGCGACCGCGCAGGCGTTCCTCGACGGCGTCGGATTCACCGGCGTCGTCCTCTCCAAGCTCGACGGCGACGCGCGCGGCGGCGCGGCCCTGTCGGTCGTCGGCGTCACCGGCCGCCCGGTGATGTTCGCCTCCACGGGCGAGAAGCTCGAGGACTTCGAGCTGTTCCACCCCGACCGCATGGCGTCGCGCATCCTCGACATGGGCGACGTCCTCACGCTGATCGAGCAGGCGGAGCGGGCGTTCGACGCCCAGCAGGCCGAGGCGATGGCCGCCAAGCTCGCCGCGGACGAGGACTTCACGCTCGAGGACTTCCTCGCGCAGATGGCGGCGCTCAAGAACATGGGCTCGCTGAAGAAGATGCTGGGGATGCTGCCCGGCATGGGCGAGCTGCGCGACCAGCTCGACAGCTTCGACGAGCGCGAGGTGGACCGCATCCAGGCGATCATCCAGTCGATGACGCCGCAGGAGCGGCAGGAGCCCCGGATCCTCAACGGCTCGCGGCGGGCCCGCGTGGCCCGCGGCGCCGGCGTCCAGGTCAGCGACGTCAACCAGCTCATCGAGCGGTTCGGCGAGGCGCAGAAGATGATGCGCCAGCTGCGCAAGGGCGGGCTGCCGGGCATGGGCGGGATGCCGGGCATGCCGGGACTGCCCGGCATGGGGGGCGGCAAGAAGTCCCGCGGCCGCACGGCCCCACCCGGCAAGGGCAAGCAGAAGGGCAAGTCCGGCAACCCGGCGAAGCGCGCGCAGCAGGAGCGCGAGGCCGCGCAGCGGCGCGCCGGCGCGGGCGCCGGTCCGGCCGGTGGCGCGTTCGGCCTCGGCGCCGGCAACGGGCCGGCCGACGTCGACCCGGCCGCCCTCGACCTGCCGCCCGGGTTCGAGAAGTTCCTGGGCAGGTGACGGCGACGGATCGCCGGGCCGGGGCCGCGCCGCCCGTCCTCCACCTCACCGGACCGGTGCTGACCGGCCCCGACACGGCGGTCGGCGAGGCGTGGGTGGTGGGCGGGCGCGTCACGTTCGAGCGCCCTCGCCCGCTCCCCGGGGCCGAGGCCGTCCGCGTCGACGGTTGGGTGCTGCCCGGCCTTGTCGACGCCCACTGCCACGTCGGCCTCGACGCGCACGGCGCCGTCGACGAGCCGACGCAGGTCGACCAGGCCACCGCGGACCGGGACGCCGGCACGCTGCTGATCCGGGACGCCGGCTCGCCGGCGGACACGCGGTGGATCGACGACCGCGAGGACCTGCCGAAGATCGTCCGAGCCGGCCGTCACATCGCGCGCACCCGCCGCTACATCCGCGGCTACGGCGAGGAGATCGAGCCGGAGGAGCTGCCGGACGTGGTCCGGCGGCAGGCCGCCCGCGGCGACGGCTGGGTCAAGCTCGTCGGCGACTGGATCGACCGCGCCACCGGCGACCTCACGCCCTGCTGGCCGGCCGACGCGCTCAAGGCCGCGATCGACGCCGCGCACGACGCCGGCGCGCGGGTCACGGCGCACTGCTTCGGCGAGGACTGCCTGCCCGACCTGCTGGCGGCCGGGATCGACGGCATCGAGCACGCCACCGGGCTGCGGGACGACGCGCTCGTGGCGGCCGCCGCGGCCGGCGGCGTCGCCGTCGTCCCGACGCTGGTGAACATCGCGACGTTCCCCGGGATCGCCGAGCGCGGCGAGGCCAAGTTCCCGCTGTACGCCGCGCACATGCGTGACCTGCACGCGCACCGGTACGCGACCGTGCGCGCGCTGTGGGAGGCGGGGGTCCCGATCCGCTGCGGCACCGATGCCGGCGGCTCGTTGCGGCACGGGCTGGTGGCCGGCGAGGTCGCCGAGCTCGTCGCGGCCGGGCTGCCGGTCACGGCGGCGCTCGACGCGGCGACCTGGGCGGCCCGCCGCTGGCTCGGCCGGCCGGGGATCGAGGAGGGCGCGCCGGCCGACGTCGTCGTCTACGCCGCGGACCCGCGTCGCGACGTCGGGATCCTGCGGCAGCCCTCGGCGATCGTGCTGCGTGGCCGCCGGATCGGCTGAGCGGGCCTGAGCTTGATCTTTAACCTGTGCGGCGGGTGACCTGGTCTGTCGCGGTGTGGGCTCCGCGTGTCGCCGTGGTATGGAGCGACCTTCGGAAGATCGTGTTCTTGTCGAAGGAAACCGATCACCGAAGGTCGCGATGGACAGCTTGCCGCAGAACGTTGATGGGGTCGAGTCGCTGGAGCTGTTGTGCCGGTTGCGATGCGAGTTCTTTGAGTGCTTGCCGGCTCGGGCGGATGCGTTGTTCGAGCTGGCGGATGCGGTGGCCTGCGCGGCGGGACCTGTGCGGTCGTTGCCGGAGCTGTCCCTGGAGCCGGAGCACCGGCGTGGGCACGGCGGGCTGTACGACGCGTTGAACGCCGGCCGGGTCGAGTTCGCGAGGGTCCGTCGGTGCCTGGACGGGCTGCCGCTGCCGCGGATCGGTGGTCGGATCGTGCTCGGAGTCGACGTCACTTCGTGGTTGCGCCCGGACGCCGAGACCAGCCCGGAGCGGCTGTTCTGCCACGTCCACGGGCGGGCCAAGGGGACCAGCCAGATGATCCCGGGCTGGCCGTACTCGATCGTGGCCGCGCTGGAGAGCGGGCGGACGAGTTGGACCGCGGTGCTGGACGCGGTCCGGCTCGGCCCGCACGACGATGCCACCGCGGTCACCGCCGCCCAGCTGCGCGACGTCGTCGAGCGGCTCATCACCGCCGGGCAGCAGGCGCCGGGAGACCCACCGATCGAGATCGTGATGGACTCCGGGTACGACGTCACCCGGCTGGCGTTCGTCCTGGCCGACCTGCCGGTCGTGGTCACCGGGCGGCTGCGCTCGGACAGAGTGATGCTGCGCCGGCTACCGCCCCGGCAGCCCGGTACGTCGGGCCGTCCCCCACGCCACGGCGGTGTGTTCGCCCTGAGCAGGCCGGACAGTTGGCCCGATCCCGACCACGCCACCACCACGGCCACGACCCGCTACGGCACGGCGGCCGCCTCAGCCTGGGCGCGGATGCACCCACGCCTGACCCGCCGCGGCGCCTGGCTGGACCACCCCACCGATACCGAGCTGCCGATCGTGGAAGGCACCCTGATCCGCCTGCAGGTCGACCACCTGCCCGGTGACCGGGCCCCCAAACCGTTGTGGTTGTGGACCTCCCGCCCCGAGGCGACCGCCGAGCAGGTCAACCAAGCCTGGCAGGCGTTCCTGCGCCGATTCGACCTGGAACACACCTTCCGGTTCTTCAAGCAGCAACTCGGCTGGACCACCCCCAAGCTGCGGGACCCGGCCGCGGCCGACCGCTGGACCTGGCTGATCATCATCGTGTACACCCAGCTCCGCCTCGCCCGTGGCCTCACCGACGACCTGCGCCGCCCCTGGGAACGCCCCAGCCCGCCCGAGCGGCTCACCCCGACCCGGGTCCGGCGAGGGTTTCGCCACCTCCGAGCCAAAATCGCCCGCCCGGCCCGTGCACCGAAACCCAGCCGACCCGGCCCCGGCCGACCACCCGGCACACGAAACCGACGCAGCGCCCCCCGCTACGAGGTCGGCAAGACCACCAAACGCGCCCTCACTCTCGAACAACATCACCACACGACTGCCACCACAGGTTAAAGATCAAGCTCAGACCAGGCCGGCCTTCTGGGCCACCAGCGCGGCCTGCACGCGGTCGGCCACGCCGAGCTTCGCCAGGATCCTGCTCATCTGGTTGCGAACGGTCTTCTCGCTGACGCCGACCTCGCCCGCGATCGCCTTGTTGGTGCGGCCCTTCGCCGCCAGGGTGAGCATCGTCAGCTCCCGCTCGGAGAGGCTGCTCAGCTCCTCGGGCAGCGCGCGCTTCCGACGGCCCCCCGGCGTGGCGACCGGCAGCTCGATGTCCGGGCTCAGCACGCGGGCGCCGCCCGCGGTCGTCCGGAGCGCGTCGACCAGAAGGTCGGGCGGCTCGGTGAGCTTCAGCATGTAGCCGCAGGCGCCGGCGGCCAGGGCCCGGCTGACCGTCTCGTCCTCCTGGTCGAACGTGATCACCAGGATCTTCGCCTCCGGTCTGGCCCGCAGGATGCGCCGGGTCGCCTCGACGCCGTCACCGTCGGGGAGGCTGATGTCCATGGCCACCAGGTCGACCGGGTGCATGGTGGCCAGCCGCTGCGCCTCGGCCATCGTGGGGGCCTCGAGCACCGTGCCGACCCACGGCTCGCCCTCCAGCATCGAGCGCAGCCCCCGGCGCACGACGCCGTGGTCGTCGACGATGAGAACGCACTGGTTCTTCAGCATGCCGGTCTCCTCACCCCGCGGGCGGCGGCGCGACGTCGGTCGACGCCGGGTCATCATCGCCCGCCGCCGAGGGCAGCGGAAGCGTCACGTGGACCTCGGTCCCGCCGTGGGGCAGGGCCTTGAACGTGATCGCGCCGCCGAGCTCGAACGTTCTCATCCGCATGGAGTCGAGGCCCTCCCCGCGGCGCGTCGTCGGGTGGATGCCCCCCCCGTCGTCGGTCACCGTCATCGTCAGGGCCTCGGCACGGCACACGCGGACGCTGCACCTCCTGGCGCCGGAATGGCGGGACACGTTCGTCAGGGCCTCGCCGAGGATGCGGTAGGCGGCCACCTCGACGGCCGCGGGCAGCCGGCCGAGACCGTCGACGAGCTCGAGATCGACGCTCAGCTCCGGTCCGTCGAACCGATGGCAGACGTTCCGGATCGCGGCGGCCAGGCCGTTGTCCAGGACCGGGGGACGCAGCTGGTCGACGAGCTGGCGCATCACCGTGTTGCACGTCGCCAGGTCGTCCGCGAGCTCCGCGACGATCTGCTCCGCCCGCTCCTGACCCGCGACGTAACGCCGGACCGCCGACAGCTGCATGGCCATGCCGGCCAGCATCGGCCCCACGCCGTCGTGCAGGTCGTGTCGCAGCCGGCGTCGCTCCTCCTCCCGCGCGAGGACCAGGTTCTCGCGCGACTCGTGCAGGTCGACGATGAGCCGCGTCGCCTCGGCCGCGACGGCGGCGTGGAGAGCGGCGCTCTCGAACAGTCGGCGCTCCGTGGGGCTGAAGTGCCCGCGGCGACCCCGGTGGCCGACGAGCAGCCGGCCGATGCGCTCGCCGTGGACGGTCATGTCGAAGGCCTCGCGGCTGCGCGCGGGCCGGCCGTGCTCGACCACGACCTGAGAGCCGTCGGCCTCCGGCAGCTCCACGGCGACGTAGGGCACGCGCAGGGAGTGCGCCACCGCCTCCGCCAGCGACGGCAGCACGGCGTCCGGCCGGTCCGTGCGGCGGGTGACGCTGGCGATGCTGGCCAGGAACTCGTAGGGATCGTTGCGGTCGCCGTACACGAGCCGGTCGACGCCGCGCTGCACCCGCCGGCGCAGCGGGTCGAACGCCACGGCGATGACGCCGGTCGCGGCCAGCGACGAGCCCGAGGCGTCGATGCCGGTGAGGACGGTCCGCAGGACGGTGACGACGACGACGAAGCCGACGATCACGAGCAACGTCATGACCAGCCACACGAGGGTCCGGTCGACGACCTGGTCGAGGTCGTAGAGCCGGTAGCGCAGCACGGCGACGGTCATGGCGACGGGGACGGCGAGAGCGCTGAGCGCCCACGCCCCCGGCAGGCCGAGGGTGTCCAGCGCGATGCCGACCAGCAGAAGCGCACCGCCGGGCAGGAGACAGGCCAGCCGGGATCTCTCCTCGCCGTCGGCCACGCGCCACTGCCGCCACAGCGACCAGAGCACGAGCCCCAGGCAGCCCAGCGTCAGCAGCACCCCGATCGCCGCGACCCGGACCAGCCGCTGCGCGCGCGGCGTGAAGTCCGTGACCTCGGTCAGCAGCGTCCGCGGATGATCCAGGGCCGCCACGGCGAGGGCGGCGGCGACCAGGACGCCCAGGAGGATCATGACGCCGGCCAGGACCCACCACCGCCGCGACGGCAGGCGCCCGTCCGGGAAGAACAGCAGCGCCAGGAAGATCAGGGCGAACGGTGGCCACCACGCCCACTGGCTGACCCAGGCGAAGGGTTGCCACGTCGCCCAGCTGATCGCGACGACCTCGATCGTGGCGATCCCGCCCGCGGCCGCCATCAGCAGCCCGACGACGTGACGGCGGAGGTTGACGACGATCAGCAGGCCCATCGCGGTGAAGAGCGCGGACAGCGCAGCCATCGAGCCCACCGAACCGATGGACGCGTCGGAACGGCCCGCGAGCTGTCCCGTGACGACCACCAGTCCGACGACGAGGGCGGCCGCCAGAGCGAGGAGAGCTCGCGGCGACCACGACCGGAGCTCGGCGACCACGCCGGCAGGCATTTCCGGGCTCGCAGGGTCAGCCGATGCCGTGCACGAGGAGGTTGTGCCAGAACCCCGCCGAGTGTTGCCGGTCGTCGTCCATCTCGTGCGGACCGAGGATCGACTGGCACAGCCGCAGCGTCTGCGACAGGTCCGTGCCGTCGAGGCGCGGCAGCCCGGCCAGGAGCTCCTCCAGGGTGACGCCTCGCTCCGCCAGGTGCTCGGCGACGGCCTCGGGGTGCTGCCGGGCGACCTCGGGCACCCGGGCGACCACCGCGTGCAGGCGGTCGAGGACCGCCGTCGCCTGCCCGGGGCCGCCCGCGGGCCGCAGAGCCTGCACGTCGCCGGCCCGCCCCAGCGTGGGCGCCAAGGGGGCGCCCGCGGAGTCGAAGTACCGGGCGCCCGCGCCGGTCGCGAACGTGGTCATTCCGAGGAGGGCGTCCTTCTCGGTTCGGTACACGTGTGCCCGATGACCATCCGCGGACGTCGCGATCACCCAGGAGTCGACGTTCGGGTCGGTGGAGTCCTGTGGATTCATGGGATGTCCTCAGTTCTGACGAGTGGGAGCGCGTGGAACACACCCGTTGTCGTCGGGCCGGGAGTGGTCCGCAGGCACCGTTTTCTCGATGCCGGGCTCGCGGTCGCGAGTGACGTCAGGATGACGGTCCGAATGTCCCGGCACGAGGCCCGGATGTCCCTGGTGGCACGGGACGTTGCGGCCGTCGACGGCCGTTCTTCCCGGCGGAGTGGGCGCCTCTCACTCGCGTCCGGCGCTGCACGGACGAGAGTATCCAAGCCGGGCGACCCGCCGCACCCGATGCCGAAGATCCCTGCAAGTCGGCAGGACGTGGCGTAACGTCGAATCTCCGGCGAATCGCCGCCGGGTCGATCGGCGACGGATTCCCCAGGCGTTTCAGGAGTGAACGAGGACCCATGACACCACCCCTTCTGAGGCGATTCCCGCGGCTGCGTACCCCGACCGTCAGTCACCCGGTGATACCGCGGGAGAAATGGGCCGCGTACCCCGCGCTCACCACCGATCTCGAGTTTCTGGACCGTGAGCTGACGCCGATCTTCCACCGGCACGACCTGGCTGCCCTCGCCGATCAGAACCGGTACCGGCGGCAGCAGGTCCTGATCCTGGTCGGGTCCGCCCTCGCCGGCGGCCTGGCCGGGCTTCAGGTGGTGTTCGCGGACCAGCGCTGGCCCGGGCTGCTGGTGGCCGTGCTCGGCGCGCTGCTGGCGAGCAGCACGGTATGGGCCCACGAGGCCCGTTCCCGGCAGAGCTACCAGGACCACCGGGTGAAGGCGGAGCGGCTGCGTGCGCTGTACTTCCAGTACCTCGGGCGGCTCGCGGACTACGCGGGACCGGAGCGCGACCTCGCCCTGCGTGAGGCCGTGATCGACATCGCGCAGGGGCGGGACCCCGAGTGAGCGACGACCACACCCGTGACTTCTTCGCCCTGTACCGGGACCTGCGCATCGAGGAGCAGCGGAGGTTCTACGAGAGCCGGGGCCGGGAGTACGCGGCCGCCACGCGGCAGGCGGTCGACGTCCGGAACGTGCTGCTGCTGGTGGCGTCGCTCTGCGGCGTCGCCGGCCAGTTCACCTCGGAGGACTGGCGATCCGGGCTGGCGATCGCCGCGGCGATCACGGCGGCGTTCGCGGGGGTCGTCACGGCGTACGAGGCGCTGATCGGCTTCCCGCAGCTGGAGAAGCTCTACCGCGACGCGGCCACCGGTCTCGGCCGGCAGGCGGTCACGTGGGACCGGACGGGGCCGGACGGCGATCTCGCGGCGGTCGTCGCGCGGACGGAGCGCATCCTGCGGCAGGAGCTGGGGCAGTGGGGGCAGCTCGTCGTCGACGAGGAGACGACGAGCCCGCGGCCACGAGTCTGAACCACGTGAGACGGGAAGCGACGGATGCCGGACCAGATCGCGTTCATGGTGATGCCGTTCGGTGAGAAGCTGACGCTGCAGGGGCAGGACGGTGCGCCGACCAAGGTCGACTTCAACGCGCTCTGGCTGAGGCTGTACCAGCCGGTGCTCGAGGGCCTGGGCTTCCAGGCGGTCCGGGCCGACGAGGACACGAACGCCCTCGTCGTCGTCGGCATGATCAAGCGTCTCGCGCTGGCGGACGTCGTCGTCGCCGACGTGTCGATCTTCAACGCCAACGTCTACTACGAGGTCGGCGTCCGCCACGCCGCCCAGGAGCGTGGCTGCGTGCTCGTGGCTCCCGACTGGTCGGTCCAGCCCTTCGACGTGCAGCAGACGCGGACCGTTCGCTACCCGCTGCCGGGTGGCAGGCTCACGTCGGCGAGCCTCGAGGCGGCCGGCGCGGCGCTCCGCCAGGGCATCGCGGACCTGTACCACGGCCGGTCGCCGGTCTACGAGGCCGTCGAGGGGTACCCGAGCGCCCAGCGACTCTCCGCCCTGCGCGAGACGGCGTTCCGGGCCGACGTCGGCACGCTGACCGGCTTCGAGTCCGACGCGCGGGCGGTCCGTCTCACCGCGGACCCCGACGAGCGCCGACGGCTGACCCGCGATCTCCTGGCGGCGTACGGCACGAAGAACGTCGTCCGCGAGTCGGTGGTCGTCGAGCTCGTCCGTCTGCTGCTGGACAACCTCGGCCCGGAGAGCGTCCTCGAGTACATGGGCTCCCTGCCGGGGGAGCTGCGGGCACAGACCTCCGTCGTGGAGCAGACCCAGCTGGCGCGGGCGAAGCTGGGTGACGTCGCCGGGTCCGTCGCGGAGCTGGAGGCGCTCATCAGGCGCGCCGGGCCGACGTCGGAGCGGCTGGGGCTGCTCGGCGGTCGCCACAAGCAGCTCATGCGCACGGAGACCGACGTCGCCCGCCGGCGGGGTCACCTGCGCGAGGCGATCGACGCGTACGAGCGAGGGATGCGGCAGGACCTCAACAACTACTACTCGGCGTCCAACCTCCCGCGGCTCTACCGGCGCCGCGCCGAGCCGGGTGACGATCGACGCGCCACCGAGACCATGGTCGTCGCGGAGACGGCCTGCCGCGCGAGCCTGGAGCGCGACCCCGGCGACGAGTGGGCGCGGCTGACCATGCTCGGGGCGGCCTTCGACCGAGGTGACGTCGTCGAGGCGCGCCTGCTCTGCCGGCGGATCGCGGAGGAGCGTTACCCCGACTGGATGCTCGAGACCACCTTCGAGGACCTCGCCGAGAGCGTCGAGACGCAGCCCGACGGCGCGACCGGCGCGACCGGCGGGGCCCTGCGGGACGTCCTGGCCGACCTGCGGGCGCTCGTGCCGTCGGCCGAGAGCGCCGCGGGACCGGGCGGGGGCGTGCCCGGGCTGTTGCGGTGACCGCGGCGCCCGGCGAGACCGCGGCGATCGGCGTGACCCGGTGGCCGGCGTGACCGATGTGACCGGCGTGGCCGGGACCGCTCGGTGCCTGGCCGAGATCCGTGACGCCGCGGCGGACGCCGACCGCGTCCGGGTCGAGAACGGCTGCGTCGGCCTCGTCGCCGCCCTGCGTCGCGGCCTCTCCGTGAGCTCCGCCGAGGCGCTGGAGGTCCTGGGGCTGTTGCGCGGGCTGCGCTACTTCCGCCTCCTGCGGCGGATGGCCGACGCGCTCCTGCAGAACGGCCATCGCACGCCCACGATCCTGAGGCACTACGCGCAGGCCCTCGTCGAGCAGGAGGAGCTCACCGCGGCGCGCGCCGTCCTCGCCGAGCTCGCCGAGCTCGTCGGCGCGGCGGACGACGCCGTGGAACGTCGCGAGGCGGCCGGGCTGCGTGGCCGGGTGCACAAGCAGCTGTTCGTCCTCACCGGCGAGCCCGGCGGCCGCCGCGCGGCGCACCTGGTCGCGGCGCTCGAGGCCTACGGCGAGGTCTTCCGGTCCGACGAGAGCCAGCTGTGGCACGGCGTCAACGTCGTCGCGCTGCTGGCCCGCGCCGAACGGGACGGCATCGACGTGCCCGTCCCGGCGGGCAAGACGGCGGCGTCGGTCGCCGAGCGCGTCCTCGAGGCCGCCCTCGCGGACGGAGCCGACAGGTGGAGCCGTGCGGTCGCCTTCGAGGCCGAGCTGGCGCTCGGTCGCCCGGAGCTCGCCCTGCGGCGGCTGCGGAGCTACGTGGAGAGTCCCGGCGTCGACGCCTTCATGCTCGCCGGCACGCTGCGCCAGCTCACCGAGGTCTGGGGGCTGAGCGTGGCGCGGGAGCCGGGGGCCACCCTGCTGCCGCCGCTGCATGCCGCGCTGCTGCGCGAGGAGGGCGGCCGCCTCACCGTCGATGCCCGGACCGTCAGCGGCGCCCACGACGTCGGCCTCGCCCGCGAGCGGCGGCTCACGCAGGCGGGGTTCCACAGCCTGGGCTGGATGACGGCGGCGCTGGACCGCTGCCGCGCGGTGGCGCTGATCGAGAACGAGCTCCACGACGGCGTGGGCACCGGGTTCCTCGTCCCCGGGGCCGCCTTCGGTGACGACCTGCCCGAGCTGCTCCTCCTCACCAACCACCACGTCGTCCCCGGGAGCGTCGCCGACGGCCTGGCCCGCGTGCGTTTCCGGGGCCTGGGAACGGCGGAGCATCCCACCGGGGCCAGGTTGCTGTGGTCGTCGCCCACGGCGGACCTGGACGCGGCGTTGCTGGAGCTCGACTCGCCGCCGGCCGGGGTGGCCCCGGCCGTGCCGGCGGACGACGTGCCGGACGTCGAGACCGGGCCGGCGGCGCGCGCGTTCGTCATCGGGCATCCCGACGGTGACCTGGCGCCGCACTTCTCGCTGGAGAACAACGCGCTCCTCGACGTGGACGAGCGGTTCCTGCAGTACAGCGCGGCAACGCGCGGCGGCAACTCCGGCAGCCCGGTGTTCGACGAGGACTGGCGGCTCATCGGGCTGCATCACAGCGGCGGCGACGACATCCGCCGCCTGGACGGTGCCGGGACGCACCGCGCCAACGAGGGCACCCGGGTGGACGCGATCCTGCGGGCCTACCGGCGCCGCGGGTCCACGGCGTCCTGAACCGCCGGCCCGATCCGCCGGCCGGATCCGGTGGGATGATCCGACCCGCGGTGGTCAGGCGCGGACGAAGTCCGCGTCGAGGGCGTCCGCCGCCTCGAGGAACCTGTGCAGGCGCCGCAGGGCCCGCATCCGGATCGGGCCGACGCTGCCGACCGCGAGGTCCAGCGCCGCGCCGACCTCGTCGTACGCGGGCGGCGTCGGCCCGTCGAAGAGCAGGTGGACCAGCGCGCGCTGCCGCGCCGGGAGGGCGTCGACGCCGGCCCAGAGCAGCCGGTCGCGCTCGGCGCGCATGACGTCGGCGTCCGCGCCTTCGGCGTCGACGAAGGTGAGCTCGGCGAGGTTCCCCACGAGCCGCTCCTCGGGCCGGGTGCGGTACGCGCGGATGCACTCCCGGCGCATGGTGACGGACAGCCAGCCCGCCAGCCGGTCGTGGTTCCGGATCTTGTGGATGTTCTCGAACAGGCGGAGCCAGGTCACCTGCACGGCGTCGGCGGCCTGCTCGGCGTCGAGCCGGAAGCCGCGCGCCACCGACAGCAGGAGACCTTCGTACCGCCGGACGATCGCCGGCCATGCGTCGGGGTCGCCCGCGAGCGCGCGCGCGACGAGGTCGGCGGCCGGTGGTGCGGGTTCGGGGTCGCTGCGGGGGAGGGGAACGGTCATGGCCGTGACGCTCGGCGTCGGCGTGACCCCGGCCAAGGGCGGCGCGTCCCTCGGTCACGGGACTTCCGCCCACGCCCGGGACATCCCGGTGACCGGTCGCGTCGTCGACCCCGAGCCGTCGGTCCGGGGTCAGTCCGAGAGCAGCCGGCCGGCGAGCGCCGCCGTCCCCTCGGGGTCGTCCAGCCGGACGACGCGCACGAGCGGGGACCGCACGATCTCGACGTCGCGCGCCTCGCCCCCGCGCCCCGCGGCGGCCGCGGCGAGGGTGTCCGCCGTGCGTCCGGTGCCGGCGACGACGAGCACCGGGCGCCCGGCGGGACGTGGACCTGCCGGGACTGGCGCGGGTCTTGGACACGCTGTTTTGGAGCTTCTTGTCCCAGGCGCTGCTTCTCCGGAAGGCGGAGGTCGAGCGCTGGATCGAGGCGGTTACGCACCTGGTCTATCACGCGATGTTCACGGACACCGCTCGGAAAGGTCGGTCCTCATGATCGTCATGGGCTCGCTGCTCGTTCTGCTCGCTTCTCACGCGCCCGCTGCGCGCCAGGAGGGTGCCTTCACCAGTTCGGATGTGGCGGACGCGGCCGAACGGCTCACCGGCCGGCGGGCGCACATGTCGGGCGACATCCGACAGCTCGCGGGAAAGCGTCTGGTCGGGAGAGCCGTCACGATGCGCATCGTCCGGGACGACCACGCGTCCCTGAAGGAGGAGGGACTGGCCGCGATCCAATTCGTGGAGAGCGCACCGGAGAGCGCCGTGATCGTGGTCGCCATGGAGGGCGAAAAGTCGTTCGCCGTCTTCGGATCCACTTTCGCCACGCTGGCCCGGAGCCGGGGACTGGCAGGCTTCGTGAT
>Ga0081539_10004892_pt1 | contig 14292 bp, 15 predicted proteins | sample TabmetS4T2R2_FD_71023 | JGI IMG/M metagenome (GOLD analysis project Ga0081539, IMG submission 71023) | Tabebuia heterophylla rhizosphere microbial communities from the University of Puerto Rico - S4T2R2 | ecosystem: Host-associated > Plants > Roots > Rhizosphere ...
AGCCCGCGTACTTCCCCATCCGCGACCGCGGAGTTCGTCGCTGCGCCCTCTCCCCTTGTGGGAGAGGGCTACTCGGACATTCAGCGCAGAATGTTGGGTGAGGGGTAAGCAACCCCTCACCCAACCGAGTGGGTTGAGCTTCCTGCGACGCCCTCTCCCACACGGGGAGAGGGCACATCAACTACCGCCAACGCGAAGCGAATTCCTGCTCTAGAGACGATAGAGGAATCTACTTCTTCTTCTGTTCATTCCGCGGTGGTCGCGGCGGCGAGGCCTCGATGTGCCGGATCATCTCGCCCACGGTCTTGATCTTGGCCGCGGCCTCGTCGTCAACGACGATATTGAACTCCTCCTCGGCCGCCATGACCAGCTCGACGCAGTCGAGGCTGTCGGCGCCGAGCGCCGTGAACGCCGTCTCAGGCTTCACCTTGCCGCGATCGACCTCCATGTGTGCGGCAATCAGCTTGGTCACGCGCTCGGCGACATTGGCATGCTCGGCGCGCGCGTCGCCGATCAGAAGTGACGTTGCGGCGCCGCCCAGAAGGCCCGCAGCTTGGCGTCGCGAAACCGGCGTACTCAATACTCACTCCACGCTTGTGCCAATTTGATCAATGCGGCCGATGTAGTCGCGCGCGCTCGCGCGACACCGTCAGCTTGCCGCGCTTGAACACGTACAGCACCGGCGCAAGCTCCGCCACCGCCTCCTCGGCGCTCGCGGCATCCAGCACGACGAGATCGGCGGAGCAGCCGGGCGTCAGCCCGTAATTTTTCAGGTTCATCAACCTGGCCGCGCGCGACGAGACCATGTGGAGGCACTCGCGTATATCGCTCTTGGCACCGACCTGGCAGACGTTGGCGTAAAGGTTCGCCATGCGCACCAGCGAGCAATCACCGAACGGCGTGAACGGGTTGAGCACGTTGTTGGTCGAGAGCGAGCAGTTCACGCCGTGATGCAGCGCCTTGTGCGCGGGCGCAACGCCGCGCAGCACGCTGTGGTCCATGTGCCGCCCCATCAGATAGAGATCGGTCGAGGGCAGCACCGTGAGCGCGACGCCGGCGTTCGCCATGCGTTTGGCGCACTTGTCGAACAGCTCCGGCGGCGCTGCGGAAAGCTTGCTCACATGTCCGATCGCGACGCGGCCGCCATAACGATATTTCTCGGTCTGCTCGCAGACGTAAAGGAGATCGAGATCGTCGGGATCGGTGGAAAAGTCGAGGTGCATGTCGATGTCGCGGTCGAATTCGCGCGCGATCTCGAAAATGCGATCGATCTGGCCATGCGGCCTCGTGTCCGTATAGGGCGCCGCGCCGACGACGCTGCCGCCGCGCTTGAGCGCCTCGATCATCAGCTCCTCGGTGCCGGGATTGTTGAGCAGACCCTCCTGCGGAAAGATGCAGATCTCGATGTCGATCGCCCATTTGTATTCGTCGACCAGCGCCCGCACGCCTTCGAGCCCGCGCAGGGCGATGCCCGGATCGACCTCGAGCTGCGTGCGCATATGCGTCGTGCCGTTGAGAATGCACTTCTCCAGCGTCTTCTTCGCCCGCGCATAGACGTCCTGCGGCGTGAAGTCGCGTTTGACCCGCGCGACCTCCTGGATCGCCTCCTCGAGATCGCCCTTCTCGGCTTTGACGCGTTCGAGGATGCAGGATTTGTCGAGATGGATGTGGGTCTCGATCAGGCCCGAGGCAACCAACCGGCCGCCGAGATCGATCGTCTCGCCCTCGGCGGCGAGCTGCTGCTGCACCACCGCGATCCGGCCGTTCGCGATGCCGATGTCAGCCGGCTCCTGTTCGGCGTCGATCAGCCGCGCGTTGCGCAAGATCAAATCCATGATGTCATCCAGAGCAAGAATCAGGCCGGCGGCGATCGTCGGTCCTTCTTGGCGACGCGACCCGATCAGGGCTTTCGGCGTGCTGGTTGCGACAACATGCTGTTGTGCTCGCCGAGCTCCGGGGCGGAATGGCGATACGGAGGACGCACGCCGTCGAACTCGAGCGGCAGGCCGACCAGGCGCATGTCGAGATCGCCTGCCTGCTGCAGGATGCCGAGCGCCTCGGTCTGCGGCGAGGCGACGACCTGCGCGACATTCTCGATCGGCGCCGCCGGCACACCGGCGGCGTCGAGCCGCGCCTGCCAGGCGGCACGCGGTTTCACGCGGAAGATGTCTTCCAGCATCGGCACCAGCACGCGGCGGTTCTCGACCCGCTTGGAGTTGGTCGCGAAGCGTTCGTCGCTCGCGAACTCCGTCCGCTCGATCGCGCCGCAGAGCGCGCGGAACAGATTGTCGTTACCCGCTGCCACCATGATGTAGCCGTCGGCGGTGGGAAAGGCCTGATGCGGCACGATCTCGGTGACGCCCGAGCCGAGCGGACGGCGCATCGCGCCACCGGAGAGAAAGCCGCCGATGTGCGGCGCCATCCAGCCGATCGCGGTCTCGAACAGCGAGGTCGAGACGTGACAGCCCTCGCCGGTGACGTGACGCCGGTTCAGCGCCGCCAGAATGCCCATGGCGGCCCACATCCCGGCGCCCTGATCCACGATCGAGACGCCGACCCGCACCGGCTCGCCGCCCTCGATCCCGGTCACGCTCATGATGCCGCCATGCGCCTGCATCAGCGGGTCGTAACCCGGCCGCTCGCGCAGCGGCCCGGTGCGTCCATAGGCGCCGAGGTCGCAATAGATGAGTGCCGGCTTCTCGGCCCGCAACGCTTGTGCGCCGAGGCCCAGCTTGTCGATCGCGCCCGGCCGCATGTTCTGGATCACGACGTCGGCGCTTTCGAGGATGAAGGCTTTCAGCCGGTCGCAGGTGACGCCGTCGCGCAGATCGAGCGCGAGGCCGCGCTTGTTGTGATTCAGCACATGGAACAGCGTCGAGGTGCCGTGCGCGAAGGGCGGTCCCCAGTCGCGCGCATAGTCGCCCTTGCTCGGGCTTTCGACCTTCACGACGTCGGCGCCGAGATCCGCGAGGATCGAGCCCGCATAAGGCCCAGCGACACTGTGACAAAATTCGACGACCGTCACGCCGGCCAGCGGCAAGGCGCCCATCTTGGTTTTCGCTCCCGATTTTGGTTTCTGGACGCTAGCGCATGGCCGCGGGATATGAAAACCCTGTCATGATCGATCGCCTGCCGTCACCAAACTGACATCACCGCCCGTTACGCGACTTTCACACGAACGCCCGCCGCATGACTGCTCGCTACGCGATCTATTTCACACTGCCCTCCGATAGTGCGCTCGGACAATTCGGGGCGAGCGTCCTTGGCTACGACTGCGCCGATGGAACTGACGTGCCGCGCCGTGCGATCAGCGGCATCGCGCCGGATGACCTGACATCCTTGACCGCGGAGCCACGCCGCTACGGCTTTCACGCCACACTGGCCGCCCCATTCCGGCTCGGCAACGCCAGCGAGGCTGAACTCCTCGCCGCCGCCGCGGCTCTTGCGAAAACACGCGCGCCGGCGCCGCTCGGGAAACTTGCGGTGACGCGCATCGGCGGATTCATCGCGCTGTGCCCCGCACAAAAACAGCCCGCGATCGCAGAGCTGGAATCTGCTTGCCTGCACGCCTTCCATCGCTTCCGCGCGCCGCTCACCGCGGCCGAGCGTGAGCGGCGTCTCGCCGCCAATCTCACGCCGCACCAGATCGAGCTGATGGACCGCTGGGGTTATCCGTACGTCCTCGATCAGTATCGTTTTCACATGACCTTGACCGGATCGATTGCAACCGAGCTGCGCGATGAGGTGCAGCAGAAAATTGCGCGCGCCTATGAGGCTCTCGCCGCCGAGACACACGCAGTCGATGCGATCTCGGTGCTGCGGCAGGACAATCCGGCGGCGCGCTTTCGCGTGCTGGAGCGGTTCGTTCTCAGTGCGTAGGGTGGGCGAAGGCGCGGGCCAGTGCACCGAAGTTTCCACGCGAACCACGCAGCGCCGCGCCCACCGGATCAACGTCACGGAAGGCGCGTGGGCACGACGCGCAAGTGCGCGCCTTTGCCCACCCTACACCAACCTCTTGCGCAGCCACGCGCTGGCCATATCGATCACCACCACGGTGGCGATCACGATGATCATCTGGGCGGCGGTCTCGCCATAGTGGAAGGAGCGGATGCTCTCATAGAGCGTCTGCCCGATGCCGCCGGCGCCGACGATGCCGAGCGTGGTGGCCGAGCGCACATTGGTCTCGAGCCGATAAAGGGCAAACGAGCTCCACAGCGGCACGACCTGCGGCAGCACGCCGAAAATGATCTCGGGCAGCCGGCCGGCGCCGGTCGCGCGGATTCCCTCGACCGGGCGCGGATCGATCGCCTCGACGGCTTCCGAATAGAGCTTGGCGAACACGCCGGTGTTGTGAATGAACAGCGCCATCACGCCCGCGAAGGGCCCGAGCCCAACCGCGACCACGAACAAGAGCGCGAACACGATCTCGTTGATGGCGCGGAACGAGTCCATCAGCCGCCGCACCGGCTGCACGATCCATTGCGGTGCGACATTCGCCGAGCAGAGAATCGCAAAGGGCGCGCCGGCGACCGCCGAGAGCGCCGTGCCCCAGATCGCGATCTGCACCGTCACGATCATGTCGGCAAGGTAGACGTCCCAATCGTGAAAATTGGGATGCAAGAAGGCGCGGCCGAACTCGGCCATGTTGCGCCAATCGGTGAACAGCGCGGTAACGCGCGACATCTCGGCCGGCGCCCAGCTCCAGGCGAGCAGGCCGGCAATCAGCAGCCATAGCAGCCAGCCGCGGCCGCGCTGGGCGAGCGAATATTGCGGGACGGCTGGATCGTCCGATGGCGTGGCAACCGGCTTCGGCAGATCACGGCTTGGCAGGCTGGCGTCGGTCATGGTCATCAGGTTCGACAGTCAAACGGCACGCCGGCGTGCTAATTGCGCGCCGGCGCGCCGCAATGACAACTCAGTGCGAGCTCGAGAAACCGGCGGCAAACTCGGAGATCATCTTCTTGACCTCGTCCTTGTTGCCGGCCTTGTCGGCGGCGACGAACGCCGCAACGCGCTTCTCGAACGGATCATTCGCCAGCGCCTTCTCGGCCTGCTCGATCCTGGCGAGCTCCGCCTTGAGCGGCGCGGCCTTCTCGGCCTTCTCGGCGGCGGAGAGCTTGTCGTCGCTCTCGATCTTCATCAGCGATTTGTTGGCCTCGAGCTTTCGGATCGGGAGGAGCTGCCGGTCCGAAGACGGGCTGAAGGGCGACCAGAGCAGGCTCGCAAGAACCTCACGCGCGACCTTCATCTCCTCGTCGCTGCCGAAACGGCCATAGCCCAACAGGAAGGTGTAGAGCTTGGTCTTCACGGACGCATCGAGGTCCTTGCGCCAGACCAGCGGGTCGAGCGGGATGATCGGCGAGGTCCAGATGATTTTCAGCTGCTTGCGCGCATCCGGCGCGGTACCTTCAAGCCGCTGCAGGTCCTCGCTGTTGTTGGTCGCGGCCTCGACCTGCTTGTTGGCGACCGCCATTGCGTTCGCCTGATGGCTCGCATTGCGCACGGTCTTGAAGCAGGACTTCGGATCGATGTCCTTGGCGGCGAAGATATACGAGGTCGGCACCAGGAAGCCCGAGGTCGAGTTCGGATCGCCGATGCCGAAATTGATCGACTTGTCGCACTTCAGAATGTCTTCGAGCTTGTTGTAGGGGCTGTCGGCGCGCACGATGATGTGCGAATAGTAGCCGGTGCCGCCGTCCTTGGCGACGACCTGCGCGAACACCTCGCCATTGGCGCGATCGACCGCTTCCATGCCGGACTTGTTGCCGTACCACGCGACGTGCACCTTGCCGAAGCGCATAGCCTCGATCACGCCCGCATAGTCGGTCGCGTAGAACGCCTTCACCTTGATGCCGATCGCTTTCGACATCGCCTCGACGAACGGCTCCCAGTTCTTCTTCTGGTTCACCGAGGCCTCGGTCGAGATGACGCCGAAATTGAGCTCGGTCGGAGTTTCCGCGTGTGCGACCGAGATGCATCCGGCCATGGCGATGGCCGCGTAGACGATTGCCCTGAAAGGTTTCATCGAGACTCTCCCTCGTTCTGGATTACGCACGGACGTAGCTGTTCGTGGAGCATGTTCCCGCTTTTCGGGATCATGCTCCGCGGCCGCGAGACCTCACGCGTTGAGCCGGGCCATGCTGGCTTGGTGCTCGAGCGTGAGCGCCATCAGTTCTGCCGGCAGCGCCGGCTTTGCCTCGGTCGCGGCCGTCGAATCGGCCGCCGCACGGCCGGGAATCGCGCTGCCGAGGTCGAGCGAGGCGAACAAGTCGCCGCTCTCGGCACCGTAGATCTCGCCGAGAAATTCCGCCGTTAGCGCGCGCGAGGGTCCGTCGTAGACGATCGCGCCATCGCGCAGCGCGATCGTGCGTGGGCAATACTTCAGCGCGTATTCGACCTGATGCAGCGACACCAGCACCGTGATGCCGTCCTGCCGGTTGAGATCGGCGAGAATGTCCATCACGCGGCGCGCCGAGCTCGGATCGAGCGAGGCGATCGGCTCGTCAGCAACGATGAACTCCGCACCCTGCACCAGCGCGCGGGCGATTGCGGCGCGCTGCTGCTGGCCGCCGGACAGCTCGCTGCCACGCTTGAGCGCATGCTGCGCGATGCCGACGCGTGCCAGCGCCCGCATCGCGCGCTGCTTTTCGGACAGCGTGAAGCGGCCGAACAAGGCGCGCAGCGGCGGAATGCGTCCGAGCAGGCCGAGACATACATTGGTCAGCACCGAGAGGCGCGGCACCAGGTTGAATTGCTGGAAAATCACGCCGACGCGCGCGCGCAGCGCGCGAGCCGTTCGCGCAACCGCGCCGTCCCGCTGCATAGGTTGTCCGAAGAGCTGGATTGCGCTTTCACCTTCCGGCAAGGCTCCGCGCTGGTCGATCGGCGTCAATCCCGCGATGGCGCGAATGAGCGTCGACTTGCCCGAGCCCGAGGCGCCGATCAGACCGACCATCTCGCCGCGGCCGATCGTCAGGCTGACGCCGTTGAGGACGCGCACCGTGCCGAACGTCTTCGAGGAATTTCGGACGTCGAGGACGAAATCCGTTTGCAAGCTCGCGTCTCCGGCCGTCAGTCGCCGCCTTCAGCGGGCTAGCAATCGCATGTGACAGTCGGATGAATGCGGCCGGCCTGTGGCGGATTACCGCGAACCCGGAGCCGCCAGCGGCAGCGATCCTGTGAATAACTGCTGCACGGATTCCGGGCAGGTGCTGCGGTTGCAATCAGGCCGTTGCGCGGGCGGACACCGGGAGGGCGTTCGGCAGCACGTTACCGCTTATGCGCCGGCCATCCGCCAGATGCACAAGGCGGCCCGCCGCGATCACGGCGACGACCTGCGGCAGCGCCGTGGAGGCGTCCACCACCACGATGTCGGCTCTCAGTCCGCGCTCGAGACGCCCGCGGTCGGCAAGGCCCATCGCGCGCGCCGGTTCTTCGGCAACAAGGCGCCAGGCCCTCTCAAGCGGCGCTGCGCCGCGCTCGGCCAACCGGAACGGCGCGATCAACAGCGCCGGATAATAGTAGTCCGAGGCGAGCACTGTGCAGAGCCCTTCGGCGACCATGGTGGTCGCGTCGACCCAGCCGAGATGGCTCTTGCCGCGCATCACGTTCGGCGCGCCGAGCACGATCGCATCGCCGGCCGCCGCCGCGGCGCGCGCGGTTTCGACATTCATCGGGAACTCGCAGACACGGCAGCCGAGCGTCCGAAAGGCCGCGCGCTGCTCCGGGCTCGGATCGTCGTGCGACAACAGCGGCACGCTCTCGGCGACCGCGCGCGCGGCGATCCGCTTGATCGACTTCGGCACTTCGTCGCCAAGCACGCGCAGCCGCTCGATCAGCGCGAGAAAATCTTCGCGCGAAACGCCGGCGCGCCGCGCCATTTCGTCGATCCGCTCGAGTCGATTCGCGACTGTGTCGTGTGAGGGCAGATGATTGTTGAACGCGACCGCATGAATGCGGCGCGCGCCGATCCACTCCTTGATCTCGTCCTCGCACGCGACATTGTAGGTCTCATGCCGCAGGTGAAAACGGGTGTCGGCGGCAAGACGATGCTGCAGCGCTTCGATCGTGCGCAGGATGTCGCGCGCATTCTCGGCGCCGCGCAGGCCCGGCTCCCACGACCAGGTGACGCCATGAAACACCGTCGTGATGCCATTCGCAGTCACCTGGCGGTCGCTGTCGACCAGCGCGATGTCGGTCGCGACCGCGACGCCGGGCCGCGGCATCATCTGCCGCTCGAACGCATCGCCGTGGATGTCGACGATGCCCGGCAGCACGAGCAGGCCATCGGCGTCGAGCGTTGCGCGCGCCGACGCTTCGGAACCGAGCTCCGCAATGACGCCGTCATCGATACTGACCGCGGCCTCCTCGAACCGGCCGCCGATCAGTGTGCGTCCACCCACAATGCGCAGGTCCATCCTTCCCCTCGTTACCCCGTCATCTTCCGAATCGGATTCCGCCGCCCAATACGCGGCCCCTCATGACGTCTGCGTGACGATGCGATGCATCACGTCTCCACCACCAGCGAAATGCGGTCGGCGACGAACCGCGAATGCGACGTGAGGACAGGGACATCATCGGCATCGACATCGACGCTGTCGAGGCAGAGGATCGGTCGCCCCGGGATGATCTCGAGCCGGGCCGCGTCCGTTGCATCGACCATAGCGGCCGTGATCTGCGTGCGTTTGCGTGAATATTGATGCACGCCGAAATGCGCGAGTGTCTTCGTCATCGAGCGCACGCCAGCATAGACTTCGCCCGCGTCCGGAAAGCGCTGCGCCGGCAGCCACGCGGTTCCGGTGGAAATCGGAATACGATCAGCGTGCCGCACTGTCTCGAGCCGGCTCACGAGCGTGCCCGGCTTGACGCGCAGTCGTTTGGCAATTTCCGTGTCGGCTGCTTCGACCACACTTGCGATCAGCCTTCCGCCGACGGTGCGCCCGGTCCCGGCGATGATCTCGGAAAAGCGCGTGCGCTTGTGAATCGGATAAGCGAGTCGCTGCGCCTCAACGTAGGTGCCGCTGCCGCGCTCGGCGCGCACGAGGCCGCGCTCCGTCAGCGTCGCGATGGCGCGGCGCACGGTATGCCGGTTCACGCCGAAGCGCGCCGCGATATCGTTCTCGGCCGGCAGCTTCGTCCCGGATTTGAAAGTTCCGGCCGCGATCGCGCGCTCGAGCTCATCCGCTACGCGACGCCACAGCGTCACGCCCGTGCTGGTTTCGTCGTCCCCGAGGCTTTTCGGGAGCTTCTCGCGATCGCGTGTGGTCATGCAGGTGTCATCAAATTTTCATCGCCGCCGCAGTATAGAGTTGTCTAGAACCATAGACAACTCTATACTCACCATCATGCCGCGTACAGCCTCTCAGGATGGCGATCTGACGCACCGGCGCCAACAGGCGATGGCGGCGCTCGCCGAGGCAAGCGCTCCCGAGATGGCGCGGCTGCTCGCGCAAGTAGGCCCGGTGCCGGAGCATCATCAGCTGCGCAAGGCCGAGAGCGGACTCGTGATGATGCGCGGGCGCATTGGCGGCGACGGTGCTCCGTTCAATGTCGGTGAGGTGACGGTCTCGCGCGCCGCCGTGCAGCTTGCGACCGGCGAGATCGGCTTTGGCTATGTGCTCGGACGTGACAAGGAAAAAGCGCAGCTCATCGCCTATTGCGATGCGCTGATGCAGCGCGCCGAGTGGCAAGAGCCGCTCGAGCGCGTGGTGCTCGCGCCGATCCGCAAGCGCTTGCGCGCGGCGCGCGCCGCCAAAGCCGAGCAGGCCGCCGCGACGAAGGTCGAGTTCTTCACGCTGGTGCGAGGAGAAGGCTGATGGTCGCAGCGGCATTCTCCGATCCCGTGATGGCGGCGCAGGCCGCGTTCCGTGCCGTGCTCGACGCAACCGCACGACCCGGCACGATCGCGCGCGTGACGCAGCCGCTGAGCGCCCCGGCCCCGCTCTCGCTCGGCGCCGCCGCGATCGCGCTGACGCTGTGCGACAATGACACGCCGGTGTGGCTCGATGCGCCGCTGCGCGCGGCACCCGCTATCGGCGAATGGCTGCGCTTTCACACTGGCGCGCGCATCACCGAAGATCCCGCCACCGCGGCCTTTGCCTTCGTCAGCGATGCGCCCGTGCTGCTGCCGCTCGAGGCTTTCCATTTCGGCACGCTGGAGTATCCGGATCGCTCCACGACGATCATCGCCCAGGTCGCCTCGTTTACCGAAGGCACGCGCTTTGTTCTGACCGGCCCCGGGATTCGGCAAGAGTACGCTGTCCGGATCGCGTCCCTGCCCGGCGACATCGCGGAGCGCCTCGCCGAGAACCGACGCCTGTTTCCGCGCGGGGTCGATCTCCTGCTCGTTGCGGGATCCGACATCATGGCGCTGCCGCGCACGACGCAAGTTCAAGCCCAAGTTCAGGCCGGAGACAGCTGATGTATGTGGCGGCGAAAGGCGGCGAGCGGGCGATCGAGAATGCGCATCGCTGGCTGGCGCACGAGCGGCGCGGCGATCGCACGGTGCCGGATCTCACGCTGGCACAAATCGCCGAGCAGCTCACCCTCGGCGTCGACCGGGTGATGAACGAGGGCTCGCTCTATGATCGCGAGCTCGCCGCGCTCGCGATCAAGCAGGCGCGCGGCGACCTGATCGAGGCGATCTTTCTCCTCCGCGCCTACCGCACGACGCTGCCGCGCTTCGGCGCGAGCGAGCCTATCGACACCGGCACAATGCTGGCGGTCCGACGCGTGTCCGCAACCTTCAAGGACCTGCCGGGCGGCCAAGTGCTCGGCCCGACCTTCGACTACACGCATCGCTTGCTCGATCCCGAGCTGTGCACGCGCGTGCCGGAAAAGCCCGCGCGTGCGCGCGTCGAGACGACCGAGATGCCGCGCGTCACTGATCTGTTGTCGCAGGACGATCTGGTCGAGCGCGCGCCCGACGGGCCTGCGGATGCGCCGATCGGCGACCTCACACAGGAGCCCTTGGGCTTCCCGGCCGATCGCGACCTGCGGCTGCAGAATCTCGCGCGCGGCGATGAAGGTTTTCTGCTCGCGCTCGGCTATTCGACGCAGCGCGGCTATGGCCGCAACCATCCCTTCGCGGGCGAGATTCGCATCGGCGAGGTCGAGGTCTGGTTTCAGCCGGAAGAGGTCGGCTTCGCGGTTCCGCTCGGCCATCTGGCCGTGACCGAGTGCCAGATGATCACCCAGTTCCGCGGCACCGAGACCGAGCCGCCGCGTTTCACCCGCGGCTACGGCCTCGGCTTCGGCCAATGCGAGCGCAAGGCGATGGCGATGGCGCTGATCGACCGTGCGCTGCGGGCGCGCGAGCTTGGCGAGGACGTCGTGGCGCCCGCACAGGACGAGGAGTTCGTGCTGTCGCACTCCGACAATGTGCAGGCGACCGGCTTCGTCGAGCACCTGAAACTGCCGCACTATGTCGACTTCCAGTCCGAGCTCGGGCTGGTGCGGCGCATGCGCGCGGAGTTCGAGGCGGCATCGCAAACGGAACTGCGCGAGGCGGCCGAATGAGCGAGCACACCTACAACTTCGCCTATCTCGACGAGCAGACCAAGCGGATGATCCGCCGCGCGCTGCTAAAGGCGGTCGCGATTCCGGGCTACCAGGTCCCGTTTGCGAGCCGCGAGATGCCGATGCCGTATGGCTGGGGCACCGGCGGCGTGCAGGTCACGGCCGCGGTGCTCGGGCCGGACGATGTGCTGAAGGTGATCGACCAGGGCTCCGACGACACCACCAACGCGGTCTCGATCCGCAAATTCTTCGCCAAGACCGCCGGCGTGCGTACGACGACGCACACCGAAGAAGCGACCGTCATCCAGACGCGCCACCGCATTCCCGAGCAGAAGCTGACCGAGACGCAGATCCTGGTCTATCAGGTGCCGATCCCTGAGCCGCTGCGCTTCCTCGAGCCGCGCGAGACCGAGACGCGGCGCATGCACGCGCTCGCCGAGTACGGCGTGATGCATGTAAAGCTCTACGAGGACATCGCCCATCACGGCCATATCGCGACGACTTACGCGTATCCGGTCAGCGTCGCCGATCGCTACGTGATGGACCCCTCGCCGACGCCGAAGTTCGACAATCCGAAGATGGACAATTGCGCCGCGCTGCAGCTGTTCGGTGCGGGGCGCGAGAAGCGCATCTACGCGATCCCGCCATACACCAAGGTCGTTTCGCTCGACTTCGAGGATCATCCGTTCGAGCGCTATCGTCACGACGCGCCCTGCGCGCTGTGCGGCGCGACCGACTCCTATCTCGACGAGGTGATCACGGACGATCGCGGCGGACGCATGTTTGTCTGCTCGGACAGCGACTATTGCGAGCGGCAGCGCGAGAGCGCGCCACCTGCGCCGCAGCCGGCCGACACGGATGCCTCTCATGCTTGACGCCGACGTCATCACGCGCACACGCATCGACGAAGCCGAGTTGGCCGAAGAGCCGCTGCTGATCGCCGACGGCCTCACCAAGTGGTACGGCCGCCAGCTTGGCTGCCGCGACGTGTCGTTCGAGCTTTATGCCGGCGAAGTGCTCGCCGTGGTCGGCGAGTCCGGCTCCGGCAAATCGACGCTGCTGCAATTGCTCGCCGGCCAGCTCGCGATGTCCTCCGGCCGCGTGCTCTATCGAATGCGTGACGGCGCGACGCGCGATCTCGCGATATTGACCGAGGCCGAGCGGCGCCTTTTGTTCCGCACCGACTGGGGCTTCGTGCAGCAGGATGCAACGCTCGGGTTGCGCATGGGCGTCTCGGCCGGCGGCAATGTCGGCGAGCGCCTGATGGCTGTCGGCTGGCGCCACTACGGGCAGATCCGACACGAGGCAGAGAGCTGGCTCGACCGGGTCGAGATCGATCCCGAGCGCATCGACGAGACGCCGCGCAGCTTCTCCGGCGGCATGCGCCAGCGCCTGCAGATCGCGCGCAATCTCGTGACCGCGCCGCGGCTGGTGCTGATGGATGAGCCGACCGGCGGCCTCGACGTATCGGTGCAGGCACGCCTGCTCGATCTGCTGCGCCGCCTGGTGCAGGACCTCGGCCTTGCGGCCATCGTGGTAACGCACGATCTTGCTGTCGCACGGCTGTTGTCGCAGCGGATCATGGTGATGAAGGGCGGCCGCGTGATCGAGCAGGGACTGACCGACCAGGTCCTCGACGATCCGCAACAGCCCTATACCCAGCTTCTCGTCTCCTCCGTCGTTCCGGTCTGAGGATCGCATGTCACCGGTGCTCGAAGTCGCCGACGTCTCGAAGAGCTTCACGATGCATCTGCGCGGTGGCGTGGTGCTGCCGGTGGTGCGCAATGTGAGCTTCAGCGTCACGGCCGGCGAATGCGTCGTGCTCTCCGGCCCCTCGGGCATCGGCAAGTCCTCGATCCTGAAAATGATCTTCGGCAGCTATCGCTGCGACGCCGGCGCCATTCGGATCCACCACGCCGCGCACGCGACCGACGTGTCGCAGGCGCAGCCGCGCGAGATCATCGCGCTGCGCCAGCGCGTCATCGCCTATGTGTCGCAGTTCCTGCGCGCGATCCCGCGCGTCGCCGCGGTCGATGTCGCCGCCGAGCCGTTGCTCGCATCCGGTTCGGCACGCGAAGCGGCCCGCGAGCGGGCCGCTAGCCTCCTCTCCTATCTCAATGTGCCGGAGCGGCTGCGCGGCCTGCCGCCGGCGACGTTCTCGGGCGGCGAGCAGCAGCGCGTCAACATCGCGCGCGGCTTCGTCGGCGACCACCCGCTGCTGCTGTTGGATGAGCCGACCGCCTCGCTCGACGCGACCAACCGCGCGGCCGTCGTCGACCTGATCAACGAGCGCAAGCGCCGGGGCACCGCGATTCTCGCAATCGTGCACGACCTCGACGTGCGCGACGCGATCGCCGACCGGCTGATCGACGTGACGGCGTTTGCGGCCGCCGCATGAGTGACAAAATGAGCGACAGCGATAGCCACCTTCTCATCACCAATGCACGGCTGGTGCTCGCCGACCGCGTGATCGAGCGCGGCTGGGTGGCGGCCGTGAACGGAATGGTCGCCGAGTTCGGCGAGGGGGCCGCGCCGGAACGCGGCGAGGACGCCGACGGCGATATCGTGATGCCGGGCCTGGTCGAGCTGCACACCGATCATCTCGAGGCGCATTACATCCCGCGGCCGAAAGTCTATTGGGACCCGATCGCCGCGGTCGTCTCCTATGACGGACAGCTCGCCACCTGCGGCATCACCACCGTGCTCGATTCGCTGCGGGTCTGGCGCGAGGAGCATGCCAAGGCGGCGGACGGCAACGCGATCAAGCTGTCGCAG
>Ga0081539_10004893_pt1 | contig 14288 bp, 10 predicted proteins | sample TabmetS4T2R2_FD_71023 | JGI IMG/M metagenome (GOLD analysis project Ga0081539, IMG submission 71023) | Tabebuia heterophylla rhizosphere microbial communities from the University of Puerto Rico - S4T2R2 | ecosystem: Host-associated > Plants > Roots > Rhizosphere ...
ACGCGATCCGCACGATCGGACGCGTGTGCCCGCGCAGGCGCCGCACGAGCCGCCCGCTCGCGACGTCCCACACAGCCGCCTCCCGGCCGGCCGCCGTCGCCACAAGCCTCCCATTGGGACCGAACGCCGCCGCGACACCGCCCGCGGCCAGCCGGAGCACGTGCAGCGGCCGCCCATCCGACACGCGCCAAAGCCGTGCCGTGCGGTCGCGGCTCGTCGTCACGACGAGTCGCCCGTCGGGACTGAACATCGCGCTGGTGACCGGCCCGTCGTGCCGGAGGACGTGCAGGACGCGCCCGTCGGAGACGCGCCAGAGCCGCGCGGTGCCGTCCGCGCCCGCCGTGACCGCGACGGCCCCGGGTCTGTCGAGTCGCGCGGACGCGAGCGCGCGGCCCTGGGCGAGAACCGCGAGCTGGCGCCGCGACCGGAGCTCCCACACCCGCGCGAGGCCGCCCTCGCCGGCCGAGATCACCCGCGCCCCGTCGCCGCTCAGCTCCGCGTCCGCGACCGGCCCTCGCTCGACGCCGAGCAGGCGGAGCTGCGGCTCGGCGCCTGCGTCCCAGATCCGCGCCGTCCCGTCCTCGTCGAGCGTCATCACGGAGTGGCCGTCCGGGCTGAAGGTCGCGTCGACGACAGGCGCCGAGTGCCCCGAGAGCACGACCACCGGAAGCCCGCCGTCCGCCTTCGCCACGCGCGCGGTTCCGTCCCGGCTGCCCGTCGCGACGAACTTGCCGTCGGGGCTGAAGGCGACGCTCGTGACGAAGTTCGTGTGGCCGCCGAGCGTCGCGGCGAGCTGCCCCGTCGAGGCGTCGTAGACGCGGGCGAGGCCGTCGGCGCCGCCCGTCGCGACGAGCTTGCCGCCGGGGCTGAACGCCGCGGCGAAGAGCTGCCCGTCCGCGCGCGGGAACGCGTGCACGAGCCGGCCGGTCGGCGAGTCCCAGACGCGCGCGATCCTGTCGCTCCCGGCCGTCACGATCAAACGGCCGCCGCGGCTGAACGACGCGCTCGCGACGCGGCCGTGCGGCGGGAGCTCGGCGACGACGCGGCCTGCGCGCACGTCGAAGACGCGGACGATTCGCCGTCCGGCCACCGAGAGGAGCAGCCGCCCGCGGGCACCGAACTCGAGCTGGCCGACCGGCCCGCCGGCCGAGAACGTCGCCACGCGCGCCTGCCGCGCGATCCGCCAGACGACGACCGACCCGTCGCGTCCGGCCGTGGCCGCGAAGGCGCCGTCCGGGCCGGCGGCGACGACGCCGATCGGCGCGCCGTGCCCGACGTTCGCCACGAACGAGCCGTTGCGCGAGCTCCACAGGTCGAAGCTCCCGTCGCGTCCGCCGGTGAGGATCACCGAGCCCTTCGGCCCGAAGACGGCGCTCCGGACGCCGGTCGCCGCGAGCCGGAACAGGAGCTTCCCGCTGCGAGCGTCGACCGCGCGCACGCTCCCGTCGCGGCCGACGAGCAGGAGCTCCGAGCCGTCGGGGCTGAACGCCGCGGAGCCTGTCCCCGCCGCGGGGCCCTCCGCGACCGCGCGCGCCGGGGGACGGACCACCCGCCGAACGCGCGAGGCGATCAGCGCCGCGCGGAGGACGTCCTCGACCGCGGGCGTTCGCTCGCGCGCAGCGGCCTCGCGGCCGAGGAGCAGGCTCAGCTCGGGGTCTGTCCCCAGCTGCGAGAACGCGCTCGCCGTCAGCTCGCGCGCGACCGCGATTCGAGCTTGCCGCCGCGCGTCGCTCCGCTGCGTCCACGCGTAAACGGCGATCGCCGCGACGCAGACGAGCGCGACGAGCGAGCCGACCGCGAGCCCCAGCAGCCGACGGTGCCGGCGGTTCGCGGCGGCGCGCTCCCGCTCGAGCTCGCGCTCCGACCGCCACGAGAGCACCGGCTCCGCGAGCACGTCGTGGAAGATCTCGTAGCGCTCGCCGCCGCCCGCCCCATCGACGGCGCGCAGGATCCGGTCGCGGCTGAGCGCGCGCAGCACCGGCTTCAGCTCGCCCTCGCGCACCGACGCGTACTGCGCGAGGTCGCCGGAGCGGTGGGCGATCTTCGTCCCGGACGGCGTGACGAGGTGGCCGAACATCGTCGCCGCCACGTCCTGCTCCTCGCCACTGAGCGAGTCGAGCGCGCGCCGGAGGTGGTCGCGCACGATCGCCTCGGCGCCGCCGAGCCTCCTCAGCGTCGCCAGCCGCAGGACCGACGACCCGGCTTCGCGCTCCTCCGTCCAGATGCGCTCGAGCACGAGCTGGAGGAACGGCGCCTCGATGCGGCCTGCGCCGTCCCGGCCGTCCGCGTCGTTCCGGCCCGCGCGAGCCTCGTCGAGCACGGCCTCCACGAGCTCCGGCTCGGCGTCGACCGACTCGCCCGTCAGCTCCCGCCAGCGCGCGAGCGGCCCGCGGATCGCCTCCTGCGCCGCCGTCCGGTCGAGGTGGTCGAGGCGGAGGTGATTCGCGAAGACGTTCGGGATCCGGCCGGTGAAGGCGTCGAGCTGCGCGAGCGCGTCTTCGCGGACCGCGATCAGGACGTTCGTGCGCGGCGCGCGGCGCAGGAGCTCCGGCAGCTCCGCGACGAGGGTGTCGGGCGCGTCCGGCGGCCGGTGGTAGACGAAGTACTCCTCGAACTGGTCGAGGATCAGGTAGGCCTCTCCGGCCTCGTCCAGGTCGGCCAGCGGGCCGAGCGGGTCGCCCGACCACGTGTCGTGGACGACGACGTCCGCCTCCGGCGCGACGCGACGCAGCTCGCGCGCGACACCGGCCCGCAGGATCGAGCTCTTGCCGACGCCGCTCTCGCCGTAGAGGACGGTCAGGCGCGAGGCAAGTAGGTTGGCGACGAGGACGTCGCGCTCCCGGCCACGGCCGAAGAAGAGGAGCGCGTCGACCTCGGTGTCGTCGAACGCGCTCAGACCTTTGTACGGCCCGGGCGGCGCCGCGACCGCGCTCATGCTGACGCCTCCGCGGGCTCGAGCCCCGCGTAGCGGCCGAGCGCGCCGACGTACTCGTCGAGCAGCGCGTCGACGAGGTCGATCGCCCGCGCGCGCCAGAACTCCCGCTCGAGCGGCGGCGCGCCCGGCAGCACCGCCCACGACCGGTAGGACGGCCCCTCCGCTCCCCACACCCGCGCGAGCACGAGGCGGAGGTTCCAGTCGCGCATCCCGAGGCCGAGGAAGAGCAGGTGGCTCCGGCGCAGGCGCGCGGCGAGCGCGACCGGGAGCGCGTTCGCGACCTCCGAGTCGGCGAGGTAGCCGATGTAGTCGTCCTCGGTGACGACGAAGCTCTCCCACTCGCGTCCGTTGCCGCGGTCGAGGCCGCCGTGGAGCTTGAGGATCACCGTCCGCCGCTCGAGCGAGAGCTCCGCCGCGTAGGTGTTCGGGACGTGGACGACGGTCGCGCTCCCGTCGGGGCGGACATGGCAGAAACGGCCGCGCTCGCGTCCGGACGCGAGGTAGGCCACCACGTCGAACTCCTCGCCCGCGTCGAGGAACGCCTGCTCGAGCGCGAGGTCGTAGCTCGTCGTCACGATCAGCTGGTGCGGCGCGCCGCGCTCGCGAAGGACCGGCGGGAGCGCGGCGAGGAACCGGTGGACGGGCGTCGGGCCGGCGCCGGCGGCGAGGAGGTCGTGCAGCTCGTCGTAGAGCGGCCCCGCTCCCTTCGTCAGCGCGACGTACTGCGCGACTCGGGTCAGCTCGCCCGACTCGTCCGGCGGATACGCGAACCGACGCGCGAGCCGGTCGGCGATCTCCGTCACGGACGAGCCGAGCACCGGCACCAGCCGCCCCGCGAGAAGCGCCGTCGTCACCTCGGCGAGGTGGTCGTCGGCTGTGGGCTGCGCGGGCGCGGCCGGCAGCGCGACCTCCTGGCGCAGGATGCTCGCGTGCAGCTGCTGGAGCTGCGGGCTCGGGTCGACGCCGAGCTCCTCGACGAGCGTCCGCCGCGCCGACTGGTAGGCGCTCAGGGCGTCCGCCTGCCGGCCGGCGCCGTAGAGCGCGAGCATCAGCTGACCGCGGAGCCGCTCCCGGAGCGGGTGCTGCGCGACGAGCGACTCGAGCTCCGGAACGAGCTCGCCGTGGGCGCCCCGCTCCAGGTCGGCGTCGATCGCCTCTTCCTGCGTCGCGATCCTGAGCTCTTCGAGCCGCCGTGCCTCGGGCAGCGCGAACGCGTCGAACGCGAACTCGGCGAGCGCCGGGCCGCGCCAAAGGGACAAGGCCGTTCGCAACGTGGCCGCGCGGTCCACCGGGGTCTGTCCCCGCGCCTCCGCCACGAGCTGCTCGAAGCGGCCGAGGTCGACCGCCTCCCGAGTCGCCTCGAGCACGTAGCCAGGCGGCCGGGTGCGTAGCAGGTCCGCCCCGAGCAGCTTCCGCAGCGCGGAGATCGAGTTCTGGAGCGAGGCGGTCGCCGTCCGCGGCGGCTGCTCGCCCCAGAGCGCGTCGACGAGGAACTCGGTCGAGACGACCTCGCGTGCCCGGAGGAGCAGAACCGCCAGCAGCGCCCGCTGCTTCTGGCCGCCGAGCGGCAGCGGCTCGTCGTCGTCGGCGAGCACCTCCAGCGGGCCGAGAATCCGGAACTGGAGCACAGGCGGGTTGTAGCGCCTTTGGCGGTCGATTTCGAGCGGCCGTTAGACAGTTGTTGGCACGGCGTTAGAGCGCGATTCGAGGCCGATTCGACGGTGGCCGCATGGCTACCACGAACCTCATCTCAACTCGCAGCGCACGGCGCGGGGACAGTCCCCACCGGCCGGAGCGGCCACGGCTCGCTCCGACGGCGGGGTCTGTCCCCCCAAGGCGCTGCGCGCGGCTCGCGATCGGCGCCCTCGCGGCCCTCGCCGCCGCCACGCTCGTGTTCGCGACCACGCCTCGCGCGGCCTCGCCCGCGACCGCGGCGACCACCGCCTCCGGATACGGCTGGCCGGTCAAGCCGTTCGATCGGGAGCACCCGGTCCGCGGCAACTTCGGCGACCCGCGCACCGTCTTCCTCACGCCGCCGACCTCCGATGGCGTGCTCACCGGCAAGGGCTCCTTCTCGTTCCACCAGGGCGTCGACGTCTCGGCGCCGAACGGCACCGCCGTCTACCCCGTCCGCTCGGGCACCGTCACCGCCGTCACGCCGATCTGGGTGCGCGTCGCGAGTGGCGGCGGCGGCGGCGAGGCGTTCGAGTACTGGCACATCACGCCGGCCGTCCACGTCGGCGACCGCGTGACCGTCGACAAGACCGTGCTCGGCCGGATCCTCAAGCCGGCGGGCCACGTCCACCTGACGCAGTACGAGAACGGCCGCGTCGTCAACCCCCTCGTCCCGGGCCGGCTCGGCCCGTACCACGACACCACGAAGCCGGTCGTCGAGTCGATCGCCCTCCGGCGGAGCGATTCCGGCCGCGACCTGCTCGCGAGCTTCGTCCGCGGCCGGATCGAGCTGCTCGTCGACGCCTACGACATGCCGACGATGCGCGTCCAGGGCGAGTGGGCCGGCCTCCCGGTGACGCCCGCGCTCCTCACCTGGCGGATCAAGCGCTGGACAGGCCGCGTCGCCGTCGCCGAGCGCGTCGCCGCAGACTTCCGGTCGACGGTTCCGGACAACGCCGCCTTCTGGCGGATCTACGCCCGCGGCACGTACCAGAACATGGCCGTGTTCGGGAAGCACTACTCCTTCCTCCAGCGCGGGTGCTACCTCTTCCGGCTGACGCCGAAGCCGTTCGACACCTCGCAGCTCCGCGACGGCGTCTACGACCTCGTCGTGACTGCGACCGACATCCGCGGGAACCACAGCTCCCGAACGCTTCGGTTCACCGTCCACAACCGCGCCGGCTGGATCGGGTCGTGAGGCGGCTGGCGCTCGCAGCGGCGGCGATCGGGCTGGCGGCCGGCGCCGCCGCTGCGGTCCTCCTCTCGCGGGGGCACGAGCACCACGTCCGCGTCGCTCCTCCACCGCCGTCGACGACGACGCGGCCGGCTCGTCGCCTCCGCCCCCGCCCGCCGGCGTTCGCGTGGCCGACCTACGGCTACGACGCCGCCCGCGACCACGCACCGCACGGCCTCCGGCTCCGGCCGCCGTTCCGCCGCCTCTGGGCCGCGTTCGCCGACTCGAGCTTCGTCGAGTTCCCGCCGGTGCTCGATCGCGGCCGGCTCTTCTTCGGGACGAACCACGGGCTCGTGCTCGCGCTCGACGCGCGCACGGGCAAGCGCGTCTGGCAGCGGCAGCTCGGCGGCTGCGTCGCCTCGTCGCCCGCCGTCGCCGGCGGCGTCGTCTACCTCGGGTTCATGGACCCGCCGCCGTGCACGGGGACAGACCCCAGCTTCCTCGCCGCGTTCGACGCCCGGAGGGGACAGACCCTCTGGCGGTTCCGGGCAGGCCCGATCGAGTCGTCGCCGCTCGTCTCGTCGGGACTCGTCTACTTCGGCTCGTGGGACGGCCGCCTCTACGCCCTCGAAGCCCGAACCGGACGCGTCCGCTGGAGCTTCGCCACCGGCGACAAGGTCAAAGGAGGCGTGGCGCTCGCGGACGGCGTCGTCTTCGCCGGCTCCTACGACGGCCGGCTCTACGCGCTCGACGCGCGAACTGGTCGGCTCCGCTGGTCGACCGGAGGCCTCGGCGGGCTCTATGCGACGCCGTCGATCGCCGAAGGGAGGGTCGTCGTCGGCTCGACCGACGGCTCGCTCTACGCCTTCGCGGCGCGCGACGGCCGCGAGCTCTGGTCGCGCCGCACGGGCAGCTTCGTCTACGCCGCCGCCGCGATCGCCGGCGGGACGGTCTACGTCGGCTCCTACGACCACCGCCTCTACGCGCTCGCCGCCTCGACCGGCGCGGTCCGCTGGACGTACGACGCCGGCGCTCCGATCTCCGGCGCGCCCACCGTCCTCGACGGCCTCGTCTACTTCTCGACCTGCGGCTCGTGCTCGAGCTACGAGTCGAGCCCGCGCGCGCGGCGCACCTTCGCGCTCGACGCGAGGACCGGCCGGCTCGTCTGGCGTTTCGACGACGGCGAGTACAGCCCGGTGATCGCCGACCGGAGCCGGCTCTACCTCACCGGCTATACGACGGTGTACGCGTTCGAGCCAGCCGGAACCGCAGGCCGGTGAATGCGACACCGACGCGGGCGACCGTCTGCACCGCGGCGACCGCGAGGAAGACCGGCCGGGCGCCGTAGGCGTCGAGCGCTGGGCCAGCCGCGCCGACCGCGAGCGGCCCGCCGATCGCGGCCAGCGTCAGCACCGCGGTCGAGGCCTTCGCGCGCACCGAGACGGGCGTCCGAAGCGTGAACGTCGCGTGGAGCGACGGGTTGACGAGCCCGTTCATGACCCCCGCGACGAGCATCACGCTCGCGTAGCCCGCCACGGGAAGGGAGAGCGCGAGCAGCCAGAGCGGCAGCGCCTCGACCAGCATCCCGGCGCTCGTCAACGCGACCGCATCGCGGTTCGAGAGCCGGTACGCCAGCCCGTTCCCGACCAGCGCGCCTAGCCCCCACGCGGCGAGCAACCAACCGGCCACCTTCGCGTCCCGCCCGAAGTGCGAGTACGCGAGCACCGGGAACGCGAGGAAGAGCGCCTGCCACGAGCTGTCGATCACGACGATCGCGAGCGACCAGACGCGCAGGAGCGGGTCGCGGAGCAGGAAGCGGATGCCGGCGAGCAGGCCCTTCGCGTCGTCCTCCTCGGCGGGGGCGGATGCGCGGCGCCGCGGCACGAAGGTCGCGACGAGGGCGAGCGAGACGGCGAAGGTCGCCCCGTCGACGAGGAGGAGCGACGGCGCGCCGACGACGCCGATCAGGACGCCCGCGGCCGCGGGTCCGAGCAGCAACGTTACACGCGTCGCGCCCTGGAGGAACGCGTTCGCGCGCGTGATAAGCGCCTGGTCCTCGCCAAGGAGCTCCGGCAACACCACCCGCTGCGCGCCGAAGTACGGCGGGAAGAAGGCGCCCGCGACGAAGACGATCGCGAGCAGGAGCCAGAACGAGAGCATCCCGCTCCAGTGCAGCGCCGGCACGAGCGCGAGCAGCGGCGCGCGGACGCCGTCGCACAGCATCATCGTCCGCCGCGCGCCGAGCCGCTCGAGGAGCGTCCCGCCCGGCACGCCGAAGAGCGCGATGCCGACCAGCTCGGCGGCGACGACGACGCTCGTGCGCGCCGCGGAGCCGGTCGTGACGAGCACGAACCACGGCAGCGCGAGCGCCGTCATCGCCGAACCGGTCGTCGAGACGACCTCCGCGCCGAGCAGCGCGGCGAGCCATCGGCTGCGGAGGGTCATCGCCCGAGGTCGGAAGCCGAGCTCGCGACCGCGCGGGCGACGTGGATGTCGCCGCTCATCGACTGGGCGCGCAGCTCGACGAGCGGGCCCTCTTCGGCGTCGCCCGAGGGCGCGGGAGCCGCGCCGACGTCGAGCTCCGAGGTCGTGTCGCCGCTCATCGACGACGCGTCGACCCAGACCGCCGAGCCGCGGCGGACGCCGACCCAGAGGTCGCCGGACGCCGAGCGCAACGAGACCTCGCCCTTGGCGACCGAGCCGATCCGCTGGTCGCCCGAGGCGGTCTGCACCGCGATCGAGGCGCCGGCCTCCCCCACCTTCACGTCGCCCGACGCCGTGCGGATCCGCGCGTTGCCGTCGACGCGCTCGATTTCGACGTCGCCGGAGGCCGCGTCGGCCGTGAGCATCCCGCCGACGGCCGCGACCTCGATGTCGCCGCTCGCCGACTTGACGCGCATGTCGCCGGCCACGTCCCCGACGCTCAGGTCGCCGGACGCAGACTCGACGTCCGCGGCCGAGAAGCGGCCGGACGCGCGCAAGTCCGCCGACGCCGCACGCACCCGAAGGTCGCACCCTAGCGGGCACCGGACGGCGAGCCTGACCTCGGGGCCGCGTCCGAGGAACCGGATTCCGCGCCGCTCCGGGACGTCGACGACGAGGACGCCGTCGCGGAGCTCGACCCGGGCCTCCTCGACGGCCGCGACGCTGTCGGCGCCTCCTAGCGGCACGAGCTCGACGGTCGTTTCGTTCAGGTCACCCGAATCGACCGCGATCTCCCCAGCGGCGACGCTCAGGTCGAGCCGGATCGGCTCCGGGGTCGGGAAGGACTCGCGCCGGGTCACGATCGGCGCCTCGGCCGGGCCGTCGCGCGCCGCGGCGGGCGCTCGTCGACACGGAGCTCGATGTGACCGAAGACGAGCGGGAAGAACGTCATGAGGCTCTCCTCTCCTCTCAGCTGCGGGCGAAGCCCTGCAGGCGATTTCCGGGGCCGCTGCCGCGCGACGCCCAGCTCGACACGGCACGCGCGAGCGCGCGGACGAGCCACGTGTTCACGGAGACGCCGTCGCGCGCCGCCGCTCCCTCGACGGCGGCCTTCAGGCCCTCCGGGAGCCGGAGCGTTATGCGGACGCTCAGGTTGTCCTCGCCGGACGGCGCGGTCGGGGCCGGCTCGTCCTCGACGTAGACGAGCGACGGATCCTGGCCGGCGAGCCGGACCTCGACGTGGCCGCCGGGAAGCTGCTCGCTCATCTCCAGCGCGGCCTCCGACAGCGCGTCGAGGAGCCTGAGCCCTGCCGACGCCTTGAGCGCGGCGGCGAGGCGGGCGGCGGCCTGCGACGTCGCGTCGTCGCCGACCGCGGCGATTGCTGTCAGGTCGCGGACGAGCGCGTCGACGTGCGGTGCCAGCTCCATGACGTCATTATGACATCACTCTGGTGTCTGTCAAGTGCCAACACGACGGCACGACCGAGCGGGGACAGTCCCCACCATGGGTTCGGCCATGGCCGAACCGACCAGCGGGGTCTGTCCCGGTCCAGCGAGCCGTGTCTGGCGTGGCCGGCGGGGACTGTCCCCGACGTTAGGTCAGGCCGAGCTCGTGGCCGTAGGCGTCGCGGTAGATCTGCTTGAGCCGCTCGACGCGGTGCACGTAGTCGCGAGTCTCGGCGAAGCGGATTCCGGCACCCTCGCGGAGCCAGCGGTCGACGTTCTTCTGGCCGGCGTTGTACGCCGCGAGCGCGGTCTCCTCGTCGCCGTAGCGGTCGAGCAGGTGCCGGAGGTACCACGCGCCGTAACGGACGTTGATCTCCGGGTCGTAGAGGTCGTCAACGCGGAACCGCGCGCCGCCCGTGTGGAGCGCGATCCCCTTCGCCGTCGCCGGCAGGAGCTGCATCAGCCCGACCGCGCCCGAGGAGGAGCGGACGTCCGACCTGAACTTCGACTCCTGGTAGATCACGGCCGCGAGAAGCGCCGGATCGAGCCGGTAGTGCCGCGCGTGGCCGCGGACGATCTGCTGGTAGGCGAGCGGATAGCGGAGGCGCTCGTACCAGGGCGGGCTCGCCGCGTTGACGTACGCGAACGCGCCGGCGACCGCGGCCAGAAGCGCCGCGAGGACGACGACCCGCCTCACGCGAGGAGCCGCTCGACCACGCTCCCGACGAACGCGTCGAGCTCCTCGAGCGACCCGTCGTTCACGTACGCGAAGTCCGCCCTCCGCATCTTCTCCTCGTCGGGCAGGAGCCGCTCTTCGCGCCCGTCGGGCGCCACCCGCGCCCGCGCCGCGCGCACCTCCGGCGGGGCGGTGATCGCGACCACCCTGTCGAATCTCGTCTCGCCTCCGGTCTCGTACAGGAGCGGGACCTCGACCACGACCACGCGCGGCGGGTCGCTGCCGCGGCCGAGCTCCTCGCGCCAGGCGCCGTACTCTCGCACCACCCTCGGATGGAGGAGCGCCTCGAGCCAGTCGAGCGCGTCAGGGTCGCGGAAGACGAGCGCGGCGAGCGTCGAGCGGTCGTCGGCGACCCCGGGCCCGAAGCGCTCGTCGACCGCAGCCCGGACCTCCTTGTCCTCGCGCAGCAGGCGGTGGACGATCTCGTCGCTCGACCGAGTCGGGATCCCGCGCCGTGCGAACGCCTCGAGAGCCGTGCTCTTGCCGGCTCCGATCCCGCCGGTGATTGCGACCGCGAGCGGTCGCCCCAAGCTAGCCCTCGTCGGCGGGCGGCTCGTCCGCGGCCGGCTCGGGCTCGGGCTCTGGCTCCGGCTCGGCCTCCAGCGTCGCGTCGACGGCCTCTTCGGCACCCTCGGCCGGAGCCTCCGTGGAGACCGCGGTGGGCTCGTCGGCGAAGACGTCTTCGGAGAGGTCGAGGTTCGGCGTGACGTGCACCGACTCCGCGCCGTCCGCGCGCGGCTTCGGCTGCTGTCCCTCGACGCGCTTGAGCGACAGCGAGAGCCGCCGCCGCTCGGCGTCGACCTCGAGGATGAGGACGTTCACCGCGTCGCCCTGCGACACGACCTCCCGCGGGTTCTCCACGTGATGCTGCGCGAGCTCCGAGATGTGCACGAGGCCCTCGACGCCCGGGAGGATCTCGACGAACGCGCCGAAGGTCACGACCTTCGTGACGCGGCCCTCGACGACGTCGCCCTCGTGGTAGCTCTCGAGCACCTGCTGCCACGGGTCGGACTGCGTCTGCTTCAAGCCGAGCGAGATCCGCTGGCGATCGCGGTCGATGTCGAGCACCTTGACCCGCACGTTCTGACCGATCTCGAGCACCTCGGACGGGTGGTTGACGTGGCTCCACGACAGCTCGGAGATGTGGATCAGGCCATCCATCCCGTCGAGGTCGACGAAGGCGCCGAAGTCGACGATGTTCGAGATCTGCCCGTCGACGACGTCGCCCGGGTTGAGCCGGTCGAGGATCTGCTGGCGCTGCTCCTTGCGCTCGTCCTCGAGCACCGCGCGGCGCGAGAGGACGACGTTGTTGCGCGACCGGTTGAGCTCGATCACCTTGCAGCGGAGCTCTTTGCCGAGGAACTCGTCGAGGTCCTGCACGCGGCGGATGTCGACGAGCGACGCCGGGAGGAAGCCGCGCACGCCGAGGTCGAGGATTAGACCGCCCTTCACGACCTCGATCACGCGACCCGTGACGGGCTCGCCGCTCTCGGCCGCGGCCTCGATCTGCTTCCACGCGATCTCGAAACGGGCGCGCTTCTTCGACAGGATCAGGCGCCCCTCGGCGTCCTCCTTCGTCATCACGAGCGCGTCGATCTCGTCGCCGACGTTGACCTCGTCGGCCGGGTTGACCGAGCGTCGGATCGAGAGCTCGGCGACCGGGATCACGCCCTCGGACTTGTAGCCGATGTCCACGAGCACCTCGTCCTTGTCGACCCGGACGACCGTCCCGTGCACGACCTCGCCCTCGTTGATCGTCGGGAAGGTGGAGTCGTAGTCGGGGACGAGCTCGCCGTCCGGACCGGTCGTCCAGACGCCGTCGTCGGCAACTTTCTGCTCGGGAAGATCCACGGTCTCGTTGGCCATTCGGGTCGGTCAGTATAGCCCCGGTCCTAGAGACTCCCGAGCCACCGCGTTGTTAGGCGCGGCGGGCGCCGCCTATGGCGTGGAGCCCTTGAGGAGCGCGACTTTCTTGCAGAACTTGGCGCGGTAGGTCACCTGCGATCGGGTATTGCGGATCGCGGCGTCGACGACCGCGGCGCCGGTGTGGCGCACGGTGATCTGGAGGCGCGAGCCGCCGTTCGCGAGCTGCGACGTCTTCAGCTCCACCGTCCCCGGGAACCTGCAGCGGATGCGGGCGGTCTTCGTGGCGATCGTCTTCTTGCCGCCGCCCCACCGCACGAACGGCTCCTCGTCGACCGTGCGGCACGACTTCGCGAGCGACCAGTTGTCGGTGCCGACGAAACCGAGGAACCCGGAGTTCGCCGTCACGCCCGCGCGGTAGATCTCCATGTGCGGGGCCGGGAAGCTCGAGCTCGGGCCGAAGACCGGGATCACGCCGTGCCCGTGCGGCCAGAACAGGAGGTCGACCGCCTTCACGTCCTCGCACGCGATGCGGTCGTTCGCACTTCGGGGCGCACCGAAGGCCGTCGAGGCGGTTACGCCGACCACGAGCATGAGGAGAGCGGCCCAGCGCACGGCGCGGAATCTACTGCACGCGTCTGCGCATCGCCATGTCCGAGTGGGACGACGGGGTCTGTCCCCCAGCCTGTCGGGGACAGACCCCACCGTCCGAAGCGGCCAAGCCGGCCGAAGCCGGCGGGGTCTGTCCCCGCCCGAAGCGCCGAGTCCGCCCGAGCCAGCGGGGTCTGTCCCCGGTGTTCCGCCGCCGCGAGGCCGGGCTTTGCCCGGCCTCGCTCTCAAGCGCCCTCCGAAGCGTGAAAGTCGTCATGGCCCAGGCCGGCCCGCGGCCGGCCTGGGCCGGGCTTTCACGCTTTCGCGTCGTTCCAGCTCTCGCCGGCGCCGACGTCGACGGCGAGCGGCGGGTCGAGCGGGAACGCGCCGCACATCTCCGCGCGGACGAGCTCCTTCACCGCCGAGAGCTCGACGGTCGGCACCTCGAGCAGCAGCTCGTCGTGCACCTGCAACACGAGCCGCGCTGCGCGCCCCTCCTCGCGCAGCCGCCGGTGGATGCGAATCATCGCCACCTTGATGATGTCCGCGTTCGACCCCTGCATCACGAAGTTCACGGCGAGCCGCTCTCCCAGAGAACGCGTCTGCCGGTTCGAGGCGCGCAGCTCCGGCACCGGACGACGGCGTCCCAAGAGCGAGGTCGCGTACCCGTCGCGCGTCGCCTGCTCGATCGTCCGCTGGATGAAGTCCTGCACGAGCGGGAAGCGCGCCAGGTACGCGTCGATGTACGCCTGCGCCTCCTCCCGCGGGATCTCGAGGTTCTCCGAGAGCCCGAACGCCGAGATCCCGTAGACGATTCCGAAGTTGATCATCTTCGCGATCGAGCGCTGCGCCGTCGTCAGCTGCGCCGGGTCGACGCCGAGCACCTCGGCCGCGGTCGCGCGATGGATGTCCTCGCCGCGCGCGAACGCCTCGCGCAGCTTCGGCTCGCCGGACACGTGCGCGAGGATCCGCAGCTCGATCTGCGAGTAGTCGGCCGACACGAGCTGGTGGTCGCTCTCCGCGACGAACGCCGATCGGATCTCCCGCCCGAGCTCGGTCCGGATCGGGATCGACTGGAGGTTCGGGCTCGTCGTCGAGAGGCGCCCCGTCGAGGCGACGGTCTGGTTGAACGTCGTGTGGAGCCGGCCGTCGCGGTCGGCGATCAGGCCCGGGAGCGGCTCGAGGTACGTGTTCAGCAGCTTCGAGTACTCGCGCCACTCCTCGAGCACGCCGACGAGCTCGTGCTCGCCGCGGATCGACCGCAGCACCCGAGTGTCCGTCGAGTAGCCGGTCTTCCCCTTGCGGCCAGGCGTGAGCCCGAGCTTCTCGAACAGGATCCGCGCGACCTGCTGCGTCGAGCCGAGCATGAACTCCTCGCCCGCGAGCTCGTACGCCCGCGCCTCGAGCTCCTCGAGCCGGTCGTGGAGGCGAGCCGTGATCTCGCC
>Ga0081539_10004894_pt1 | contig 14288 bp, 16 predicted proteins | sample TabmetS4T2R2_FD_71023 | JGI IMG/M metagenome (GOLD analysis project Ga0081539, IMG submission 71023) | Tabebuia heterophylla rhizosphere microbial communities from the University of Puerto Rico - S4T2R2 | ecosystem: Host-associated > Plants > Roots > Rhizosphere ...
CGGGGAGCGGTCCCGCGGCGGTGGCGAGCGTCGCCGCCACCGCCGCCCCTCGTGTCATCGCCGTGAGGGTATCCGCGCTAGGGTGATCGTTGCAGGGGAGCCCGGACGGGCTGAGAGGCGAGCCCCGTCGTGCGCCATCGCACGACGGAGCTCGCGACCCTTCGAACCTGATCCGGGTCGTACCGGCGGAGGGAGCATCGGATGTCGAGCGACCACGCATCGATCGAGGCTCCGCCGAGCATCGCCCCCATCCCGCTCGATCGCCGATCGCTCTCCGCGCTCGACGTGGGGGTCCTGTGGAACGATCTGTCGCTCGGGCTGCTCGTCCTGCTGACGGGAGGGTTCCTCGCCTACGGGCTGAGCGTCCCCGGTCTCGTCGGGGCGATCCTGGTCGGGACCCTCCTCGGATGCTTGCCGCTCGCCGCCTTCGCGCTCGCCGGCGCGCGGGAGGGGGTCCCGAGCATGGTGCTGTTCCGGCCGGCCCTCGGACGAGCGGGGTCCGTGCTTCCGTCGTTGCTCAACGTCGCTCAGCTCCTGGGATGGACGGCGGTGGAGTTCTGGGCGATGGCCCTGCTCGCGGACGCCCTCGCGTCCGATCTCGTCGGGATCGACGTTCCGTCCGTGTGGCTAGCCGTCGTCGCGGCCGGATGCACGATCCTCGCGCTCGGCGGGCCGGTGCTCGTCGTGAAGCGTTTCCTCGAGCGGTTCGGGACGTGGATCGTCCTCGGGAGTGGCGTCCTCCTCACGTTCGCGATCCTGACGGGTGAGCCGGACCCCGCCCACGGGGTGCTCACGCCGGCCGTGGCGCCGATCCCGTTCTGGCTGGCGGTCGATCTGGTGATCGTGATGCCCGTTTCCTGGCTGCCCCTGATCGCCGACTCCACGAGGTTCGCGCGAGCCGAGCGAGGGACGTTCGCCGCGACGCTCGTCGGCTACGGACTCGGGAACGCGTGGTTCTATGTCCTCGGCGCTCTGATCGTGCGCGAGCTCGCCGTCAGCACCAACGACCTCGAGGGACTCGCCGGCACGATCGGCACGCTCACCGGTGGAGCCATCCTGCTCGTCGGACTCCTGATCGGAGAGGCGCCGAACGCGTTCGCGAACGTGTACTCGGCGGCGGTCTCGGCGCTGAACGTTCGGCCGGGCTCGTCCCAACGAGCGCTCACGATCGCGACCGGAGCGATCGCGTTCCTCCTCGCCCTCGCCGTGACGATCGAACGCTACGAGGTGTTCCTGTTCCTGATCGGGTCGGTCTTCGTCCCCTTGGCGGGGGTGTTCCTCGCGGACTACTTCGTGCTCGCGCGAGGCCGGTACGGCCCCGTTCAGATGTTCGGCGCCTCCGCGGAGAGCGTCCGATGGCGGACGCTCGTCCCGTGGGTCGCGGGGTTCATCGTCTACCACTGGAGCGTCCCGACCGGCCCCACCGGGTGGATCGCAGCCGTCCGGACGGCCTTCACGTCGTTCGGCCTGCCCTTCCCGCTCCTCGACTCGCGATTCGGGGCGAGCCTTCCCAGCTTCGGGGTCGCCTTCGCGCTGGCGCTGCTCGTGTTGCGGAGGCGGCCGCGGAGCTAGGCGGGCGGTGGGGCCGTCACGACGAGGACGACGGCGGGCTCCTCGGAGGCGTTGCGGATCGTCAGCACCTCCCCCGCGGGGACGGCGACCGACTCCCATCGGTCCATCCGACCGCGTTCCTTCCCCACCTGGGTCGCGATGCGTCCCGCCAGCACGACGACGAGTCCGTCGGCGCGATCGTCGCGGAGCGGGCCCACCCCTTGCGAACCCTGCAGACAGATCACCTCCGACCACAGCCGCTCGGCCTCGACCAGCGTCGTTCGCCGCGGTTCGTCGTCCGAGAAGCGGACGAGATCGCGGATGTCGACGGTCTCCACGAACGCGCAGGGTAGCGGTGCCCGGGATGCACCGGAGGGCTACACTGCCGCGTTCGCCGTCGTCCCGAAGGGGGATGCCCGCTGTGACCACGATCGCGTTCTCCACCGAGCGCCCCGCCGCCGTGAAGACCGGGGTGCTCGTGGTGCCCGTCTTCCAGGGACCCAAGGTCGGACCCGGAGCGGACGACCTCGGTCTCGACCGAGCCTTCCGGGATGCGAAGCTCACGGGCAAGAAGGGCGAATCGCTCCTCCTCACCCGACGCGACGGCGATCGGTTCGCGGCGAAGGCCGTCCTGCTGGTCGGCGTCGGGAAGGCCAAGGAGTTCGACGTGATCGCGATGCGCCGGGCGCTCGGACGGGCGGCGGGGTCCGTCGGGCGATTCGGTCAGGCCGCCACCACCTTCGCGCTGGCGGTGAACGGCGACGCCGGCGAGGCGGCCCAGGCGGCGGCGGAAGCGCTCGCTCTCGCGGACTACCGCTTCGACCGGTACAAGTCCGAGGAGGACGGGCACCGGCTGTCCAAGATCACGGTGCTGGGGTCCGAGTCCAAGGCAGGCCGCGAGGCCGTGCGGCGCGCCGAGGTGATCGCCGACGCCGTGGGGTGGGCGCGCGACCTCGTGAACACGCCGGCGGGCGATCTCCCGCCGGCCGAGCTGGCGCGCGAGGCGCAGCGGATGGCCAAGGCCGAGGGCCTCACCTGTCGGGTGACGACCGACGCGCAGCTCAAGCAACGCGGGTTCGGCGGCATCATCGGCGTCGGGCAGGGCAGCGTGAACCCGCCCCGCCTGATCGAGCTGGAGTACCGGGGCGGCGGACGCGGGCGCCCGATCGCGTTGAGCGGCAAGGGGATCGTCTTCGACTCCGGCGGGCTGTCGATCAAGGACGCGAAGGGCATGGAGTCGATGAAGATCGACATGGGCGGCGCGGCGTCGATCCTCGCGACGATGAAGGCGATCGCCCGCCTGAAGCCGAGGATCGACGTGATCGCCGCGATCCCGTCCGCGGAGAATATGCCAAGCGGGTCGGCGCAGAAGCCCGGAGACGTGATCCGGCACTACGGCGGGAAGACCTCGGAGGTCCTGAACACCGACGCCGAGGGCCGGTTGATCCTGGCCGACTCGCTGGCGCTGCTCGCGGAGAAGCGACCCGCGTGCATCGTCGACACCGCCACGCTCACCGGCGCGGCGATGATCGCCCTCGGGACCGACGTCGGCGCCGCGATCGGCAACGACGACGGGCTCGTGCAGGAGATCGTCGACGCGGGACGAGCCGTCGGAGAGCCGCTGTGGCCGCTCCCGCTCTACCGGGACTACCGCTCGTTGATCGATTCGACGGTGGCCGACGTCAAGAACGTCGGCGGCGACCGATGGGGCGGCGCGATCACCGCGGCGCTGTTCCTGGCGGAGTTCGTCGGGGACGTGCCCTGGGTGCACCTCGACATCGCCGGGCCGACGTTCACCGAGAAGGGTCACGACCTCGGACCGAAGGGCGCGACCGGGTTCCCCGTCCGGGCGCTCGTCCGGTTCGTGCTCGATCGCGCCGCGTGACCCACGAGGACCGCGAACCGCGGACCGGGCCGGTCCTCGGGATCTTCGCCCATCCGGACGACGCGGAGATCGCGGCCGGCGGCACGCTCACGAAGTGGGCCGCGGCCGGCCGCGAGGTCCATCTGCTCGTCCTCACGAACGGCGACCGCGGGTCCCAGGATCCGGCGCTCGATCGCGCGGACCTCGCCGCGACTCGCGTTCGGGAGACCGAGGCCGCCGCCGAGGCGATGGGGCTCGCCAGCGTCCTGGTGGGGTCGATCCCGGACGGCGAGCTCGAGAACACCGCCGCCGTCCGCGAGCCCGTCGTCCGGCGTCTGCGGGAGCTCCGGATCGAGACCGTCGTCACGGTCGATCCGACCGCCGTCTTCTTCGAGAACCGGTACTACAACCACTCCGATCACCGGATGGCGGGGTGGGTGGCGCTCGATGCGTGCTTCCCGGGAAGCGGCAACCCGCACTTCTTCGCCGAACACCTCCGCGACGGTCTCGAGCCGCGGGACGTGCTGGACCTGTGGCTCGGCTGGACGAACGAGCCGAACCACCAGGAGGACATCACGGGTCTGTTCCGCGCGAAGGTCGACGCGCTGGCGAAGCACGAGAGCCAGCTCGAGGAGGGCATCGCGTTCTTCGAGGACTTCCTGGGCCGCGACGCCGCGGAGGCCGGCGCGAAGATCGGCGTCGAGCACGCCGAGGAGTTCCGGGTCCTCGATCTCAGCTGATCGATCCGCCCCCGGGCGGTCCGCGCCGCTTTGCGCTGTTGCGTCGAGAGGCATAGGGTCGTGCCCTGCCACGAGGGGGGTGGAGCATGCGGATCGCGCGATCGACCACGTGCGCGACGATCGCGGTCACGCTCGTGTTGGCGGGGTCGTCGGCGATCGCCGCGACACCGGAGCGGGTGATCGCGACGAGCGCCTACGAGTACGAGCCCGCGGCGTCGGCGGATGCCGTCGCGTGGGTCGTCTGGACCGGCAAGAAGCACGTCGCGAGGGTGCGAACGACGGACGGAACGTTCCGGGTGAACGCCGCCGGCACCGAGGGCTACCTCGGCGGCATCGATGGGTCGACCCTCGTCTACCAGCAGTTCTCGTTCCTCAACGGGACGTCCGACATCTACTCCTTCGACCTCGTCACGCACGCTCGGACGAAGATCGTCGCGCCGGTCAGCACCCGACGGTGGGAGTACGACGCCAGCATCTCGGGGGAGTGGATCATGTTCGCGCGCTGGTTCAGGACCGAGGATCGCAAGGTGCTCCTGTACAACACCACGACGGCCGAGCTGCGGACGATCGCGACCTCGTCGGGAGCGCGGCGGTCGCTCCGCGTCGGGCAGGTCGCGGGCGGGTACGCGACGTTCGACCGGATCACGTACGGTCGCGGCGGCGGGTTGACCTCCTGCGAGGTCTTCCGATACGAGATCGCCGCCGATTCGGCCGTCCCGATCGCGAACCCGAACGGCCGCTGCCAATACGGTTCGTCGGTGACGAGCGACGGCACCGTCTTCTACGGACGGAGCGGGTTCGTCTGCGGGCGGAACGCCACGCTCCGCAAGCTTCCTCTCGGGGGGTCGGCGGAAACGCTGATCGACTTCGCGGACGGGCGCGACTTCACGTCCAGCTACGCCCTCGACAACCTGGACGGGACCGCCGACGTGTACTACGACCCCGCTCGATGCGGTGGCGACAGCAACGTCGCGAAGATCGTCGGGGTGTAAGGGGGCGACGTCCCGCGATCTGATCGCGGCGCCTAGTCGGGGACCGACCCCACGGCGAGGATCACGTCGCGGAAATCGTTCAGCGGATCCGGGAACCGGTCGGCGAACGTCGCCTGGGCGCGCTCCATCAACGACGACCACCCGTCCTCGCCCAGCATCTGGTGGACGAACCGGCCGACGGCCCACGTCCCGAGCCCCTCGACGAGCTCCTCGCGCGGGTAGGTCCACCGGTAGCGACGCCGCTGGGCCCGGATGTGGCGGAAGCCCGCGTCGCGGAGCACCTCCTCGACCGCGTCCGGATGCTTGTAGCGATCGTGCCCCGGTGCCGCCGCGCCGTACGCGGGCTCCAACATCTCGCGGGGGACCACGCGCTCGACGAGCTCGAGCCAGGCCTCCTGGAAGGCATCATCTCCGTCCGCCCAGCTCGTGAAGCCGACGCGTCCGCCGGGCCGCAGCACGCGGACGATGTCGAAGAGCGCGGTGTCGACCTTCGCGAAGTGGGCCAGCACGAAGTTTCCGATCACGACGTCGAACGAAGCGTCGCGGAACGGCAGATCGACCACCTCGGCGGCGAGGAGGCGGAGCTCCGGGCGCCCCCGGAGACCGGTCGAGAGCATCGGGACGGAACGATCGATGCCGACGGCGCGGGCGCCCGACTCCGCCGCGGCCGAGGCGCCCACGCCGGTGCCGGCGCCGACGTCCAGCACGCGATCGTCGGCGCCCACGAGGAGCTCGCCCACGAGGTCGCGCGCCGCCTCGGCGAACCGCGGCGCGTGCACCCGTCCGTAGACGTCGGCCACCGCGTCGTACGAACGCCAGTCGCCCACGGCGGCAGCCTAGCCGGTGCCCGGCGAACGTCCTGAGGAGCGCCGATACACTCGCGCGCGATGCGAGGGCGCCGGCCGTGACGGGGGTCGCGGGCGTGATGGCGTTGGTCCTGGCGGAGGCCGTCGCCGGTTCGACCGTCTTCCTCTGGCTCACGCCGCTCTGGGGAGAGGTGAAGCCCGGCTTCTTCGCGCTCGTCGGCTCGGTCGTCACCGTCCTCGCCGTGGGGGCGTGGTTCTCCGTCGCCTCGGCGGTCGTCGATGCCTACGGGCCCGGGGATCTGCTCCGCGCGACCACGATCGCCGCCACCGCGGCGTCGGCGGTCTCGACGCTCCTGCTGTTCGCACGGCAGCGGACGGTCGCCCGGGTGGTGGGTGTGCTCAGCGTCCCGCTGTGGCTCGCGGTCCTCGCGTCGATGGGCGGCGCCGGCCGTCAGTCGCTCGGCCTCTCGCTGTTCCAGCTGGCGGCCGGGGCCGCCCTGCTGGGCGCCACCACCGACGGCCTGCTGCTCGGACACTGGTACCTCACCGACCGTCGGCTCACCCGCCGGCCGATCGAACGAACGACCACGATCCTCCTGGTCTCGGTCGTGGTCGCGGCCGTCGCGGTGATCACCGCCGGGTTCTCGGGCGTCGAGGTCGCGACGTCGATCAACCCGCTGTTGACGGCGGGAGCGCTGGCTCCGTGGATCGCCTTGGGGATGATCGCCGCGACGGCGCTGATCGCGGTGCTGGTGAAGGCCGCGCTGCGCGGCGAGCGCGCCTCCGCGGTGCAGTCGGCCACGGGCTTCTACTACCTCGCCGTCGTGACGGCGTTCACGGCCGAGGTCGCCGTCAAGACGAGGTTCCTCGACACCGCACTCGGTGCTCGGGCCACGTGACCGGCCCGATCGTGGTCGCCGGGGTCGCCGTCCAGGCGATCGCCTGGCGGCTCGTCGCGCTGGGACGGGCGCGGTTCTGGCCGGTCGTCGGTGCCATCTGGGCGATCCTCGGGACCGTCTCGATCGCGACCGGCGAGGTCCGGTGCTGCCTGGACGGATCGGTGTTCGGCGCCGCATCGGTGGGGGTCGCCTCCGGGCTCGTCCTGTACGTCGCCACGCGTCTCGTGGTGGCGGTGGCGACGAGGTGGCCGCCGCTGGCGCGCGCGGTCGGCTCCACGTACGGGCGCTCGGACGAGATCTCCGCGGCCGCGCTCTGGCTCGTCACCCTGGCGATCGTGGTGCCGGGGGAGGAGCTCTTCTGGCGCGGCGTCGCCACGCCGTGGCTGGGTGATGCGGCCGGCTCGCTCGCCGGCGCGATCCTCGCGTGGATCGCGTCGATCGGCGTGACGCTGGCGTGGGCGAACGCGGCGTTCCTCGCGGCCGCCGTCGTCGGCGGGGCGCTGTGGACGGCCCTCGCGGTCTGGTCGGGAGGCGTGGTGGCGCCGATCGCGAGCCACCTCGTGTGGACGGCGTTCATGCTCGCGTGGCCGCCGGCCGGAGGCCGTGCGAAGGTGGCTCCGTGAGCTTCCTCTCGACCGCGGTCGCGGACATCCTCGATCGGGGCCGGTTCTGCGCCGTCGCGACGTCGACGCCCCACGGTCCCCACTGCACGCCGCTCGTGTTCGTCTCCTCCGGCGGGAGGCTGTGGCTGACGACCTCGAGGCGCTCGGCCAAGACGAGGGCGTGGCGGACCGATCCGTCGGTCGGCGGACTCGTCCGCAACGGCGAGCTCGCCGTCACCTTCACCGGGTCGGTGAAGCTCTACGACGCGCTCGACCGCGCGACGTGGGGCGACGCGATCGCGGGGGCGACCTCGATCGCCCGGGCGACGGCCGCCTTCGGCGCCAAGAACGCGCGGTTCTTCGCGGGCTACGCGATCGACGCCAAACAGGTCCCGTTCGCATGGACGCCTCCGGGCCGCGTCCTCGTGGGGATCGATCTCGAGCGCGTGGCGCTGGCCGACGACGAGGGCGTGCAAGAGGGGCGGGGTCGATGGCGAGGCGAGACGGTCTCTCGCGAGACGTTCCGCCGGTCGACGAAGGGCGACGATCCGCTCGGCGCCGTCCCCGCCGACCTCCGGACGTCCCTCGGGGACGAGGGCGACGCGGCCGTGACGCTGGTGGGCGACCGAGGTGCGGTCGTCCTCCCGGCTCGATGGAGGATCGAGGATCGGTCGCTCTACGCGGCGCTCCCGGCCGAGACGCTCGCGCTCGCCGACGCCGGCCCCGACGCCCCGGCCGCGCTGATGCTCGACCGGGCGTCGGAGTGGCGAGCCCGGGACATGGTCGGAGCGATGGTGCAGGGGACCGCGGCGGTCTACGAGACGTCCCGCCTGGGCAGCGGCGCCAAGACCGCCGGGGCGATCGCCTCCGGGATCGACCCCAACGCGGACGCGTTGCTGCGGTTCACGCCGTCGCGGATCGTCTGGTGGCGGGGCTGGTCGAGCGGCAGCGCGCGCGTCTGATGGCCAGGGCCGAGGCCTCGGTCGAGGTGGCCGCGACGCCGCGCCGCGTCTGGAAGGTCGTCAGCGACCCTCGGAACATCCCGCATTGGGAACGACACGTGATGCGGGTCGCGGTGGACCGAGACGAGGGGTTCGGCCTGGGCTCCACGTACACGGTCGAGATGAGCTTCATGGGCGTGAGCGTCAGGGTGCGCGGCGAGATCCTGGAATGGGATCCGCCGGCGCGCGCGAGGATCCGGCTGCGCGGCCCGCTCGACGCCACGATCGTCACCACGGTCGCCAGCCTCCCGGGGGGTCGCAGCATCCTCCGCCACGAGGTCGCGTACACCTTCCGAGGGCCCCTCGGTCGCGTGGTCGCCGCCGCGCTGGCGGCGGTGGGCGGGGCGTCGCTGGGGATCCGACGGGGGACGCTCGCGCAGAAGGCCCAGATCGAGGCCGCCCGGCGCTAGGCGCGTCGGGAGCGACGGCGGAGCCACGCGATGACCCAGCCGAGCACGAACCCGAGGGCGGCCGAGAGCAGGATCGCCCAGGCGATCGCGATGTCCCAATCCCAGAACAGGAAGTCGACGTTCGCTTCGTCCATGTTCTGCAGGAGGAAGATCGCCAGCAGGATGCCGGTGGTGATCAGGATCGTCGCGCCGAGGCCGAGCCCCTCCCGTCGGTACTCGAAGGACGGCAGTGGCTCCCCGTCGCGATCCTCGCCCCGATCGGATCCCCGCCGCATGCCCGCCTCCTCCGGTCGACCGACGACCGACGATAGAAGGATCGTCGCATGATGGGCCGCCGATGAACGTGGGTCGGATCCTCTGGGCCGGCGTGCTGGTCGGGGCGGGAGCCGCGATCGGCCGGGCCGCGCTGCGGACCGAGGACGGCCGGGAGCTCGACGAGAACCTGTTCAAGGCGGCGAACGCGGCCCGCAGCGAGGCGGCCGATCGCGGGTTCGCCGCGGTCACGGAGGCGGGATCGATGTACGCGGCGGCGGCGGCGGCCGGCGCCCTCGCCTTGCGAGGGCGCCGGCGTGAGGGTGGCCGCGCCCTCGCCGGCGCGGCCACCACGTGGCTGGCCCTCCAAGGCGTCAAGCGGATCGTCGTGCGCCCGCGACCGTACCTGGCGGATCCGCACGGGACGCGCCGGATCATCGCCGAGCCGCACGGGACGTCGTGGCCCTCGAGCCACCCGGCGGTCCTCACCACGTTCACGCGGATCGCGGCGCGCGAGCTGGGCGTCGGCGTCGTGGGCCGCACCGCGCTCACGACCCTCGACGTCACGGTCGCGACGTCGAGGGTCACGCTGGGCGTGCACTACCCCAGCGACGTGGCCTCCGGCCTGCTGTTCGGGCGCGCCGTCGCCCGCGTGTGGCCACGCGGGCGACGCCGCCCCCCCACGTAGACTCGCCGCGATGCTGGCCTCGGTGGGATGGCCGGTCCTCGACCGGTTCCGCTTCGGCGACACGATCGCGATCTCGCCCCACGGGGTCGGGATCGCGGCCGGCTTCCTCCTCGGCGCCTTGATCTTCACGAAGCTCGCGACGCGTCGGGGCATCTCCTACGACGCGGCCAACGCCGTCGTGTTCTGGTCGGTGGTCGGTTCACTGGTTGGCGCTCGCGTCGCGTACGTGATCGCCCACGTCTCGGAGTTCCCGAGCCCCCTCGACTGGCTCACGATCTGGAAGGGCGGGATCTCACTGCTCGGCGGGATCGCCGGCGCCACGATCGCCAACGCCGTGAGCATCAAGCGGCGGGCCTTCCGGTTCCGCTTCTTCCAGGTCGCCGACGCCGTCGTCCCCGGGCTGGCGGCGGGGATCGCGCTCGGTCGGACCGGCGACCTCGTGATCGGCGACCACCTCGGCAGGCCGACCTCGTGGCCGCTCGCGTGGACGTACGAGGGCGGAGCCCTCGCGCCGCCGTTCCGCTGCTCCGACGACGTGTGCGTCGCGGACCTCCAGGGGTCCTTCACGCAGACGATCGACCGGACGCACGCGGTCCTCCGCGACGCGGGCCGCGTCGTCGCCGACGGGGTCGGCGTCCATCAGACGGCGCTCTACGACATGCTCCTGGCCGGGGTGATCTTCGCGTTCCTGTGGTGGTTCATCCGGTCGCCCCGGCGCGAGGGGGACGCGACGCTGGCCTTCGGCCTCGCCTACGGATGCTGCCGCCTCCTCGAGGACTCGCTCCGGATCGACAAGCGCTTCGGCCCGCTCACGGGCTCGCAATGGACGGCGCTCGCCGTCGTGCTGGTCTCGACCGCGTTCCTGGTCTGGTGGGCGATCCGGAAGCCACCGGGGCCGACGACGCCCGGCCGCTCCGACGGAGACGTACCGGTCGCCCGCGACGAACCCGTCGCGGCCGCCGAGGCCTGACCTCAGCGGTCGCGGACGTACGCGGAGCCGACCTCGCGCAGCTTCGCGTGCGTGCCGCCGTAGGGGTCGGCGCGTGGCAGGTACGTCTTGGCGACCTTCGTCACGAACGTGTAGTTGGGGTCGACGACGTTGGCGACCGGCGATTCGCTCACCTGCGTGAGCAGCTGGTAGGCGTCGAGCGCCTCGATCCCGTGCTCCTCGCCCATCCACGCGATCATGTCGGCGTGGGCGATCCGGAACGCGTCCTCGAGGGGCCGGGCGGAGCCCGTCGACATCACGTGCGTGTCGCTTTCCAACCGCGGCCACGGCGTGGCGCGTCCCTTCACGAGGTCGATCGCGATCACCGTGTCCATCGCGGCCTCGACCGCGACCCCGCACGTCTCGCCCTCGCCCTGACGACAATGCCCGTCGCCGATCGAGAACAGCGCGCCCTCGACGTTCACGCCGAGGTAGCAGGTGACGCCGGCGCGCATCTCGGGCGTGTCCATGTTGCCGCCGTGCGCGTCCGGGACGAGCGACGATCGCGCCTCGAAGGCCGCCGGCGCGACGCCGACCGTCCCGTGCATCGGATCGAGCGGGAGCGTGGCCACGTGGTCGCCCTCGGCGGCTCGGTACGTGACCGTCCGCGCGGCCCGGTCCACCTCGTAGATCCACACCCGTTCGGGGAGCGGTGGGTGGAGCGTGGCGGTGCGTGCGGTCGTGGTGAGCGATCCGAACAGCGGCACCGTGCACGACGACGCCCAGTCGCGTGACGGCTCGATCGAGATGAAATGGATCGCCAGCGTGTCGCCCGGCTCGGCCCCCTCTACCGCGAACGGTCCGGTCTGCGGGTTCACGAACCGGAAGTCGAGCACCTGCGTCGCGAGGTCGTCGGTCGTCCGGACCTTCCCGCCGAAGGCGTCCTCCGTCCAGAGCTCGAGGACGTCGCCGGGGCTCACGCTCCGGACCGGTGGGACGCCGCCGAAGGTCCAGGCGAACTCCGAGGGCTCCGGCCGGTAGACGTGCACCGCCACGGAGCGGGACGTTAGCGCGCGAGGAGCTGGAGCGGCTTACCGACCTTCGACTTCGTCACGCGGACGATCGCCTCTGCCGCGACCGTGAGCGCCTTCGCGGCGGCCGAATCCGGCTCGGCCACCACGATCGGGAGGCCCACGTCGCCACCCGACCGCAACGAGGGCACGAGCGGCACCTGGGCCAGGAGCGGGACGCCGAGCGTCTCGGCCGCCTCCTGACCGCCGCCCTCGCCGAAGATCCGCTCGACCTCGCCGCAGTGCGGGCACTCGAACCACGACATGTTCTCCACCACGCCCAGCGGCCGGAGGTTGGTCCGCTCGGCCATCTTGCCCGCGCGCTCGGCGACCTTCCGGGCGGCGTCCTGCGGCGTCGTCACCACCAGCATCGACGCCCCGGGGATGAATGAGGCCAGCGAGATCGAGACGTCGCCGGTGCCCGGTGGGAGGTCGCACAGCAGGAAGTCGAGGTCCCCCCACCACACGTCGCCGAGGAACTGCTGGATCGCCTTGTGCAGCATCGGGCCCCGCCATATCACGGGTGTCTCCTCGGGGACGAAATGGCCCATCGAGATCACCTTCACCCCGTGGGCCTCGAGCGGCAGGATCATGTCGTTGAAGCCGACCGGCTTGCCCACGGCGCCGAGCATCCGCGGCACGCTGAAGCCCCACACGTCGGCGTCGAGGACGCCGACCGATCGGCCGGTCCGGGCGAGCGCCGCCGCCAGGTTCACCGTCACGGTCGACTTGCCGACCCCGCCCTTGCCGGACGCGACCGCGACGATCGAGGTCTGTGGAGGGAACGAGATCGGCTGCGGCGCGTGCCCGTGGCCCTCGTGCCCCGCCTGGGCCGCCTGGCCCCGGAGCTGCGAGACGAGCCGCTCTCGTTCGTCGGGGCTCATGGGGGTCAGCTCGACCTCGACGCGCTCGACCCCGTCGAGCGGCTGCAGGGCGGTCGTGACGTCGCCCGTGATCCGATCCTTCAGCGGGCAGCCCTCGATCGTGATCAGGACGTGGACGCGGACGAGGCCGCCGTCGACCTCGACCGACCGCAGCATGCCGATCTCGTCGATCGGCCGCCCGATCTCGGGATCCCGGACGCCCTTCAGCGCCTCGCGGACCTGGGCCTCCGTCGCCACGTGGCATCCCTCCCGGTTCGAGGTGAGCGGGTCTAAGCTCCGGTTGACACGGTGGGAACCGTGCAAAGCCCATCCTACGAGACCGGTCGATGAACGAGCCCGCCCCGATCGAGGTCCACAAGGCGCTGGCCGACGACACCCGTTATCGGCTCTATCGCTACCTGCGCCTTTCCGGTCGGCCCGTCCCGGTGCGGGAGCTCGCGGGCCGGCTCGACCTGCACGAGAACACGATCCGCCCCCATCTCCGTCGCCTGGTCGATGCCGGTTTGGTACTGGCCGAGTCGCGGCGCGGCGCCGCCGCGGTTGGCCGGCCGCAGGCGCTCTACTCCGCGATCGCTCCCGACGGGCGGGAGGGTCGCGACTACCGGCTGCTCGCCGACATCCTCGCCACGCTGGTGGGCGGCTCGCGGACGAGCGCCCGCGCCCGTGATCTGGCTCGCGAATGGGGTGACTACCTGATGACGCGGCACGCGCCGCCGCCTGGCGCCCGCCGTCCCGGGCCGAGCCTCGCCGCCCTGCGAGACGCGATGGCCGAGGCCGGGTTCGACCCACGGTTCCGCCGGCGGGGGGCGGGAACGGTCGAGATCGCGCTGCGGACCTGCCCGTTCCGGGAGCTCCTGGAGGACCATCGCGAGCTGGTCTGCGCGGTCCATCGAGGGCTCCTCGAGGGCATGCTGGAGGGGGCGCGACCGCGCCTCCACCTGCGCTCGTTCGAGCCCCTCGCCGACCACGGAAGCGTCTGCCGGCTCGTCGCGGAGGGTTGAGCGGGCGCCCGCCGCATCGGCGGAGGACCCTCCCCGGTTGAAGTCGGGCCGCCTCTCGACCGATGGACGGAGGTGGGGCACGTCGGGCCCCGTGTCGGCACGAGGAGATCGCGTGGACAACCAGGACGGCGCCGTCGCCGAGTTCGATGGGTGGCTGCGGGATCTGATGTCGGGACAGGGGTCGGACCTGCACGTCAAGGTTGGGTCGCCGCCCATGATCCGATACCCCACCGGCCTCCAGCGTCTCGACCGCGACCCGATCACCCCGATGGAGACCGCCGCGATCGCGGAGAGCATCGTCCCGGACGATCGGAAGTCGGTGTTCGAGGAGTCCGGCGAGGTCGACTTCGCCTACTCGCTGAAGGAGGTCGGCCGGTTCCGGGCGAACGTGTTCCGTCAGCGCGGGTCGATCTCGATGGTCCTGCGTCGGCTGCGTCTCGGCGGGCCGTCGTTCGACGAGATGGGGCTGCCGGACGCGGTGCAGCGGCTCGCCGAGGAGCACCGCGGGCTGATCCTGGTCACCGGACCGACGGGCTCCGGCAAGACGACGACGCTGGCCGCGATGATCGGGCACATCAACGAGACGAAGCCGGGCCACAT
>Ga0081539_10004895_pt1 | contig 14285 bp, 9 predicted proteins | sample TabmetS4T2R2_FD_71023 | JGI IMG/M metagenome (GOLD analysis project Ga0081539, IMG submission 71023) | Tabebuia heterophylla rhizosphere microbial communities from the University of Puerto Rico - S4T2R2 | ecosystem: Host-associated > Plants > Roots > Rhizosphere ...
GGGCTCGATCGTCCCCTTCCGCGCTTCCTCGAAGGTGTAGCGCGAGGCCGCACTGGTGTAGAGGCGCAGGGCCTGCTCGCGGCTGATGGCTTCCGAAGCGCCATAGACGTTTCCGTTCGGATCCTTCCTGGTCACCATGACGTACATGTTGAGGAACGGGTTGACCGGATTGACGGGGAAGTCCGTTCCGGCGCCGAGGCTGTCGAGCCCCATTTTCTCGATCATCGTCCTGGTCGGGATGGCGCGGTCGGCGGTCGCCCGGCCCAGAAACCGCTCGACGGTCGCGGCCTTGTCCCACATGAAGACGTTCTGGAAATCGATACGGACCCCCAGCTTGCGTGCACGTTCCATCTGCTCCGGCCTGATCAGACTGGCGTGGATGAGGACGAAACGACGGTCCCGGATCGATTTTTCCTTGTCGACTGACTCGAGCGCGTCGAGCACGTGGTCGATACCGAGGTCACCGACGACGTGCACGCCGACACGCCAGCCGTAGCGGTTGCAGATCGAGACGAGTTGCTTCAGTCGTTCGGGAGTCTGCTGCGCGATGCCGTGGTAGTTGTCATGTGAATCGGGATAGACGTCGCGCATCAGCGCTGTCTTCAGCGTCATGCCGCCGTCGTAGAAGATCTTGATGCCGGCGAATTTGAGCCAATCGTCGCCAAAGCCGGACGAAGCCCCATTGCCCGACATGATGGCTTCCCACGCCGTCAGATCGGCAGGCGGTTCGGGGCGGAACATCACGCCGGTGCGCAAGGTCGCCTTTCCGGAAGCGGCAAGCTTCTGCAGCGTGCGGATATCGCGGGCTTCCGTTGCGCCTTCGACCGCACTCGTGATTCCAAAACTGTTCAGCACGCTTTCGGCAATCGTGAACTGCCGTATCTCATCGTCTTCCGTCCACGGCGGCACCGCCTTCTCGACGCGATCGATCGCCGTCTCGACCAGCACGCCGGTCAATTCACCGGCGGCGTCGCGCTCGAAGGATCCGCCGCTGGGATCCGCGGTGGTCTTGTCGACCCCCACCCTCTGCAGAGCCGCGGTGTTCGCCATCGAGAAATGCCCGACGGTGCGCAGGTAGACCGGATTATTGGGAGCGACGCTGTCGATCTCCTGCCTGGTCAGGTAGCGCTTCTCGGCGAGTTGCGACGGCGGATGCCACGCGCCGCCCACGATCCACTCGCCCGGCTTCCTCTTGGCCACGAACGCCTTGATCGCCTCGAGCGCTTCCGCGACCGTCTTCGCCCGGCCCATGACGACGACATAGTCGCCAAGACCCGCCGCCTTGAAGTGCGCGTGCGTATCGATCAACCCGGGAATGACGGTCTTGCCGGACACATCGAGCACACGTGTCCGAGCGCCGGCAAGCGACTTGATCGATGCGCTGCTCCCGGTCGCGACGATCTTTCCGTCCCTGACGGCGACCGCCTCGGTCACGGTCGATCGTTCGTCCAGGGTCAGAACCTTTCCATTGATGAGGACGAGGTCCGGTGTGTTGAAATCGCCCTGCTGGGTCGCCGCTGGTGCGGCGCCAGCGAACCAAAATCCCACCGCGACAAGCGTAAGCGCCGTCAACCTGCAGACCATCGCATCCTCCCCCGAACCGCCGTGTTCAATAGGCGAACATTTGTTCTATTCGTTCGAGAGTAGCCCTCATCGCGAAGCGATTCAACGCGACCGTTCCACAGAAGAGAGCGCCCAGGCCTGAATCCAGGCGGCGCTGGGACTGCCTCTCCTACCCAATCCTCATTTGCGCCGCGGGTGTCCGGTCAACCTCGGAAGCAACGTCGGATATGATCTCGCGCAACCATACCAACGCGGGATCCATGTGAAATGACGCCGGCCATTGCAGGGCCTCGCGAAAGGCCGGGATGCGGACCGGCGCGCGCAGCAGTTTTAGCGGAAAATTTCTTGCAAAGATCGCCGCGAGCCGGCGATGCATGGTCGCGATGCGGTCTGTTCCGATCACCATGGCGGCCATCGCGGTGAAGTTCGGTGCAACGACCTCGATGCGACGTCTATAGCCCAACTGGACTAGCGCCCGTTCATCAAAGGATACCCCGCGAATGGGCCCGAGCTGAGCTGTGATATGCCCGAGCTGAAGATAGCGGCTGAGCGAGATTGAACGCCCGATCTGGCGACTTCCCCTCCAGGCGACGCAGCAAAATTCATCCGCAAACAGAGGTCGGCTCGGATGGCCTGCAATGAGATTTGTATCGGGAATCACGACAAAATCGGCCTCGCCTCGCTGAAGCTGCTCGGCGACGCGGTCGCCGAAAGGAAGGATCTCGAGACAGACGCGCGGAGCTAGGCGATAGACGCGCTTCATCACGGCATGCATCAAGACGATGCTGGCATAATCGGACACAACCAGCCGAAAGCGCCGCTCCGAACTCGCAGGATCGAATTTCGGCAGCGAGATCAAATTGGCGCGAACACGCAGCAATATGTCCCGCGTCGGCTTTTCCAGCGATTGCGCCAATGGCGTCGGCACCAGCTTCCGCTGTGAAATCGTGAAAATGTCGTCGTCGAAATACTGACGCAACCTTCCAATGGCGGCGCTCATCGCCGGCTGGCTGAGATGAAGGCGCCGGCTGGCTGCCATGACACTGCGCTCTTCAAGGATCGCGTCGAGCGCGATCAGGAGGTTGAGGTCCAGACCTTCGAAACGCATGGGCTGACATCCATACTGTAAATATCAGGGATCAATATAATCGATTTTTCAAATGCCAAAAACCCGTCGAGAATGCGCTGGTCAATAGACGGCACGCGACTACGTCGTCATTGCGAGCGAAGCGAAGCAATCCAGCTTCCTTCGTAGCAGCTAGAAAGCTGGATTGCTTCGTCGCTTCGCTCCTCGCAATGACGCGGTGAGCGTATGCGCAACCAACAAACGGTCATGCCGGGGGAGGAAGCACGTTGATCAAGCCATGGATCTTCGAATTCATGCAGGCGCCGGCCCCTGGCGACGGAAAATCCCTGTCCGGCGCGATCACGGCCGCCTTCAATGAGGGCTACGCCTTCTGGCTCGAGGCCGAACGGCTGGGGTTCGAAGGCATATTCTTCAGCGAGCATCACTTCGGCCTCTCGCTAAGCCCCTCTCCCAACCTCCTGATCGCAGCCATCGCGCGACAAACCACCCGGCTGCGCCTGGGGACGATGGGACTGGTCGTGCCGCTATATGCGCCGTGGCGCGTCCTCGAAGAGCTGGCGATGCTCGACCACCTGACTTATGGGCGGCTTGAGATCGGCTTTGCGGCCGGAGTCCCGCAGGAACTGGCGCGGATTGGCCTCGGAATGGAGGAGGCGCGCGAGCGGTTCAACGAGGCTTTGGAAATACTCGATGCAGCCCTCGCCGACCCCGTCGTCAACCACAGCGGAAAGTATTGGAAGCTGGAAAACCTCACTTTGATGCCGGGTGTCTTCCTGCAGCCCTCGCCGCCGAAATGGACGACCGTCGTCAGCACCGGTTCGGCGCAGAAATCGGCGCAACGGCGATCGAAGATTTGCACCGGCTTCGAATCCGTCGCGCGCATATCGGAAATCTTCGACGCCTATCGAAGCGAGTGTGACCGGCTGGAACTGGCGGCGGGTCCCGATCAGCTCGCCATCCGGCGCAATATCTCCATATCGCGCGATGCAGCCGCGGCGCGCGAAGAAGCCGTGGCCGCGAAGGCGGTGACGCTGAAAGTCGTGGCCGGTGATCCGCGCGTCAAGGGTCACACATCCTCATTGCTCGATGCACCGAAAGCCGGCGCCGGATTTTCGCTGCATGACGACGACTATATCGCCGGCACGCCGGCGCAAGTCGCCGAACAGGTGATCGACCAGTGCCGCAAATGCGGTGCAGGCCATCTTCTCGCGATCCTGGGCAGGGCCGCTTCAGCGCACCGCCGCGAATCGATGGCCCTGTTTGGCGAGGAAGTCATTCCGCAAATGCGTCGCGCGCAGATCGGTTGATAGCATCGACCGTCGGCAGCAAGGAGTTCGACGTGACATTCGAAACGACAAGACTCGAAATCGACGGCGTCGATACGGTGATAAAAATCATCGGAAACGGCCCTCCCGTGCTTTCGCTTCACGGCGCGGCGACCATCGAAGGACAGGAATGGGCCCGCGGTCTGGCCGACAGGTTTCGGGTCTATCTGCCGTTTCATCCCGGCTTCGGCGAAAGCGGGCCTGCGCCGCATATCTGCGGGATGCAGGATATGATCGTTCACTACCTGCGGCTCATCGCAGCGCTGGGCCTGGACCAGCCGCATCTCATGGGACATTCCATGGGTGGCTGGATGGCGGCGGAAATAGCCGCGGTTGCCGGCGAGCGCTTTGCCCGTCTGGTGCTCAATGCGCCTGCCGGCCTCAACCATCCCGATCATCGCGGCACCGACTTGAGCAAAATCGCTCCTCTGGATCGGGCTCCATACCTGGCGCACCGCATCGAAGTCGCAGCCCGATACTTTCCCGGAGGCGCGCTGGCGCCGCCGCGAGAACAGTTCATCGCGGCAAGGGAAAGAGAAGGCGAGGCGTTGAGCAATATTCGGAAAGCGCACGGCGGCATGGGACACCCGAATCTCCGTCGCTGGCTGAGCCGGATACCCAACGAAACGCTCATCCTGTGGGGTGACAGGGACAGAGTCGCCCTCGCCAGTCAGGCAGACATCTGGGCAAGAGAGATCCCGCGAGCGCGCATCCACATCGTGCGCGGTGTCGGGCATTTCGCCATGCAGGAAGACCCGAGCTGTGTCACGGTGATTGGCGACTTCCTGGCGGGATAGGAAACACGACCAGAAGACAGATCGAGGATCCACCACTTTCTTCCAGGACGACAAATCAGGGAGAGACGAACATGAGGGTCTTTGTGATCGCGCTCGCTTTTGCTTCGAGCCTGATATCGCCATCGCTGGCACAGACCTCGCCGGCCCAGCCGGCACAAGCCTGGCCCACGCATCCCCTGCGCTTTGTCGTCGCCTTCCCTCCGGGAGGGGCAGCCGACCTGCTGGCGCGCCTCATCAGCCAATCGCTCGGCGAAACCCTGGGCCAGCCGCTGGTCATCGAAAACAAGGCCGGCTCTAACGGCAATATCGGCGGCGAAGCCGTGGCCCGGTCCGCGCCTGACGGCTACACCCTGCTGATGTCGTCCGGCAGCATGGTCTCGATCAATCCCCACATCTACGTCAGCATGCCGTTCGATCCGGCGAAGGACATCATTCCCGTCGCCTCCGTCGCGCGCGTGCCCTTCTATCTCGTCGTGCGCGCAGAAAATCCGGCGCAGGATTTCAAGGCGTTTATCGCCGACCTCAAGGCCAACCCGGGAAAACGCAATTACGGATCGCCCGGTATCGGCAGTTCTCCGCATCTTGCGACGGAACTGCTCAAGAAGATGACCGGCACGGATGCCGTTCACGTGCCCTATCGTGGCGCAGCACCAGCGCTCAATGATCTGCTGGCGGGACAGCTCGATTTCGTGTTCGACCCCGGCATCGCCATCGAGCACGTCAAAGCGGGCAAGCTGCGCGCCATTGCCATCGGCAGCCCGCAGCGCGCACCGCAGCTTCCCGACGTCCCGACGCTGGAGGAGCTTGGCCTCGCCGGCTTCGATGCCGACGCCGTCTTCGGCGTCTACGCGCCCGCCGGAACGCCGCGCGACATTGTCATGCGCCTGAACACGGAAATCAACCGCGCGCTGGCCACCGCTGCCTTGAAAGAACGCATTATGGCCGTCGGCAACATCCCCGCGCCAATGTCACCCGAGGAATTCGCGCAAAGGGCTGGCGATGATTCCAAACGGTTCGGCGCCATCATCCGCGAGCGCGGAATCACGGCCGGCAATTAGCGGGGGCGCGTGGGCAGACGAATACAGGTGTTGTCCCGAACCGGATGTTTCTCCAAGATGCGGCGCCCGGCGGCCAATCCATGCGGTGCCGCTACCCTTCATCTCGTTCGGACTGGACATGCGCGAATTTCTGACAATTCTGCTCATCTCGGCCTGGGCAACGCTGGCTCACGCCCAAAAGGCCGATCTCGTCGTCACGAACGCAAAAATCGTGACGCTCGATCCTGCATCCACCACCGCGCAGGCCCTCGCGGTCCGCGAAGGCAAGATTATTGCCGTTGGCGGTGCCGATGCGATGGAAGGCCTGATCGGGTCCGCGACACGCCGCGTCGACGCCGGCGGACGCACCATCATTCCGGGATTGATCGATTCCCATATTCACGCGGTGCGCGCCGGTCTCACCTATGCAACGGAGGTGAACTGGATCGGCGCAAAGACCATCACTGAGGCGATGGAGCGCTTGCGCCAGGCAGCCAAGGCGCGCCCGGCGTCATGGATCATCGTTGCCGGCGGCTGGAGCGAATTGCAATTTGCCGAGAAGCGGCGGCCGACGCTCGCCGAGGTGATGTCGGCCGTGCCTGATAATCCGGCTTACATTCAGCTGTTCTATTCAGCCGTGCTGATGTCGCCGAAGGCGCAGCAAGCGCTCGGGATTTCCGCGGACCAGTTGCCATCAGGCATCACGGCCGAACGCGCCGCATCGGGCGAGGCCACCGGCTGGTTCAACGGCACCATCGTCAGCATCTCCGCGCTGTTCGATCGCCTTCCGCGGCCGACTTTCGAGGACAACGTCGCTGGCACCCGGCAGTTCTTCACCGAGCTCAATCGTCTTGGCATTACCGGCATCGTCGACCCCGGTGGTTTCAGCATCTATCCGAGCCACTACGCCGCCCTGCAAAAACTTTGGCGCGAAAAATCGCTTTCGGTTCGGGTCGCCTACAGCCTGTTCGCTCAGAACGTCGGCGCCGAATTCGACGAGTACAAGAATCTCACGCCATTTCTGCCGATGGGATTCGGCGACGACATGCTGAAATTCAACGGCATCGGCGAACGGATAACCGGCGCCATGTACAACAACAACGCGCCCGATGCCGCCGCCAAGGACAAGTTCCTGGAGATCGTTCGCTGGGCCGCGAAACAGGGGCTTTCCGTCACCATCCACTGGCAGGAAGACAAATCGGTCCATCACCTCCTCGATCTCTACGACGAGGTCAACAAGGAGACGCCGATCGCGCCGCTGCGCTGGTCCATTGCGCATCTCGACAACGCCTCGCCGGAAACGCTGGCGCGGATGAAGGCGCTTGGTCTCGGCTGGACCATGCAGGACGCCATGTACCTCGGCGGCGACCGCATGGCGGCGCAGGCCGGCGAAGCCGCGCGCCGCATGCCGCCCATCGTCACGGCGTTGCGCACCGGCGTGCATGTCGGAGCCGGCACGGATGCGCATCGGGTCGCATCCTACAATCCGTTCGTCGCGCTGCAATGGATGCTCGACGGCAAGACCGTCGGCGGGCTGTCGACGCGCGGCCCGGACGAAACGCCCAGCCGCGAAGATGCCCTGCGCCTGTACACCGTAGGCAGCGCCTGGTTCTGCTTCGACGAGACGCGGCGCGGGACGCTCGAAGTTGGCAAGTTCGCCGACTTCGCCATTCTCGATCGGGATTTCATGTCCGTACCAACAGAGCAAATCGGCGCGACCGTGTCGCTGCTGACGGTCGTGGGCGGCAAGGCCGTCTATGCTGCGGATGCTTTCTCTGGCGCAAAGTGACAAGGAGGACGCCGTGCTCTCACAGACTCTCGGGAAGCTATCCATCGCGGCGATACTTGCTCTCGGCACCTGCCAAACAGCTGCTGCGGCGGAGCCGGATAGCGTCGAGCTCTCCAATCTGGCCGCCTGCTATGCCGACGGCATCGACACGATCGGCAACGGCAAGAGCGATGCCGGAGCCAGCCGCTGGCGGCAATGTTTCGCCGAGGACCTGAAGTTCACCTTGACCTTCGGCACCACATTTTCGATGACCTGCCCCGGAGAGAAATGTCCAATGCCGGCTTCGATGAGCGGCGTTGACCGCAGGGTCGCCGCTGCGCGCAATACCTATGAGCGCGCCGGTTACGTGGCGACCAGCCATCACTTGACGAGCATCGGCATCGAACAATCCGCAGCCGATCGGGCGCGCGTGAGCGCCCATCTGCAGGCCTGGCATGTCCGCAAGGATGGCGCGACGGTCCTTGGACTGGGTACCTGGGCCGTCGATGCGCGGAAAACCGCCGCAGGCTGGCGTATCGTCGAAGAAACGCTGGAAAGCCCCCTGCGCGTGGTCATGCCGAAATCCGACTAGGGCGTGTACTCATTAACCCCGCAATGTCTGCAAATGACCCGAAGCGGACTCAGTGCCGGTGGGCAACACCTGCGTGGCAAAGCGCGCGGAGCTCTCACAAGCACGTTATGCATCGCAAAAATTGGCTCTGCTCGGAGGATTCTGATTTGCCTGACTAAGGGAATTTCTGTAGCTGTTTCGATTAAGATCAAGTGCGCGATCTGCGGTATTCACCGCGAGCCGACATTACGGACTACTTGGATTGCGAGCGCGCCTGATCTCGGTTGGCGGACGTCGATATACTTCCGCAAACACGGTGTTGAATCGACGCAAGCTGCCGAAACCAGCGTGCACGGCAATCTCCGACATCGTAAGGTCGGTCTCGTCGAGAAGCCGCTTGGCCCGCTGGACGCGGGTGGTTTGAGCGACTTGCACTGGGCTGGCGCCCAGGTGTCTCTGGAACAACCTGGACAGATGCCTTGAACCGATCCCGAGGCGGTCGGCCAATGCCTCGACATTGCCGTCATCAAGGGCGCCGTCCGCGATGAGCCGGAGTGCGCGCTCGACGGTTGTCCGTGTCCCCATCCATGCCGGCGAGAATGGCGCGGCCTCTGGCCTACACCTCAGGCACGGTCGGAAACCCGCAAGCTCGGCGGCCGCTGCCGACGGATAGAACGTCACGTTAGCGGCCTTAGCGGGTTTCACCGGACAAACTGGGCGGCAATAGATGCGTGTCGTCCGCACGCCAGAAAAAAACATACCATCGAAGCGGCGGTCCCGTCTGACGCGTGCTTGTTCGCACTGATTGATGTCGAGCATAGCGGCACTCATGTTCGACCGATGACAGAGTCCGAATCCGGCGAGCATCGAGAATACCCTCGATGATATGCACGTGTCCAGCAACGCAGGAGGACGCATGCGCCACGTGCTCGACAATCCAGTTTGTAATGCATTGAATGGTCCACATGCCAATGTGGCCCGGAGGCATAGTTTTGCCCGGCACCGTCTTTTAGACGCGCCGTTTCCGCGAGCGCTGTCGAGCAAGCCCATTATGGTGCCGGCATGACCGCACAGCAGCGCTATCCGGGTTGGTCCGTCGTCTGGGTCGCCTTTATCGTTGCTTTTTTCGCCTGGGGCATCGGTTTCCACGGGATGGGCGTTTTTCTTCAGACGCTTCATGCAACGAAAGGCTGGCCTATCGCGACGATCTCGGCAGCAATCACTGCGCACTTCCTGATCGGCGCCGCAATCGTGGTCTACCTACCGGAAGTGCACCGCAAGCTGGGTCTGGCAAAGTCGACGATACTGGGCGCCGCGCTGACGGCATTCGGAATCGTGAGCTGGTCGATCTCTGCATCACCTTCGCATCTGTTCGCGGCTGCGATATTCTCCGGCAGCGGTTGGGCGCTGACCAGTGGCGCGGCGATCAACGCGATGATTGTTCCGTGGTTCGACAAGGAAAGGCCGAAGGCGATCGGTCACGCCTTCAATGGCTCTAGTTTTGGCGGCGTGATATTCGCACCACTGCTTGTCGCCATGATCTCGCAACTCGGCTTCCCGCAAACCGCGCTCATCGTTGGCAGCTCGATGGTATTGCTCGTTGCGCCGCTCGCCCATCGATGGCTGCGTCACGGTCCAGAGCAGCCGAGCTTGGCCGCAGACGGCATGCCGGGTGGTGCGGCCGCGACCTCGGGTGCGGGGAACTCCGTTCGATCATCACGTCGCGTCCTTATGAACTCACGCGCATTCGTGACGCTCACAGCGGCGTTCGCGTTGGCTCTATTCGCCCAAGTCGGCGTGCTGTCCCACCTGCTGCCGCGCTTGTCGACCATCTTGGAAGCCAGCGGAGCGGCCATTGCAGTTAGCGTTACGACGCTATCGGCCGTCGCGGGACGCATGCTGCTGGCGAGACTGATCGGGAACAACGACCGACGATATGCGGCCTGCGCCAATTTCCTCGTGCAGACCATCGGCGTCAGCATACTTTGCGTAGCCGATGCGGCGCCAATGCTCCTGCTGGGTTGTGTGCTCTTCGGCCTTGGCGTTGGCAATGTGGTATCGATGCCTACACTGATCGCCCAACAGGAGTTTCGAGCGGCCGACGTCGGCACCGTCGTCGCACTCGTCGTTGCCATCAATCAGGCGGTCTTCGCCTTGGCGCCGGCAATCTTAGGCGCTGTGCGTGATTTCGCGTCTAGCTACACTGCGTCGTTTGCCATGGCGGCGGCCATTCAAGTCGCGGCGGCCGGTGTTGTGCTGATTGGTCGTAACGGGATGTCAGCTGATCGCGGACCTGGCTGAGGTGTTGCAGCAATCAGCTCAAAAACCAAATCGTTACCTATCCAAAAACAAGAGGAACCGAGAGATGCGTATTCTCATCGTTGGCGCCGGAGCCATTGGTGGATATTTCGGCGGCAGGATGCTGCAAGCCGGCCGCGACGTCACTTTTCTCGTGCGGCCGCGCCGTGCCGCGGAGCTTGCCGCCGCAGGCCTCGTGATCAAGAGCCCGAACGGCGACGTAACGCTGAAGGATCCGCCTGTCGTCCAGGCCGACACCATCAAGGACAAGTTTGACGCGGTGCTTTTGAGCTGCAAGGCTTACGACCTCGACGATGCGGTCAAGTCGTTCGCGCCGGCGATAGGCGAGAGGACCGCGATCATCCCGCTGCTCAACGGTATGCATCATCTGGACGTTCTCGACAAAAACTTTGGCGCGAGCCACGTGCTCGGAGGGCTCTGCCTGACTGCGGTGACACTGAACGAGAAGCGCGAAGTGGTGCAGCTGGGCCCGGTGCAGTCGCTTGGTTTCGGCGAGCGGGACGGCAAAATGTCAGATCGGATTCGCGCCATCGCGGACGTCGTGAGAAGCTGCAATTTCGACGGCGCGGCGAGCGAGACCGTGCTGCAGGACATGTGGGAGAAATGGGTTTTCCTCGCGTCGAACGCGGCCTCGACCAGCCTGATGCGCGCCCCGATCGGCATGATCCTGGCGGCGCCCGGCGGCAAGGACTTTCTGCTTCGCATTCTCGACGAATGCAGGGCAGTCGCGACCGCGGAAGGCTATCCGCCCCGCGCGCCTGCGCTGGAACGCGCGACGGGGATGTTGACCGCGGAAGGGTCGCCACTCACCGCATCGATGTTCCGCGACATCAAGGCGGGCCAACCCATCGAAGCCGATCATGTGATTGGCGACCTGATTGCGCGCGCTGACACTGCAAAGGTTCCGGTGCCGCGGCTGCGCATGGCCTACACGCATCTGAAGGCCTACGAGCAAACGCGCGGCTGATTGACAAAGCCCGGACACTCGCTGTCAGCCACTCTGAAACCGCTTCACGAATGGGCGCGCGTGTGGGCCGAGAGAGACGCATAAGCTGGTGCGCCGACGCAAATTGCACGTTTCTGCGTCGCAGCAAGTCCGGTTGGCAGCACGGCCGAATAGCGCACAACGAAAAGCACACGACGTCTGATCATCCGTGTCCTCGGGCGGTCGCTCGTGGCCCTTAGCGGACTTTCACTCAGGCACCGTCGATGTCTGCTCTTGAGGGCACTGCGGACCTCGCCACCCCGGACGATGCTCGATTTATGAGTACACGCCCTAGGTTTTCTAAGACCCTGTCGCACTATTACGATTTCACGAATGTGTGAACTGAAAATCGGAATTATTCCTTGCCTCGCGAGGCCAGTTAGCGGTATATATCCGCCCAGCCCATGCCACCATGAGGGACGCTTCGCGGTCGTCACGAAACGGGGTGCGGGTCGCGATGGGCCGTAGCCGGCGTTCAGGTGATCCTTCACCCGACGAAACGCTGGCAGCGGACGGCGAAGTCGTGTGGTCCTGGCGCCGCGACCCTGGCGTCTATCCACGCCGCCCCATGGTGGCGTGGCAACGGTGACAACAAAGGCCGCTCACCGGGGAGAGCACGTATAAGCCGTCAAACCATTGCGCGGGGAAAGCCGGGATGTCTCGGCTGTACCTGTAGTCCGTGCCCGCGTGCTTCGGCACACGGGATGCCCGTGTGCTCCGGCGCACGGGATCTACGGGTGCATCCGGCGCCCGGCTTTCCCTGCGCCCTCTGTGAGAGAGGGCCGATGAATCGGCAAGGCTCGAGCGAAAAACGCGCTGCGAGAATGAAAGCACTTGTGCGCAACAAACTCGGTGTCGTCCCGGACAAGCGAGCAAAGCGAGCGCGACCCGGGATCCATAACCACAGGACACAGCTATGCGAAGGCTGGAGCTCCAGCTTGCTTCAACAACGCAACCCTGTGGTTATGGGTCCCTGCGTTCGCCGGGACGACAGACGATGTGGCGCGCGAGCAGTGCGTGACAATGAATGCCAACCCTACTCCGCCGCGGCCTGCTGCTCGATCTTCTCCGCCTTCACCGCGCAGAACTTGAACTCCGGTATCTTGCCGAACGGATCCAGCGCCGGATTGGTCAGGAGATTCGCCGCCGCCTCCGCGTAGCAGAACGGCATGAACACCATGTTCTCGGGCACGTCGCGGTCGGAGCGCACCTTCACCTCGACCGCGCCGCGGCGGGTCTGCAGGCGGATGAAATCGCCGGGCCACACCTTCAGCCGCCGCATATCCTTGGGCGACATGAAGGCGACTGCCTCCGGCTCGATCTGGTCAAGCACGTTGGAGCGGCGCGTCATCGATCCCGTGTGCCAGTGCTCGAGCACGCGGCCGGTGGAGAGCACCATCGGATATTCGGCGTCGGGCAGCTCGTCCGGCGGAACCACCTTGGCCGGCACGATCTTGCCGCGGCCGCTCTCGGTCGGAAAACCCGCGGTGAAGATGATCTCGTTGCCGGGCTTGTACGGATCATCCGCCGGATAGGTGACGGCGCCTTCGCGCACCAGCCGCTCCCAGCTGATGTTCTTCAGCGACGGCATCAGCTGCGCCATCTCGGTGTAGACGTCGCCGGGGCCCGAATAATTCCACGGCAGGCCCATGCGCTTGCCGATCTCCTGGATGATCCAGAGATCCTGCCGGGCATCGCCTGGCGGCTTGATCACCTGGCGCGCGAGCTGCACGCGGCGGTCCGTATTGGTGAAGGAGCCTTCTTTTTCTGCAAACGCCGAGGCCGGCAGGATGACATCGGCGTGGAATGCGGTCTCCGTGACGAAGAGATCCTGCACCACGAGATGGTCGAGCATGGCCAGCGCCTCGCGCGCATGCTGCAAATCAGGATCGGACATCGCGGGGTTCTCGCCCTCGATATACATGCCCGTGATCTCGCCCTTGTGGATCGCGTTCATGATCTCGACCACGGTGAGCCCACGCACGGGGTCAAGCTCCTGGCCCCAAAGCTTCTCGAAATTGCCGCGCATGTCGTCGCGGCCGACCGGCTGATAGTCGGGGAAGAACATCGGGATCAGGCCGGCATCGGAAGCCCCCTGCACGTTGTTCTGGCCGCGCAGCGGATGCAACCCGGTGCCGGGGCGGCCGACCTGGCCGGTGATCAGCGCGAGCGCAATCAGGCAGCGTGCGTTGTCGGTGCCGTGAACGTGCTGGCTGATGCCCATGCCCCAGAAGATGATCGAGGATTTTGCTCGCGCGTAGGTTCGGGCGACTTCGCGCAGCGTTTGTGCCGGGATGCCGCAAATCGGCTCCATCTTCTCCGGCGTGAACTCCTTGATCTTCTCTTTCAGATCCTCAAAGCCCTCGGTGTATCCCGCGATGTACTGGTCGTCGGTCAGGCCTTCGGTGATGATCGTGTTGATCATCGCATTGAGCATGGCGACGTCCGCGCCCGGCTTGAACCGCAAATGTTCGGTTGCGTGACGGGACAGCGCCTGCGTGCGCGGATCCATGACGAACAGCTTTGCACCGTTCTTTGCCGCGTTCTTGATAAAGGTCGCCGCGACGGGATGGTTCACCGCCGGATTGGCGCCGATCACCCAGATCACCTCGGCATCCATGGCAGCCGCGAACGGCGCCGACACCGCGCCCGAGCTCAGGCCTTCGAACAGCGCAGCAACCGAGGAGGCGTGGCACAGCCGCGTGCAGTGATCGACATTGTTGGAGCCAAAGCCGGTGCGCACCAGTTTCTGGAACAGGTACGCCTCCTCGTTCGAGCCCTTGGCCGAGCCGAAGCCGGCAAGCGCCTTGACGCCCTTCTCGTCGCGGATCTT
>Ga0081539_10004896_pt1 | contig 14283 bp, 15 predicted proteins | sample TabmetS4T2R2_FD_71023 | JGI IMG/M metagenome (GOLD analysis project Ga0081539, IMG submission 71023) | Tabebuia heterophylla rhizosphere microbial communities from the University of Puerto Rico - S4T2R2 | ecosystem: Host-associated > Plants > Roots > Rhizosphere ...
GCTCCGCGTTGACGAGCGCGCGGACCGACTCGATCGCCACGTATGGCGCGAGCAGGAAGAACTGGATCGCGACGAGGCGCTGGGCGCGCTCCTCGGCCTCGTGGGAGAAGACGCGGTGGCCGGTGAAGCGCCAGATCACGATCACGCTGGCGAAGCCCTCGATCGCCGAATCGAGGCCGAAGCCGACGAGGGCGATCGATCCGGCGGCGATGCCGGCGATCAGCGCGACGGCGCCCTCGACGGTCATCCAAGCCAGCGAGAGCCACGAGAGCAGCCGTGCCCGGCGGGCGAGCAGCTCGTAGCGCTGGCGGGAGATCGGTGGGGCGAGGACGGTCGCCATCGGCTTCGAAGCTACAAACTTCCCGGCATGAGCGCACGCACGATCGACGAGCTGCTGGCGCAAGCGCGCTCGCGCCTGAACCGGCTCGACCCGCAAGAGGCCGCCGATGCGGTGCGCGACGGCGCGCTGATCATCGACATCCGCGCGGAGTCCCAGCGCGCGGCCGACGGCGTCGTGCCCGGGGCGATCTTCATCGCCCGCAACGTGCTCGAATGGCGCTGCGATCCGCGCAGCGAGCACCGCGACCCGCGCATCGACGGCCGCGAGCGCCAGCTCATCCTCATGTGCAACGAGGGCTACCAGTCGAGCCTCGCCGCCGCGACGCTCCACGACCTCGGCCTCACGCGTACGACCGACCTCGCCGGCGGGTTCCAGGCCTGGCGCGCGGCGGGGTTGCCGGTCGAGCAGTGAGAATGGGTCGATGCACTTCGACCTGGACGACGACACCGAGCTGCTTCGCCGGACGGTTCGCGACTTCGCCGAGCAGGAGGTCGCGCCGGTGGCCGAGGAGCTCGATCGCGAGAAGCGCTTCCCCTACGAGATCGTCGCGCGGATGGGCGAGCTCGGGTGGATGGGGATCCCGTTCCCCGAGGACGTCGGGGGCGCGGGCGGGACGACGCTTCAGTACGCGCTGGCCGTCGAGGAGCTCACGCGGGTGGACTCGAGCGTGGCGATCACGATGTGCGCGCACACGTCGCTGGGGACGCAGCCGATCCACCTGTTCGGCTCCGCCGAGCAGAAGGAGCGCTACCTGCCGGACCTGTGCGCGGGGCGGCGGCTGGGCGCGTTCGGGTTGACCGAGCCGGAGGCCGGTTCGGATGCGGGAAACACGCGCACGCGCGCGACGTTGGATGGCGGCGAGTGGGTGATCGACGGGGCCAAGCAGTTCATCACCAACGCCGGGACCGACATCTCCGGGCACGTGTGCATCACGGCGCGCACCGGCGAGGGCGAGATCTCGAACATCGTTGTCGAGAACGGCACGCCCGGATACGAGCAGGGTCAGCCGTATCGGAAGATGGGCTGGAACGCGTCGGACACGCGGCCGTTGACCTTCACCGAGTGCCGGGTGCCCGAGGAGAACCTGCTCGGGCCGCGCGGGCAGGGGTTCAAGCAGTTCCTGCACATCCTCGACATCGGGCGCATCGGCGTGGCGGCGATGGGCGTCGGGCTGGCGCAGGGCGCGCTCGACGAGGCGCTGGCCTATGCGCGCGAGCGGCGCGCGTTCGGCCAGCCGATCTCCAAGTTCCAGGCCATCCAGGCCAAGCTCGCCGACATGTCGGCCGAGATCGAGGCCGCGCGCCTGCTCGTCTACAAGGCGGCGTACCTGAAGGACGAGGGGCGCAACTTCACCCTGACGGCCGCCCAGGCCAAGCTGAAGACCGGCCGCCTTGCCGTGCGCTGCTCAGAGGAGGCCGTCCAGATCCACGGCGGCTACGGCTACATCGAGGAGTACCCGGTGTGCCGCTTCTACCGCGACGCGAAGATCCTCACCATCGGCGAGGGCACCGACGAGGTCCAGCAGATGGTCATCGCCCGGGCGCTCGGCGCCTGAGCGGCCGCGGCCGCTTCGCACCCACGTGCGTCGTGCCACGCTCCTCTGGCTGGCGCTGTTCGCGGTCTACGCGGCCGGCGCCGGGCTCCACGCCTCGCCCGGCGAGGACCTCTCCGAGCCCGAGGCGCACTACCTCCTGCTCACGCGCTCGATCGTCGACGACGGCAACCTCGACCTCTCCGACGAGTACGGCGCCGCGGCGTGGCGGCCGTTCTACGGCAAGCCGCTCGTCCCGTTGACCGGCCCGCGCGAGCACGGCCAGCTCGAGCCGATCGCCGCCGGCTTCCCGCTGCTGTGCGCGCCGGCCTACGCGCTGGGTGGGCGGATCGCGGTCGAGCTGTGGCTGGCCGCGCTCGCGGCGCTCGGCTTCGTCGCCGCGGCGGCGATCGCGCGCCGACTGGTCCCCGAGCCATGGGCGACACGCGGCGTGCTGGTCGTGGGGTTGTCGCCGCCCGCGGTGATCGCCGCGACGACGATCTCGCCGGATGCGGTGGGCGCGAGCGCGTTGGCCGGCGCCGCTGCCCTGGCGCTCGCTGCGCGCGAGCGCCCACTGGCCCGACTCACAGCCTGGTCGGGCGCCCTGCTGGCCACCCTCCCCTGGCTGGCGGTAAAGCTGCTGGCTCCCGGCGCCGTGGTCGCCGCGGCGCTCTTCCGCTGGCCTCGCCGCCGCCAGCGCGGCCTGGCGGGCTTGGTCGGCCTCGAGATCGCTCTGTTCTCGCTGGTCCTCTTCGTCTCGATCAACGACCGGCTATACGGCGGTCTGACTCCGTACGCGGTGCTTCCCGAAGGTGTCAGCCCGACCAGAGCCCACGGCCTCGCTCACCACCTCGAGCGCTGGCCGCGTCTGGTCTGGCTCTGGGTCGGCCCACCGCAGGGCCTGCTCCTCTGGGCGCCTCTGTGCGCGCTCGCCTTCGCCGCGGTCTGGCTGCTCGCCCGCTCCCGCCGTGAGCACCTCGCCCGCGTCCTCGGCGACCAGGTCGACGTCGAGGTCACCGCCGGCTTCCTCGTCACGATCGCCGCCGCCGCGATCCTCGTGGCGACCTTCCTCGCCCCAACCATCGCCGGCCCCTGGTTCGCCGGCCACGAGCTCGTGATGATCCTGCCGATCGTCGCGGCCCTGTCCGCGTGGGGTCTGCGCCACTATCCCCGCATCGGCGCGGTCCTCTGCGCGGTCACGCTCGCCCTCACGCTGTGGACCCTCGTGACCCCCCGCATCGACGACGGCACCACCCTCGCCCCACCCCGCGGCGCCCTGCCGTGGACCGACCGCTGAGCTCAATCGTCCTGCGGCGGATGGTGCCTACGCCAATAGACGTCATAGGAGCAACACCGCATCGCGTACGGGCGCTCTGGATCGCGAATGTCGAACCATTGCGGGCGACGACCCGGTTCAGAGCCGCTGTCCGCAGCGACTGGCTCGTCACGCTGCCGTCCTGCCCGGCGTGACGGGCGCTCACTCCGACCCGGCCGGGTGGTTCGCTACGCGGCCTCGCCGGCGTCGAAGCGCTCGAGGATCGTCGATGCCGCGCTGGCGGGATCGAGGCGGCGGGCGACGACCTCGTCGAGCAACGAGCCGAACTCGGTGTCCTCGCCCAGGCGCTCCTCCAGGCGCCGGCGCAGCCGGAACGCGCACAGCGCCAGCACCTCATTGCGCAGATTGCGCCTCCGGCGCTCTGACAGCGTTCCTTCCGCCTCGATGTAGGCGCGGTGCTCCTCGAGCTTGCCGACCAGCTCCTCGACGCCCTCGCCGCGGGCGGCCTCGGTCTTGACGATCGGCACGCGCCAGCCGCGCTGGGGCGCCAGCGAGAGGACGCCGCGGATCTCGCGGACCATCGTGTCGGTCAGCGGGTGGTCGGCCTTGTTGACGACGATGACGTCCGGGATCTCCATGATCCCCGCCTTCAGCGCCTGGATCGAGTCACCCGATCCGGGCATCAGCACGAGCACGACGGTGTCGGCGTGGTCGATCACGTCGACCTCCGCCTGGCCGACGCCGACGGTCTCGAGGAAGACGTCGTCCTTGCCCGCCGCGTCCATCAGCAGCGCGGCCTGCAGCGCCGCCTCGCTCAAGCCGCCGAGCGCCCCGCGGTTGGCCATCGAGCGGATGAAGACGCCCGGGTCGAGGAAGTGCTCGGTCAGCCGGATGCGGTCGCCGAGCAGCGCGCCGTGCGTGAACGGCGACGAAGGATCGATCGACAGCACCGCGACCTGCCGGCCGGCCTCGCGCCGCAGGCGAGTCAGGGCGCCGATCAGCGTCGACTTGCCAGACCCCGGAGCGCCCGTCAACCCGGTGACCGCGGCGTTGCCCGTGCGCGGATAGACCTCGCGCACGAGCTCCCACCCAGCCGGGTCGTCGGACTCGACCAGCGTGATCGCGCGCGCCAGCGCGCGCTTGTCGCCGTCGAGCAACCGCTGGGCGAGCGTGGGTTCGGGCATCGCGGCGCCAGACTACTGTTCACATCGGTGAGTTCGGTCCTCACACCCCCGCGGGTCACGGGCATGCCGTCGCACGTCCGCGGCGAGCCCGCGCCGCGCCACGGAGGACCGCTGGTCCTGCTGCGCTGGATGCGCGAGCACCGGATGCTGTCGTGGAACTACGCGCGCCTGATCGTCCGGCTCGGCTGGCTGAAGCTTCGCTTCCGCGGGCGCCTGAAGACCGACGGCATTGCGTTCGTCTGCCCGAGGGTCACCCTCGAGATCGGCAAGGACGCCACGCTGCACCTCGGGCGCTGGTCGTGGATCGGCCACGGCACGAAGATCCGCGCGCACGAGGGCGAGGTGCGGATCGGGGCCAAATCGGTCCTCGGCCAGGAATGCACGATCTCGAGCTTCCAGCACGTCTCGATCGGCCGCGAGTGCATCGTCGCCGACCGCGTGATGCTCATCGACTTCGACCACGGGATGGTCGAAGTCGAGCGGCCGATCCGCGAGCAGGGCATCTACAAGCGCGACGTGCGCATCGGCCACAACGTGTGGATCGGCTACGGCGCCTCGTTCCTGCGCGGCGTGACGGTCGGCGACAACGCGGTGGTCGGCACCTACACGGTGGTCAACAAGGACGTCCCCGCCAACGCCGTGGTGGCCGGCGTCCCGGTACGGGTACTGCGGATGCGCGCGACGCCGCGGACGCTGCGCTGGGGCTAGCTCGCCCGCCGGACCGCGAGGATCGCGGCCATCGTCGCCGTCGTCAGGATCTCGACGCCCGCCAGCCGCTCGTCGCGGAGCAGTGCCTCGCGAACCGGGTCGCCGGCCACCGGCGAACCCGGCGTAAGGTCGTCCTTGACGAGGATGCCGCCCGGCGCCAGCAGCGAGACGGCCAGCGCGATCGACTCGCCGCGCGTCCCGCCGTCGAAGAAGACGAGGTCGAACGGCCCGCGCGCGGGCAGGACGTCCTCCCAGCGCGCGTTGAGCACCTCCGCCCGCGTGCCGGCGAGCGCTTCGCGCGCCTGCTCGTACCGATCGGGATCCGGCTCGACGGTGACGAAGGTCGCGTCAGGCCCCATGGTGGACAGCATCGCCCGCGCGCCCTCCCCGAACGCGGTCCCGATCTCGGCGATCCGCCCATCAGGCTTCGATGCCGCCAACGCGGCCAGCAGGCGCTGGACCTCGGGTATCGAAGAGCCGCCTGCGGTCACGGCCGGTTACGGTAGCCGCGATGAGCGACCAGCTCGCCCTCACCGTCGACCCCGCCTGCGTGGTGCGGATCGTCGAGCGCCGCGGCGAGGAGGAGCGCACCCTGCGAGTCGGCCCGCTGGCCGAGCCCGCGGCGCGCCAGCTGGCGGCGTTCCTGCTCAACCGCACCGACGCCCCGCCCGCCGACGGCCCCTGGCGGGCCGCCGTCGCGGGCGGGGTTCGCGTGGTGTCGCTGGAACGAGAGCGCTAGGGGGTGCCGGAGGCCGCCACGTGGCGGCCGGAGGCGGGTCCCCCCGGCCGCAGGCCGGACGGTCTCAGCGTCAGCGGGCGCCTTCGACTGCCAGCTCGGCGCTCGTGCGCCGGCTGGGGAGAGCCGTCGCCAGCACGCCGATCGCCGCCGCGGCCAGCGAGACCCAGATCGCGGCATGGAAGCCGTCGAGCAGGCCCTGGGCCGTGCCCTCGGACGCGCCATGTGCGTTGGCGACCGCGGTCACGATCGCAAGCACGAGGGCGCCGCCGAACTGGAACGACGTATTGACCAGGCCGCCGGCGAGCCCCTGCTCCTCGGGCGCGATGCCGTTGGTCGCCGCGATGTTCAGCGGACCGTACGCCAGCCCGAAGCCGAGGCCACCGAGGATGAACGTCGGCAGCATGGCCAGGACGTAGCCGGAGTCAAGGCCGATCGGCAGGAACAGCGCGTAGCCGATCGTGATCGAGCCCAGCCCGGCCGCGATGACCCGCGTGACGCCGAACCGCATGACGAGCGGTGCGACGCGCGGCGCCAGCGTGGCGACGATGACGCCGGCCGGGAACAGCGCCAGGCCGGTCTCGAGCGCGCTCCAGCCACGCGCCTGCTGCAGGTACAGCGTGAGCATGAACTGGAAGCCGAACCAGCTCCCGATCAGCGCCATCGCGCCGATGTTCGCGCGCACGAGCGGGCCGGAGCGAAGGATCCCGAGCCGCACGAGCGGGGCCGCGGTGCGCCGCTCGATGGCCACGAAGGTGGCCATGATCGCGGCGGCGATCGCCAGTCCGCCGAGCGTCCGCGCGGAGCCCCAACCGTGGTCGGGGGCTTCGACGACCGTGTAGACCAGCAGCAGCATCGCCGCGGTCACGGTCACCGCGCCGGCGACGTCGAACCGGCGTGCGGCGCGCGCGGGCGGCGTGTCGCGCGGGACGAGGAGGATCGCCCCGACGAGCGTCGCGAGCGCGAACGGCGCCGGCAGGAAGAACACCCAGCGCCAGCCGAGCTCGGTCAGCAGCCCGCTGAAGACGAGCCCGAGCGACCAGCCGGTGGCGCCGGTCGCGGTGTAGATCGAGAGCGCCTTGTTGCGGGCCGGGCCCTCGGCGAAGGTCGTGGTGATGATCGACAGCCCCGCGGGCGCCGTGAACGCGGCGCTGATGCCCTTGACGAAGCGCGTGGCGATGAGCAGCGCGCCATCGTTGGCGATGCCTCCGAGGGCGGAGGCGACGACGAAGACGGCCAGCGAGATGAGGAACATTCGCCAGCGGCCGAGCAGGTCGGCCGCGCGTCCGCCGAGCAGCAGGAAGCCGCCGTAGCCGAGCACGTACGCGCTGACGACCCACTGCAGCGAGCTGGTCGACATGTCGAGATCCGTCTTGATCGAGGGGAGCGCGACGCCGATCATCGACACGTCCAGCGCGTCGAGGAACAGCGCGCCGCAGAGCACGAGGAGCGCGCCCCATGCGCGCCGGCTCAGGTGCTCGCCGCTGCTGCTCATCGGCTGAGGTGAAGTCATGTATGAGCTCCTGTTGGAGAGAGGACTCACGGGCGGCGCCACTTGCCTGCGATCGCCGCCCGGTGTAATGTTCGATCTGCATCGTACATCCTTGTTCGAAAGCTGTCAAACAACTGTGTCCCGGGTCACGATCACGCCAACAGAGCTCACCTGCGAGCCCGATCTCTCCACGGTGGACATCGCCGCGCTCCTGCACGCGCTGTCCGATCCCGTGCGCCTGACGATCGTCCGCCAGCTCGATGAGGCCGGTACGGACGGCCTCACCTGCGGCCAGCTCGACATCCCAGTCGGGAAGTCGACCTGCAGCCATCACCTCAAGGTCCTGCTCCACGCAGGGGTCACCGCCGAGCGCGAGGAGGGCACGCGCAAGTACGTGCGCCTGCGCCGCGACGAGCTCGACGCCCGATTCCCGGGCGTGGTCGGATCGGTGCTGGCGAGCGCCTAGTCGTCGACGTCGACGACAGCGTCCGGGTGCCGGACGCTGGCGCTGCCGTACTTGTCGGCGTGGCGCGCGACGCTCTCGAAGCTGACGTGCCTGCGGATCTCGTCGGCGCTGCTCTTCGACGGGAACGTGACCCTCGCGCTCTCCGCGCAATGGCGCACGCCGACGACGCACCAGTTGCCCTGACCGAGGACGACCACGCGCCAGCGCGTGATCGCGCGGTAGTCCGAGGGCAGCTCGTACTCGTACTCGCCGGTCCTGCTCGACTGGGTGCGCGGACGCGGGCCGGAAGGGGACGCCAGGAACATGATCTGCTGGCGCCCCGGGACCGCGCGGCGGGCGTGCACGCTGCCGCTGATGATGCGCTTCTGGCCCATGATCGCGACCGCCTTGAGGATCACGAAGCGCCCGTTCATGTACGGGTCCGACGGGCACGGCGCAGGACCGCTGCCGCCCGTGAAACCGCCGAAGCGGTGCGTCCCGGCGGGCGCCTTGTAGCCGTCATGGTCGTCGGCGAACGGCGGCCCCTTCAGGTGGTAGGTCGTGTTGACGCGCGGGTCGCGGTCCTGCAGGACGATCTCGTAGTCGACCGCGCCCTTCACGATCGGGAACTGCACGAAGTCCTCGTAGTCGCACGAGGTGAGCGGCAGCGGGGTGCCGTTGGGCCCGCAGTTGTCGCAGACCCAGTTGGTCAGACGGCTGTCGAGCACCATCTGCGCGTTGATCTTGCGCTCCGATCCGCTGTTGGCGGCACCGGCCCGCGGCGTTGCGACCAGGGCGAGCACGAGTGCGGCCGCCGCGATGGCCAAGGCAAGCGTTTTCCGGTTCATCGGCGAGCACCCTAGGGCGCCCGCCGGCACGCCACCTCGACTTCCGGTCAGCCCGTACGCAACGCTGCGTACGCGCGCCGCGGACTAGCTCACGGCGGCGCCGCAGTTCGGCCACGGCGCCGTACCGCGCGCTGCCAACAGCTTGGCCGCGATGCGATCCTGCTCGGCCTCCGGGGCATCGGCCGGGTCGCCGCTGCCGCCCATCTGCCGCCACGTCTCGCGGTCGAACTGGTACTTGCCGCGATAGGTGCCGTCGGCCGAGACCGCGGTCGGATCGCCGCCCGACTCGCATTGGGCGATCTTCTCGAGCGTCGCGTCGTCGGCGCCCGTCGAGGCCTGCTGGTCTGATTCGGCCGCGCTGTCGGCGCTCGTCAGCCCGAGCTCGGCGAGCGTCTGGGAGCCGGCGATGCCGTCGACGTCGAGCCCGTGCGAGCGCTGGAAGCGCCTGACCGCCGCGCGGGTCTTCGGGCCGTAGACGCCGTCGGCGCTGACGCCGAGCTTCTTCTGCAGGGCGCGAACCGTGTCGGTGCTCTGGATGCCGGGCGCGAGCGGCGTCGCCGCGTCCTGGGCGAGCGCGCCGCCGGCGGCGATCGCGGACAGCGCGATGGCGAGCGTGATCCCGGCGCGGCCGCGGAAGATCCGGCGCCGCCGGCGCGCACGCGCGGCCCGGCGCGCGTGCGACGCGCGCAGCGAACGCCGCCAGGGAACAGGCGAGCTCAGGTCGCGATTGGTTGCCACGTTGACTTCAACCCTCCGGTCGTCTCGTCGCCTACGGGGTTAGCTGTCGGGCTCGCGCTGTGAGACGTGCGCTACGCCGGCTCGATCCGGCGATTCGCCCCTGGGCCGTGAGGCCCCGTGGTTCCCCCGCTCCCCGCCGTCGTGCGGCGGGGACTCGGCGTTGGGTTATCTGAGAAGCAGCGCGGGACCTTACCTACGCATCGGACGGAACCACCGCGCGAGGGTCGCGAACGTGCGCAAAGAGCGGTCGAAATCGGGCGCCGAGCGGCGGTCGGAGCGCGCTCAGCTGTCGTCGGTGAGGCCCTCGAGGGGCCCGAGCAGGCGGCTCGACCGCCGCGACACGCCGGGCAGCGCGCACAGGCGATGGGTCGGCGGCTCGCCCGATTCGCGGCGCCCGAGCTGCTCGGCGGCGATCGGCTTCCAGCAGTCGTCGACGAGCTCGACCGGCTCGCTCGCCGCCACCTGCGCCTCGTCGAGCTCGAGGTGCTCGGCCCACAGCCGCACGCGGGTCTCGCGCGCCAGGCGCGCGTCGGCGGTGACGAGGTTCATCTCGGTGTCGTTGAGCAGCGAGTGGGCGTTGAGGTTCGCCGATCCGACGGTCAGCCAGCGGTCGTCGACGATCCCGACCTTCGCGTGCACGTAGAGCCGGTCGTCGCGCCGGCCGCTGAGCGAGCGGATCGTCGCGGCCAGGAAGCGCCCTGCGCCGTCGTCGGCCTCGACGAGCACCCCGAGCTGCCCGCGCGTGTCGTCCTGGCCGTTGTTCGCCTTCGCCGGCAGCAGCACGACGACGCGGAAGTCGTCGTGCGGCGATCGCCGCAGCTTGTCGGCCAGCACCGCGACGATCTCGGGCGCCCAGAGGAACTGGTTCTCCAGGTAGATGAAGTGGCGCGCGGAGCGCAGCGCGCGGATGTAGCTCTCGAGGATCCGGAAGTCGCCCTTCGGGAGCTGGTCGTACATGTCCTCGGCGACGGTGCGCACGACCTGGACGGTGGTGTCGCCGGCGGCCGGCGGCGGGTCGGGCCGCTCGATCCGCTCGCCGGTGACCGCGTACCAGCGGGCGGCGAAGTGGTCGTGGACGTCGGCGACCGCCGGGCCGCGCAGCCGCGCGGCGGCGTCGTGCCAGCCCAGGCGCCGGCGCGCCTCGTGGGCGCTGGAGTCGAAGCGGTCGCCGGCCTCGTCGGTGAGGTCGATGCCTCCGACGAACGCGAGCTCGCCGTCGATGCTGATCGTCTTCTCGTGGTGGCAGTGGATCGGGTGCTCGCGCGGGTCGGGCTCGGCGCGGATGCGCGTGTTGCGCGTGAGCGTGTCGATCGCGGCGCGGACTTCGGACCGCGTCGGGTGGAAGGCGGGCAGCGGGGCGCCCGCCCACACGAGCACGCGGACGTCGATGCGCTCGGCGAGCTCGGCCAGCAGCGCGCCGAGGACGACCGGCGGCTCGCCGCGGACGAGCTCGAAGTGCGGGGCGACGTGCCAGCCGGTCAGGTGGACGAAGCGCCGCGCGCCCTGGAGCGCTTCGGCGATGGCCGGCAGGGCCTCGGCGCCGTCGATGAGGACGTCGAGCGCGCAGCCCTCGCGCGGCGGCGGGTCGCCGACGGCCCACAGGCTGGCGTCGGGCGGCTCGAGCGCTCGCTCCCAGCCCAGGCGCTTGAGCCGGCGGCGGTGCTTGGCGCGCACGGCGGCCTCGATGGCGTCGCCGACGGCGGCGTCGGCGCGGGCTATCAGCGGCATGGGCATCGAGTGCGGCATGCCCGCGAGGCGGGCGCGGGGAACGTTACGGCTCGAGCAGCGCGCCCGCGGCGAGGTGCGGCGCGAGGTTGCGCAGCTCCGGCTCGGCGTGCGGATCGGTGAGCGCGGACCGCAGCGCCGCGAGATGGCCGTCGAAGCGCTCGCGCGGATAAGCGCCGGCGGTCTCGCGCGTGGCGAGGAACGCCCAATCGCTGCTCTGCAAGGCAAGCAGCTCGCGCACGGCGCGCTCGCCGGCGGGCGCGGCGAGGACGTCGAGCTCGGCCGCGCGCGCCGCCCAGGCGAGCTCGGCGACCTGAGGCCCCGACCAGGTCGACAGGTCGCGCGGGTCGCCCCAGGTCGTCACGACGTCGGCCAGCGCATCCGCGCCCGCGGGCTCCGCCTCGGCCAGCGCATCGTCGAGATGGCCGAGCTCCAGGCCGCGGCGCGCCGCCTCGTCGACGACGAAGCGCAGCCAGCGCGGCCCCTCGTGCCACCAATGGCCCAGCAGCTCGGTGTCGAGCGCGCAGACGCAGAGGCCGCCGCCGCGCACGCGCTCGGCCACGCGCGCGACGAAGTCGGCCGCGTCGGCGCGGGCCTGCTCGTCGGCGCGCTCGCGATCGTAGACGGCGCCGTCGTTGGCCCACGGCCGATGGTCGCGGGCGGTGCGGCGGTGCGAATCGCGGTAGGCGGCGTGCGACGGGTAGCCCTCGGCGGACCACACGAGATCGATCGCTACGCGGTCGATCGGCACGAGCAGCGGACCGGCCTCGGTCTGCAGCGGACGCAGGTGGCGCTCGTCGCCATGGCCGAGGACGTCGGTGAGGTCCACGCAGGTGGCGTGCACGCCGGCCTCCTCGAGCAGCGCGTGCAGCCACGGTGCAGTGGCGCACTCGGGCAGCCAGAAGCCGCCGCGCCACCAGTCGCCGAACCGCGCGCGGTGCGCCTCGATGCCCGTGCGCACCTGCAGGCGCACGCCGGCGTCGGTGGCCAGCAGCGGCAGGATCGGGTGGGTGGCCGCGCTCGTCCAGGCGGCGAACGGCGCGAACGCGCCCAGCAGGTCGGCCGGGAGCCGGTCGGCGGCGCGCGCGTACTCCTCCGCGCCGCGCTCGAGCTCGGCGGCGACGGCGTCGTCGGTCGCCTCGGCCACGTCGAGCGCGTGCGAGGCCGGCCGGACCTCGCGCAGGAAGGCAAGGCAGCGCTCGATGGCGCCGGGCGCCTCGAGCTGGTCGCAGAGCACCGGCGTCAGGCCGAGCGTCACCGGCGCGCCGTCCTCGAGAACGTCGAGCAGCGGCAGATACGAGGTCGCGATCGCCTCCCACAGCCACTCCTCGCCGAACGGCCACGTCCCGAAGCCCTCGACGTAGGGCATGTGGGAATGCAGCAGGATCGCCAGGCGGCCGTCGGTCACCGGCGCACCCTAGCCAGGCCGGCCTACAACTTGCCCGACAGCGCCAGGTAGACCACGACGCCGGTGGCGACGAGACCGGCGACGAGGACGAGTGCCGCGATGATGCGGCCCGCCCGGTTCTCGGGGACGCTGGCGACGATGAACTCGAGGGCTGCTTCGAGTGCGGCGTCCAACATGCTCTACCTACGCCGAGTGGACGCGCCAGTTACCTGCAGCTCGCGCTCATCCTCGACAGACGGCGAGGAAGTCCAGCGCGCGGTCGAGATCGCGCTCGGGGCGCAACGTGAAGTCGCGCGTGGTGATCGCCGGCACGAAGCGGCCGTAGAAGGGGGCGGTGATGCGCAGGGCGGCGTGGATGCGGTCCCAGCCGGCGCGCAGCGCGAGCTCGTGCGCGCGCAGGCGGCGGGCGTGGAAGACGCCGTGGAGCTCGACCGATCCGAAGTGCGCCTCGCACAGCGCGCGGAACTCGGCGGCGCGGTACTCGCGCAGGTGCCAGGGGTTGCCCGAGCGCTCGGCGCCCGCCGGCGCCAAGGTCAAGACGTTGGGCGTCGAGACGTACGCGGTCCCGCCGGGCGCGAGCATCGCCTTGACGTTCTCCAGGACGCCGTCGGGGTCGTGGACGTGCTCGATCGTCTGCAGGAACACGACCGCGTCGCACGGCTCGCAGAACCGCTCGACCATGTCGCGCGCGTAGCGCAGGTTCGGCGCGCGGTAGCGCAGGCGCGCGTGCTCGAACGCGTCCGGGTTGGCGTCGACCCCCACGACCGACTGAGCGGTCCGCGCCAGCACCGCCGAGCCGTAGCCCTCGCCGCAGGCCAGGTCGACCACCCGCAGCCCGCCGACCCGCGCGGCGATCCACTCGTAGACCACGAGGTGGCGGCGGTACCAGTAGTTCTCCTCGGGGACATCGGGCAGCGTGCGCTCGCCGTCGAGCGCGAGCGGCGGCACGCCCGGCGGCTGGTCGCGCTGGACGAAGAGCTCGGTGCTCAAGCCACCCGCACCTGCCCGCCGCGCGCCGGCACCAGCGTGACGCCGCGGCGGCGTACCTCCTCGGGCTCGCCGACCGGCTCCAGGCGTGCCGAGCGCGCGATCGTCTCGAGCACGACCTGCATCTCGACCTGGGCGAACGCCGCTCCGAGGCAGCGCCGCACGCCGCCGCCGAACGGGATCCACGAGTAGGTGCCGGGCGGCTCCTCGAGGAAGCGCTCGGGGCGGAACGCATCGGGCTCGGGGTAGAGGTCCTCGCGGCGGTGCACGAGCAGGATGCACGGGGCGACGGTCGTGCCGGCCGGCAGCTCGTGCCCGGCGACCTCGAGCGGCGCGAGCAGGCGGCGCAGGACGATCGCCACGACCGGCCGCAGGCGCAGGGTCTCCTTGACCACGGCCTCGGCGTACCGCGCGTCGCTCGCCACGCGATCCAGCGCGCCGTCGTGGCGCACGAGCCGTTCGATCGCCCACGCCAGCGAGGTCGCCGTCGTCTCGTGGCCGGCGACGAGCAACGTCAGCAGCTCGTCGCGCAGCTCGACGTCGGTCATCGGCTCGCCCTCCTCGTCGCGGGCGAGCAGCAGCGTCGACAGTACGTCTCCGCGCTGCTCCAGGTCCGGCGCGCGCCGGCGCGCGGCGATCAGCGCGTAGAGCTCGCGATCGACCGGCTCGAGATAGCGGCGGGCGATGACGCGCCGCACCACCGCGTTGTCGGGCCCGACGACGGCGACGAGCAGCAGCGGCGCTGGATTGCCGGCCCAGTCGAGCATGCGCCGTAGCGGCTCCCGCAGCCCCCGCATCGCATCGGCGGCGTCGGCGCCCGAGACCCCCCGCCCGATGACCCCCAAGGGGGTCGCCTCGGGGGGCG
>Ga0081539_10004897_pt1 | contig 14281 bp, 12 predicted proteins | sample TabmetS4T2R2_FD_71023 | JGI IMG/M metagenome (GOLD analysis project Ga0081539, IMG submission 71023) | Tabebuia heterophylla rhizosphere microbial communities from the University of Puerto Rico - S4T2R2 | ecosystem: Host-associated > Plants > Roots > Rhizosphere ...
TCTTCGCCTCGCGCAGGGCCGCGAGTGTGAACGGCGTCGTGCCGCTCGCCGCGACCGCGATCACCACGTCATGGCCGTCGACCCGATGCTCGCGGATCAGCTCGGCCCCGACCTCGGCCTGGTCCTCAGCGCCCTCGACCGACTGCGTGAAGGCGCCCGGGCCGCCGGCCATGAGCAGCACCAGCCGCTCGCGCGGCCAGCTGAAGGTCGGCATCAGCTCGGCGCCGTCCTGCGCGGCTAGCCGTCCCGAGGTACCGGCGCCGACATAGATCAGCCGCCCGCGATAGCGCAGCCGCGCCTCCATGGCCTTGGCGGCGTCCTCGATCTCACCGCGCGCCGCGCGGACCGACGCGACAGCCGCGAACTGGCCTTCGATCATGGCCTCGAGCGTGTCGCCGGGCTCCCAGGCGTCGATCTCGGAAAAGCGTGGGCTAGGGCGTTCCGTGCTCATAACGAAAGTTCCTCCGACCTGATTCAACGCCGTTGATCGAAACTCGTTCTCGGGCGTTGTTCCCGACAATCGAAAACCGAGGCGTCGAAATGGCCTCCAATACGCTCTTCCTGGGGGTGGACGGCGGCGGCACGCGCTGCCGGGCGCGGCTGTGTGATGCGGCCGGGAACCGGCTGGGCGAAGCCGAAGGCGGGCCGGCCAATATCCGGTTTGGCATTCAGGAGGCCTTCGCGTCAGTCCTGGAGGCGACGCTGCAGGCGCTCGAGCAGGCCCAACTGACGCCGGACGACCTGCCGCGGATCATCGCGTGCCTGGCGCTCGCCGGGGCCACGGAACCGACGGAGCTTGCCGCGGCCCAGCAGCACAAGCAGCATTTCGGCCGCGCCTTCGTGACCGCCGACGCGCATGCGGCCTGCGTCGGCGCGCATCGCGGCCATGACGGCGGCGTGGTGATCGTCGGCACCGGCAGCATCGGCTGGGCGGTGCTGCGCGGTCGCCAGCACCGGGTCGGCGGCTGGGGGCTCGAGCTCTCCGACGAAGGCAGCGGCGGCTGGATCGGCCGCGAGATCCTGCATCGCGTGCTGTTGGCGCAGGACGGACGCGCGCGCTGGACGGAGCTGTTGCGCGCCACCTTCGACAGCTTCGGCGCGGATCCGCACGCGATCGTGCAGTGGGCAGCGCGCGCCAAGCCGCGCGACTTCGCCGCGCTTGCCCCGCGCGCGATCGAGTATGCGGCGCAGCATGATGATGCGGCGCTCGCGATTCTGCGGCTCGCGGCCGCGCATATCGACGCGCTCGCCATGCGGCTGATCGCGCTCGGCGTGCCGCGCCTTGTGCTGAGCGGCGGGCTCGCGCCGCATATCGTCGGCTTCATGTCCGAGCCGACGCGCGCCAAGCTGGTCGCCGCCCAAGGCGACGCGCTCGACGGCGCGTTGCTGCTCGCGCGTGCGGCGGCGCTGGCCTCGGCGGCGTGACCCATGAGCCAAGACTTCCTGAGCCAAGACCTCCTGAGCCAAGACCCCCTTCCGACGCAGCTCGCCACCGAATGGCGCGAAGCGCCCGACGTGGTGCGGCGTCAGGCGAGGACGCTGGAACGGCCGATCGGCACGCTGCTGGAGGCGCTGCGATCACGCGCGCCGCGCCTGATCGTGACCTGCGCGCGCGGCAGCTCGGCGCATGCGGCGACCTACGGCAAGCACCTGTTCGAACGCCATCTCGGATGGCCGGTCTCGGCCGCGGCGCCGAACATCGCCTCGATCTACCGCCGTCCGCTCGAGCTGAAGGACCAGCTCTTCATCGCGATCTCGCAATCCGGTCGCAGCGAGGACATCGTCACGACCGCCGCGATGGCGCGCGCCTCGGGCGCGATCACGGCCGCAATCGTGAACGATTGCGACAGTCCGCTTGCGCTAGCCTGCGAGCATATGCTGCCGATGAGCGCCGGGCCGGAGCTCAGTGTCGCGGCGACCAAGACCTTCATCGCCTCGCTCGCAGCGCTGCTGCGGCTCGCGGCCGCATGGAGCAACGATGGCGCGATGCTGGAGAGCCTGACACATTTGCCCGAGCGACTCGCGCAGGCCGCGGCGCTCGACTGGTCCGCCGCGATCCCGCAGCTCTCGGCGGCGCGCAGTGTCATGACTATCGGACGCGGCCCGACCCTCGCGATCGCGCGCGAGGCGGCCCTGAAATTGAAGGAGCTCTGCAACATTCACGCCGAGGCCTTCAGCAGCGCGGAGTTTCAGCACGGGCCGATCGCGCTGGTCGAGCCGACCTATCCGGTCGTCGTGTTCGGCACCGCCGACGAATCCGCCGAAGGTCTCGCCGCGCTCGTGACGGATCTGGCGCGTAAGGGCGCGACTGTCTTCCCGCTCGGCGTTCATGCCGACCACGCGCCGCCCATGCTGGGTGCCGATCAGGCCGAGGCGGACGCGATCTGCCTGATCCAGGCGTTCTATCGCCTGCTGCTGCAGATCGCCGCGCAGCGCGGCAGCAATATCGATCGACCGCGTCACCTCAAGAAAATCACCACAACCCGATGAGCGCCGCGCCCGAATACGCCGTCGCGGCGGACCGCCTGTTCGACGGCATGACGCTGCACGAGCAGGCCGCGGTCATTGTTGAAGGCGCGACGATCACGCGCATCGTGGCGCGCAGCGAGCTTGGCGACCGGCCCATCACGGTTCTGCCGGAGGGAATTTGGCTCGCGCCCGGCTTCGTCGACCTGCAGGTCAATGGCGGCGGCGACATGCTGTTCAACGATGCGCCAACCGCGCAGACGATCGCCACGATGGCGGCGGCACATCGCAAATTCGGCACGACGGGATTTCTGCCGACGCTGATCACCGACGGCCCAGCAAAGACGCCGCAGGCGATCGCAGCCGTGGGCGAGGCGATGCGCCGTGAACCCGCGGTGCTCGGCCTGCATCTCGAGGGGCCGTTCATCTCGCCGCAGAAGGCCGGTGTGCATGACCGACGCTTCATCCGCGCGCCCCGCGCCGCCGATCTCGAGGAGCTGACCGCATCGCGCAGCGGCGCCCTGCTCGTCACGCTCGCACCCGAATGCGTCGGTGACGGCGTGATTGAACGGCTCGTCGATGCGGGTGTGCGCGTCTCGATCGGCCACACCATGGCGACTTACGGAGAGACGCGCGCCGCGATTGCGCAGGGCGCGCGTGGCTTCACGCACCTGTTCAATGCCATGCGGGGGATGGAAAGCCGCGACGGCGGGCCGATCGCGGCGGCGCTGGAAAGCCCGGCCTGCTTCTACGGGCTGATCGTCGATGGTGTGCATGTCGATGCCGCGATGTTGCGTCTCGCGCTGCGCGGCGTTGGCCACCCGATGCTGGTCACGGATGCGATGCCGCCGGTCGGCGGAAAGCGCGCCACGTTCTCGCTCTATGGCGACGAGATCACGGTCGCGGATGGCCGCTGCGTGCGGCGCGACGGAACACTCGCGGGCGCCTTTCTCGACATGGCGAGCGCGGTGCGCAATTGCGTGAAGGTGCTCGGGCTGTCGCTCGCGCAGGCGCTGCGCCTTGCGACCACCAATCCGGCGGCGTTCTTGGGCGCGAAAGTCGGCCGGCTAGCGCCCGGCTATCGCGCTGACATGATCGCACTCGATCCAGCGAGCATCATGGTGCAGCACGTGTGGGTCGCGGGCGCGCCCGCGACGCCGCCGGGCGCCCCCGCGACGCCGAGAGGCGTCGCCAGATGAGCGAGCGGCTCATCGCGCTGACCGGCGCAACCGGCTTCATCGGGGGCTACCTGCTGCGTGCGTTGACACAGCGCGGATATCGCGTGCGCGTGCTGTTGCGCAGCCCGGCGGTGCTGCCGGCGAACTGCCACAACGCGGTGATCGGCGATCTCAACCGTCCGATCAATATGGCGGCCGCGCTCGCCGGCGTCGATACCATCATTCATTCGGCCGGGCTGACGCCAGGCATGAGCGGCGCGCCGGAGGAGGATTTTCGCCGGCTCAATGCCGAGGCGACCGGCAATCTGGCGCGTGCCTCGCAGCACGCTGGCGTGCGGCGCTTCATCTTTCTTTCATCGATCCGCGCGCAGGCCGACGTGTCGACCGCGCAGGTGTTGACCGAGGATCTGGCCCCGGTTCCAACCGACGCCTATGGCCGCTCCAAGCTCGCGGCCGAAGCAGAACTGTCGCGACTCGGAATCGACTGGGTGGCGCTGCGCCTCGCGCTGGTGTTTGGGCCGGGCGTCAGCGGAAACATGGCGACGCTGATCCGGCTCGCACGCTCACCCCTGCCCCTCCCGTTCGGCGCGCTCGACGCGCAGCGCTCGCTGCTGTCGCTCGACAACCTGCTCGGCGCGATCGAGCTTGCCATCGCGCGCGAGGCGCCGCTGCGCGTTCCGCTGATCGTCGCGGATCCGATTCCGTTGAGTGTAGGCGAGATGATCGCCGCCATGCGTGCGGGCCTTGGGCGCCGTGCCGGTTTGATTCCTGTTGCGCCGCCGCTGTTACAAAGAGCGCTGCGCCTTGCGAGACGCGCGGAACTCTATCGCCGGCTCGGTGAGCCGCTCGTTGCGGATCCCGCGCGGCTGCGCGCCCTCGGCTGGACCCCGCGCGTCACCACAACAGACGCACTCGCTGCGACCGTTTCTTCATTTGGAAGGTGATCCCGAAAAGCCTGCTTCGCAGGTGATGCGAGGCCTGCCCCCGCACGTGGATGCGGGGTGGAACCGGTTCACGCAAAGATCCTGTTCCATGAATAAGTTAAACTACTTGCCTCACAAACTTGCCCACGCATATTCACATTGTTGGCGAGATTGACCCGCAAAGGGACGCGCGCGAGCGGTTCTCGCTCCTCTCACACAATTCGACAAACAACCAGGCGATGCGCTGCGCACCGCCACCGGGGACTTACGCGGCACATGCAATTTAGGACTCTTTCCGGCCTCCTTGCCGGCACCTTCTTCCTCGTCAACGTCACAGTGGTCGAGTCGGAGCCGCGCGCCGATGCGGCTGGGCCGCTGAGGCTGGCTGCGCTCTCGCCGGAGCAGGCGCTCGATGACCTGCGGGCCCAAGGTTCGAGGGCGATCGCGGCGCTGCCGCCCGAGAGCGAAGCGATAAAAGAGCCGCTCGACAATGCGGACGCGTTCGACGGAACCGGCCCGGTCGATGATGGCAAGGACGACAAGGCGCCAACGCCGCTCGAGCGCGCGCGTGCTGCGCTGGCGCAGTCGAATGCGCCGGCGCTTTCGGATCGCGAGGTCTGCACCCGGCTCGTCGACGTCGCGCGCGCCAACGCGCTGCCGGTCGGATTCTTCACCAATCTGATCTGGCGCGAGAGCAGGTTCGATCATGAGGCGATCAGCCGCGCCGGCGCGATGGGTATCGCGCAGTTCATGCCGGACGTCGCCGACAAGCTCGGCGTCGACGCGTTCGATCCGCGCGATGCGTTGCCGGCCTCGGGTCGCCTGCTCAACACGCTGCGCGCACGCTTCAACAATCTCGGCCTGGTGGCGGCCGCCTATAATGCCGGGCCGAAGCGCGTGCTCGACTGGATGCAGCAGCGCGCGAGCCTGCCGAAGGAGACGCGCGACTATGTCAGCATCATCACCGGGCGGCCGGTCGAGCAATGGCTCGGCAAGCTGAAGGCCGCGGTGTTCAACATTCCGCGTCAGGTGCCGTGCCACCAGAGCAGCGAGTTCAGCTCGGTGGAGCAGGCCGAGCGCGCCGCACAGCAGCGCAAGCTCGCCGAAGAGCAGAAGCAACTCGAGCAGGAACGCGCCGCTGCGCGCGCGGCTGCTCGCGCGCAGAAGAAAGGCAAGCACTTCATCGTCAAGAGCAACCGCAGCAAGAGCGGCACGGCACTGAACGCACCGGCGAACGCCACCGTGACTCACCCGGCGAGCCTGCGCGGCGCAGATAAACGTCTGTTCATCAAGAAGAATTCGCGCTCAGCCTGAGAAACTTCCGCACCGCTCACGGATTGTCCGCTGGGGCACGTTTGTTTGGAGGAAGTCCAATGAGAACGTGTGCACTCGGCGTAGCAGCAGCGATCTTGAGTCTCGCGATACCGGCATCAGCCGGCACAGCGACGAAGCAGCTCCAGCTCGCGCAGGCCGCCACATCCGATACCGGCGCTCAATCGAGCGGGAGTGCTGGAACTTCGCAGAGCGGTAACCGCGGAAGCGGCATGCGTGGCGGCGCGAGCACGCAATCGCAAGGCACCACGACGGGCACGCAGACTTCGCAAGGCGGCCGCGATGCCACCGAGAGCCGCACCAACGTACGGGCGAATGTGCGTGGTGGCAGCGATCGCGAAGTCACGCGCACCTCTGGCTCACGCACGTCGATCCGCGCTCGCGTCGGATCAAGCGATGACACCGTGATCCATCGGAAGCAGGCGCGACGCTACGTCTATAGCGAGCCCTCGACACGCGTGATCAAGCGCAAGAAGGCGCGCCGCTATGTCTACAGCGAGCCTTCGAGCGTCATTGTCAGAAAGAAGAAGCGCGTGCACCGCTATGTCGATGACGGCGGCACCACTGTCGTGCGTGAGCGTCGTCCGGGCGTGTCGGTTGGCGTCGGCACATCGAGTAGCCGCACCACCGTGCGGGAAGGCGGCACCAGCGCGACCGTGCGCGGATCCACCACGACCCGCTCCTCCACCACCTCGGGCGAGCGCACGTCTGGCTCGAGCGGCAGTGCGACGACCAGCACCCGTGAGGGTGGCGCGACCGGCACCCGTCAGGGTGGCGGCAGCTCCGGCGGTATGCAGTCGCGTCCGACGTCGAGCCCGTCCGGCGGTGAGTCCACCGGATCGGGGGGCACGCGGCAGTAAGCAGTAACTCGTAGGGCGGATTAGCCTTGTCCGGCGACAGCCGGGCAAGGCGTAATCCGCCGCTTCTTGCCTGCGGAACATCGATCATCGGCAGATTTACGCCTTTGTCGCCGCATTCGCGGGACGAAGGTTGATCCGCCCTACCCATTCACCATGACCGCTTACCGGGCCTACCTCCTGGACGACGATGACGTCGTCCTCCGGGTCAAGGTTTTCGAATCCCGTTCGGATGCCGAGGCCGTGCAGGTCGCGGCGACCTGGGCGGCCGGGCGACGCTACGAGCTGTGGCGGGGATCACGCCGCATAAACAGAGGCGAAGCCGCGCGATCGGCCTGACGGTGTTCGGTTAGACGAGCGCCGATCCCAACGCTCCTGCGCGGGAGCTTCAACTTCGTCACTCCTCGGCAGGCGACGAACGCGTCACCGTGCTCATGCGAGCTGACGCGGTGCGGCAACGAAACAGCGTCGCGCCCGGCATTTCACAGGAACCGCCAGCACAAGAGTGCATTAGCGCTCTGAAGCACGCGCATAGCGCGAACAGGAGAATGGGGCAGGAGTTGCTCATGGACGACCGACGATCGACAAAAGAAGCAGAGCGCAAATCAGCCGGCCCGCTCGGCGAGCAGGTGTCCTCGGCTGCGGCGGAAGCGCAGGAGGCGCTCGCAAGCGCCGCCGAACCGCTCCAAGACAAGGCGCGACAGACCGCGGATCAACAGAAGGCCGCCGGTGCCGACCACCTCGCGAAGGTCGGCGATGCAGTTCACAGCGCGGCGACGGACCTCGAGCACGACATGCCGCAGCTCGCCGGCTATATCCACTCCGCCGCCGCGACGCTGCAGGATGCGTCCAACTCCCTGCGCACGCGCAGCATCGAAGACCTGGTCGGCATCTACAACGACTTCTCGCGCAAGCAGCCGGCGGCTGCCTTCGCGGGCTCGGTGCTCGCCGGCTTCGCGCTGTCGCGTTTCCTGAAGAGTTCCTCGCCACGCGCGCAGTCGTAACGACGGAGACTTGGCCATGGCCGCACGATCTTATGAAAGATCCGTTCCCGAGGTCCTCGCTGACCTGCTGGGTCAAATGACGAACCTGTTCCGCACCGAGACGCAGCTCGCCCGCGCCGAAATAGCGGACAAAATCGGACAAGTTGGCGCGGCGCTCGGCCTGATCGTCGGCGGCGCCGTGCTGCTGATGCCGGCGCTGGTGATCCTGCTGCAGGCAGCCGTTGCGGCGCTCAACGAGGCCGGCTTCGCGCCGCACTGGTCCGCGCTCATCGTCGGCGGCGCCACACTGGCGATCGGACTGATCTTGCTGCTGCTCGGCATGAACGCGCTCAAGGCAGAGAAACTGGTGCCGAACCGGACCATCCACCAGCTGAAGGAAGATGCTTCCGTCGCGAAGCGGCAAGTCAGACAGGATCAAGTCACGCAAGATCGAGTGAGGCAGGACGATGACTACCAGCGCGCAGCTTGAGCGAGACGCCGACGCCTGTCGGGCCGAGATCGCACACACCCTCGACGAGCTCCGCAGCCGGATGAGCCCGGGTGAGGTCGTCAATCAACTGGTCGATTATGCACGCGATGGCAGCGGCGGGCAGTTCGTCCGCAATCTACGCCACCAGGTCGTGCAAAACCCGCTGCCGATGACGTTGATCGGCCTCGGCGTCGCCTGGATGATGATGTCAGGTCGCCGCACCGAGGCCATGAGCGACCAAATGACCGAGCGGATGGGCCGCTCGTGGCGGGCGGCGGGCGAAGCCGATACCGCCGGCGAATGGCGCGATCGCGCGCGCGACGCATCCGCCAAGATCGGCGAAGCCGCAAGCGCGACGGGCGAGAATATGCGCTCGGCGGCCGCTACGGCTTACGATACCAGCGCGCAGGCCGCCGATCAGGCCAGTGCCAAACTCTCGAGCGCCGCGGCGTCGATGCGCGACACCGCGACCGACCTGAGCCAGAGCATGATGACCTTGTTCCGCGATCAGCCGCTCGTGCTCGCGGGACTTGGCATCGCGCTCGGCGCCGCGCTCGGTGCCGCCCTGCCGGCGACCGAAACCGAAGATCGCCTGATGGGCGATGCCAGCACGGACGTGAAAGCGCGCGCGCAGGAGATGGCATCGCAGGGCTTTGAATCCGCCAAGAACGTCGGCGAGCACGCGCTCGATGAGGCGAAGCGCGAAGCCGAGAAGCAAGGTCTCGCCGCCAGCCCGGCGGCATCAACCGACGATCAACACGCCGAGCGGCCGAATGAGCCGGCGCACGCGCCGTCCGAGAGCCCCGGCCTCATTCCGCCCGGCGGCCATGAGGCGGAGTGGCGTCCGGAGCTCGACCTCAACGAGAGCGATCGTGACCGTCGCTGACGCAGCGGCAGTGGGCGAATAGCGAATGGCGAATGGTAACTAGCCGTCGCGGAGGCTTCGCACGCCAAGCCGCTCGCGCCTATTCGCTATTCACCACTCACCACCCACTAGTCACGACTCACCATTCGCCATTCGCCACTCACTATTCGCCGCAGACTCTCGCCGCCTCTCGTCGAACCATGTAAATTTACGATTCGACGGGGTGGAATTTGGCAATGCTTGCTGCGCACCAGCATTCGATGCGCCTGTTGCAGGGCGTATTGGTTGCTTCCGCCGTGCTTCCTGCCCTGCTGTTCGCCTACGCCTCGTGGCAGGGCTACAATACAACCAGAAGCGTCGCCGAGCGGCAGATTGCGCAGTCGCGTGACGCCCTCACCGAGCACGCGCTGAAGGTATTCGAGGCGGTCGAGCGCAGCCTCGCCGAAACCGACGAGATCATCAGCCACAAGAGCGATCTCGAGATCGCCATGAACGCGCCGCGCATCCATGAGCGGCTGAAGAAGCTGGCCGAGGAGTCGGCGCAGATCAAGTCGCTTTGGATCTTCGACCGCTCCGGCCATGCGCTGGTCAACAGTCTGGAGCAGCCGACGACCTCGATCGACTTTTCCGATCGCGACTATTTCGCCGCGCATGTTCACAACGATCTCGGCATTTTCGTCGGCCAGGTGCTGCGTCCGCGCCCGCCCTATGGCGGCGCGCCCTTCTTCGGCGTGAGCCGGCGGCGCTCATCGGCGGATGGAAGCTTCAGCGGCGTGATCCAGGCATCGGTGGTGCCGGAATATTTCGAAAGCTTCTATGCCAAGATCGGCCGCGAGCCGGGCAGCTATTATTCGCTCATTCGCCAGGACGGCTTCCTGCTCGCGCGCTTTCCCAAGCTCGACCGCGATGTCTCGCTCGTGCCGCTCGGCCCGCTGCGCCTTGCGATGCTGCGGCAGCCGGATGAGGGAAGCCTCTCGCTCGTCTCGTCGATCGACGGGCAGGCGCGTACGGTGAGCTATCTCAAGCTCCCCAATCTGCCGCTCTATGTGGTGGCCGGGCGCGATGCCTCAGCGATCCGAATGGCTGACGCAGGTCAAAGGCCATCTCCTGTTCGGCCTGCCGAGCACGCTGCTGCTCATCGGCGTGATCGCCCTTGCGCTCAAGCGCACGCGCCGGCTCTACGAAGAGGAGACGCGTCGACACGCAGCCGAAGACGCGCTGAAGCAGGCGCAGCGGCTGGAAGCGCTCGGGCAGCTCACCGGCGGCGTGGCGCACGACTTCAACAACATCCTGATGGTGATCGGCGGCGCGACGCAGAAGCTGAAGCGGCTCGAGCCGCAGGACAAGCAGCTTCGCTCGCTCGAGATGATCGAGCTCGCGGTTCAGAAGGGCGAGAGCCTGACCAAGAAGCTGCTCTCGTTCTCGCGCAAACGCACGCTCGCGCCGCAAGTGATCGACCTCTCGGCGCGCATCAACGCGCTCCGCGGCGTGCTGGCGCAATCGATCAGCGGCGATACTGCGCTCGAGCTGAACGTACCGAATGAGGTCATCGCAGTGCGCGTCGATCCGAGCGAGGTCGAGATCGCGTTGCTCAACCTCACGCTCAACGCGCGTGACGCGATGGTAGATGGTGGACGCCTCGTCGTCATGCTCCAACGTGTGAGCGAGCGCAGCCGGTTGCCGAATGGCCTCGATGGCGCGTTTGCCATGATCGCGGTGTCCGACAGCGGCAGCGGCATCGCGGATCATGTTCGCGAGCACATCTTCGAACCCTTCTTCACCACCAAGCCGATGGATAAAGGCACCGGCCTCGGCCTGAGCCAGGTCTACGGCTTCGTCACGCAGGCCCATGGTGCCGTGACGGTCGACTCGAGCGTCGGCCGCGGCAGCGTTTTCACGCTCTACCTGCCGATCGTGGACGAGACGCCGGAGACGGCCTCTCCCTCGGTGGCGCCGGATGCAACCAGGCTCGAGCGCAAGCGCGTGCTGCTGGTCGAGGACAATGCCGATGTCGCCTGCATCGCGACGGAATATCTTGAGCAATGCGGTTGCAACGTGATGAAGGCCGCCAATGCGGCAATCGCGGTCGCGACGCTGAACGAGCAGAAAGACATCGACATCGTGTTCTCGGACATCGCGATGCCGGGGATGAACGGGCTCGAGCTTGCGCGTCTGGTGCGCGACCATCACCCCGAGATCGCCATCGTGCTCGCCTCGGGCTATAGCGAGAAGGCCGCGCAGGCGGTACGCGAGGGATTCCGCGTGATCGAGAAACCCTACTCGGCCGACGCCATGCAGCAGAGCCTGATGGCGGTTGCGGTCCGACGGTGAAGCGTCGCGCGAGGCGTCACGGCTCAAGCAGGTCCGGCACCCCCTCGGGGACGTCACCGGTGCGGAAAACAATTTCCAGCTCCTGATCGTCGCCGCTGCCGCCGCGCGCGAAGACAATGGCGCCGCCGGTCTCCTGCGCGCGGTGCTGCGCCTCGCCGATCGCCGCGACCGCATCCTCGAACTTGATCGGCGCCGCGCCGACAAGCCGATCGCCCTCGCGCCGGAACAGCACGACGTAGTAATTGAGCTCCGTCACTCGGCGGCCCATCGCGCCATTTCTCCAGGCTCATCCGCACGCGCACGAAAAAGACCCCGGCTTGCGCACGGGGCCTCCTCTGGCCAGCGGGGTACATCCGCCCGTCAGGCACGCCGTTCAACGCGCAGGCGGCGAAAAGGTTGCATGGCGCTGTCCGGGCCCTTCCCTTTGCGGCGCTGACACCACAAACTCCCCGGCCCTGAGCCTGACAAAAATCAAGGTCTGCAAAAGTTAAGGTCACCATGAGCTTTCGTTCGGCCTATCGCCATGGCTTCGCCCGCGTCGCCGCCTGCGTGACGGTCTCGCGCGTTGCCGATCCGATGGCGAATGCCACCGCGATCGTCGCGGCCGCACGCAGCTGTCACGAGAAATCCGTAGCGCTCGCGGTCTTTCCGGAGCTGACGCTCTGTGGCTATGCGATCGAGGACCTGCTGAAGCAGGACGCGCTGCTGGATGGGGTGGAGCGCGGCCTCACGGCAATTATTGAAGCTTCGGCGCAGCTGATGCCGGTGCTGATCGTCGGCGCGCCGCTTCGCCATGGCGCGCGCATCTACAACTGCGCCGCCGTCATTCATCGCGGCCGCCTGCTTGGCGTCGTGCCGAAGTCGTATCTGCCGACCTATCGCGAGTTCTATGAGTCTCGCCACTTCGCGGCCGGCCGCGGGATGACCGGGCTCGAGATCGGTGTCGGATCGTTCCGGGCGCCGTTCGGCACCGATCTGTTGTTTGCGGCCGAGGACGTGCCCGGGCTCACCATCGGGGTCGAGATCTGCGAGGACATGTGGATCCCGGTGACGCCGGCGTCGGAGCTCGCGCTCGCCGGCGCCACCGTGCTCGTCAACCTGTCGGGCAGCCCGATCACGATCGGACGCGCCTCATCGCGCGCGCTCTTGTGCCAATCCACTTCGGCGCGCTGCCTTGCAGCCTATGTCTATGCGGCGGCCGGCGCCGGTGAATCGACCACCGATCTTGCCTGGGATGGCCAGACCTCGATCTATGAGAACGGCGTGCGCCTCGCCGAAGGCGAGCGCTTCGGCCGCGCAGGCCAGATCACCTGCGCCGACATTGATCTTGATCTGCTGCGCCAGGAGCGTGCCCAGATGGGCACGTTCGACGACAATCACCTGCAGCAACGCGGCACGCTCCATCGCACGATCGGTTTCACGCTCGCGCCGCCCACCGATGACATTGGCCTGATGCGCGCCGTCGAGCGCTTTCCCTTCGTGCCGAGCGACCGCGCGCGGCTCGAGCAGGATTGCTACGAAGCCTACAACATTCAGGTCTCCGGCCTGGTGCAGCGCCTCTCGGCGACCGGCACCAAGCGCGTCGTGATCGGGGTGTCGGGCGGCCTCGATTCGACGCACGCCCTGATCGTCGCCGCGAAGGCGGTCGACCTGCTCGGCCTGCCGCGCGCCAACGTGCTCGCCTACACGTTGCCGGGCTTTGCCACCGGCGCCGAGAGCAAGGCGTACGCGCTCGCCCTGATGCGCGCGCTCGAGGTGAGCAGCCACGAGCTCGACATTCGCCCGGCCGCCACGCAGATGCTGAAGGACATCGGTCACCCGTTCGGCAGCGGCGAGCCGGTGTTCGACATCACCTTCGAAAACGTGCAAGCCGGGTTGCGCACCGACTTCCTGTTCCGGCTCGCGAACCACCATGGCGGCATCGTCATCGGCACCGGCGACCTCTCCGAGCTGGCGCTCGGCTGGTGCACCTACGGCGTCGGCGACCAGATGGCGCACTATAATGTCAATGCCGGCGTGCCGAAGACGCTGATCCAGCATCTCATCCGCTGGGTGATCTCGTCGCGGCAGTTTTCCGATGAGGTCGACAAGGTGCTCGACGCGATCCTCGCCGCCGAGATCTCGCCCGAGCTCGTACCAGTATCTGCCGGCGAGAAGCCGCAGAGCACCGAGGCCGCGATCGGTCCTTACGAGCTGCAGGATTTCAACCTGTTCTACACGCTGCGCTTCGGCTTCAAGCCTTCCAAGATCGCGTTCCTGGCGCTGCACGCCTGGGAGGATGTCGCGAAGGGCGACTGGCCGGCACACTTCCCGCCGGAGCGACGGCATCAATACGATCTCGCGACGATCCGCCGCTGGCTCGAGGTGTTTCTCAAACGCTTCTTCGGCTTCAGCCAGTTCAAGCGCTCGGCCATGCCGAACGGACCGAAGGTGTCGGCGGGCGGCTCGCTCTCGCCGCGCGGCGACTGGCGCGCGCCCTCGGACGGCAACGCCGCGGCCTGGCTGCAAGATCTTGCAAACGTGCCGCCGCGGTGACGGCTTATTTCAGTGAAGTCATTCCCGGAACCGACGCATTTCGGCGCGGGTCGCGCGCATTGCGCTGCAACGATCATGCGGCGCGCGCGTTCTTCTGACGCTGCTGGCAAGCAGTAGCCCGGCCGGTGTCACAGCTCCCTCCCTCCCCCACGCCGGTCGGGCTGATACCCTCCACAAGTCATGGCGTGGTGAGAGTGCTTGCAGTGAAATCCCAGATAAGCGCGCCGCGCGTTCAGGCGCTCGCCGCTTTGGCGAGCTGGCGCTTCGACAGGCGCACCATGACCCAGTGCACGTTCTGGCAGACCGGGCAGCCGATGCTGA
>Ga0081539_10004898_pt1 | contig 14279 bp, 12 predicted proteins | sample TabmetS4T2R2_FD_71023 | JGI IMG/M metagenome (GOLD analysis project Ga0081539, IMG submission 71023) | Tabebuia heterophylla rhizosphere microbial communities from the University of Puerto Rico - S4T2R2 | ecosystem: Host-associated > Plants > Roots > Rhizosphere ...
GGATCGGGCCGAACATGTTGCGGCCCATGACCACGGCGCCGGTGTTCACCTGGACCAGGTCCATCACTGCGTTGCTCGGGTTCTCCTCGCCCTCGCCGCCCTCGTGGCCGTGCGCCTCGCGCCAGGAGGAAAGCTTGGTCACCCACTCGTGCAGGCCCTCGCCGCCTTCGCCGAGCGGGTGCTCCTCACCCTGATTCGGCCCGGCCACGTAGCCGTCCAGCGAGACCGAGATCTGTGCCTTGACTTTGCCCATCTCAGCGCCGCCCGTTCTCGGCCTCGGCGACCGTCAGGTCGGCGGTCGGGAAGGCTTCCAGGCGCTCGTCCGGAATCGGGTCGCCGCTGCGCACCGAGAGCCCGTAGGTCCCGTTGGCGAGCCGCTCCTCGGCCCGCTCGACCGCGGCCAGGCGCTCGTTCAGGTCGGCGACCTGGGTCGCGTCGAACTCGTCCTGGTAGAGCCCCTCGGAGTTGAAGTCACCCGGTTCGACCCGGTCATCGCCCTCTTCGGGACCGCCGCGCTGGGCGTTGGCGATTGCCTGCTCGATCTGCTCGCGCTCACGCGCCAAGAGCTCTTTGGCTCGGTCTGAATCCATGCCGACACCGTATCCGAGTGCGGCAGTCCTTACACCCGCGCGGCGGGCACGAGGGCTGCCGCTTGAGCCCGGGAGGCGATCGCGCTATCCTGATTGAGGACTAACTACAGAAAGTGGACCTTCTGATGACCTTCCGCCTGATTCCCCTCGACGACGCGATCGTCTTCCCCACCGTCACCGCCACCCTGCCGATCGAAGTCGGCGAGGAGGAGCGGGTCTTCCTGATTCCCCGCCACGAGGGCGAGTACGGCCGCGTCGGCGTCGTCGCCGAGGTGATCGAGCACGGGCGCTCGCGCCGCGGCAACGCGGTCGCGACCGTGGTCGGCCTGCACCGCGGCCTCGCCGGCGCCGCCCAGCCCGACGAGCACGACCCCGACGTGCTGCGGGTCGAGGTCCAGGAGATCCGCGACGGTCATCCAGAAGACGAGCACACGCACGAGCTGGAGATCGAGTACCGCGCCGTGGTCGAGGAGATCCTCGAGCTGCGCGGCGACGACGGGCGGATCGCCGCCTTCCTGCGCTCGGTCGACGAGCCCGGCGCCCTCGCCGACACCTCCGGCCTCGCCCCCGACATCAACTTCGAGGGCAAGAAGCGCCTGCTGGAGGCGGTCGACGTGACCCAGCGGCTGGAGATCGCGGTCGAGCTGCAGCGCGAGCGGCTGGCGGAGCTGCAGGTGCGCAGCAAGATCCGCGACGACGTCGAGTCCGGCGCCCAGAAACAGCAGCGCGAGTACTTCCTGCGCAAACAGATGGAGTCGATCCGCAAAGAGCTGGGCGAGGACGAGGCCGACCTGATCGCCGAGTACGAGGCGAAGATCGAGGAGGCCGGGATGCCGGAGGCGGTCGCCGAGCAGGCCGACAAGGAGCTGCGCCGGCTCGAGCGCCAGGGCGAGCAGTCGCCCGAGAGCTCGATGATCCGCAGCTACCTGGACTGGCTGATCGCGGTCCCCTGGTCAAAGCGCTCCGATGAGCGACTCGACCCGGCCCACACCCGCGAGGTGCTGGGCGCCGACCACGCCGGCCTCGACGACGTCAAGCGGCGGATCACCGAGTTCGTCGCCGTGCGCAAGCTGCGCGAGGAGCGCGGGGTCGAGGACGAGGGCCGCGCCAACGGCACGATCCTCACCCTGGTCGGCCCCCCAGGCACCGGCAAGACCTCGATCGGCGAGTCGATCGCCCGCAGCCTCGGGCGCGAGTTCGTCCGCATCAGCCTTGGCGGGCTGCACGACGAGGCCGAGATCCGCGGCCACCGCCGCACCTACATCGGCGCCCTGCCGGGCCGGATCGTCCGCGCCCTGCGCGACGCCAAGACGATGAACCCGGTGATCCTGCTCGACGAGGTCGACAAGGTCGGCGCCGACTGGCGCGGCGACCCCAGCGCGGCCCTGCTCGAGGTCCTCGACCCGGCCCAGAACCACTCCTTCCGCGACCACTACCTCGACGTCGAGGTCGACCTCTCCGAGGTCGTCTTCATCGCCACCGCGAACCTGGTCGACACGATCCCGGCCCCGTTGCTGGACCGGATGGAGCTGATCGCGTTCGACGGCTACACGACCGAGGAGAAGCTGGCGATCGCCCGCGACTACCTGCTGCCGCGGCAGCTGGTGCGCAACGGGCTGAAGGCGGAGGAGGTCGAGGTCTCCGACGCGATCCTGCGCAGCGTCGTCTCCGGGTACACGCGCGAGGCCGGCGTGCGCCAGCTCGAGCGTGAAGTCGGCAAGCTGCTGCGCGGCGCCGCGACGAAGATCGCCGCCGGCGAGGCGCAGGGCACCGTGGTGCTCGACGAGGAGGCCCTGCGCGACGCGCTCGGCCGCCAGCGCTTCTTCCAGGAGTCGGTCGAGCGGACCGCGATCCCCGGGGTCTCGACCGGCCTGGCGGTGACCGGAACCGGCGGCGACGTCCTCTTCATCGAGGCGACGGCGATGGACGGCGACAAGGGCCTGGTCCTGACCGGCCAGCTCGGCGACGTGATGAAGGAGTCGGCGCGGATCGCGCTCTCCTACGCCCGCTCGCACGCCGACGAGCTCGGTATCGATTCGGGCTCCTTCCAGCGCGAGTTCCACCTCCACGTCCCCGCCGGGGCGATCCCCAAGGACGGTCCCAGCGCCGGCACGGCGATGACCACCGCGCTGGTGTCGTTGCTGAGCGGGCGGCCGGTCAAGCACACGGTCGGGATGACCGGCGAGGTCACCCTGCAGGGCCGGGTGCTGCCGATCGGCGGGCTGAAGCAGAAGGTGCTGGCCGCCCACGCGGCCGGGCTGACCGAGGTGATCCTGCCCGAGCGCAACCGCGGCGACCTCGACGACGTTCCCGAGGAGGTGCGCGAGCAGATGACCTTCCACCCGGTGATGAGCGTCGGCGAGGTCCTCGAGCTGGCCCTGGAGCCGGCCGAGCCCCAGCGCGCCGACCAGGATCACGGGGCGCTCGCCGCGTAGGGTGGCGGCCGTGAACCCGCGCTGCAACAACTGCCAGCCGGTCCCGCCCGAGTTGCGGGCGGCGGCCGGCCTGCTGGAGCGGCGCTGGACGATGGCGACGATCTACGCCTGCTCGTCCGGCGCCGCCCGTTTCAACGAGTTCAAGCAGTCGCTCCCCGGCGTCTCCCCGACCACCCTCTCGGAGCGCCTCGACCAGCTGGAGCAGGCCGGGATCGTCAAGCGCCACCTCGTACCGGGCCGTCCCCCCCACACCGAGTACGAGCTGACCGAGCGCGGCCAGCGGATCGCCGCCGCCGTCGCCGGCCTGTTGGCGCACTAGCGCCGCGGCGTTAGGCTGGCGCCGTGGAGGTGCGGCTGACGCACATCGGGGGACCCACCCTGCTGATCGAGTTCGGCGGCTGGCGGCTGCTCACCGACCCGACCTTCGACCCGGCCGGCGGCAAGTACAACTTCGGCTGGGGGACGGGATCGGTGAAAACGACCGCGCCCTCGCTCGGCCCGGGCGAGATCGGCGCGATCGACGCGGTCCTGCTGAGCCACGACCAGCACGACGACAACCTCGACGCCGCCGGACGGGCCTTCCTGCCCGAGGCCGGCGAGGTGCTGACCACCGAGGCCGGCGCCAAGCGGCTGGGCGGCAACGCCCGCGGCATCGCCCCCTGGGCGACCGCGACCCTCGAGGCGCCGGGCATGCCGGCGATCGCGGTCACCGCGACCCCCTGCCGCCACGGTCCGCCGATCGGCCACGTGCTCTCCGGCCACGTCGTCGGCTTCTCCTTGCGCTGGGAGGGACAGGCCCACGGCGAACTCTGGATCTCCGGCGACACCGTCCTCTACAAGGGCGTCCGCGAAGTCGCCGAGCGGCTGCGGATCGGGACCGCGATCGTCCACCTCGGCGGCGTCCGCTTCCCGACCACCGGCCCCGCCCTCTACACGATGAACGCCAGGCAGGCGATCGAGCTCTGCGGTGAGATCCGGCCGCACACGGTGCTGCCGCTGCACTACGAGGGCTGGAAGCATTTCCGCGAGGGCCGCGAGGAGGTCGAGGCGGCGCTGGCCGGCGCCCCGGCGGATTTGCGCGAGAGCGTTCGCTGGCTCGACATCGGGACAGCGACCGGCGTAGACGTTTGACCCGGCCCGCCGACACCCCCGCCTTCGCCCGCCGCCGCGGCGAGGTGACCGAAAACCCGGTCACCGGCGAGCGCGTGGTGATCCTCACCGACCCCTTCGAGCACCCCGACAAGGTCCTCACCACCCACCTCTTCGTCGCCCCCGGCGGGCGGGTCTCGATCAAGCACTGGCACCCGACGATCACCGAGCGCTTCCACGTGATCCAGGGCCAGGTCGGGTTCCTGATCGGCGAGGAGGAGCACCTGCTCGGCCCGGGCGACGCGGCCGAAGTGCCGCCGAACACCCTGCACGACTGGTGGCAGGTCGGCGAGGAGACCGCGGAAGTGATCGTCGAGGTGACCCCCGGCGACCGCTTCGTCGAGCTGGTCGGCAGCTTCTTCGGCCTCGCCCGCGACGGCAAGGTCGACAGGAAAGGCGTGCCGAAGCCGCTGCAGCTGGCGGTCAGCTCCAGCGCCTACCGCGACGTGATCGTCGTCGCCTCGCCGCCACCCTGGCTGCAGAAGGCGATCTTCGGGGTGCTGGCGCCGATCGGCCGCGCCCGCGGCCTCAAGCCCTACTACGAGGAGTACCTGCACTCCGACGTGGTCGTCGAGCCGAGCCCGGAGGCGCTGGAACTGCTGACGCCCGACGGGCGGCTGCGACAGACCTGAGGTTCCCCGCCGCGCCGGGCCGGCCTATTTGCCTTTGCCGACGACCGTTTCGACCACGTAGGCGGAGACGTCTTCGATTTCCTTGGTCGAGAGGAGTTCGGCGAAGGCCGGCATCCCGCCGCCGCCGTTGGTCACCTGTTTGATCGTCCCGTTCAGCGACTGGGCCAGCGGCTGCGTGGTCAGGTCGGGGCCGCCGTTGCCGCCGAGCCCGTCGGCGCCGTGGCAGACCGAGCAGTTGTCGGCGAAGACCGACTGGCCGGCCATCGCGTCGCCGCCGGCGCTTTCTTCTTCTTTGTTTTCTTTGGAGGGGACTTCGACTTCGTCGGACTCGACGTCGCCTTCGGCTTCCTCGCCGGCGTGCTCGCCCTGTTCGGCGGCGCCGCCGGCCTGCGCCGGGCCGAGCTCGCCGTCGAGCGCGAACAGCCAGAGGTCGTCGCCGTGGGCGCTGGCCGCGAGCGAGTTGCCGCCGGCGTAGAAGGCGACGTACTCGGTCCCGTCCATTTCGAAGATCGCCGGGGTCGTGTTGGCGCCGGATCCGGTCTGGAAGGACCAGAGCTCGTCGCCGCTTTCGGCGTCGTAGGCGACCAGCTCGCCGTTGCTGCGGCCGCTGAAGACGAGGTTGCCGGCGGTCGCGGTGGCGCCGCTGTAACAGGCTTCTTTGGGGAATTCCTTCTGCCAGGCGATCTCGCCGCTGCTGACGTTCTGCGCGGTCAGGGTGCCGTCGTAGGAGCCGAAGCCGTTGAGGGTGAGGACGCTGGAGAGGTAGGTCTCCCCCACTTTCAGTTTTTCGAGACTCTCGGTCTGGTAGCTGGCGTAGGAGTCGATGCCGCAGATGTAGACCATTTCGGTGTCCGGGCTGTAGCTCGACGGCGGCCAGTTGGTGCCGCCGGAGGGCCCCGGCGCGACCACCGTCGCTTCGTTGCCGAAGGGGTCGAAGATCTGGCCGTGGCGGACTTTGACTTTGCCTTTGAAGGCCTGTTTGGCGAGTTTGGCGATTTCTTCGTACTCGGCTTTGGTCACGTCGTGGCGGGAGAAGGCCGGGGTCTGCGGGAACGGCTGGGTCGCCGCCGTCGCCTGCTCTTTTTTGTTCTGCGGGACCGGTTTCTCGACGATCCCGTGGATCGGTTTGCCGGTTTCGCGGTTCAGCATGTAGAGCCAGCCGGTCTTGCCGGGCTGGCTCAGCCCCTTGACCGGCTCACCGTCGACTTCGGCGTCCCAGAGCACGACCGGGCTCGGCGCGTCGTAGTCCCAGATGTCGTGGTGGACCTGCTGGAAGTCCCATTTGTATTTGCCGGTCTCGGCGTCGATCGCGACGATCGCGGTGGTGAAGTCGTTGTCGCCGGCGCGGCCGGAGCCGTTCAGGTCCGGTGAGGCGTTGCCGGTCGAGAAGTAAAGGGTGCCCAGCTCGGGGTCGACCGCCGGCGTGTTCCAGACCGGGGCGCCGCCGTGTTTCCAGGAGTCATTGTCGGGCCAGGTCTCGTGGCCCTCTTCGCCCGGGCCGGGGACCGTCCAGAAGCGCCAGTCGAGTTTGCCGGTCTTCGCGTCGTAGGCGCTGAGGCGGCCGCGGATCCCGAACTCGCCGCCGGAGAGGCCGGAGTAGACGCGGCCGTTGTAATAGAGCGGCGCCGAGGTGATCGTCTGGCCCTGCTGCCATCTGCCGACGCTCGCTTTCCACCTGACCTCGCCGGTCTGCTGGTCGAGGGCGACGAGCTGGCCGTCGAGCTGGCCGACGAAGACGAGACCCTCGCCGAGGGCGACGCCGCGGCTGGTCCAGCCGCAGCAGACGGTGTCGATTTTTTCGTCGAGCTTGGCTTCGTACTTCCAGAGATGCTCGCCCGACTTGGCGTCGATCGCGAAGACGTCGTCGGCGCCGGTGACCACGTACATCACTTCTTCGTAGACGATCGGGGTCGCCTCGGCCGAGTACTTGGTCGCGACCCCGGAGCTGTCGAGGTCGGTGTGCCAGACGCCTTTGAGCTCGCCGACGTTGTCGCTGTTGATTTCGTCGAGCGGCGAGTAACGGGCGTTGGAGAGCGAGCCGCCGTTGGTCAGCCAGCTGGTGGTCGGCTCGGCCGCGAGTTCGTCGGCGCTGAAGGCCGGCGCGGCCTTGATCTCACCCGTACCGGTCTCCGCGGCGCCGCCCCCGGGGGAAGAGGCGGCGCCGACGGTGACGGTCTTCTCATGGCCGGTGAAATGGCCGAGGAAGAAGCCTGCGATGAAGGCGACTCCGAAGCCGAGGGCGACGGCGCTGACCGCGATCGCCGCGATCACCACCCCGGAGAACTTTTCCTCGCCCTCGCTCATTTCGTGAGCCCCAGTCTCATTCGTGAGATCAAGTGTAACCAACTAGACTTCCCGGGTGGCTGCGGGGGACCCAGAGACTCCTCGAGTACCCGATCTGCGCGCGCGTGCACGCGACGTGCTGCGGACCGAGATCGCCGAGACCGCCTGGAGCGTCTTCGCCGAACGCGGCTTCGACGACGTCACCGTCAACGAGGTCGCCGCCGCGACCGGAATCTCCCGCGCGACCTTCTTCCGCTACTTCTCCTCCAAGGAGGAGGCGGTGTTCGTCGCCCTCGAGGCGCTTGGCGCCGAGGTCGCCGCGGCCCTGGCGGCGCGCCCGGCCGGCGAGGACGCCTGGACGGCGCTGCGCCGCGCCTTCGACGCCGCGACCCCGAGCTACGCGGCGAACCCGGCCCGCTCGCTGGCCCGGCTCAACCTGACCCGCCAGACCCCCTCGCTGCGCGCGCACGAACTCGAGCGCCACGAGCAGTGGCAGCGGCAGATCGGCAGCGTCCTCGCCCCCCGGCTCGGCCGCGAGATCGGCGACGTCGGGGTCGAAGCCCTGGTCGGCGCCGCGATCGGCGCCCTCGACGCCGCGACCGAGCGCTGGGCCCACTCCGACGGCGAGCTCGACCTCGTCGCCCTGATCGACGAGGCCTTCGCCGCGATCGGGAACCCGCACCCGAAGCTGCTCTAGCCGGGTGGTCGCCCCACCATTTGTCCCGCCCTATAAGCCGATCGGTCAAATCCCTTGAACCCCGCCGGGCACCTCCCTATCCTCCCCTTCGTTTGGCCGGTGCAGGGAGGCGCCGCCAGCCCGTGACCACGACCAGCAAGAAGCCAGAGACCGTAATCGTCCGGTTCGCCGGGGATTCTGGCGACGGCATGCAGCTGGTCGGCGACCGTTTCACCGCCGCCACCGCGCACGTCGGCAACGACCTCTCGACCCTGCCGGACTTCCCGGCCGAGATCCGCGCCCCCGCCGGCACCCCGGGCGGCGTCTCCGCCTTCCAGATCCACTTCGCCTCGCGCGACATCCTCACCCCGGGCGACCATCCGAACACGCTGGTGGCGATGAACCCGGCGGCGCTGAAGACCCACCTCGGGGCGCTCGAGGCGGGCGGCACGCTGATCGTCAACGAGGACGCCTTCACCGCCAACAACCTGCGCAAGGCCGGCTACGGCGAAGTCAACCCGCTCGAGGACGGGACCGTCGAGGACTACCATGTGCTGGCGGTGCCGATGACGACCCTGACCACGCGCGCCACCGAGGACGTCGAGGGCCTGAAACCGGCGGAGGCGCAGCGGACCAAGAACCTCTTCGCGCTGGGCCTGATCTCGTGGATGTACGGGCGCCCGACCGAGGACACGATCTCCTGGCTGGAAGCCAAATTCGCCAAGAAGCCGTCGATCATGGCCGGCAACATCGCCGCCTTCAAGGCCGGCTACAACTTCGCCGACACGATCGAGATCACGGTCACCCCGACCGAAGTCGCGCCGGCTCCGCTCGACTCCGGCGAATACCGCAACGTCAACGGCGCCAACGCCCTGGCGATGGGCCTGGTCGCGGCCAGCGTGCGCAGCGGCCTGCAGCTCTACTACGCCGGCTATCCGATCACCCCGGCCTCCGAACTGCTCCACCAGCTCGCCCGCCACGACCGCTTCGGGGTCCGCACCGTGCAGGCCGAGGACGAGCTCGCGGCCGCCAACATGGCGCTCGGCGCCTCCTTCGGCGGCCAGCTCGGGGTGACCGCGACCAGCGGCCCGGGGATGGACCTGAAGGCGGAGACGATCGCCCTGGCGGCGATGGTCGAGCTGCCGATGGTGATCATCGACGTCCAGCGCTCGGGCCCCTCGACCGGGCTGCCGACCAAAACCGAACAGTCGGACCTGATGCTGGCGATCCACGGCCGCCACGGCGAGTCGCCGCTGCCGGTGATCGCGGCGCAGACGCCGTCGGACTGCTTCAAGTCGGCGGTCGAAGCGGCCAGTATCGCGATCCGCTACCGCACCCCGGTGATCCTGCTCGCCGACACCTTCCTGATGAACTCCTCCGAGCCCTGGCGCCTGCCGAAGGCGTCAGAGCTGCCGGAGATCGATCCCGAATTCGCCACCGGGCCGAACGCCGGCGACGAGTTCCTCCCCTACCTGCGCAACGAGCGCGGCGCCCGGCCCTGGGCGCTGCCCGGGACCCCCGGCCTGCAGCACCGGCTCGGCGGCCTCGAGAAGGAGCACGGCTCCGGCAAGGTCTCCTACGACGCCGAGAACCACGCGCTGATGACCAAGCTGCGGGCCGAGAAGGTCGCCAAGGTGGCCGACGAGCTGCCGCCGCTAGAGGTCGACGCCGACGAGGGCGCCGAGCTGCTGATCATCGGCTGGGGCTCGACCTTCGGCGTCGTCGGCGCCGCCGCCCGCCGCGTCCGCAACCGCGGCCACAAGGTCGCGACCGCGCACCTGCGCCACCTCGAACCGTTCCCGGCCAACACCGGCGAGGTCGTCAAGGCCTACCCGAAGGTGCTGGTGCCGGAGCTGAACACCGGGCAGCTGCTGAGCCTGCTGCGCGACAAGTTCCTGGTCGACGCGGTCGGCCACAACAAAGTCGAGGGCCTGCCGATCCTCGCCGAGGAGCTGGAGGCTGCAATCCTGGAGCAGATCAAGCGATGAGCGAGAACGGACACAGCAACGGGGACGGTGGCGGCGCAACGATTGCCCTGACCAAGGCCGATTTCCAGTCCGACCAGGAAACCCGCTGGTGCCCGGGCTGCGGCGACTACGCGATCCTCAACTCGGTGCAGACGCTGATGCCCGAACTCGGCGTGCCGCCGGAGAAAACGGTCTTCATCTCCGGGATCGGCTGCGCCGGGCGCTTCGTCTACTACATGGACACCTACGGGATGCACGGGATCCACGGCCGCGCCCCGGCCCTAGCGACCGGGATCGCGACCTCGCGCACCGACCTCTCGGTCTGGGTCGTCTCCGGCGACGGCGACTCGCTCTCGATCGGCGGCAACCACCTGATCCACGCCCTGCGCCGCAACGTCCCGATCAAGCTGCTGACCTTCAACAACCAGATCTACGGGCTGACCAAGGGCCAGTACTCGCCGACCTCGGAGACCGGCAAGGTCACCAAGTCGACCCCGTTCGGGTCCGAGGACCATCCCTTCAACCCGCTGGCCCTGGCGCTCGGCGCCGACGCCTCCTTCGTCGCCCGCACGATCGACGTCGAGAAGGCGCACGTGCGCGAGACCCTGAAGGCCGCGGCCGAGCACCCCGGCGCCGCTTTCGTCGAGATCTACCAGAACTGCAACGTGTTCAACGACGGCGCCTTCGACGCGGTCCGCGGCAAGGGCGGCGCCCACAACCAGATCCGGCTCGAGCACGGCCAGCCGATCCGCTTCGGGGCCGAGAACGAGCGCGGCGTCGTCCGCTCGGCCGACGGCGGCCTCGAGGTCGTCGAGGTCGCGGACGTCGGCGAGGACGCGCTGGTCGTCCACGACGCCCACGTCACCGACCCGAGCCACGCGACCGCGCTGGCCCGGCTCGCCGACAGCCCGACCGGGCCGACCCCGATCGGCGTCTTCCGCGACGCCAAGCGCGACGTCTACGGCTCCGGCCGCCAGCAGGCGCTCCAGGTTGCCCACGCCGAGTCGACGCTCGACGACGTCGACGAGCTGCTGCGCTCCGGCGACACCTGGGTCGTCTAGCCCGCCTGTCGACTTTGTTCCCAGGGGTGGAACAAAGTCGACAAGCGGTCCTGTAGTTCCTCCAGCGCCGGGCTGGGAACCCCGCCGCCGCGCCACCGCGGTCGCTTACGGTCGTGAGCATGGGAGAGAACGAGACCGCGCCGGACCAGCTCGGCCTGCGCCCGCTGAAGGAGATCACCCTCGAGGAGCGGGTGATCGTGCTCGACGAGATCCCCTGGGTCCCCTACACCGAGGGCATCTTCGTCAAACCGCTGCGGCTGAACCGCCGCACCGGCGTCTGGGCCAACATCACCAAAGTCGAAGGCGGGATGCAGATCAACCGCCATTACCACGTGAACCCGGTCACCGGGTTCGTGCTCGAGGGCTCCTGGTACTACGCGGAGAAGGACTGGGTCGCGCGGGAGGGGACCTTCGTCTGGGAGCCGCCGGGCGACATCCACACCCTGATCAGCAACAAGGAGGGCACCGTCACCCTGTTCATGCTCGAGGGGGCGCTGCTCTACGTCGACGAGGACGACAACGTGGTCGGGTTCGACGACGTGCTCGCGCACATGCACAAGTACCACGAGTTCTGCCGCGCCGAGGGCATCGAGCCTGTCGACCTCGACTACTGAGACCCGGGCTGAGCCGGGCCCGGCCAACGGGGTCGAGCTGTTCGAGCGGGGCGCCCGCGAGCGGCCCGAGGACCCGGCGCTCCTCTACTTCGAGACCGCGATCAGCTTCCGCGCGGCGGGCGAGCTGGCCCACGCGTTGGCGGCGGCGCTGCGGGAGGAGCTGGGACTGCGGCCGGGCGATCGGGTGGCGCTGATGCTGCAGAACGTGCCGGCGATGGCGCTGGCCGTGCACGCGACCTGGCTGGCCGGCGGCATCGTCACCACGCTGAACCCGATGTACCGGCGGGCCGAGCTCACCCACCAGGTCGGCGATGCCGGGGCCGAGATCGTGATCTGCCTGGAGTCGCTCTACGCGGTCGTGGCGGAAGCGCGCGAGGCGGCCGGGGTGCGCCACGTCGTCACCGTCTCCGAGCTCGACTTCCTCGACGAGATCCCGCCGCTGCTGGCCGGGCACGAGCGGATCGAGTGCCCGGGGGCGGTGCGGATCACCGACCTGCTGGCAGACCACGCCGGCGAGCGGGTCGAGCCGCGCCGGCCGGCGCCCGCGGACCCGGCGATGCTGACCTACACCTCGGGCACGACCGGGGTCTCCAAGGGGGCGATCAACACCCACCGCGCGGTGATCCACAACGCCGCGACGCTGACCGGCTGGTACAGGCTCGGGCCCGGCGACGTAACCGTGGCGATGGCGCCGCTGTTTCACATCACCGGCCTCGTCTGCCACCTGGCGACCGCCCGCTACAGCCTCACGCCGCTGCTGCTCGGCTACCGCTTCGACCCCGGCGAACTGCTGCGGCTGATCGAGCGCTGGCGCGGCAGCTGGATCATCGGCCCGCTGACCGCGTTCATCGCGATGCTCGAGCACCCGGAGATCGCCAGCCGCGACCTCTCCTCGCTGACCAAGGTCGCGAGCGGCGGTGCCCCGGTCAACCCGGCGACGGTGGCGCGCTGGGAGCAGGCGACCGGCAGCTACGTCCACAACACTTACGGCCTGACCGAGTCGGCGGCGCCCAGCCACCTGGTCCCCTACGGGACCCGCGGCCCGGTCGATCCCGAGAGCGGCGCGCTCTCGATCGGGGTGCCGATCGGCGCGACCGAGGCGATGGTCCTCGACATCGAGGACGGGACCGAGGTCGGGCCCGGGGAGATCGGCGAGATCGTCCTCCGTGGGCCGGCGGTGACGCCCGGCTACTGGAACCGCCCCGAGGAGACCGCTCAGGCGCTGCGCGAGGGCTGGCTGCACACCGGCGACGTCGGCAAGCGCGACGCCGAGGGCTGGTTCTACGTCGTTGACCGGATCAAGGACATGATCGTCGCCTCCGGCTACAAGGTCTGGCCGCGCGACGTCGAGGACGCCCTGTTCCGCCACCCGGCGGTGCGCGAGGCGAGCGTGGTCGGCGTCCCCGACTCCTACCGCGGCGAAACCGTGCGCGCCTACGTGGCGCTGCGCGAGGGCGCGGGCGCCGAGGAGGCGGAGCTGATCGCGCACTGCCGGGCGGAGCTCGCCGCCTACAAGGCGCCGCGCGAGGTCGTCTTCGTCGCGGAGATCCCGAAGACGCTGAGCGGCAAGGCGCTGCGTCGCGAGCTGCGCGAGCGCGCCCGCTCGGGCTAGCTCGGCGGGCCCAGCGGCGGGAAGTCCGGCGGGCGCTTCTCGAGGTAGCTGTCGACGCCCTCGGCGGCGTCGGGGCGCTCGAAGGAGGCGGCGATCAGCTCCTCGGCTTCGTCGAAGTTCGCGGCGAAGCTCTGGTCGAGGCCGCGCTGGACCTGGGCTTTGATGATCGCCATCGAAGCCGGCGAGCAGTTGGCGGTGAGGTCCTCGGCGTAGGCGACGGCGGCGTCGAGCAGCTCGTCAGGCTCGACCAGATGGTCGACGAGACCGATCCGGTGCGCCTCCTCGCCCAGCATCACCCGGCCGGAGAGCAGCAGGTCGAGGGCGCGGCTGGTCCCGACCAGGCGCGGCAGGATCCAGGAGACCCCGTACTCGGCGATCAGGCCGCGGCGCACGAAGGCGGTGGTCAGTTTCGCCCCGGGGACGCAGAAGCGGACGTCGCAGTACATCGCCTCGACGAACCCGAGCCCGGCGGCGGCGCCGTTGATCGCCCCGATCAGCGGCTTGCGCAGGGTCAGCGGGAAGCTGCGCGGGCGCGGGCGGTTGACGATGTGCTCCGGCGGTCCGTCCTTGTCCTCGTCGGTCGCGTCCTCGAGCACGTCGAGGTCGGCCCCGGCGCAGAAGCCGCGGCCGGCGCCGGTGAGGACGATCGCCCGCACCTCGGGGTCGGCTTCGGCGGCGTCGAGCTGGGCGAAGTACTGGGCCTCGAGCGCGTCGGTCCAGGCGTTCAGCCGGTCCGGGCGGTTGAGGGTGAGGACGAGGACGGCGCCGCGGCGCTCGGCGAGGACGAGGTCGGTGGCGGTCATCGCACCAAGCTAGCTCAGCGGCCCTCGAAGAAGGTGCCGACCTCGCGGGTGATTCGTCCGATCACCTCGTAGAAGGAGGCCAGCAGGTTGCGCATCAGCGCGACCTGCAGTACCGGGTCGGCCTCGCCGAGCCGCTCGAAGGCCTCGACCGTGAGGACCAGGGCTTCGCCGTCGCTCTCGCCGCGCACGCTGACCGGGCGAGCGGGGACGTCGGCGATCGCGACCTCGCCGAAGGAGAGGCCCGGCATCAGGGTCGCCAGCCGGCGCGAGCGGCCGTCGCCGAGGTCGATCTCGACCCGGACCTCGCCGGCGAGGAGGAGGAAGACCTCGGTCGCCGGGTCGCCGGCGCTGAAGATCGTCTCGCCGGCGGCGAACTGGCGCGGCTCCAGGACCGCGGCCAGGCGCTCGACCATCTCCGGGTCGAAGCCGGCGGCCAGCCGATGCTGGGCCAGCGGCA
>Ga0081539_10004899_pt1 | contig 14274 bp, 13 predicted proteins | sample TabmetS4T2R2_FD_71023 | JGI IMG/M metagenome (GOLD analysis project Ga0081539, IMG submission 71023) | Tabebuia heterophylla rhizosphere microbial communities from the University of Puerto Rico - S4T2R2 | ecosystem: Host-associated > Plants > Roots > Rhizosphere ...
ACCGCCTGTGCGGGATCCCCATCGCACTGGCCGGCGTGCTGGGCTCGGCGTCGGTGATCTCCGTCAACGGCTGGATGAACCATCCGCAGGGATTCGACCTCGGACCCGGCGGCGAGGTCACCGACGTGCGGCCGCTTCAGGCGCTCTTCAACCCGGGCATCTGGCACGAGGAGCTGCACATGTACCTCGCCGCGTTCATCGTCGCGAGCTCGCTGGTCGCCGCCGTCTACGCGGCGGCCTGGCTGCGCGGGCGCCGCGACGGCTACCACCGCGCCGGGCTCGTCGTGCCGCTTGCGGTGCTGTGCCTGGCCGCCCCGGCGCAGATCGTGGTCGGCGACTGGGCCGCCCGCACCGTGGCCGAGGAGCAGCCGATGAAGCTCGCCGCGATGGAGGGGCTGGAGGAGACCACGAAGGGCGCGGACCTGACGGTCGGCGGCGTGTACCTCGACGGCAGGGTCCGCGGCGGCGTCTCGATCCCCAGAGGGCTCTCGCTGCTGGCCTTCCATGACCCGAACGCGACCGTCAAGGGCCTCGAGGAGGTCCCGGCCGACGACCGTCCTCCCGTCGGCTGGGTGCGCAACTGCTTCCAGATCATGGTCGGCATCGGCACCCTGCTCGCCCTGCTGGGCCTCTGGTTCCTGTGGGCGCGCTGGCGCCGGGGGACGCTGCCCGGCTCACCGTGGTTCTACCGCCTTGTCGTCCTGGCCGGACCGGCGTCGCTCGTCGCGCTGATCTCCGGCTGGATCGTCACCGAGGTCGGCCGCCAGCCGTGGATCGTGTACGAGCTCATGCGCGTCCGGGACGCGGTCACCGGCGCCGAGGGGATCCCGATCGGCTACGCGACGCTGGTCGTCGTCTACCTCGGGCTGTTCAGCATCGCGCTGTACATGCTGCGCCGCCTCGCCCGCACGCCGCCAGAGGTGGAGGTGCGGCCCGGCCCCGGCGACGTCGAGGTGCTCCCCTGATGCTCATCGACCTCCTGCTCGCGATCCTCATCGTCGGGCTCGCCGCGTACGCGGTTCTGGGCGGTGCGGACTTCGGCGCGGGGTTCTGGGACCTGACCGCCGGCGGCGCCCGGAGCGGCGCCCGGATCCGGGGCCTCGTGCACCGCTCGATGGGACCCGTCTGGGAGGCCAACCACGTCTGGCTCATCCTCGTGCTGGTCGTGCTGTGGACGTGCTTCCCGCACGCCTTCGGGCCCTTGATGGAGACCCTCTACGTGCCGCTGTTCCTCGCCGCCGTCGGGATCATCCTCCGGGGCGCCGGCTACGCGTTGCGCGGCGAGGCGGCGTCGATGTCCGAGGCCCGGGCGCTGGGTGCGACGTTCGCCCTCTCGTCGGTGCTGACGCCGTTCTTCCTCGGCTGCGCGCTCGGCGCCGTCGCGTCCGGGCAGGTGCCGGCGGACGGGGACCCCGGCAGTCCCTTCTCGAGCTGGACGGGAGCCACAGCGCTCTGGATCGGGGCGCTCGCCGTGGTGAACGGCGCGTACGTCGCGGCCGTCTTCCTCGCCGCGGACTCCGTACGCGTTGAGGCTCCCGACCTCACGGTCGCCTTCCGTCGCCGGGCGCTGGGGTGCGCCGTCGTCGCGGGCGCGATGGCGATCGGGGGCCTGCTCGTGATCCACGAGGACGCGCCGGACCTCTACGACGGGCTGACCTCCGGCGGCGGCCTGGCCATGGTGATCGTCTCCGGCGCCGTCGGCATCGTGACGCTCTGGCTGCTGTGGACGAGCCGCTTCGAGGCCGCGCGCTACACCTCGGGCATCGCCGTCGGCGCGATCCTCGCCGGCTGGGCGTTCGCGCAGCGCCCCGACTTCCTGCCCGGCCAGCTCTCCTTGCAGGATGCCGCCGCCGGCCACGCGACGCTGCTCGCGACCTTCATCGTGCTCGTAGTGGCCCTGCTCGTGATCGTGCCGGCGATCGCCTTCCTGTTCCGCCTCGCCCTCCAGGGCCGCCTGAGCGGCGGGCTGCAGCCGATCGTCGCCCCCGAGGACCGTGCAGAGCGATGAGGCCGGGACGCCCGCAGCTGGCGCTCGCCTGCTTCGCGATCGGCTGCCTGCTCGTCCTGCTCGTCGACGCCGGGATCGCGCGGATCGTCGGCGTGCCGCTCATGCTGGCCGGCATCTGGCTCGGCGTCGCCGCCATCGCGACGCCGGAGTTCCTCGCCCGCGACCGCGACGACTAATCCAGGTTCGCCTCGGCCGTCCGCTCGATGTCGGCGCGCATGTTGCGCTCCATCATGCGCAGAGCCGCCTGGGCCAGCTCCCCGTCGATGTGCGCGACGGCGTCCTCCACCACCGCGAGCCGGAAGTTGCGCACGTAGGCGTCCAGCGCCGAGTAGAGGATGCACTGCTCGGTGACCTGGCCGGTGAGCACGACGCGGCCGATCCCCTCCGTGGCCAGGAGGTACTCCAGCGGCGTCGAGTAGAAGATCGAGTGGCGCGCCTTGATCACGAACGCCTCGCCGTCCTGCGGCGCCAGCGGCTCGACGAGCTCCGGGTGCCTCCCCTCGAGCCCGTGCTGCATCAGCTCCTCGGAGGACGAGTTCCAGTCGCCGTAGTTGTCGTTGACGTAGATGACCGGCACGCCGTCGGCGCGGCAGCGGTCGAGCAGGCGCCTGATGTTCGCGACCGCATCCGGAGCGTGCTCGGCCACCGCGTCGGCGTCCGGGAAGTCGTAGGGGTTGATCATGTCGACGACGACGAGCGCCGACGGCGCCTTCCCCTCCTCGCCCATGGCGCTACGGGAGGCGGCCCATCGTGCGCAGTCCCATCGCCGCGGCGCCGAGCAGGAGGATCAGCCCGCCGCCGGCGAACGCCGCCGTGATCTCGCGCTCCTCCGTCTTCGTGCCCAGGCGGGAACCGAGGTTCTCGTAGACGGCGGAGAGCTGGTCGGCGTCGTCGACCGAGTACGCCTTGCCGCCGGAGACGCGGGAGATCTCGCGCATCGTCTCCGGATCGGGCGGCACCGGGATCGACCCGCCGCCGAACCCGCCGTCCACGACGCCGTCGGGCGTGCCGAGCGCGACGGTGTAGACCGGGATCTTGCGCTTGCCCGCCTCGCGGGCGATCTGGACGGGATCGGCTCCCGTCGTCGTCGCGCCGTCGGACAGCAGGATGATCGCCGCCGGAGGACGGTTCGCGCCGCCCACGCCCGCGTCCTGCAGGGCGTCCAGCGCGCCCTGGAGCGCGTCCCCGGCAGCGGTGCCGCCGTCGGCGATGAGTCCGTCGATGAGCGAGCGGACGTCCTCGCGCTCCGTGCTCGGCGGCGCGATCGACTGCGGCACGTCGGAGAAGGCGACGGCGCCGACCTGCAGCTCCTTGGGCACCTTGCCGAGGAAGTCGCGCCCCGCGCGCTGCGCCGCGGCGAGCCGCGTCGGCGAGACGTCGTCGGCGCGCATGGAGCCCGACGCGTCGGTCACGAGCATCACGGTCGCCTTCTCGACCGGCACCGCGACGGTCGTCTGCGGCTTGGCGAGCGCGACCAGGAGCGCCGCGAGCGCGGCGAGCAGCAGCGCCGCGGGGACGTGCCGGCGCCACCGCGAGACGCCGCCGTCCGCGAGCACGCCGGCGAGCACGGGCACGGCGGTGTAGCGAAGGACGTAGCGGCGCCTGCGCCGCTGGGCCAGAACGTAGACCCAGGCCACGATGGGCAGCGCCAGGAGCGCGAGCAGGACGGATGGCGACGCGAAGGTCATGTCATCACGCGCCCCAGCTCACGCAGCCAGTCGCCCTCGGTCGACAGCACCACGTGGTCGACGCGCAGCCCGCGCAGCTCCGTGGCGACGGCCTCGCGCTCCGCGCGCGCCGCCTCGGCGAAGCGGCGGCGCAGCGTCGGGCGCGACGAGTCGACCTCGACGAGCGCGCCCGTCTCGGGATCCACGAGGGAGAGATGGCCGACGGCCGGCAGGTCCAGCTCGCGTGGATCGCGCACCTCGACGGCCTGCACGGAGTGCCGCGCGCGCAGCGCTCCGAGCGGGCGCACCCAGCTCTGCGGGCCGCGGAAGTCGGAGATCACCACGACGAAGCCGGGCTGGCGGGCGATGCGCCCGGTGCGCATCAACGCGTCGCCCAGCGCGTGCGGCTCGTCGTGCCCGTCGGCCGACACGCCCTCGCGCAGGGCGCGCTGGATCGGCGCGATCGCCCCGCGCCCACCCTTCGGCGGGATCATCCGCGACCTCGCCGCGCCGCACGTGACGAGCGCGATGCGCCCGCCGCGCCGCGCGCCGAGGCGCGCCATCACGAGCGCGACGCCCTCGGCGACGTCGGACTTCAGCCGGCTCGCGGTGCCGAACGCCATCGACGGCGAGAGGTCGAGCACGAGCCAGGTGGTGAGCACCCGCTCGGGCACCTGCAGGCGGACGTGCGGGACGCCGGTGCGCGCCGTCGCCGACGCGTCGATCTGGCGGACGTCGTCGCCGATCTGGTACGGCCGCAGCTGGGCCAGCTCGGTCCCCGCCCCGATTCCCGCCGCGCGCCGGTCCCCCGGCAGCGCGCCCGCGGCGCGCCGCGCGACGACGAGGTCGAGCGCCTCGACGGCCGCGACGGGCATGCGGCCCGGGCCCTGCCGGCCCGGCGGACGGATAAGCGGCGGTCCTGCCACCTACGCCGCCTGGATGGGGTCGTCGCGCAGGCTGCCCGACGTCGGGCGCGCCACGGCGTCGAGCATCGCGGGGAGCAGGTCCTCGGTGGAGACGCCCTCGCTGAGCGCGTCGTAGGACAGGACGATGCGGTGACGCAGCACGTCGGGCGCGAGGTCGCGAACGTCGTCGGGCGTCACGTGCCGCCGGCCGCGCAGGAGCGCGAGCGCACGCGCGGCGTGTGCGAGCCCGATCGGCCCGCGCGGGCTGGAGCCGAACTGCACGTAGGGCTCCATCTCCGGCAGCCCGTGGCGGCCGGGATGGCGCGTGACGTCGGCGAGCTGCACCGCGTAGGCGACGACCGAGCGGTCGACGTGCACGTCCTTGACGACGTCGGAGAAGCGCTCCAGGTCGGCGATGGCGAGCCGCTCGCGAACCTGCGCCATCCCTTGCAGTGAGCGGCCGACGACCGCCGCCTCCTCGCCCGTGCTCGGGTAGTCGACGAGCAGCTTGAGCAGGAAGCGGTCGACCTGCGCTTCGGGCAGCGGGTAGGTGCCCTCCGACTCGATCGGGTTCTGCGTCGCGAGCACCAGGAACGGCGAGGGCACCGGGAACGTCTGGCCGCCGATCGTGACCTGCTTCTCCTGCATGACCTCCAGCAGCGCCGACTGCACCTTCGCGGGGGCGCGGTTGATCTCGTCCGCGAGCAGGAAGTTGCCGAACACGGGGCCGAGCTCGATGTCGAAGCGGCCGGTGTCGGGGCGGAAGACGCGCGTGCCGACGAGGTCGGCCGGGACGAGGTCGGGCGTGAACTGGACGCGGCGGAAAGAGCCGCCGAGCACGCCCGCGAGCGTGCGGACGGTGAGCGTCTTGGCCAGCCCGGGGACGCCCTCGAGCAGGACGTGGCCGCCCGCGAGGAGCGCGACGAGAAGCCGTTCGAGCATCGCGTCCTGCCCGACGATCACCCGCTTCATCTCGTAGAGCGCGCCCTCGAGTGCCGCGCGCGGCTCCTCGAACGCGTCGGCGCTCGGCGCCTCGCGAAGATCGCTCATGCGGAAGTTCTCCTCGTCGATGTCGTGGGTCACGCAGAGCAGGGTGACCCATAGGGCATCAAGCCAGGATAAGAACACGCCGACGTCCAGTCTCCTGGCGCGCCACGGCGTCCGGGCGTAGGCTGCGCCCGTGGCTGCCCCGGCCGGCACGTCGGTGGGTGACGTCACGCAGGCGGAGCTGCGCCTCGCGGCACGCAACCACGCCCTGCCGCTCGAGGCGCTGCGCTACGACATCACGCCGGCGGGGCTGCACTACCTGCTGGTGCACTACGACATCCCCACGGTCGACCCGCGCACGTGGCGTCTGCAGATCGGGGGATGCGTGAGGAGCCCGTGCACCTTCTCCCTCGCCGACCTGCAGGCGCTTCCGGCGGCGTCGCGCGTCGTGACGCTCGAGTGCGCCGGCAACGGGCGAGCGAGGCTGGAGCCGCGGCCCGTGAGCCAGCCGTGGCTGACCGAGGCGGTCGGCACGGCGCAGTGGACCGGCGTCGCCCTTGCGTCCGTGATCGACGCCGCCGGCGGCCTCGAGGCTGAGGCGGTGGAGCTCGTCTTCACGGGCCTGGACCGCGGCATCGACGGCGGCGTGGAGCAGCACTACGAGCGAAGCCTGCCCATCGCCGAGGCCCTCGGTCCGGACGTGCTGCTCGCCTACGCGATGAACGGCGAGCCGCTCCCGGCGCAGCACGGCTTCCCGCTGCGACTCGTGGTTCCCGGGTGGTACGGGATGGCCCACGTGAAGTGGCTCGCCGCGATCGACGCCGTGGCCGAGCCGTTCGCGGGCTTCCAGCAGGCCGTCGCGTACCGCGAGTACGACGCCGACGGCCGCCCCGGGGAACCGGTGACGCGGATGCTGCCCCGCTCGCTGACCGCTCCCCCCGGGATCCCCGACTTCCTGACACGCGAGCGGCTCGTGGAACCCGGGACGTGCCGCCTCCAGGGCCGGGCGTGGTCGGGCTGGGGCGCGATCCAGCGCGTCGACGTGACCGTCGACGATGGCGCGAGCTGGCTGCCGGCCCAGCTGGGACCCCAGCCGGACGCGCGCTGCTGGGTGAGCTGGAGCATGGACTGGGTGGCCGAGCCCGGCACGTACGGCCTGAGCTCGCGGGCGCGCGACACGGCGGGCAACGAGCAGCCGCTCGAGCCGCGCTGGAACCTGAAGGGCTACGTGAACAACGCGGTCGAGCGGCTGGCTGTCACGGTCCGCGCTGCCGGCTAACGTCCGTGGAAGTCCGCGCGCCGCCGCTCGATGAACGCCGCGACGCCCTCCCGGAAGTCCTCCGTGCCCGCGGAGGCCACGAAGCTCTCGCGCTCCAGGGCCAGCTGCTCGGGCAGGGTGTGCCGGGAGGAGCCGCGCAGCAGCTCGCGCGTGCGCCCGTAGGCGAGCGTCGGACCTCCGGCGAGGCGCGCCGCGATCTTCGCCGTCGCCGCGTCCAGCTCGTCCAGGGGAAGGACCTTCGTGACGAGCCCCAGGCGCAGCGCCTCCTGCGCCTCGATCGGCTCGCCCAGGAGCCCTATCTCGAGCGCCCGTCGCAGGCCGACCGCGCGCGGCAGCGACCAGCTCAGCCCGCCGTCGGGCGTCGTGCCGATCGACGTGTAGGCGAACGCGATGCGCAGGTCCTCCGCCGCCACGACGACGTCCGCGGCCATCATGAGGCTGAACCCTGCCCCCGCCACGGCGCCCTGCGCCCGGGCGACCACCGGGATGCGCAGGCCGTCGAGGAGCTGGACGCTCTCCTCGAGCAGGCCGATGATCCCGCGGACCAGCTCCGGCGCGTCCGCGCCCGCGGCGTGGAAGTCGCTCACGTCGCCGCCCGCCATGAACGCGCGGCCCTCGCCGCGGATCACCAGCGCCCGCGCGTCCGGGTCGCGCGATGCCTGTCGGCACGCGTCGAGGAGCGCATGCGCCGTATCGGCGTCGATCGCGTTCAGTCGATCCGGCCGGTTGAGGCGGATGGTGGCGATGGCACCGTCGCGCTCGTACTCGACGGTGCTCATCCGATCAGGCCCATCCTCGCGAGACGCTGCACGGCGTCGCCGATCGGGCCCGGTGCCGCGGGCTCCGCCCCGTCGGCGTCGATGATCCGAGGCCAGGCGGCCTCCACCTCGTCGGGATGCAGCGACTGGCTGGGATCGAACTGGACGCCAGGCGTCTCGGCGTAGAACACGCGCGACACCTTGCCCGCAACCGACCAGATGATGCAACCCGTATCCGTGCACGACTCGCTGCACAGGTAGGCGACGACCGGCGACACGAGACCGGGCGCGAGGTAGTCGCGGATCTCGCTGGGGATCAGCTCGGCGGTCATGCGCGTCGCGGCGCCCGGCGCGATCGCGTTGATCAGCACTCCCTTGCGCACCCCCTCGAGCGCAAGGACGTTCATGAGCCCCACGACGCCGAGCTTCGCGGCGGCGTAGTTGGCCTGGCCGAAGTTGCCGTTCGTCGCCGAGCCGGAGGTCGTCACGACGACCCTGCCGTAGCCGTTGGCGGTCATCACCGGCCAGGCGGCGTGGGTGCAGAACACGGTGCCCATGAGATGAACGCGCAGGACCGCCTCGAAGTCCTCGAGCGACATCTTCTGGAACGTCTTGTCGCGGAGGATCCCCGCGTTGTTCACGAGCACGTCGACCGTGCCGAAGCGCTCGACCGCGAGGTCGACGAGGCTCTGCGCCCCCTCGGGCTCGGCGATGCTCGCGTGGTGGGCGATCGCCTCCCCTCCCTCGGCGACGATCTCGGCCACCACGCGGTCTCCGGGCGCTGGATCGCCGTTCTCGCCACGCAACGTCGTTCCGATGTCGTTCACCACGACCTTCGCCCCCAGACGCGCCAGCGTGAGCGCGTGCTCGCGTCCGAGGCCGGAGCCCGCGCCGGTGACCAGCGCGACCCTTCCGTCCAAGCGCACCGCCATCAATCCACCTCCGTGTCGACCCGGCCGCGCAACCTACCCGTCCTCAGCTTCGCTTGAGTATCCGCCCGTAGCATGCACGTGCATGCGAGTGCTCATCGCCGAGGACCAGCCGCGCGTCGCGGGCGCCGTCGCACGCGGCCTGCGCCGCGAGGGGCTGGCGGTCGACGTCGCCGGCGACGGCGCCGAGGCGCTCCTGAAGGCGCGGGTCACACGCTACGACGTCGTGGTGCTCGACCGCGACCTGCCCGAGGTCCACGGCGACGACGTCTGCCGCGCGCTGACGTCGGAGCGACCCGAGACGCGTGTGCTCATGCTCACCGCCGCAAGCGGCGTCGAGGACCGCGTGGAGGGACTCGCGCTCGGCGCCGACGACTACCTGCCCAAGCCGTTCGCGTTCGCCGAGCTCGTCGCTCGCGTCCGCGCGCTCGGGCGCCGCGCCGGGCCCGCTCGGCCACCGGTCTTGGAGCGCGACGGCATCGTGCTCGATCCTGCGCGCCGCGAGGTCCGTCGCAACGGGGACGTCGTCGCGCTCTCGCCGAAGGAGCACGCGGTCCTCGAGGTGCTGCTCGAGGCCGACGGTGCCGTCGTGTCGGCCGAGGAGCTGCTCGAGCGTGCCTGGGACGAGCAGGTCGACCCGCTGACGAACTCCGTGCGCATGGTCGTCATGACCCTGCGGCGCAAGCTCGGCGAGCCGCAGGCGATCGTGACGGTGCCGGGCGCCGGCTATCGGCTTTGATGACCGTCTGAGCGTCAAGACCCGCCTCACCCTGCTGTACGCCGGCCTGTTCGGGGCGTGCGGCGCGCTGCTCCTCGGCGTGAGCCTCTGGCTGATGGCGCGCCACCTGCGCCGGACGCTCTCCGCGGAGGCGGCCAGCGACGCGCTGGAGTCGCTGGCGGTCTGGTACGCGGTCGCCCTCGTCGGCACCCTCCTGGCCGCCGCGGCCGTCGGTTGGCTGCTCGCGCGCCGGGCGCTCGCGCCGCTGGAGCAGATGACGCGCTTCGCGCGGCGCATCTCAGAGGAGCGCCTCGGGGATCGCCTCGCGCCCGGCGGCCCACCGGACGAGCTGCGCGAGCTGGGCGAGACGCTCGACGCGATGCTCGACCGCCTGTCCGGCGCCTTCGACGCCCAGCGCCGGTTCCTGGCCAACGCGAGCCACGAGCTGCGCACGCCGCTGGCGGTCATCCGCGCCGAGGCCGAGGTCGCGCTCGCCAACCCCGAGCCCGACGTGGAGGAGCTTCGCGAGGTCGCCGTCGCCGTCTCGGAGTCCGTCGCGCGCACCGAGGCGCTGCTGGACGGGCTGATGCTCCTAGCCCGCAGCCAGCCGGGACTCCTGCGGCCGGAGCCGCTGGATCTGGCGGAGATCGCCCGGCGGGCGGTGCGCCAGGCCGGCAGCGAGGCCCGATCGCGCGGCGTGGAGATCCACGTGTCCGCGGACGCGGCGCAGACGACGGGGGACCGCGCGCTCGTCGAGCGCCTCGTCGCGAACCTGCTGGAGAACGGCGTGCGCCACAACGCGCCCGGAGGGTGGGTCGACGTCCGCGTCGGCGCCGACGGCGACTCGGCCGTGGTCCGCGTCCGCAACAGCGGCCGGCTCATCGCCCCGGAGCACGTCGAGCGCCTGACGTCGCCGTTCGAGCGGCTCGGCCGCCACGGCGAGGCGCCGGGCGCCGGGCTGGGGCTGTCGATCGTCCAGGCCGTCGCCGACGCTCATCGCGCGACGCTCGCGATCACGGCGCAGGCCGAGGGCGGCCTTGACGTGACCGTCAGGTTCGCTCGGTCGGCCTAGCCTTCGGCGGGCAATGGCCGCGGTGATGCCACGTGACGTCCTCGCGCTGCACGGCGGGCGCCTGCTGCTCGGCCGCGGCCTGCAGCGGTGCATCGACCCGCGCGACGCCTGCGACGCCGGCGCCCAGCAACCCGCAGCCGGCGAGCAGGACCACCACCGGTGCGCTGGCACGGAGTCGCGACACGCCGGGCAGTCAACCGTGCGTTCCTCAACGCGTTCTTAAGGCAGCCGGCCGAACCAGGCGAGCGACAGGCCCGCGCCGACGGCGAGCAGGGCAACCGCGCCGCCCGCCCACCAGGCGGTCACCTGGCGCTCCTCCATCTTCGTGCCGACCTGGGAGCCGAGGCGCTCGTACACGGCCGCCAGCGCGTCCGCGTCCGTCGGCGCGAAGGACTTGCCGCCGCTGATCTGCGCGACCTGGGCCATCGCCTGCCGGTCAGGGGGGACGCGGCGCGTCTCGGTCTGCCCGTTCGCGCCCTCCACCTGGATCGTGCCCTGATCGGTCCCCAGCGCGATCGTGTAGATCGGGACCTTCTGCTCCGCGGCGTCGCGCGCGATGTCCACGGGGTCGCGGCCGCGGACCGACGTGCCGTCGGACAGCAGGACGATCGCGGCGGGCGGTGGCTTGTCGCTGCCCTCCGCTCCGCGCTGGCGCGCGAGGATCGTGAGGGCCGCCGCCAGCGCCTCGCCGGTCGCGGTGCCGCCGCTCGGCTCCAGGCGGGCGAGGGCCGCCCGGACCGCCGCACGGTCCGTCGTCGGAGCGCTCAGCGCCCGCGGGCGCTGGTTGAAGGCGAGCGCACCGACCCGGATGTTGCGCGGCACGGTGTTCAGGAAGTCCTCGGCCGCCCGGCGCGCCGCCACCAGGCGGGTGGGCTGCACGTCGGTCGCCTGCATCGAGCCCGAGATGTCCGACACGAGCATGATCGAGGCCCGCTCGTCGGGGACCGCGACGGTCTTCTCCGGCCGCGCGAGCGCGACCACGAGGGCGGCGAAGGCGAGCGCGTAGGCGACCATCGGCACGTGCCGCCGCCATCCCGGCCGTCGCGGCACGACCGACGGCTGCACGGGGCGGAGGGCGAAGGCCTCGGCCGCGCGTGCGCGCTGGCGCGCATGGGCGACGTACGCCCACGCCAAGAGCGGCACGAGCACCAGCCCGGCGAGGAACAGCGGAGCCTGGAAGCTCATCCGTCGGCTACGGAACCGCTCTCGCGGGTCGGTTGCCCAGGGTCACGTCGATGGCGCGCTCCTGCCCGTTGCGCCGGACGCGCACGCTGACGCGGTCGCCGGGCTTGTTGTCCGCGATCGCCGTCGCGATGTCGGCGGGGTCGTTGACCCGCTCTCCGTCGACCTCGGTCACGACGTCCCCGATCTCCAGTCCCGCGCGCTCGGCGGGCGACCCGGCGTTCACGCTGCCGACCTCGGCGCCGCCGGACAGTGACGGCGCGGTGCTCACGCCCAGGTAGGCGTGCTGGACCGACCCGCCCGACTTGAGCTGCGGGACGACCCGGCGCACGGTGTTGGACGGCACGGCGAAGCCGATGCCGATGTTGCCGCTGCCCGCGCCGGCCGTGGCGATCTGCGAGTTGACGCCGATCACGCGACCGCGGCTGTCGAGCAGCGGACCGCCGGAGTTGCCGGGGTTGATGGGCGCGTCGGTCTGGATGACCTTGTCGATCTGGAAGCCGTTGGGCGCCTGGATCTCGCGGCCGAGGCCGGACACGATGCCGCTCGTCGCCGTGCGGTCCAGGCCCAGCGGGTTGCCGATCGCGATCGCGGTGTCCCCGACCTTGACCTGGTCGGAGTCCGCGAGCGTGAGCGGGTACAGCCGCCCCGTCTGCGACGGGTCGACGTGCAGAACCGCGATATCGACGGACGGGTCGCTTCCGAGGACGTCCGCCGGCAACGCACGGCCGCTGTCGCCGAAGCGCACGCGCACCTGGTCGCTGCTGCCGACGACGTGGGAGTTCGTGACGATCGTGCCGTCGCTGTCGACGACGAACCCGGTGCCGGAGCCGCTGCGCGTCTGCACGGAGACGACCCCGCGGCTGGCCGCGGCGTAGATCGCGCCGACGGACCCGTTCGCGGGAGGCGAGGCGGCCTGGCCGGAGGTCGAGGCGGGCAGCGGCGCGACGGTCGTGGTGGAGCTCTCGGGGCTCCCATCGACGAGGCCGGTGCCCAGCAGGACGGCGGCCACGATGACGGCGGAGACGGCTCCGCCGGCGACGGCGGGGACCAGCGGGGAGCGCGAGCGCGGCGGCGCGGCGGCCACGCGCTCGTGCACGGCGGTCGGTTCCTCGTCGGGCGGTCGCTCGGGCAGGCGGGTCAGCTCGGGACGCTCGGCCGGACGGCGCCGGCGGTCGCGCCAGTTGCCGGACCAGAGGTGGTCGGGATCGGTCACGGAAGGGGGCTTTCGGACTTGCGGGCGTGGGACATGTCTGACCCCATGGTGTAGCGACCGACGTCATGGGGGCATAAACGGCCGACGCTCGGCCCTGCGCCAGATCGTGCCGACAGCCGCCGATTCCGCCGGTCCGGAGTCAAGTCGCGAGCGGCGCGGTCGATTGACCGGACGTGGAGTGGCTACTGCGCAGTCGCCTTGGGTCGCGGCTGTTCCTGATCGCGGGGAGTGCCTCCGTGCCTGGCGCCGCCATGCACGCGCTGTCGCGCGGCGGCGAGGCGCCCGTGTCCGGGTTCGCGCACCTCATCGTCATGGCGGTCGCCTCGTCCATCGCGGCGGCGGCCTCGATCGCCCTCGCGCTCGCCGGCGTCCGCATGCGCGACGCCCGCTCGGTGCTCTCCGGCGGCGCGTTCGGCGCGATAACGCTCCTGCTCGTGATCCACGGGCTCGCGACGCCGGGGGTCCTCGTGGACTTCAACCCGCTCATCGCGCTGGCCGGCGGGTCGGCCCTGCCGGTCGGGGGCGCGATCCTCGCGCTGACCGCGCTGCCCGGGCTGCGCCGGTGCCAGAGCGTGCGCTGGCCCGCGGCGGCGGTCCTCGCGCTGCTCGTGCTCATCGCGGTCGGCGGCGCCGTCGGGTTCGCGAAGCCCTCGCTCGTCCCGGCCCTTCCTCGGAGCGGCAGCCCGGCGGCAGTGGGGTTCCTGGTCGCCGGCCTGGCCTTCTACCTCGTCGTGGCCCTGCGCGCGGTCCGGACGTTCACCCTGACGCGCCGCACCTCGGACCTCGTCGTCGTCGTCGGCGTGACGTGGCTCGGCTTCGCGCTGTTCCCGGCGCTGCTCATGCAAGCGGGCTCGCTCGCCTGGTGGACCGGCCACACGCTCGAGCTCCTGGGCGTCGCGCTCGTCGGCGTGCCGCTCGCCCTGGACCTGCACCGGGGCCGCCCGTCGCACCCGATCGTCGGCGACCTGCCGGCCGCGGCGCTGGTCGCCTCGCAGGAGGCGTTCCTCGGCCCACGCGTGCGGGCGCTCATGACGCGCCTGGAGGCGAAGGACCGCTCGACGGAGGCCCACACCCGCCGCGTCGCCGAGCTCGCAGTCGCGATCGGCGACGAGCTCGGGCTCGCGCCGGGACGCCTGCGCGAGCTCGCGCTCGGCGGGCTCCTGCACGACGTCGGCAAGCTCACGGTTCCCCAGGGCATCCTCTGCAAGCCCGGGGCGCTGAGCGACGAGGAGTTCGATCTCATCCGACGCCACCCCGGCGACGGCGATGCGCTGCTGGCCGACCTCGGGTTCTCCGCCCGTATCCGGCGGATGGTGCGCGGCCACCACGAGCGCCTCGACGGCAGCGGCTACCCGGACGGGCTGATCGGCGGCGAGCTGGACCTCGAGACGCGGATCCTCGCGGTCGCCGACGTCTACGACGCCCTCGTCTCGCCGCGGGTGTACCGGGACGCCTGGCCGGCCCACCGCGCGCTCGAGCTCCTCTACGGTGGGGCGGGCGAGCACTTCGACGCGCGCTGCGTCCAGGCGCTCGCGCGGCTCGTGGACGTCGCC
>Ga0081539_10004900_pt1 | contig 14269 bp, 17 predicted proteins | sample TabmetS4T2R2_FD_71023 | JGI IMG/M metagenome (GOLD analysis project Ga0081539, IMG submission 71023) | Tabebuia heterophylla rhizosphere microbial communities from the University of Puerto Rico - S4T2R2 | ecosystem: Host-associated > Plants > Roots > Rhizosphere ...
CCAGCGCCTCGGGGGCGAGCAGCGCCGCCTGCTTTGGATCGTACGGATCGTTGCGATAGGACATGATCGGGCGAACTCCCTCACACCGGATGAGCCATCGGGCAGTGTACGGAGGCGCGGCTGGGCCGCTGCCCGCCGGTCGAGGAGTTCGCGCAGGAGTTACGCTCGCAGCCCGCGACCAGCGGGCCGGGTAAACATCCTGTACGCAGTCATGCCGCCAGCATACATCGGGGTTACCGCATCGCTCGCGCCGACGCGTACAGGCACACGGCTGCTGCGGCGGCCAGGTTGAGACTTTCCGCGCCACCGTAGATCGGCACGCGTACCCGGCGGTCCGCCGCGGCCTGCAGGCCGTCCGCCAGGCCGTGCGCCTCAGATCCGAACAGCCAGGCGGTGGGCGACGCGAGGACGCCGGTGTCCAGCAGGTCCTCCAGGTCGTCGCCGCCGTGGCCGGTCGCCGCGAGGACCTGGATGCCGGCGCCGTGCAGCGCCGTGATCACCACGTCCGGCGCACGCTCGCGGACCACGTCCAGGTGGAACAGCGAGCCCGCCGACGCTCGGACGCATTTGCCGTTGTACGGGTCGACGGCGTCCCCGGCGAACACCACCGCACCGGCGCCGGCCGCGTCGGCGGTACGCAGGACGGTTCCCGCGTTGCCGGGATCGCGGATGTCCACCGCCACCGCCACCAGCCGGGGACGCTTCGCGACGGCCGTGGCCAGCGGCACATCGACCTGCTCGCAGACCGCGACCAGACCCTGGGGATGGACGGTCTCGGCCAGCCCGGCGAGCGCTTCGTCCGTCACTGGAGAGACGGCTTCCGCCCGGGCGGCCATCTCGGCGTGGCGCTCCAGCGCCTCGGTCGTCCCGAACAGCTCCAGGACGGCACCGGCCGCCAGCGCCTCCCGTACGGCCTGCGGGCCCTCGGCAAGGAAACGACCGGCCCGGTCGCGGTCGCGCCGGCGTTGCAGGCGCCGCGCGGCTACCACCCTCGGCGTACGCGGCGTGAAGGCAGCAACCGGGGCGCCTCCCGCACCCGGAAGGCGCCCCGAAACGTACGGTGCGTTGATCAGGCGGCCTCGGCCGAACCTTCGGCCGCGACGGCGTCCTTCGCGACCTTGACGATCGCGGCGAATGCAACCGCGTCGTTCACCGCCAGATCCGCCAGGATCTTGCGATCCACCTCGATGCCGGCGAGGCGCAGGCCCTGGATCAGCCGGTTGTAGGTCAGGCCGTTCGCCCGGGCGCCCGCGTTGATCCGCGTGATCCACAACTGGCGGAAGTCGCCCTTGCGGTCGCGGCGGTCGCGGTACGCGTACTGCATCGAGTGCAGCACCTGCTCCTTGGCCTTGCGGTACAGACGCGAGCGCTGCCCACGGTAGCCGCTAGCGGTTTCCAGCACCGTACGGCGCTTCTTCTGGGCGTTCACAGCCCGCTTGACGCGTGCCATCTCTCAATACTCCTAACGGAAACGGGGGGTGGCGCGCGTCAGCGGCCCAGCAGCTTCTTGACTCGCTTGGTGTCGGCCCCGGCCACGGTGACCGTTCCGGTCATCCGGCGGGTGACGTGTGAGGACTTGCTCTCCAGCCGGTGTCGCTTGCCGGTCTGCCCGACCAGAAGCTTGCCGCTGCCGGTGACCTTCACCCGCTTACCCATACCGGTGTGGCTCTTCATCTTCGGCACGTTGAACGCCTCTTTCTACTGACTCTGCGTGGTGTCGGCGTTGGCCGGCTGGGCGCCGGCACCATCGCCCTCGCGCGGCTCACGGGACGCATTGCGGCTCCCGGCCGCCGCGGCAGCCTTGGTGGCCCGATGGGGTGCCAGCACCATGATCATGTTGCGGCCGTCCTGCTTCGGGCTGGACTCGACGAAGCCCAAGTCCGAGATCTCTTCGCTGAGCTTGCGCAGGAGCCGGAAACCCAGCTCGGGGCGGCTCTGCTCACGACCACGGAACATGATCGTCACCTTGACCTTGTCCCCCGCCTTGAGGAACCGCACCACGTGACCCTTCTTGGTCTCGTAGTCGTGCGGGTCGATCTTCGGACGGAGTTTCATCTCCTTGATGACGGTCTGTTGCTGGTTGCGCCGTGCTTCGCGCGCCTTCAGTGCGCTCTCGTACTTGAACTTGCCGAAGTCCATGAGCTTGCACACCGGCGGGCGCGCCATCGGCGCCACCTCGACCAGGTCCAGGTCGACATCCGCGGCCAGTTGCAGGGCCCGCTCGAGCGGGACGATGCCCACCTGCTCACCCTCGGGACCGACCAGACGGACCTCGCGGGCCCGGATCTGTTCGTTGACGCGTGGTTCGACGCTGATGTGGCCTCCTTAGAACGATGTCTTCCGCCAATCCCGGTCGGCCCCGCCCGCCCGTCTGGCCTGCGGGCGGCGGGAAAGCAGAGGGCCCCGGCGCATGCTGGGGCCCGCTCGACCGGTCATCGGCGTCCAGGAGGACACACCCCGCGAGGGGACTTTCCCCGGAGCGGGTGACCGGACCCGGACACCGGAGTGACTCGGGTGGGAACCAGCGGGCTCCTCTTTCGCGCCCATGCACAAGCACGGACGTGGTCGACTCGGAACAACTCTACCATTAAGGCGCGAGCCGTCCGAGCGGAGCAAGGACCAGCAAGCTCGCGAGCGGTTATCAAGCTGCGAGCCGTCCGAGCGGAGCGAGGACCAGCAAGCTCGTCAGCGGTTATCAAGCTGCGAGCCGTCCGAGCGGAGCGAGGACCAGCAAGCTCGTCAGCGGTTATCACGGCGCGAGCCGTCCGAGCGGAGCGAGGACCATTTAGCACTGTGCAGAGCGCGGAGCGTCCGGACGCCGTCCACCGCGTACTCCTTGTCGGTGGCCTGCAAGGCATGCAGCGACACCTGATCGTCGTCGTACAGATCGAGGATGGCCCACGGCGAGTGCCGGTCGAAACGGACCGCGCGGACAGCGGACCAGGGCAGATCGTAGGCTCCAATGACATTGCGGATCTTGATGCCGTCGGCGTCCGCGGACACCCGCGGCCGGGTGAACGCGAGGATGCCGAGCGCGATCAGGATGCCGAGTCCGATCATGGCGGCCTGATCACCGCGCTGAAAATGGCCCGAGTTCTCAAAGCCGGCCGAGCCGCGCAGCCCGAAGCCGACCGCGGTGAAGAGCGCCACGACCGAGACCGCGGCGATCCCAGCAACCCAACGGATCCTCTTCGGCCGGTAGACGACCTGCACGCCGGCCATCATAGGCGGCAGTTCGCGATGTCGGTCACCAGGATCGCGCGGGCGCCGAGGTCGTACAGCTTGTCCATGATCATGTGGGCGTCGTTGCGGAGCACCATCGCCTGCACCGCGACCCAGCCCTCGCGGTGCAACGGTGAGACGGTGGGCGATTCGATACCGGGCGTCAGGGCGGTGGCAACGTCGAGCAGATCGGCGCGCACGTCGTACGCCAACATGACGTAACTGCGGGCCACCAGCACGCCCTGCAGCCGGCGGACGAGCTGCGCGACCCCGTTCGTCTGCGGCGAGGTCACCCGCCCGATGAGAACAGCGGACGAGCGCAGGATCGGCTCGCCGATGGTGACCAGACCGGCCTGCCGCAGTGTTGCGCCGGTCTCCACCACGTCGGCGATCACATCGGCGACGCCGAGCCGGACCGCGTTCTCCACCGCGCCGTCCAGCCGGACCACGTCGGCTGTGATGTTGCGCTCGGCCAGGTGCCGTTCCACTACGCCGGGGTACGCCGTCGCGATGCGCCGGCCGCCGATCTCGGCGTCCGACGTGAGCGAACCGGCCGGGGCGGCCCACCGGAACGTGGCCCCCCCGAAGCCCAGGTCGAGCAGTTCGTCGGCCGGCACGCCGGAGTCGACCAGCAGATCACGGCCGGTGATCCCGAGGTCCAGGTCGCCGGATCCGACGTAGGTGGCGATGTCTCGGGGGCGCAGATAGAAGAACTCGACGTCGTGGGCGTCGTCACGGCAGACGAGGTCCTTCGGGTCGGTGCGCTGGCGGTAGCCGGCGTCGCGCAGCATCTGCGCGGCCGGGATGGCCAGGGTGCCCTTGTTGGGTACGGCAATACGCAACATCGTGACGTGCTCCTTCGATGTGGTCAGTCAAGGGGTAGCGTCATAGATGTCGGTAGATGTCCTTGAGGTCGAGACCGGTCGCGATCATCAGCACCTGAGCGTGGTACAGCAACTGGGAGATCTCCTCGGCGGCCCGTTCCGGACTCTCGTGCTCGGCCGCCATCCACGACTCGGCCGCCTCCTCGACGACCTTTTTGCCGATGAAGTGCACGCCGCGATCCAGGGCCGCGACGGTGGCCGAGCCGGGCGCTCGGTCCGCGGCCTTCGCCTGCAACTCGGCGAACAGCTCTTCGAACGTCTTCACGGGAGACGATTGTCGCACGCCCTGCTGGCTGGCCTCGCTGCCGCTCGGCGGCGATCGCCTGATGCGCCGGCGATCGCAACATGATGGCGACGGACGCCCCCCGGCGGTGTGACGTGCCCTAGGCTGCCGGGCATGCTCAGCCGAACCCTCACCGCGCTTGGCGGCGCGGCCCTCCTGATGGCCGCGCTGACGGCGTGCGCCCCAGCGGACGAGACGCCCTCTGCAGGCGGCTCGCCGTCGCCTTCCGAGAACGCGTGCCCGCCGGGCGGCCTCGACACCAAGACCGCCGGGAAGCTGACGATCGGCACCGACAATCCCGCGTACGAGCCGTGGTTCAGCGACAACAAGCCGGAGAACGGCAAGGGTTTCGAGTCCGCGGTCGCCTACCAGGTCGCGCAGCGCCTCGGCTACCCCGCGGCGAACGTGGTGTGGACCCGGGTGCCGTTCAACAACGCGATCGCGCCCGGGCCGAAGGCGTTCGACATGGACCTGAACCAGTTCTCCATCACCGCCGAACGCAAGCAGGCGGTGGACTTCTCGTCGCCGTACTACCTGGTGCGGCAGACCGTCATCACCATCAAGGGCTCACCCATCGACGGCGCCACCAGCATCGCAGCGCTGAAAAGCGCGAAGCTCGGCGCGCAGGTCGGCACGACCAGCTACAAGGCGATCACCGACCTGATCAAGCCGACCACCAAGGCGCAGGTCTTCAACACCAACGACGACGCGAAAAAGGCGCTGCAGAACGGCACCATCGACGGCCTGGTCGTGGACCTGCCCACCGCGTTCTACATGACCTCGGCGGAACTGGACGGCGGCAAGATCGTCGGCCAGCTGCCGCAGGTCGGAGTCCCGGAGCAGTTCGGCGTCGTACTGGACAAGAGATCGCCGCTGACCAAGTGTGTCCGCCGCGCGGTCGACCAGCTGCGCCAGGACGGCACACTGGCGGTGCTCGAGAAGACCTGGCTGGCCGGCACGGGCGGGGCTCGCGAGCTCTCGTGACCGCCGGGCTCCACCGACCGAGCGACATCCAGCGGGAGCGGATCACCTACCGGCGCCGGCAGACGGTCCGCTCCGTCCTGGTGGCGGCCTTCTCCACGGCCGTGGTGGGTGTCCTGCTGTACGTCGCGGTCACCGGCGCGCCCGGCTGGGACCGGGTGCGGACGTCGTTCTTCAACCCCGGCATCGCCCGCGAGTCGTTCCCCGCCGTGCTCGAGGGTCTCTGGCTGAACGTCCGGATGCTGGTGGTCTGCGCCGCGCTGGCGCTCGCGCTGGGACTGTTCATCGCGGTGCTGCGGACGCTGCGTGGGCCGGTCTTCTTTCCGGTGCGGGCGCTGGCCACCGGCTACACGTACGTGTTCCGCGGCATCCCGCTGATCATCGTGATCTACCTGTTCGCGTTCGGCATCCCGGGCCTGCGGCTGCGCGGAACACCGGGTGTCCTCGTGCTGGGCGGGGCGGCGCTGGTGGTGACCTACGGCGCGTACCTGGCCGAGGTGTTCCGGGCCGGCATCGAATCCGTGCATCCCAGCCAGCTCGCCGCGGCCCGGTCACTCGGCCTGACCTACCGGCAGACGATGCGGCACGTGGTGCTGCCGCAGGCTGTCCGTCGGGTCGCGCCGCCGCTGCTCAACGACACCGTCGCGCTGCAGAAAGACGTCGGCCTGGTGTCGCTGGCCGGTCCGATCGACGCGGTGCGCGCCGCTCAGATCGCCACGGCCGAAAACTTCAACTACACCCCGTACGTCGTCGCGGCGGTGCTGTTCGTGCTGCTGGCGCTGCCGTTGATCGCGGTCACCGACGCGGTGACGCTGCGGGCCGCACGTCGCCAGAGCGCGGGTATCTGATGCTGCTGGAGTGTAGAGGGGTCCGGAAAGTGTTCGGAACCGCCGTGGTGCTCGACGACCTCGACCTGACCGTGGCCGAACACGAGGTGGTGGCGCTGATCGGCGCCTCCGGATCCGGCAAGTCCACGCTGATGCGATGCCTGAATCTGCTCACCGAGATCGACGACGGCACGATCCACCTGGACGGCGAGGAGATCACCGACCCGCGGGTGAACCCGGACCGGGTCCGGCAGCGGATCGGCATGGTGTTCCAGTCCTTCAACCTGTTTCCGCACATGACCGTGCTGGACAACATCACCCTGGCACCGACGCGGGTGCACCGCCGGCCGGTCGCCGAGGCGCGGGCACAGGCGGCGGAGTGGCTGGGCCGGGTCGGGCTCGCGGACAAGGCGGACACCTACCCGGACCGGCTCTCCGGCGGGCAACAGCAACGCGTGGCGATCGTCCGGGCCCTGGTCAACAACCCGCGGCTGCTGCTGCTCGACGAGGTCACGTCAGCGCTCGATCCCGAGCTGGTGGGAGAGGTGCTGACGATGATCCGCGGCCTCAAGACGGACGGCATGACCATGGTGCTGGCCACCCACGAGATGGGGTTCGCCCGGGACGTCGCCGACCAGGTGGTGTTCCTGGACGGCGGCCGGGTGCTGGAGAGCGGGCCGCCGGCGCGGGTGCTCCGGTCGCCGGTCGAGCCGCGGACCCGCCAGTTCCTGTCCCGCATCATCGAGGCGGGCCGCCTGTGACGCCGTCCCCAACCCCCGCGATCTTGGACTTGTGGTTGGAACGAATCGGGTCCGAAGCCGCAAAAGGGCAACCACAACTCCAAGATCGCGGGAGTTAGTCGGGGAGGGCGCGGATGGTGAGGGCGGCGTCCAGGACGGCGACGGTCGCCTGCCAGCCCTTGTCCTCGATGGAGTCCTCCAGGCCGGCCCGGTCCTTGGCCTGTCCCAGGCTCTCCACGGTGAGCACCCCGTGCGCGACAGGTGTCTGCTCGTCCAGCGCCACCCGGGTCAGCCCCGTGGTCACCGCGTCACACACGTATGTGAAATGCGCGGTCTCGCCACGGATCACCACGCCCAGCGCCACCACCGCGTCGCACCGCTTGGCCAGCGCCTGCGCCACGACCGGCAGCTCCACCGATCCGGCGACCCGGGCCACCACGATGTCGTCCACGCCGCACGCCTTCGCCGCCTGCTGCGCGCGGTCGACCATGTGATCGACGAGGTCGCCGTGCCAGCGCGAGCCGACGATGCCGAGCCGGAGCCCGGCGGCGTCGACCGTGCTCAGATGCGGATCCCCGAAACCGGCCATGTCCTCATCATCCCGCAGTGGAGGACGCCGGCTCAGCCCAACGCCGCGAATAGGTTCCCAGATACGTCACCAGGTCCTCGATCGTGATCAGCGCCAGGTGGTGCTCCGCGGCGAACTGCTCCAGGTCCGGCCGGCGCTTCATGGTGCCGTCGTCGTTGACCAGCTCGCACAGCACGCCCACCGGGCGGAGGCCGGCCAGGACGGCCAGGTCGATGGCTGCCTCGGTGTGTCCCGGCCGCCGCAGCACCCCGCCCGCCCTGGCTCGCAGCGGCACCACATGACCGGGACGGGCCAGGTCGGAGGGCCGGGTGCCGGCGGCCGCGAGCAGTCGGATGGTGTACGCCCGGTCGGCCGCGGAGATGCCGGTGGTGACCCCGTCGCGCGCGTCCACGGCCACCGCGTACGCGGTGCCGCGCCGGTCCTGGTTGGTGTGGTACATCGGCGGCAGCTCGAGCTGGTCCGCGGTCTCCTCGGTCATCGGCACGCACACGTATCCGGACGTGTACCGGACCATGAACGCCATCAGCTCGGCCGTGGCGTGCTCGGCCGCGAAGATCAGGTCGCCTTCGTTCTCCCGGTCCTCGTCGTCCACCACGATCACCGCGCGCCCGGCGGCGATGTCCGCGACGGCGCGCTCGATGTCATCGAACATGGCGCTCTCCCAGCATCTTCTCGACGTATTTGGCGATCACATCGACCTCGAGGTTCACCGGATCACCGGCGGTCTTGGTCCCGAGTACGGTCAGCTTGAGCGTCGTGGGGATCAGCCCGACGCTGAAGCTGCCGGCGGTGACGGCGATGACGGTAAGGGAGACTCCGTCGACCGTGATCGAGCCCTTCTCCACGACGTACCGGTCCAGGTCCGGCGGCAACGAGAAGTGCACCACCTCCCATTCGCCCGCGGGCTCCCGGGACACGATGGTTCCGATGCCGTCCACGTGGCCCTGCACGAGGTGACCACCGAGCCGGCTACCGACCGTCGCGGCGCGTTCCAGGTTGACCGGGCTGCCCGGCCGCAGTACGCCGAGCGAGGACCGGCGCAGCGTCTCGCCCATCAGATCGAACGTGAGGATCCCGTCGGCGCTGTCCACCACGGTGAGACAGACGCCGTTGACCGCGATCGAGTCCCCGGGCCGGGCATCCGCCGCCACCAGCGGTCCTCGCACGGAGAGAACGGCCGCGTCGGCGAGATGGACCTCGCCCAGTTCCTCGACGATGCCGGTGAACATCAGCACCCCTTACGCGCGAGCGTTGCGGTGAAGCGCAGATCCGGTCCGATCCGCGTGACGTCTATGACATCCAGGCCGATGGCATCGCCGACGGTAACCACACCGGCGTCGACCAGGGCCGGGGTGCCGGCGCCCAGCAACTTCGGGGCCACGTACCCGATTACCGTGTCGACCAGGCCGGCCGCCAGAAACGAACCGGCCAGCGTCGGGCCGCCCTCGAGCAGCGCGCCGCGGACGCCGCGCAGGTACAGCTGGGTCAGCATCGCGGGCAGGTCGGTGCGGCCGTCCGGCCCGGCGCCGACCACCGCCGCCGTCGCAATCCAGGTGGGTGCCGCGGCGTCGCGGACCCGAGCGTTTACCGGGGTACGGCCGGCGGAGTCCACCACCACACGCAGCGGTTGCGTGTCAGCGAGGCGGCCGTCGCGCGGGTCCCGAACGGTCAGGTGGGGGTCGTCCGCAAGCACCGTGCCGACGCCGGCGATGATCGCGTCCACCGTGCCGCGCAGCCCGTGCACATCCGCCCGGGCCGGCTCGGACGTGATCCACTGACTGGTCCCGTCGGCCGCCGCCGACCGGCCGTCCAGTGTCGACGCGAACTTCCACGTCACATGCGGCCGGCCCCGGCGCACCGCGGTCAGCCACGCGATGTTGCCCCACTCCGCCTCCGGCCGGCGGACCCCGGTGTCGACCTCGATGCCCGCGGACCGCAACGTGGCGGCGCCGCCCGCCGCGGCCGGCGTCGGGTCGTCGACCGCGATCACCACCCGCCGGATGCCGGCGTTGATGAGCGCATCGGCGCACGGCCCGGTCCGGCCGATGTGGTTGCACGGCTCGAGCGTGACCACCGCCGTGCCGCCGCGGGCCCGAACGCCGGCCTGGGTCAGCGCGACGATCTCGGCGTGTGGTCCGCCCGCGTACGCGTGAAAACCCTCGCCCACGATCTCGCCGTCGGTGCTGAGCAGCACGCAGCCGACCACTGGATTGGGACTGGTCGTGCCGAGGCCGCGGGCGGCCAGCGCGATCGCGCGGCGCATCGCCTCGTCCTCGGTCACCATCGTCGTCCCTCCCGGCACGGAACGGTCACGCGCGAGCGAGGGAGAACGGCCGGAAATCGGACACCCGGGTACGGCGAACGCCGGCCCCGGCCGGGGCCACGCCACGACGTGCCCAGGTCCGATCCCCCGCGCTGCCTCCCATCCGGACTGTCTGGCCGGTCGCAAACCGGTCGGCCAACCGTCGGCCCCGGAGTCTCACCGGGTCCACCGGACGTCGTGGTGCAAACGTCCGGGTCGCGGGCTTACCGTCGCCGCAGCGACGGATCACCGCCGGTTCGGAATTTCACCGAGTCCCGCCAGCGCGTGGTGGGTTACCACCGAGTGTGGCACAGAACCCGTCGGCCACCGAACCGGGCAGGGATCACCTACGGCGGCCCTCGCTGTGGCGGCGGTCGATGGCGACGTACGAGCCGGGCTGGCTCTTCGCGACCTTCTTCATCTCGGACGCGACCGTGACCACCACGCGCGGATCCGTGAAGCGCCGTCCGCTGGCCTTCGACTCGGCCACCCCGATGGACAACGTGACCAGGTGGGCGCGCTGCTTGTTGCCGCGCCGGTCGGGCACCTCGATGTAGCCGCGCCGGGCATCCGCGGGATCGTAGAGCTGGTCGGCGGCCGCCTCGAAGTCGGTCACCGCCCGCTTCGTGAGTGGCAGCACCTGCTCGGGTGCACAGATGAACACGAAGTCGTCCCCGCCGATGTGCCCGAGGAAGACCGACGGCGGTGAGACGGCCGCCACCGCGCGATGCAGGCTACTGGCCAGGGCCGTGATGAACTCGTCGCCACGGTCGAAGCCGTACACGTCGTTGACGCTCTTGAACCGGTCGATGTCGATGTAGCCGACCGAGTAGTCGCCGCCGGCCCGCATCCGGTCCACTATCTCGCGCCGGACGCGTGCGTTTCCCGGCAGACCGGTCAGCGGGGAGACCTCCCGGAACTCCTTGTTGCGCCGCAGCGTCGATGACACGCGCGCGATCAGCTCGGCTGTGTCGAACGGCTTCACCAGGTAGTCGTCGACCCCGGCGGTGAGACCGACGACCTTGTCGACGGAGAGTCCCTTGGCGGTCAACATGATCACCGGGAGTGCGGAGGTCAACGGCTCGGCGCGGAGCCGCCGGGTGAGCTCCACGCCGTCCAGGTTCGGCATCATCCAGTCGATGACCGCGAGGTCCGGCCGCCGGGTCTCCATCACGGCGAGCGCTTCCTGCCCGTCCTTGGCCTTGATCACGTCGAAGCCGTGGACCTTGAGGTTGAACTCGACGAAGCCGGCGATGTCCTCGTCGTCGTCCACCACGAGAATGACGTCGGGACCCTCCGGCTCGAGGCCCAGACCGTCCGGCTGCTGGCGTACGCCACCGGTACTCATGCTGAGCCAGCCGAAGAGCGCTGGGCCAGCGTGCGGAGCTTGCGGACCGCCTCGGCCGGGTCCGCCGCGCCGTAGACGGCGGTACCGGCCACGAACGCGTCCGCGCCCGCCTCAGCGGCCTGCTCGATGGTGTCGGCGGCGATGCCGCCGTCCACTTCGATCCGTATCTCCAGCTGCTTGGCCCGGGCCCGGCGCCGCACGTCGCGGACCTTCGCCAGCATCTCCGGCATGAATGCCTGCCCGCCGAAGCCGGCCTTGATCGTCATGATCAACAAAGTGTCCACGTACGGCAGGATCTCCAGGTACGGCTCGACCGGAGTGTCCCGGTCGATGGCCAGGCCCGCCTTCGAACCTGCCGTCCGCAGCCTCTTCGCGAGCTTGACCGGGTTCTCGCTGGCTTCCGCGTGGAAGGTGACGTTGTGGGCGCCGGCCTCCGCGTAACCAGGCGCCCACCGCTCCGGATCCGTGATCATCAGATGCACGTCGAGCGGCATGGCAGTCGCTTTGCGCAGGCTCTGCACGACCGGAAGCCCGATGGTGAGGTTCGGAACGAAATGGTTGTCCATGACGTCGACGTGCACCCAGTCCGCCTCGGCGTCGACGGCCTTCACTTCGTCCGCCAAGTGGGCGAAGTCAGCGGCCAGGATGCTCGGGGCGATGATCGGCGACGGCTCCACGGCAGAAGTGTATGACCTGAGCCGGGGATCATGACCGATCAGCGGGGGTCGCCGCCGATGGCGCGGCACCGCGATACTCGTCAGTGTTCCGGCCGGGTGCGACCTGGGAGGCGCGCATGCGACGATGGCTCGCCGCGACGATGGGCGTGGCGCTGCTGTCCGGCTGCGCTGCGGGCCTACCGGACGGTGTTGACGGCGACCTGACCGGCGGCTGGCGACTGCCACCTCCGGCGGTGCAGTGGCGGCCGCTGGCCGGCCGGTGCTTCGACGACCTGCCGGAGACCACCGGCCCCGCCACCTACGCGCCGATCGACTGTGGCCAGCGGCACGTGGCGGAGACGTACTGGATCGGGGACCTGAGCGGCCCGGCAGCGTCGCCATCCGCGAATCAGGACGGCGCGCGGGCCGCCGCGTACCTCGAGTGCTCCCGCCGGGCGGACGACTTCGCCGGGGGCCCGTGGCGGCAGAGCCGGCTGGTCGTTCAGGTCGTGCTGCCGGACCGCACCGGATGGGCGGCCGGCGCCCGCTGGTACCGCTGCGACGTCGGCGTGATGGCCGATGACGGCGAGGTGGTGGGTCGCTCGGGCAGCCTCCGGGACGCGTTGGCCGGTTCCTCGGACCTGCGCCTCGGCTGCTTCAACCCCACGGTGTCGGGCGACAGCGTCCGGGCGATGGCGGCGGTGGGGTGCGGCCGCCCGCACCACGCCGAGTTCGCCGGGCTGTGGACGGCACCGGCGATCGCCATCACGGCCCTGGACGGCAGCCCCGAGCTCGCCCGGGGCTGCCTGTCAGCGATCGCGCGCTACACCGCGGTGCCGGACGACGGGCTGCTGAAGTACCGGACCGGCTGGCTCGGCTTCCCGGGCCGGGAGGCGGCGTGGAACGCCGGCGACCGAACCGTGCAGTGCTTCCTGTGGATCTCCGGCGAGACACTGACCGGCTCGTACCACAACGCCGGTCCCGGCAAGCTGAAGGTGCACTACGCCTGACGTCGCAGGAGCGCCAGGAACATCGCGTCCGTGCCGTGCCGGTGTGGCCACAGCTGCACGGCCGGTCCCGGGCCGAGGCCCGGCATGCCCGGCGGCAGCAGCGGCCGCGCGTCGACGACCTCGGCGCTGACGCCGCTGCGCCGGAGCCCTTCGGCGACCGACACCTGCGTCTCGACCCGGTGCGGCGAGCACGTCACGTACGCGGCCAGGCCGCCCGGGCGGACCGCACGCAGCGCCGCGACCAGAAGTTCACGCTGCAGGCGGGTCAGCGGCGGCAGATCGGCGGGCCGGCGGCGCCAGCGCGCCTCGGGCCGGCGGCGCAGCGAGCCCAGACCGGTGCATGGCGCGTCCACCAGCACCCGGTCGAACGACTCCTCGGGCAGATCCGGGTCGCGCCCGACGGCCCGCCCGTCCGTGGGCAGCACCGTCACCGGCAGACCCTCGGTGGCCTGCTCGACCAGCCGGGCGCGGTGCTCGGCCACCTCGACCGCGGTGACCTCCGCGCCGCGCAGCGCGGCTATCGAGCCGAGCAGCCCGGCCTTGCCGCCGGGTCCGGCGCACAAATCCAGCCAGCGCGCGTCCCGGCCCTCGATCGGCGCGGCCGACAGCGCGGCGGCCACCAGCTGCGAGCCCTCGTCCTGCACGTGCGCCCGGCCGTCCCGCACGGCGGCCAGATCGCCGGGCGCGCCGCCGTGCAGATAGACCGCGTACGGAGAGAAGGCGCCCGGGACGCCGCCGACCTCGTCCGCGAGCTCGACCGCGTCGATGCGGCCGGGTCGCGCGCACAGGTGCACCGGGGCCGGCTGATTGTCCTCGATCAGCAGCCGCGCCGTCTCGTCCAGATCGCCGTCCAGCGCCTCGGCGAACGCCCGGACGATCCACACCGGATGGTTGTGCAGCACCGCGAGGTGCCCGATCGGGTCGGTGTCGTAGACAGGCGCGAGCCGGGACAGCCAGGCGTCCAGGTCGGTCTCGGCGATGCCGCGCATCACCGCGTTCGCGAAGCCCGTCGCCTCCGGAGCGACCGACCGCACCAGATCGACGGTCTGGTTCACCGCGGCGTGGACCGGCACCCTCGTGTACAGCAGCTGGTACGCGCCCAGGCGGAGCGCGTCGCGAGCGGGCGGATCGATGCGCGCCACGTCCCGCCCGGCCGCGGTCGCAATGATCAGATCCAGCGTGCCGACCGAGCGCAGGGTGCCGTACGTGAGCTCGGTGGCGAACGCCGCGTCCCGGCCGTGCAGCCGCATACCGCGGAGGATCTCGCCGAGGGCCAGATTGCCGTACGCGTCGTCGCGGTGTACTGCCGCGATCGCCTCGTACGCCGCCTGCCGGGCCGGGTCGGACGGTGGCCGCCCGGCCCGCGGAGCCCGGCCGGTGCGGGCGTCGCGACCCGCGCCCCCGTATCCCGCGCCGCCCGGCCCGCG
>Ga0081539_10004901_pt1 | contig 14266 bp, 9 predicted proteins | sample TabmetS4T2R2_FD_71023 | JGI IMG/M metagenome (GOLD analysis project Ga0081539, IMG submission 71023) | Tabebuia heterophylla rhizosphere microbial communities from the University of Puerto Rico - S4T2R2 | ecosystem: Host-associated > Plants > Roots > Rhizosphere ...
AACTCTGTCAGTAAGGATTTGGCCGGCTGATTGTTGGTGTCTACGCTCATGGTATGTGAGGTCAGGATGAAATCGTCGAGCGTTCGCAACAACGCGCGGTTATAGAAAATCCCATAACCTGCGCGCACGACGGTCTTGCCCGTTTTGAATGGGTCCCAGGCGAGCGAGAAACGCGGGCCAAAATTGTTGCGATCATCGAGGATCGTCTCGTCATCCCATCTCAGCCCAAATGCGAGAGAGAGATTGGAGCGCACATGCCAATCGTCTTGCAAGAAAATTCCCAGATATCGGTTGCTCAGCTCCGACGCCGTATCGAATCGGTGTTCGTAACGCGAAGGTTTGTTGGCAAGAAAATCGGCTGGTGTCGCGAAAGTGAACGTTCCGGTCGCATCGCTCAGATCGACGAAGCGCGACCGAATCATTTGAATGTCGCCGCCGATCCGCAGCGTGTGCGAGCCGCGCACCAGATTGAAAGTATCCTGAATTTGGTAGCGGTCTTCGCGGCGATCGATTCCGCCGAGAGTGCTCGCTCCGGTCGTCAATTGCCCTCGCCGCGTAAACGGGTTGGCGTTGGGATTGCCGCCCACATCACGCGGATCGTCAATGTCGATGAGGGCGACGGGATTGCCGCTTGCCGGGGCATCCGCGGGCGTGAGACGCGAGAATTGAAGTCTGGCGCTGTTGACCATGCTCGGTGAGATGACCAGGTTGTCAGAGGTCGCGATCGACCGATTGTTGCGAGTGGCGCGACGCAAAGTATCGAGCGTTCGTCGTCCACCCGGAAAATCCCGTTCGTCGCGGCCGCGCGCCAGGGTGAAGAGCGTAGACAAGTTATGTTTGGCGTTGAGATTGAGATCGGCCTTTGATTGAACGGTGTGGTTCACTCGTGGAGTGGTCACCTCTTGATCGTAAAGACCGACTGCCACGCCGCCGTTGACGACGAGGGGCTTGCCGTTCTTGTCGAATGAGATGCTTCCTAAACTGGCGCCATTGGGTTTGGGTAATGGAAAGGCCGGATTCTGGCCGAGCGGTAGAAGCGCGGCGATCTCCGCGCGGTCATAGACATCATCATACTCGTAAGCGCCGAAGAAGAAGATTCTGTCCCGTTTGACCGGTCCTCCAAGACTCGCGCCGGGATTATGATTTTGGAATGGCAATCGTGAGCTGCGCGCCGGATCGGCATTGCGCATAAAAGAATTGGCATTCAGGCTTTCGTCGCGGAAATAGTAGAAGGCCTGTCCATGGAGTTGATTGGTTCCGCCGCGCAGACGCAGATTGACGCGCCCACCCGAGGCGCGGCCATATTCGGCCGAGAATTGATTCGTGATCACCTGCAGCTCCTCGACGGCGTGCGTTGAGGGGATGAACCTTTCACGAGCCGCGCGATCATCGTTATTGTCCGCGCCTTCGATCGTGATGTTGTTGGAAAAAGGCGTGCCGCCGCTCAGCGAAAATATTCCCGACTCTTCGGGTTTGCGCCGGAAATTGTCTCCGCGGTCTCCCTCGGCCAGATCTCGGTCGTTGAGAGCCGGCGGCGCGGCGCCGGGCAGCGTGAAGACCAGATCTAAAGGATCGCGAGCCTCAGTCGGCAAGTAATCGATCTGCTGTTTGGTGATCGTTCCGCCGACCACGGTCCGCAAAGTATCGACAAATTGGGAATCGGCCGCCGCATCGATCGTCGTCTGAGCCTCGATGGCCGCGGGGTGCAATCGCACATCGCGGCGAAAGATCGTGCCGGCAATCACACTGATCCCTTCGTAATGGACTCGCTGAAAACCGCTCGCCTCGACCGTCAGATCATAGGTCCCAGGCGCAAATGGAGCGACACGATAACGCCCTTCGCGATTGGTGATGGTCGAGCGTTCGATGTTGTTCGCCGTGTTCCGCACAACGACGCTGGCGCCGGTGATGGCGCCGCCGGTGAAGTCGGTCACCGTACCTTCAAAGATCACATGATCGAGATCGTCAATTTTGCCGGGCGATTTGTCGATGCCGAGTGGAGAGACGATCAGACTGAGATAAAGAACAAAGATAGACCATTTCATTGTTGTCCTGATGGGAGGGGTGGCTTTTGTTGGAATCGCTAAGGATGGCCTGTCGTTTGACTGGTGCGACGCGGGGATGATAGATCACGCTTCTCAGAGAAGCAAGGCCGCGTGGTCCTCTTCCTTCATTTTATTGGTGCGCGGCCTGTTCGCTGGCCGCCTCTCGTTGCGCGCGGTAAACAAAGTGGGCGCGGCCGAAACGCACCTCGCATCCATCTTCCAATCTGGTCTCTTTGATCCTTTTGCCGTTGACGAATGTGCCGTTGCTGCTGCCGAGATCGACGAGATCGTATTCGTCATTTTGCGCAATCACGCGCGCGTGGCGTTTAGAGACAGAAGGGTGTTCGATGACAAAACTATTATTGAGGGTGCGGCCGACCATGATCTCATCTTCATTGAGAATATAGGCGATACGTTCGTGGCCGTCCGGCGTGACCGAAACGAAATGAGGGCGCGTGTCGAGATTTTCTTTGGCGGGAAGTTTGATGTTCGCGCCACAGCGCGAACAGTATTTGGCGCCGGGTCGTTGGAGGGTCGAGCAGACCGGGCAGAGTTGCAACTCGTCAGGTTCCGGAATGAAGGCACCGCATTTGCTGCAGCGCGCGCCGGCCGTGCCTTTCGCTCCGCACTCCTGGCAGTATTGGCGCAACGGCATGAGGAGAGTTCCTTCGCGGTGAGGCGATGTTTCGCTATGGAATTTGATATGCCAGCGCACCCGAAAGAAGAGCCCGATCATCGCCCCCACCAGGAGCGCAAAGAAGATGATGCTCCACTTTGAGGACGCGATCAGCAGGATATCGAAGAGCGAATGTAACAGCGAGGCCGCTAACCATCCGCCCACCACGATCGGAAAGCGTTCGCGGACCAGGTTGGGCGCCGCCTTGGCTCGACTCAGACTGAGCCCCCAGATGGCGGAAAAGAGCGCATGACCCGGATTGGATAGCGGACCGCGCAGCAGCACCAGCATCGGATCGTTCTTTGCCAGATAGACGATATTTTCGACTGCGGCAAAGCCCAGAGCGGCCGTTGCGCTGTAGATCACGCCGTCGAGCGGTTCGTCGAATTCCGGCTGGCGATAAGCGTAGATATAGGCCGTGAGCAGTTTGATCAACTCCTCAACCGGACCGACCACGAAGAGTAAGACCAGGATGTGTGAGAGCTGGTCACCGCCGAAGAGGTTGAGAAAGATCGCTTGGCCAAGAAGATTTAATGCCAGGGCCGGAACTGTTGCCACCGCCCCCAGCACGAACGTCCAGATCAGGACGCGGATCGCCGGCCGTTTGTAGCGGCTGCGGCTGGAGAAATACCAGAGCCACAAAACACAGGGTAGTAGCGAGAGCAAAGGTACGAAGATGATCTGCTTGAGTACAGTCATCATGATTGCGAATTGCGGATTGATTGATGGACGATGAATCTTCGGTCATTTTGAGGATTTGTTAAGAGCAAATCCGCCATGCGCAATCAATCTTCTCCACTCTTTCTTTTTAAAATCACCAATGTGAGGTCATCGACACTTTTGGCCTTGCCGACGAACTTCGTCAGCGCTTCATCGATGCGGTCACGCAGCCCGGCAGCAGTGCGACCGCGATTCTTTTGGACGATCTCGATCAGGCGCGCCTCGCCGAATTCTTCGCCTGCTTCGTCCAGACTTTCGGACGCGCCGTCGGAATAGATCACTAACACATCCCCGGCTTCAAGTTCCACCCAACCTTCGCGATAATCGCCGAACGGCGTGATCCCGACGGGGAATCCGCCGATGTCGAGTCTGGTTACTTCACCGGTTGCCCGAACCAGCAAGGCCGGATTGTGGCCGGCGTTAATGTATGTCAGTTGATGTGAGCGTGGGTCGAGTTCACTATAGAAAAGCGTGACATACCGGTTTGCCGGCGTATTGTCGTAAATGTATTGGTTGATCTCGCTCACCACTTCGCTCGCCGAGAGCCGTGTTCTCGTATGCGCCCGCACCGCGGCATGCACCGAAGACATGAGCAGCGCGGCTCCCGTCCCCTTGCCCGAGACATCACCCAGCCCGATCACATATCGCCCATCGCTCTTCTCGATAAAATCGTAGTAATCGCCGCCGACTTCAAAACAGGGAAAACTCAGCCCGATCAAATCGTAGCCGGCAATCGGAGGCGTATTATCGGGATGAAGGCGCAACTGAATCTCGCTGGCGAGCGCCAGCTCATTCGATAGTCTTTTCTGCTCCTGTTTTAATTCGAGCAGCCGCATGTTCTCGATGCGAATCGCCGCGACGCCGGCGATCAGCGTCAGCAGCTGCAGATCGCGTTCTTTGAAGCGATTGATGTGAAGTAGATTATCGACATAGATCATGCCGGAGACGCGGCCTTCGACTGCCAGCGGCACTGCCATGACGGAACGCAGGCCGCTCAACACCACGGAACGTCGTTCCTGGAAACGCGGATCATGCTGAGCGTCGGAAGTCAGAACCGAACTCCCCTCATCAAGGACCTTTTGAGTGATTGAGCGGCTGATCTGAACATCGTTCGAGGTCTCGGGCGACGGTGTTCGAGTCTTCATGGCCTTACAGACAAGCTCCGGCGCCGCATCCGGCGATCCTTCCGGCGATTCGAGGAGCATGACGTATCCGCGATCGGCCGGGATCACCTCAAAGACGCATTCAAGGACTTGCTTTAACGTTTCATCTAACGAAAGTGGTGAGAGCAGCGTCAGGCTGACGCGGCTGATGACCGCCAGGGTATCGTCCTGAGCGAAAGTAATTGATCCGGGAACGGCGTTGATTTGGGTGCGTTGCGAAGTCTCGAATGTCGAGAGCAGCTTGGCCGCCGAATTGCGCGAGCCTCCCGTAATCATCGCTTCCGGGGGCGGCGCGATGCTTGAATCGGAGATCAGAATGCTGGTCCGTCCGCGTGCGGGAGCAGTGTCGGCCCGCTCGGAATACTCAATCTCGGTCTCTCCGATCCGGATGATGTCGCGGTCGTGAAGCTGGACCGGCGCGGTCAGCCTTCCTTTATTGACAATTGTCCCGTTGGCGCTGCCCAGATCATTGATCCAGAAACTATCACCGCGGCGCTTGACCTCCGCATGAAGACGCGAAGCGAACGGGTCTTCAACACACAGATCATTGCGAGCCGACCGCCCAATAGTCGTTCGCAATCTGGAAAGCTCAACAAGAGAGTCCCCGTGTGATGGTGTGGCTCTGACAATCAAACGTGGCATAACGAAGTCCAATGAAGAATGATTGAAAGCGGGAGAGCGGGAGACAGAGAGAACTTCATCAAAGAGCTTTTATCTCCAACGCTCAAGATGGATGAAGTGTGAAGAGCCTTACTCTTCACACTTCACCCATTCTTCATCCATTCTTCATCCATATTTTACTGTTCAAGATCCTTCCTCGCCTCGCTCCTCACTTCATTCTTCACGTCGTTCTTCATCATATCGAGGCGGCGCTTATTTTCCTCGCGGGCGGCCTTCTCGGTTCTCTGCGCATTGGATTGCGCCACCTGCACATATTGCCCCTTGTCAACGCGCTTATAGTAATCGTGTGCGAGGGCAAATTGGCCCAGCCCGGAATATGCCGAGCCGAGGAAATAATAGATATCCTTGTCGTCCGGCGTCAGCCGCAATGCGGCGAGGAATTCGTTGATCGCAGCGCGGTATTCGCGGACATTGAGATAGCGCAACCCAAATTTCTTGCGAGAGTCTGCCAGGGTGCGCGGGTCAGGATTCTCTTCAGGTTTCGTGTTGTTCGGGATCACCGGCGGGATCGCCGGCGTCGTCACCAATTTTTGCGGGAGCAGAGAGACTTGTGCCTGGGCCGCCGGGACCGATGGCAGGACCGTGCTCTTCTTGGCGACCACGCGAGGACGCGGCGTCGCTACCGGCGCGGGAACGATCGGTTCAGAGTGGCCTTGCTCATGAGCCTCGATCGCTTCGAGCGCGACCGCCGCCTGACCGCTGTTCTGATCGAGCGCAATGATGCGTTGGTATTCCTGGTAGGCTGAATTCCAGTTGCCGCGCGATTGGTAGATTTGCGCTACCTGCAGACGCGCCTCCAGATGTTCAGGGGCAATGCGCAACAAAGCTTTATAGGCTTTCAACGCTTCATCGATTTGCTTCGCATTAAAATATGTTTGCGCGACCAAGAAATGCACATTCGCGTTGTTCGGCGTCAATGTCAGCGCACGCTGGAAATTCTCGAGCGCAATATCATAATTTCCTTGTTCACGGTCACGTTCGCCAAGCCGGACCCATTGCGCGCTTTGATCTTCGACCCTCATCAGATTGCGCTCCGGATCTGCCGGACGTGACTGGATGAGAAGTCGATCACGAAAAGCGAAGTAGGTGCCGATCGCCAGCAGGAAAGCGAGGGTGATCAACCCAAATCCAAACTTCGAGCCGAAACCGGGTTTCGGACTGAGCCCCGAGGCTTGCGCCAACACGCTGGACGGTCCATTCGGCGGAAGCTGTCCCGCATTCGCCAACATCCCGGCATTCGAGATTGTCATACTCGAGGGCATGGCGCCGAGCGCTCGGCGCTGACCCGGAGCCGGAGCTGGAGCCTGATGAGGATGCGGTGGCGGCGGTAGCGGCGGCGGTGGTGGCGCCGCTGAAGTTACTGTCCGATTTCTCGGCTGGACTGTCGTCTGGCTGCTCTTTTGCACGCTGGTTTGGGGCCTTGTCGGAGAACTCGTTCGAGGAGGTTGAGCAGGTTCATTCCGGCCGGATTCAAATCCTTCAATCGCCTGCGCGATAATCTCATTCATCTGCTCCTGTTTCTTCTTGGAGGCCTCGATAATCAACGATCCCGAGGCGCGGACGCGGCGCAACGACTTGCTGATCGCCACCGGATCCTGAGGGGCCTGTGTCGTCTGCTCCGGCGGATCCTTGGCCACCACCGGCTCGGGCTTCGGTTCGGGTTTTAGCTCAGGAGAGACAGGCCTGGTCTCCTTTTGGGACTCTTTCATTCCGGCTTTCGCAGAGAACTCGACATTCAATGGGGTCGAGGGAGAAGAAAAGGCAGCCTGGCTGCTCAATTCCGCTCCGCACTGGCGGCAGAAACGCGCGCTAGTTCCGTTGGCAGACCCACATCTCCCACAGTAATTCATTGTCATAACTTCACCTCTTGGAAAACCTACTCATTAAGAACAGTTCAATTCGACTGGCAACTTGATCCGACAAAAATCGAGAAAACTGCTCTTCTGGGGGCGCCTGATTTTCTCAAACCCTGCTCATCTACTGACCGGCTCCCTTGACCTCATAAAAATGATTAAGTGGGCAAGCAAACCCACAGCATGACAGCTTGGCAGGTGGCTCATCAGTCCTTGACCACAATCGTCTTGGCAATCTTGTCATGCCAACCCTGCTGCTTCGCATCCCACAACATCCAGAGCATTCCCAGACCGAAACAAAAAACGGAAAGCGGGTAACCGACCAGATGCCTTAATATAGCAGTCTTGTAATCGATTGTCTCTCCGTCGACTCGCACGACTCTGAGGCCGATAAACGTTTTACCGAAACTTCGTCCGTTTTGGACATAAAAATGGACCAGGTTGAAATAGATCAAGCCGACCGTCGCCAGATAACCGAGGATGACGACGAGATTGGCAACGCCCGGCGTGGCGAGGCGACGTTTAATGTAGACCGCGACCACCAGGGGGATTGCCAGGACCAGGAGCATTAAGATGTAGTCGATTAAAAATGCTCCACAACGCAATCCTAAACTGGCCAATGATGCCGGTCTCGATCGTCTTGTTTGGCCTCGAGGGCTCTGTTCTTTCGCCATCGCGATGAGAATCCCGCCCGAATCTATCTCAAATGAGAGCAACTTCAGGCCGAATTTGACACGAAATTTAGAGGCTATTTGATGAAAGCAGACTAACCTCTCGCGGGCACACGTCGTTGGTCTCCAGACAAGTCAGAGAGACTAATAACATACGCCTCCAAACTTTCCAAATAGCGTTTCAGATTTCAAAAGACTACGAACTTGAGCGTCGTCTCGCCCAGTTTAAGTTCGTCGCCGCTGCTCAGCGGGTGAGGTTTACCCTGAGGCAGTTTCAGCGAACCATTGATGAATGTCCCATTAGCGCTGCCCAGGTCTTCGATATAGAACTGACTTCCCTGGGCGACGATCTTGGCGTGACGGCGTGAGACGCGTGCCGCGGGATCGTACTTCGACAAATCCACTTCGGGTCGAATTCCGCGATTGGGGTCCATTCGTCCGATGTAGCTTTCGCCTTCGGTGTTGAGTGGGAACTGAGCGGACATCTCGTTAGTGCCCAAAACGATGAGCTTGGCCGTCGTTCGTCTGGTCGGTTGTCTGATCCCGCAATATGCGCAGAAGACGTCATCCGGCGAAAGTTCGTGTCCGCAATTGCTGCAGATGTGGACCGGCCCGAAAGTCTGTTGCGTCTCGAAAGGATTAATCGCCGGCGCCCCGCCCCGCTTACCTTCCTGAAGATAACGCAAATGCATCTGTAATTCTTGGCCAAACGCCTTGGCTGAAGGGAAACGGTTTTCAGGTTTGTGTTCGACGGCGCGGCAGATCATCTCTTCCATCTCGGGAGAGATCGCGGGATTGAGCTGGCGCGGCTTGGGATTCTTGGCGAAATCGAAGATCAACAGCGGGTTGTCCTGCGGATCGTAACCCGTCAGGAGATGGAACATGGTGGCTCCCAATGAATAGATATCGGAGCGCGCTTCAACGTTGCCGGCAAAGAGCTCGGGCGGAGCGTAGCCCATGGTGCCGATCGCCGTCACCCCTTTTTGGCTCGGCGCGACGAAACGCGCAATTCCGAAATCGACGAGCATGATTCGATTGGTCCGCGCATCGATCATGAGATTGGCCGGTTTCAGATCGCGATAGATGATCGGCGGAATCTGCGAATGGATGTAATCGAGCACATCGCAGGTATCGACTCCCCATTTGGCCACAATTAATTCATCGACCTTACCGCCCGAGGCGCGCTGGCGCGCCACCAGATCGCCGCCGTCGATGTATTTCATCACCAGATAATAACGCCCGCGATTGGTGTCGAAGAAGTACTGATAGATCGTTGGAATGGATGGATGATCGAGCTTGGCAAGAAGTTCGGCTTCGCGTTTGAAATCCTCAATGGCTTTCCCACGGGCAGTCTCATCGGCGAACATTTCAATCATCTCTTTGACGGCGACAGGTCGATTGGCTAGATTCTGATCTTCCGCCATATAGACCGATCCCATCCCACCACCGCCGATCCGCTTGACGATCTTGTATCGATCAATCAGCAATGTGCCTGGGGCAAGTTGGATTCCTGTCGGGTTATTGCCGGATCCGGTCATACTTATAACTCCGGTACGCACCGGTCCTGCCGGAGCGCCCGCGTAATTGATTGAATTGTCCTGTTTCGCGCCGCATTCGCCGCAGTAAGGGTCACCGGCCGTCGTAAGCGCGCCACATTCCGGACAGAATGGCATATGAATCGGTGCTGAGCCCTTAGTCCTGAGTGCCGAGTTTAATCTTATTACTCAGGACTCAGCACTCGGGACTCAGGACTGATGTCAACTCAGGACGAATTTAAGAAACGTCTTGCCAACAATGATTTCGTCACCGTTGTTGAGCGGTTGCTTGTTACCTGGCAACAAGCGGGGACCACGGTTGACGAAGGTCCCATTTGTGCTGCCCAAATCTTCGATCAGAAATTGATTATTCGATTGATGAATCCGCGCATGACGGCGCGAAACTTTCGCCTCCGGATCATCCTGGTCCAAATCGACATCCGGGAAAATTCCCCCGTCCGCGTCCCAGCGGCCAATCAATGATTCATTCCCGAGAATTGGAAACTCTTTACCGATCTTGCCGCCGCGCTGGATGATCAACTTGGCACGCACCTGTGTCCCCGCGTTAATGATGTCGTTAGTGAGTGTCTCCGGCTGACCGCCGCCGACACTCATATTGCTGCGCAGTCCGCTCGTCGGTCCGTTGAAAGCAGTCGTCTGATTCTGATGCCCGGAGACAGTCGTCACGGGTGGCGATTGAGGCTGCTGGTAAGCCGCCCGCTGTTGCGCCTGCTGGGCAGGTGGATTGACCGGCGGCGGCGGCGGCGTGTAAGGAGTCGCCGGTTTCGGTGTAATCGTCTCACGAGTAAATGACGGCGGCGGCGGCGGCGCCACCTGCGCCGATCCGGGCGGTGGAGGAACCGTCTGTGTCGCTAATTGTGGCGGCGGCACATAGTTCGGCTGCGCCGGGCTCGCCGGTAGATTGAGCTTCTTGCCGCACTCGTCACAATACTCGGAGCCGTCAAGATTGTCGGTGCCGCAATGATAACATCGGATCATAGCTGCTTTAGCCTCCGCTTATGCGAAAACCCTGGGGTCATCGAATTTCCGAAGTGGGCCAGTCTCCTGTCATTGCACATGATTTGTGATACCAGGCAATATTCTGACGGAAATAAGGAGCCTGTCAGAATCGGGAGCCAAGATTCGCAGCGGCGATTGGCCGATACAAGCCCTCTAAGCGACTAGTCATTCTACACAGATCCATCCTGGCATGCCAGTTTGCCCCAAAGAAAGTTCTCTTTGGAAGAGAAGAGAACGCGAAAGGGAAAGAGACGGAAAGATCACAGGGCTATAATTGCTCGCGCTGCCCGTCTTCGTTTACGCGCACTCATGATTACTCACCTCGATCCGATCCCGGCATTGATCTAACCGCGATTGACCGCCACCGTGCTCCCGCAAAACTTGTCGAAAGCCTTGGTCAATTCGCCGGCGATCTCGTTGGCGTCTCGTCCCTCGATCTGGGAACGTTCCAGGAGATAGACCAGCTGTCCATTCTGTAACAACGCAATCGAGGGCGAAGATGGCGGATAGCCGGTAAAATAGCCCCGCGCGCGTGCGGTCGCCTCGATGTCCGCGCCGGCAAAGACCGTGATCGCCTTGTCGGGCACAACCCGGTGCTTCAAGGCCAGCGCCACGCCGGGGCGCGCTTTGCCCGCCGCACATCCGCAAACCGAGTTGACGACCACCATCACTGTTCCCTCAGTCTGTTGAATGGCTGCCTCTACTTGCTCGGGCGTCCGCGTCTCTTCAACCCCCAGCCTGGTCAAATCTTCTCTCATTGGTTTGATCAAAATCTCTGAATAAGGCACCTCAATCTCCTCCTCTTAAGTTAGGAATAACAGTTATCATCATGTAGAGTGTAAGCAGTAATGATATGCATAAGTGAGAGTGGTAATCAAGCATGATAAACCGCGCATGCGACTGGAGCGGGGAACGGTTGCGTTGAACCGCGATTCCAGCGATTCGAATCGCTCGTTCGAACTCCACTCAACCGGCTCCGGCCGGTTATGTTAGTATGCGCTCCTCTCAATTGACAGTTCTTCATCAAAGACATCCCTAAGCGTGCGGAGGAGATATGCAGATTAAAAAACAGCCGCGCGGCTATGACGTCGTAATCGTCGGGTCCGGCGCCTCGGGCGGAATGGCCGCATGGAATTTAACGAAGCAAGGAGTCGATGTCCTTATGCTCGATGCCGGAGAGAGGTTTGACCCGGCGAATTTCTGGATGGCGCTGCTGCCCTACGAACGGCGCGAACGACTGCGGCGCGGTGAAAAACCCCAACGATTTTTTCTCGACCTCAAGGAGCAGCCGCTGATCACGCCTCCTGAGCAGCCGTTCAATCTGTATCGCGTCTGGGGGTGGGGGGGAAAGACCAACATTTGGGGGCGCGTCAGCCTGCGCTACTCCGACCTCGATTTCAAGGTCGATGACGGTTACGGCATCCCGTGGCCGATCGAATATCGGGATCTCAAACCCTATTACGACCGGGTCGATCAGCTCATCGGCGTCTGCGGCGGTGATGACGATTCGGACGCCTTGCCCGGCAGCCAATACCATCTGCCGCCTCCCGCGCCACGGTGCGGCGAGATGTATTTAAAGAAGGCCGCGGCGAAATTGGGACTGCCGCTCGTCGCCGGTCGCCGCGCCAATCTGACTCGACCGCATCGCGGGCGCGCGGCGTGCCATTATTGCGGCGATTGCGGCTCCGGCTGCACGACCGGCAGTTTCTTCAATACCGCACAACACCTCATTCCGGAAGCATTACAGACCGGCAAGCTGAAGATCATCAGTCACGCCGTCGCGGCCCACATCCTGGTCGATCCTCAAACAGGCCTCGCCAACGGCGTCCGCTATTTCGATCGCCGGACAAAGCAGGAATATCAGATCAAGGCGAAGATTGTCGTGCTCGGCGCTTCGTGCATCGATTCGACGCGCATTCTGCTCAATTCAAAATCGAAGATCTATCCCAACGGCGTCGGCAACACATCGGGAGTAATCGGAAAATATCTCTGCGAACAGTTTCGCTTTCACGTCACCGGGTTCTTGCCCCAGCTCTATGGGCGCGAAACGACACACGACAGCGGCATCGGCGGCGAACACATCTACCTGCCACGTTTCAATCATCGCGGCGCCAAGCGCGATTATGCGCGTGGTTTCGGGATGCAGTTCTGGGGCATTGGCTGCCAGGCGGGCGCCGGTTGGTCAAGAGACCTTCCCGGATTCGGGGACGATTTTAAACGCGAAGTCAAGAAACGCTATCCGGCCTGGATCGCCCTCCACCCTTACGGCGAAATCCCACCGCGCGCCGAAAATCGCGTCGAGGTCGATGATTCTCAGCTCGATCGATACGGCCTGCCGCTGCCCAAGATCGTTTTTAAACATGACGAGAACGAACGCAAAATGGCCGCCGAGATGTATGATACGGTCGAACAGCTGTTCCACGAGGCGCGCGGCGAAATGTGGAACTATCAACGGGGCTTCATCGATACCCCCGGCGAAGCGATCCACGAACACGGCACTTGCCGGATGGGAAACGATCCTCGCCGCTCGGCGCTCAATGGTTTTTGCCAGATGCACGCGGTTAAAAATCTCTTCGTCGTCGACGGCAGCGCGTTCCCATCGGCAACCGAAAAGAACCCCACACTCACCATCCTGGCCCTCTCCTGGCGGGCGACCGATTATCTGGCGAGCGAATTGAAAAAGGGAAATCTCTGAACGGTTGATAGTTGCCGATAGATCGTCGATAGTGAGGGCTGTCGACTCTTAACTATTAACTATTATGACTCTTAACTGTTAACTATAACGGCCTACTAGACTGAATGGAGAAACTTTGGATTTTTAAACTGACGCGATTGATTGTTTCTTCGATCTTTCGCCTCTACTTTCGGATGGAATTTGAAGGGCTGGAGAACGTGCCGGACCAGGGCGCGATGATCGTGGCGCCCAACCACGTCAGCTATCTGGACCCGATCTGGGTCTCGATCCCCATCGACCGGCCGCTCCAATACATGACCTGGGATAAGATGACCCGGCTGCCACTGCTGGGCCCGCTCATGCGCGCCTACGGAGCTTTCCCCGTCAATGTCGAGACGGCGACCGGAAATCGAGCCGCATTACGGCATTCGCTTGAACACCTCCGCGCGGGCGGAGGGCTCATGATTTTTCCGGAAGGCGGACGCACGCGGAATGGGAGATTGATGCCGTTTAAACCGGGCGTCATCCGGCTGGCACTGGATACCGAGGTGCCGATCGTGCCGGTCACCATCATCGGCGGTTACGAAGCATACTCGCCGCATCATCTCTTTCCGCGCCCATATAAACTGAAGGTTATTTATCATAAACCGATTAAACTGAACTCCGTAGACAATGACGCAGCAAATCGAGACTTCATGCGCGAACAAGTCGAAATGCTTCAATCCACAGTTGCCTCCGCATTGCCGTCCGAAACTCTCGAATTACATGAACAACGCGCCATCGAATCTTGATCGGAGAGAGAGCTTTTCTCACTATTGGTTGAAGATCATCAATCGTCGGCGAGACAATAATTCTTTGAAAGCGATAGTTGCGCAACTCCCCTGGCTCAAATTGGGACCTTGTGCTAGATTGACAATCTTCTCTCCGGTCAAGAAATTGATCAGAGAGAGCTTGATTGGCGGCGTAGCTCAGCTGGTTAGAGCGAGGGATTCATAACCCCTAGGTCCGGCGTTCGAGTCGCCGCGCCGCCATCTTTAGAATCAATGAGTTAGCACTTTTCATTCGAACCTCCTTTCCTGACTTAAGACAAATTTGCGACAAATTTGGCTCTTTAGGAATTCGCGTGGATGCCTCTACATTTTGTGGTCTTTTAACGGAGATTGATCTATGGCACGCTTCCTCCATCTGAAAACCAAGTGGAGAATTCGACAAGATGCCGAATATTGAA